>Ga0315281_10015134_pt1 | contig 10351 bp, 17 predicted proteins | sample YL17G07_0_MG_FD_204540 | JGI IMG/M metagenome (GOLD analysis project Ga0315281, IMG submission 204540) | Sediment microbial communities from Yellowstone Lake, YNP, Wyoming, USA - YL17G07_0 | ecosystem: Environmental > Aquatic > Freshwater > Lake > Sediment | place: USA: Wyoming | collected...
TGTGTTAATATATATTTCGATTCACCGACACGATCACGTTTTTTAAAAGATTGGGGGATCGTTCAATGGTAGGACAACGGACTCTGACTCCGTGAATCGAGGTTCAACTCCTCGTCCCCCAGCCAATCTTTTTAAGGAGTTAGAGATTTAGGGTTTTTCAAAATCGAATTTAGTCACCAAAAAGTCACCAAAATTTAAGGGGCCGGTAAGAATGCATGATCGGCCCCCCTTTTTTGCCTACCCTTTACCTCAAAACTATGATTTATATTAATTGAAATCACAAAAGAAATTTTAAGGGAAATTAATTCAGAAGCAAGGTGTCGGTAAGATATTCGGAAAGAGTCACAATTTAAGGGGCTGATCTTGAGAGATTTGGGCCATACTATTCTCGCTTCTTAAATTCAGCCGAAAGTCTTTTCGATTTACGCAGAAGTAAAAAAAATATGATGAGTCCCCCAATATTGAGCCCTACCTTCACTATTAAGTAAGAAAGTGACATCTTGTCAACCCCTATCCTTACCATAAGAAGACCTATACATACCGAAGCAACACCAAGGGCAGGATAGGGTATAAAGGCTTTCCATCTCCAATACCGCCATGCCTCAATAGTCAAGTACATCCACACGATAGTCCATCCTATGTTCCCTGAAGGCTTCGCATGAGTAGCAATAGCCACAAACATATCGATAAAGAAAGCAAGTCCAAATGCAAGAATGAGGGATTTCCAAGAAAACGACTTTGCTTTTGAAGGAGTAGGCTTTTTCTTGAAACTGTGCATTGTTGCCTGTGGTGAAATTGAACGCAGATCGCTAATTCCCTTTTGTGACAATAATTCTAATTTTTCTCTTTTCCATCTTTCATACTCTTCCTGGCTTTTAAAACGTGAAGATATGGTTGGTGGACGGTCTAAATTATCAACGTTCTTGGGGGTGGGTAAAGATTGGGCTGGAGGCTTGGAATTATCTCGGGGAGTTCTCCAGGCGAATACACAGAAAGCGATGAATCCGGTAAGCATGATAATCAGTGATTGAATAAGAAGCCTCCATAAATCAATAGAGACATCAAAACCTTCCGGTGGAGCTAAGATGAATTTGTATCCGGGTGATTCGAATACAGGGGAAGATCCAATGCGAGATTTCCATGGAGGAAACAAAAATATGACCAGCAGTAGGACTGCAACCCCAATAATGGTGATCTTTTGGCCTTGAGTGAGGCGTTTCACGTAGAAACCCCCTTCGGGGCGATAACAAAATGATTCTATCGGCAAACCATCAAACCAAGGATGTTGTTTAGCGGATACGATCCTATAGTGTTGGCCCTGTTTTGTCAAGATCAAATCAATGAGAGAGATTTGGAGAGTGAGAAGATCAGCGGAAAACAGATATTTTACGATCGCAGCATTAAACCGTGCATTCCAGAATAAGGAGAGGTTTTTAAAGTCTTAGAGGAGTGATCAAAATGTGAAGGAATTTATTGGTGATTTCTCAATTTGGCATCGTCAAGTTGGTGGTTTTATGCGACATTAATTTTTTATCATCCCGCAAACCCCATATTATCAAGGGCTGGGTCAAGCTGGACGAAAACTTGACTTAAAGTCTAAAATTTGAGACAATAAACTTTAGGGCATAAGAAAGGGCCTTCACACTGGTTGGTCGCCGAAAGTGAAAGCCCCAAAATAGGCGTCAAAGGATATGGATGGCGCCCTTCAATTGTTTATAGCATTATTCGGTTTTTGAGTCAACAAATTAATTTGCTATTTTCAGAAGGGCTCTTAAATGACTCCGTCCATATCCGGGGAATTTAGGAGCCCTTTTTTTATTCCTAAAGAAAGGATAGATGGAGGATGGATATCAAGGTTTTGAAGGTAACGATCCTTCCGGGCGATAAACCACTGAAGGCGACCGCGGATGTCATGGTGGGAACTTGGAAAATTGTGGATTGGGGAATCATCAAATATGGTGGAAAATCAATACAGGTGAAGTGTCCACGTGTGGTTCGGAAAGACCCACGGACTGGCGAAATCTCAATTAGGATGCTACTTGACATGCCTTACGAAGAGTTTAGGCCGATATCAGATATCATCCTTGAGGCCTACCGACGCGAGCTATTGAAGTTCCAAGGAAACGTTACGGCGGACGAGCCCGAGACAACGGTTACATTTAAGAAAACGGAAGGGAGTTGATAAAGAAAGAACCATGGGAACACAGGCTCAACCTGATGTTAAGGGCACGACAATGATGGACGGTGAGATTCAGACACTAACCGAGAAAAACATCCCTGAGCGCGGACAATACCAATTTGCCACAGAACCAGAAATGGATGAGGCGACTGATAAGCTGTGGACGGCGGAGACGATAAAGTTTTTAAAGAGTAACAAAATCTTTCAGGAGCCTTCCGGGTCAAGGAGAGCGCAGAACCAAGATCTTCCTGGTCAGTATGAGCCCCTTCCCGTTGAGCTTGAGAGGTTAAGCGATGAAGAAAAATCAGAGCTTTTATTTAAGGATTTTTCGGACACTGAGAATGCGAGACGTTTTTTAAAACTCAACGGAAACATCTTCCTTTGGATTGAGGACCTTCAACGGTGGTGGTATTACGATCCGGAAAGGCCGGGTTGGGGAGACGGCGAGATGGCTGTTCGCCTTCACATGAAGGAGACGGCTAACCTAATCAATAAACTGATCCTGGCAATGCCTTTTACCGATGACAAGCAACGCCTTGAAAAACTAAAACGATGCATCGCATGGAAGAATGCTAATGGAATTGAAAATTCCATTAAGATGCTCAGGGACGAAGGCTTTACCCAAAGCACTAAGTTTGATACCAATCCCTTCCTGTTCCTTTGTAAGAGCGGACCGATAAATTTAAAGACCGGAAAGCTGGAGAGTTTAAAATCTTCAGATTATCTACATAAAGTGTCATCGGTGATATTTGACCCCGAAGCGAAATGTCCTCAATGGGTTCAATTTCTAAACGACACTTTTCTTAGTAACCAGGAGCTAATTTTTTTCATACAGAAATTCTGTGGATATACCCTAACGGGTGACACAGGGGAAGAGAAGTTCTTAATCCTGGAAGGGCCAGGGGCTAACGGGAAATCAACTCTTCTTGAGGTGATAGCGGGCATCCTTGGTGAATATGGGGTTCCGATACCCTTTGCAACCTTCAAGGACCCTAAGTGGGACCAAGGAGGGAATGCGCACCAGGCCGACATGGTTCAAATGATCGGCGCGAGGTTTATCAGATCAGTTGAGGTTAAGGAGAAAGCGAGACTCAATATTGAACGAATAAAGAGCCTCACCGGAAATGATGAGATGTCGGCAAGGGCTCCCCATGCCCGGGACTACATTAGATTTAAACCCGTCGGAAAAATTTGGTTGGCTGTTAACCATCTACCTAAAATCTACGATACTACGCTTTCATGCTGGAGACGGCTATTAAGGATACCATTTTTATACATTGTTCCCCAGGATAAAAAAATCCTGCATTTTTCAAAAAAGCTGCTGCTGGAAGAGAGCGCGGGTATTCTAAATTGGATGATTGATGGCTGCTATATTTGGCAGCAGGAAGGGCTCGAACCCATTCCGCCTATTGTTGGAAATGCCACCGATGAGTATAGACTTGAATCAACCCCGATTAAACGATTCGTCTCAGAAAGGTGCGAGGTTGGAAAATATCAGGTCATATTCGGCGAATTGTATGATGCGTTCGCCGCCTGGTGGAAAGACCAGATGGGAAATATTGACCCGATATCTAAGATTGAAGTTGGGAAGGAATTTAAACGAATGGGCTTTGAGGTAGTACCAAAATCAAGAAACGTCAAATATTGTATTGGCTTAAGAGTTCAAGGGACGGTGTGATAGTTACTCTGTTTACCCATTTACATAGAAGTCCCTATATAAAAAACGTATAGAGAGTTTACTGTAAAACAGTAAAAGTGGTAACTGGCAACCAATAGAAAGGAGATAAGGAGATGAGAAAAAATGTACGCTGGCTGACTGGCAGGAGATCGGGGCGGGATAGTAAGGGAAGAATTCTACGCGAGGAGACCAGAAGTTTGCAATGAGAAATATTTCGGATTTTTGGAAAAAATTTTTATACGAGGTTTTGGGAATTTGGAAAGAAAATTTTTTAAGGGGTGACTATACGTACGGAGGAGAGACTCTATGACCGACGCCCTGGTCTTATTACCAAGGCCTGTCACGACTCCCCCCCAGGGTGGGGGATGGGGTGCCCCGGGGTGCCGGTGATGGGACCCGTAACGAGAATGAAGATTCAATCAAGGCCGTTTAGATTAGGCGCTTAAGGATGAAGGAGGAAAATCCAAAAGCGAGGTAAAACAATGGAACAGACGAACCAAGTAGGAACGAGTGACAGCAACCAGCAAGTGACTCCTAAACTCTTAACCATCCAAGAGCTTTCGGATCTTCTTAGTGTACCTAAGTCTTGGATCTACGATCGAACCAGAATGTCGGAGAGTAATGGTTTTCCGGTTCTGAGGGTAGGGAAATATCTCCGCTTTCATTTGGGAAAGGTTATGAGTTGGCTTGAAAACCAGTGACCAGATGGTGACCAGTGTCTAAAAAATTAAATAATCTTAGCTAATTGTAAAAATACAACGGAGTGCCAATCCGTTAATCAAAGGAGGGTTTTAAAATGAACCAAGCTGACATTGATAGAATGTATGCAGAGATTAGAGTCGAGGGACAAAAACTTAAAGACACCGTTGCTCAATTCCAAGCACCAAAGCCAGCGATGGAAGCCGAGTTGCAGACCTTAAAGGAAGAGCTACCTCGTCTTTTGGCCGGGGTCGTTCTTGGGGAAGTTCCTAAAAGTAAAGTCCTGCAAGCTAAACGGAGAATAAAAGAGATCAAAGAATTCTTGGAAGATTTTAAACTGATAGAAGAGGGTAAAGGTTTTGAAACTTATGAGGCGCGAATCGGTAACAAGGGGCGAAAAGTGAGCAATGACGAGTGAAAAGTTCAGCGTTACGAAGCCCTAAAACAGAGATTTATTAAGAAGCCGAACCTCTACTACGAGAAGGAACTTTTCTCTGAAGCCGAGGCTTTAGGCCGTCTCGATGAAGCTAAGGAATTTCTTGCGGACCTGAGAAAAAGTAAGTAACCCGAAAAGTAAAAATCGTCCAAGGGTTGATAACGGGGAGAAGAAGAATTTTGAGTTATAGTATTCTGTCCGCATAAATTACCCCTTTTCCCCCCTCCCTTATTTTTGGAGTTTCTTGAAATGATTAGATATTCTAAAAACATTGCTTTTCCCTATTTTGGTAAATCTTCATCTTTTTTTGATTTCTTTTACCAAATCTCCTTAGATTTTCTTCTAAAAGTCAATTTAGGTATGGTTTACGACTTTATTTTATCGAATCTCTATAAGAACCCATTAATCAACCCCCCTTTATCCCCCCTTCTTAAAGTTCCCCTTCTCTGGGGTGAAGAGGCTAAAAGGAGAGCAAAAAGATGAAAGGGCAAAACCAGTACGAGAAGTTTAAACGTGGCGAGCCGTTAACCTTTAAGCAGGCCATACTCGCACAATGTTTCGTTTGTAGTGGTGGTCGCGAAGGTGGAGAGGATTGCCTGGGGGTAAGTTGTCCACTCTATCAGTTTATGCCTTATCGGGAGGGGAGACAAAAGAAGCAATTAACCCAGGAACAGAAAGGCAAGATCACAGATAGGTTTAAACGTGCCCGGAATGCCGTTTCTTTGGCCTGAAACGCAATGATTTATGGGAGAAAACGGGTCTAAAACAAGATTTAAGGGTTTAGGTGGGTGAAGATAAGGGTGTTTTTTAATTATAGCCTTGAAACGCAAGAGAGGATGCAATAAGGGGAAATAGGATATTTAACCGAGGGGAGAGGAAGGAAGGATTCAAGATGGCAACAGGAGCTTTAGTTTTTAATAGCAGAGATGAGGAATTGGAATGGTTGAATCGCGCTTCGCCAACACCCAAACTTAAGAAACATATCTTCAGAGATCGAGACGAAGAACTTGAGTGGCTTAATCGTGCAATTCCAAAAAAGGACTTTCGCCCAAAAACCAGATAGGAGAAAAAAGATGAGTTTACCAAAGGGTGTCGAGGAAATGGAAGCAGAGGGAATGCGGAAATGGAATGAGATCTACGGAGAGAAGAAAGACGGGAAGGCCCCAGAAGTGGCAACCGAACTAAAGGAGAAGTTACAACATCAGTTCGAAGTTCTAAAAGACCAGTATAATGCCGAGGTTCCGAGGCTGGCATTTGAACTGGCTGAAACCAACACAAGAAACGCAGAACTTCAAAAACAGTTGGATGAAGCTAAGAAGCCAAAAGTAGAGCCAAAACCACCCGAGGGTGACGAAAAGATCAAGATCCTTCAGGAAGAATACCCCGATATTTACGAGGGTGCCAGTTTTCTAATGAAACAGTTGATCACGGAAGAATTCAGTAAGGCTAAAGGTGATACTTCGAAGGATATTTCAGAGATCAAGAAAGATGTCAAAGAGGTTCGAGCGGAAACAAGGAGGACCCAGAAACAGCTTTTCCTTGACGCTTTAGATGGTGATCCTGAAGTCGGAAAAGAGTGGCGCACCATCAATCAGGACGATGGATTCTTCTCTTGGTTACAAAACAAAGCTCCTTATGGTGGAAAGAAGATGCACGATCTTCTGATGGATAGTTGGAATGGGATGGATACTGAAGCCACCCTCGAATTCTTCAAGGATTATAAAAAAATTCAGAAAGTAACCGCGATAAAAGACGAAAGCGAAATCATTACCCCGGATAAGTTGATGAAATTCTCTAACGATGTGACAAGGGGTCTATGGAAAGGTCGCGATAAAGAACGTGAAGCAGAGGAAAAGAGATTAACTGAAGGCGTTGTACGCTGGAAGCAAAAATCTCTTTTAAGATAATTTTTCTCCTTACAGAGATATCAGGTAGAACGAAACGAAACTGGAAGAGGCAAAAAAAACTATCAAAACATTCGATAATTTGACAAAGAGCCTTGACGATGAGATAATGGGCTGGAAGGAGGAACAACGTGGAAAAGGAATCTCCGAAGAAGATATCTCAAAAGGACTTGATGAGGTTACAAAGGCTTATCAGGCTGAAAGGGGACGTCCAGACCTTGAGAGAATTAAAAAAGAACTCACTTCAGAACCCGCCGGAAAAACCCCTACCGAGTTAGTCACACAAGAAAAAACTCAACCTACTCCTCCCCTCTCCCCAGAAACGAAGGCAAAATATCTTCCCGCTGTCCGTGCAGATGGAGAAGTCATCATCGGAAAATGTCTGAAGGATACCGCATTTTGCGGCTCGGCCTGACAAATATCGTCGATAAATGAGGGGCAGAGAGCGAAGGGATACTCTCAAATCTAATGCTCCTCAAAATATTTTCTTCATAAAAACATCCCACCCGGTCAAGCAGTTAGATTCCCTCCAGAAGAAATTTCTTGACAAGAATATTGGATAGGTATATTGTGGGCATAAAAAGTGCATATCACTAAAACAGGAGAGGGAACCATGGAAAGAATAGGCGTCTATTTAGCAGAAATGCAGATCAAAAAATTAAGAGCGATCCAGAAGAAGACGGGCCTATCGGTAGCCGAACTAATTAGGCGATCCGTGGATAATTGGCTTGAGGAGTACGAAAAAAAGGAGAGGGAACGGAAGTAGACCTATCCCAAATTAAAAAGGGGAGTGTCATGAAAGAAGAGAAAAGAACTTATTTAGACAAGTTCCGAATTATTGATGACCAACTCCGTCATATAGTCGAACGCATTGAGACTTTCGGAAGCTTCGTTAAAGTAGACTGTGGTTTTGGGGAAAATGACTTTATTAATGAGGCGATCTATCCCTTTGCCAAAAATCTTAAAATGATCGCAAATCAATCACTGAATAGACTTCAGAAATTGGGGGATGAAAATACAGAGAAGATATTGGGGCTCCCAAATCCAAAAGCATCTCGATTGCACGTAGGAAAGAAATCCACGGGAGAAAGGAGGAAATTCAAGATATGAAATTTAAAGCCTTTAAGGAAATCATTGATGGTTTTTCCACGGATCAATATGAGAATTATGAGGTTCGCATTGAACATGGTGGGGGACCATACGATACCCCTCCAGGTGCATCGGTTAAATCTGTTGAGATCGACGATAAAATGAAAGAAATACTAATTATCGTGTAAGGAAGCAAAAAGAGAAAGGAGGTAAAACCGCTTAACCCTTAACCCCGGTCCTTTGATCGGGAACAGAAATCAAAAGGGAAGGAGAACCGATATGAAGAAAAAAGGTTATGTCAAATGTTTCAAGAATGGAGACAGGGAAATAGGTGGGCCGCTTTTTCAGTTGGACAAAAACGGGCTGTATTTTCAATTAGACAAAACCAAGAAGGCAATCTCATGCCCAGACTGTGGAGAAACAATGCCGATGGTTCACATTAAAAGCGGCGATACTCCCTTGTTCTCGGGCTATGGACCATGCGGATGTGAGGTTCCGAAAAAGTCCCCATCCCCTCATATAACAATCTAAAAAAGGGGGACAGGCATTACTTAAATCGAGTATTAAGGAGGTGGATCTACATGGCCTGTGTAACCAGAAGACGCGATCGATGGGTTTTGGATTATTACGACCAGAAAGGAAAGCGGCATTGCCTATTCATGCCAAAGGGAGTCAGTAAGAGGAAAGCCAACGAAAAACTCGGGGAGATCGAGAAGAAGGTTAGGCAGGGAACATGGGTATCAGTAAAGGAATTGCCCTACTTCAACAAATTCGCGGATACTTGGCTTGCATCTAAGCAGGTAAGCCTAAGAGACAGCACCCATGAGCAATATAGGGGCCACATTGAGAAGCATCTTAAGCCGTATTTCGAAGGATTCAAAATCAATTATGTGAACTTTGATGCTATCGAGCAATTCAAAAAACATTGCTTGGAGAAGCACACCGCCCTATTTGAAACGGTCTTAAATCGATTCAAACGGCGACCCTGGTTCGAAGAACTAAAAATCCTTATTAGAAGAGAGACGGATGGTATCAATCCCGAAGATCAAGCTAAATTGGAGGAAGCCAAAGGCAAGGTAGCCAGGCTTTCAGAGAAGGAACAGAAACGCTTTGAGGCCGCCACGGAACAAGTCAACAACTATGCTCGTCCAATAGCAACCGCCACTCTCCGTAAAATTCTAATTACCTTGGGCTCCATCCTGACTCATGCCGTGAGGATGAGATACATCGATTTTAATCCGGCCCGTGAAGTGGAGAAACCTAAAGGAAAGGGACTCAAAAATGAACAAGGAGAAATGGTGATCCTCAAGCCGGAAGAGATCCGGGTATTATTGGATAACACCACGACTCAAAAAGAGCGGGTTTTCTTCATGACTGCCGTTTTAACCGGAGCGCGGCAAGGTGAGCTCTTGGGTTTGCAATGGGGAGATTTAGACTCCCTTAACTCTCAAATACTCATCAGGAGAACATATAACCACGGGAAATTCATGGAACCAAAAAGTGAAACATCGAAGCGAAAGATCGACGTTGGACCGGATTTAATCTTTGAATTAAAAAAATGGAGATTGGCCTGTCCTAAGGGAGATCTGGATCTTATGTTTCCCTCAGGAGATGGGACTCCGTGGGCTGCTCAAAATGTGGTAAGGAGAAGTTTCTTACCGGCGCTTCGAAGAGCTAAGTTGCCTATCATTAAATTTCACAGCCTGAGACATGGTTATGCCAGCTTACTCATCGAACAAGGTGAAAATCCTAAATACATCCAAAACCAAATGGGGCACCATAGCATAAACGTTACGATGGATATTTACGGCCATCTCTTTCGGAATGTCAATCAAGAATCAGCCTGTAAATTGGGGAAGAAAGTTTTAGGAGAAGAAAGGCCCTTGAGAGGTCTTGATGCAAGTGCAGTCATGCCGTAATAATAATTTTGGTCACCGTTTAGTTACCATGATTAAACAAAACAAGGCCAAAAACCATAAAATGAGGGATAAACCTAAATTGATTTTATCTTATAATTCCGAAATACTATGAAAAACCCTGAAACATCAAGAAACGTCAAGGCACACTCTGACTCCGTGAATCGAGGTTCAACTCCTCGTCCCCCAGCCAATGATTTCAAGGCCTTAGAGAAACCACCTTTTGAGGGATTACGGATCGTGGGGGATTTTGTGACATGATCCGATCCAAAATGTTGATTGCTCTTGTTTTATGGTTCGGTGCAAGATGGGCATACCTCAAAGTCATGGTCAAGTCTTTGTGACCTAACAACTCCCTTACCGTATTCAAATCTTCCCCTCCCATGACCAAATTTGAAGCAAAGGTATGACGAAGTTCATGGAATCTGAAATCCTCTATCCCGGAGGTTT
>Ga0315281_10015135_pt1 | contig 10351 bp, 11 predicted proteins | sample YL17G07_0_MG_FD_204540 | JGI IMG/M metagenome (GOLD analysis project Ga0315281, IMG submission 204540) | Sediment microbial communities from Yellowstone Lake, YNP, Wyoming, USA - YL17G07_0 | ecosystem: Environmental > Aquatic > Freshwater > Lake > Sediment | place: USA: Wyoming | collected...
CGCGGATAGCGTAACATTGCGTCCCAGCGAACGATAATTGAGCGCCAGCGCAGCGCAGAAGGCCGCCAGTGAAAACTCCGAAAAGAATCCAGCCCTTGATCGACGAGGGTCTCGTCGACGAAGTTATGCGCCAGCTCATGAGCGGCAAGGAAGCCGAGGTGTACGTGGTGCGCTGCGGGGAAGACACGCGTTGCGCCAAGGTGTACAAGGAGGCCAGCAAACGCAGCTTCCGCCAGAACGTCCAATATACGGAAGGCCGCAAGGTCAAGAACAGCCGCCGCGCGCGCGCGATGGAAAAGGGTTCCCGCTACGGGCGCCAGGAGCAGGAGCAGGCATGGCAGAACGCCGAGGTGGACGCTCTGCACCGGCTTGCCGCCGCCGGGGTGCGCGTCCCGCGGCCCTACAACTTCCTCGAGGGCGTCCTGCTGATGGAACTGGTGACCGGCGACGACGGCAATGCGGCGCCAAGGCTCAACGATCTGGTCTTGAGCGAGGCGCAGGCTCGCGCATACCATCACGCGCTGATGACGCAGGTCGTGCGCATGCTTTGCGCCGGCATCGTCCACGGGGATCTATCCGAATACAACGTGCTTGTCGGCAGCGATGGACCCGTCATCATCGACCTGCCCCAGGCCGTCGACGCCGCGGGCAACAACGGTGCGGGCGTCATGCTCGAGCGCGACGTCGACAACCTGACCGCATACTTCAGCCGCTTCGCCCCTGCACTTCGAACCACCGATTACGGCCGCGAGATCTGGTCGATCTACGAGAGCGGCAAGCTGCGGCCCGACATCACCTTGACCGGCTGCTTCGAACGCCTCGAAAAACCCGCCGACGTGCGCAGCGTGATGCGCGAGATCGACGATGTGGCGAAGGAACAGGCAGCGCGTCTGCGCTACAAGCAGGCGATGGCGCAATAAACCGGCTTCAAGCGCCGTTCGACCGCCTTGCCGAGCTCAGCGGCGTCCCTTCTTCTTCTCGTCATGGCCGCCGAACTGTTTGCGCATCGCAGACAGCACCTGATCGGCGAAATCCGCACCATCGCGCGAACTGAAGCGTTGATACAGCGCGGCGCTGAGAACTGGCGCCGGTACGGACACGTCGATGGCAGCCGCAATCGCCCACCGCCCTTCGCCTGAATCCGACACGCGGCCGGCATGGTCCTTCAGGCCGGGGTCTTTCCGAAGCGACGCGGCGGTAAGATCCAGCAACCACGAGCCGATCACGCTACCGCGGCGCCAGACCTCGGCGATTTCAGGCAGGTTCAAGTCGTATTGGTAGTGCTCGGGATTGCGCAGCGGCGCCGTTTCGGCATCGGCGTCGTGCGAGCGCTTGCCGGCGTTCGCTCCGCGCAGGATGTTCAGCCCTTCGGCATAAGCCGCCATAAGGCCGTACTCGATGCCGTTGTGGACCATCTTCACGAAATGGCCGGCGCCGGCCGGACCGCAATGCAGATATCCGTGCTCGGCGGGACCGGGGGTGCCCTGCCTGCCCCGTGTCCGCGGCGCTGCCTTGATTCCCGGTGCGATGCTCTTGAATATCGGCGTCAGGTGCTTGACCGCCCGCTTTTCTCCGCCGATCATCAAACAGTAACCGCGCTCCAGCCCGTACACCCCGCCGCTGGTGCCGCAATCGACGTAGTGTATGCCCCTGCCCTCGAGCGCTTTCGCCCTCAGGAGATCGTCGTGATAGTGGCTGTTGCCACCATCGATGATGATGTCGCCGGCATCCATGCGCGCGGCGAGTTCCTCGATTGTCCTGCCGGTCACGGCGGCGGGAACCATCACCCAGACCGCGCGCGGTCTGTCCAGCTTGGAGACCAGTTCGTCGATCGAGGCCGAGCCCCGAACGCCGCGGCCTGCGATCTTCATCACGGCGGCCGGGCTCGCGTCGTAGACGACGCACCTATGGCCGTCCTTTGTCAGGCGCCGCACCAAACCGGCGCCCATGCGCCCTAATCCGATCATGCCTAGTTGCATGTTGGGGCCGATTTCATTGGTCGGGGCGAGAGGATTTGAACCTCCGACCACCTGCACCCCATGCAGGTACGCTACCAGGCTGCGCTACGCCCCGAAGGTGTTTATGTTATCACGCCGGCCAGAATGAAAACCAGCGCGGCATGCGCCTGCGCCGCTCAGGCGCCGCTGCCGAGAAACTCGATGATGTTCTTGATCTCGCTCTTGATCGCGGCCAGATCGGCGCCGCCCGCCTCGATGCGCGCCGCAAGCGCGCGGCCGCTGCTCGACACGCCTTCGTCCAGCCGGTTGCGCGCGCCGCTGATGGTGAAACCCTGCTCGTACAGCAGATCGCGGATGCGCCGGATGAGCAGCACTTCGTGATGTTGGTAGTAGCGCCGGTTGCCGCGGCGCTTGACCGGTTTCAGCTGGGTAAATTCCTGCTCCCAGTAGCGCAGCACATGCGGTTTGACGCCGCACAGTTCACTCACCTCACCGATGGTGAAGTAACGCTTCGCCGGAATCTGCGGCAGGCTACTGTTGCTGCTGCGGCTTTCCACGATTGGCCTTTTCCACCAGCGCCTTGAGCTTCTGGCTGGCGTGGAAAGTGACGACGCGCCGCGCGGTGATCGGAATTTCTTCTCCGGTCTTGGGGTTGCGGCCGGGACGCTGCGGTTTGTTGCGCAATTGAAAGTTGCCGAATCCGGACAGCTTTACGCTGTCGCCGTTTTCCAGCGCAGCGCGAATTTCTTCGAAGAATGTTTCGACCATGTCCTTGGCTTCGCGCTTGTTAAGCCCGACTTTCTCAAACAAAAAGTCAGCCAGTTCGGCTTTGGTTAACGTCATTTTTTCTCCCTAGGTGCGCAATTTGGCGCCTACGCGCTCGACGAGAAGCTGCAGCAGTTGCGCCATCGCCGCCTCCGCCTCCGCATCGGTCAGCGTTTTCGAAGTATCTTGCATAACTACCCGAAACGCAAGGCTTTTTTTGCCTGCGTCTATCCCTTTTCCGCGGTATAAATCAAACAACCACAGGTCCTGGACGACCGCGGGGCGACCGCCCTGCATCGCCTCCTCCAGCACCCGCGCCGGGACGGCTTCGTCCACCACCACCGCCAGGTCACGTATCACCGGCGGAAACTTGGACACCTCCCGATAAACCGGAATATGCGAAGCAAGCAGCGCCTCCAGGTCGAGCTCGAACAGGACCGGTGCCTGCGACAGCTCGTACTTTTGCTGCCAGCGCGGATGCAGTTCACCCAGCCAGCCGACCGGCTTCCCGTCGCGAAGCACGTTGGCGGCACGGCCCGGATGCAGCGCCGGATGGGCGGTGCGCTCGAAGGTGGTCGCCCCGAATGCGAACAGGCTTTCGACATCGGCCTTGACGTCGTAGAAGTCGACGCCGCGATCGGCGAGCCCCCATTGCTCCGGATACGCCGGGCCATAGGCGATGGCGGCGATCTTGAGCGGCTGCGCAATGCCCTTCACCGTCAGCGGACCTTCCACTACGCTCTCGTCGGCGCGGAATACCCGCCCGAGCTCGAATGCGCGCACCCTGCCCTGCTTGCGGTTTAGGTTGTAGCGAACATTGGCGACCAGGCTGCCTGCAAGGCTGGAGCGCATGACGGAAAGCTGGCTCGAAATTGGATTTTGCAGCCTTACAGGCGCTTCGTTGCCGCAGAAATCGCGCTCCCAGCCGGCCTCGACGAAGCTGAAGTTGATGACTTCCTGATAGTCGCGCGCCGCGATCGCTTCCTTCACCCGCATTTGCGGCCGCCCCGCCTCGCGCTGCGGCCGCATCACGGCGCGCGCGTGCGGCTGGTTGGCCGGAATACGCTCGTAGCCGTAAATGCGGGCGATTTCTTCGATCAAGTCTTCCTCGATCGCGATGTCGAAGCGATACGAAGGCGGGGTCACGCTGAAACCGTCCGCGGTTTTCGCGGCGGATAAGCCAAGGCGCGAAAATATCGCCGCGATCGCCGCGTCGCTCACGTCGATTCCCAGCACCCTGGACGCACGCGCGCTGCGCAGGTGCACCGGCTGGCGCTGCGGCAGCCCCGCCACATCGTCCACCGTCGGCCCCGGTTCGCCGCCGCAGATCGCAATTATCAGTTCGGTCGCGCGCTCTATGCCCGCCACGTTGTTGTCGAAATCGACGCCGCGCTCGAAGCGATGCGCGGCATCGCTGGCGAAATTGTAGCGTCGCGTGCGGCCGGTGATGGCGTCGGGAAAGAAGAACGCGGACTCGAGAAAAATATTCCTGCTGTCGGTCTCGGCCTTGGTCGAGTCGCCGCCCATGATGCCGGCAAGGCCGATCGGGCCCGAGGCGTCGGTGATGCAGAGAACGGTTTCGTCCACGTCGACGATTTGCTCGTTGAGTAGCTTCAGCCGCTCTCCCTTCCTGCCGAAACGCACGTCGATTCCGCCGCGCAGCTTGTCCAGGTCGTAGACGTGCAGCGGTCGCCCAAGTTCCAACATCACGTAATTCGTCACGTCGACCAGCGCCGAAATTGAACGCTGGCCGGAGCGCGCGAGGCGCTGCTTCATCCACACGGGCACGGGCGCGGCGGCGTTGACGTTGCGGATCACACGGCCGGTGAAGCGCCCGCAGCCGTTCGCAGCGGAGATCCTCACCGGGAAACACGCGTCGCTCTTCGCAGCGACCGGAGTGATCGCGGGCGCCTTGAAGGCGGCGCCGGTGATCGCAGCCGTTTCGCGCGCGACCCCGAGCAGGCTGAGGCAGTCGGCGCGGTTCGGCGTGAGCTTGAGCGTGAACAGCGTGTCATCGAGTTCGAGCAACTCGCGCACGTCGCGGCCGAGGGGCGCATCGGCCGCGAGCGACAGGATGCCCGAGTGATCATCGTCGATCCCCAGTTCCTTCGCCGAGCAAAGCATGCCCTGGCTGTCGACGCCGCGCAGATTCGAGCGTTTGATCTCGAATGCCTGGCCGTCGGCGCCCGTCAGACGCGCTCCGACCAGGGCGCACGGCACCCGCATCCCGGCCACGACATTGGGCGCGCCGCACACGATGGATAGCGGCTCGGGCTCGCCTACATTGACCTGGCACAGCGATAGGCGGTCGGCGTTGGGGTGGCGCGCCACTTGCAGGACTTCGCCCACTACCACTTTCGAAACCGGCGCCACCGCCGGCTCGATCGACTCCACTTCCAGCCCGGCCATGGTGAGCGCGTGCGCCAGCTCCGCCGTGGACATGGACGGATCGGCGAAACTGCGCAGCCAGAGTTCGGAGAATTTCATGTGAACTGCCGCAGGAAGCGCAGATCGCCGTCGTAGAACAGGCGCAGGTCGTGGATGCCGTAGCGCAGCATGGCCAGGCGCTCCACCCCGGAGCCGAAGGCAAAGCCGATGTACTGTTCCGGGTCGAGCCCGAAATTGCGGATGACCGCCGGATGGACCTGGCCGGCACCGGAGATTTCCAGCCACTGGCCTTTGTTCGGCCCGGCGCCGAAGGCCATGTCGATTTCAGCCGAAGGCTCGGTGAACGGAAAGAACGAAGGCCGAAAGCGCACCTCCAGCTCCTCGGTTTCGAAGAAGCGGCGCAGGAAGTCGGTGTAGACGCCTTTCAGATCGGCGAAGCTGACGTCCGTGTCGATCCACAGGCCTTCGACCTGATGAAACATGGGCGAGTGCGTGGCGTCGCTGTCGACGCGATAGGTGCGGCCGGGCGCAATCACCTTGATCGGCGGTACGTTCATGCGCGCGTAGCGCACCTGCATCGGGCTGGTGTGCGTGCGCAGCAGCAGCGGTCTGCCGCTCGCGTCCTGGTTCTCGACATAGAACGTGTCCTGCATCGAGCGCGCGGGATGGTTCTCCGGATTGTTGAGCGCGGTGAAGTTGTTCCAGTCGGTCTCAATTTCGGGGCCGTCGGCGATATCGAAGCCGATGGAGCGGAATATGGCCTCGATGCGGTCCTGAGTGCGGGTGATCGGGTGCAGGCGGCCGCGGCCCGCGCCGCGGCCGGGTAGCGTGACGTCGAGCGCCTCCTCCGCCAGCCGCGCATCCAGCTGCGCCCGCGCCAGCGCCTCGCGCCGCTCGGTTAGCGCGGCCTCCAGCTCATCCTTGGCCGCGTTGATGCGGCGTCCCGCCTCGCGCCTCTCTTGCGCCGGAAGCTTGCCCAAACTCTTGAGCAGTTCGGTGAGGGCGCCGCTCTTGCCGAGAAATTGCGCCTTCGCCTGTTCCAGCACCGCGGCATCGTCAATGCGGCGAAACTGCTCCAGTGCGGCGCTGACTATTTTTTCCAGATCATTCATGGTCACGATCACATAAACGAAAAGAGGCTAAGAGTTCCCCACAAAATGAGGGGATATCCCCCAAGGGTACTTCCTTCGGGGCGCCTCCCCTCATACTCCCCTAAGTCAGAGGCCGTTTCGGAACTTCCGAAACGGCCTCTGAACAGGTTTGCCTCTTTCGTCCGGTTACGCGTTGGTCCTGGTTGCCGAGGCGAGCCCTAGTTGGAAGGCAGGCTTGCCTCCGTGGAAGGCAGGCCTGCCTTGGCCTGTTCGGCGAATTTGGCGAATGCGGCCATGTCGGTCACGGCCAAGTCGGCCAGCACCTTACGGTCCACCTCGATCGCGGCCCTCTTCAGACCATTCATGAATACACTGTAGGTCAGGCCGCACTCGCGCGCCGCCGCGTTGATGCGCGCGATCCACAGCGCGCGGAACACGCGCTTCTTCGTCCTGCGGTCGCGATAGGCGTATTGGCCCGCCTTCATCACCGCCTCCTTGGCGATGCGGAAGACGCTGCCGCGACGGCCGCGGTAGCCTTTGGCCAGATCCATTACTTTCTTATGACGGGCGCGCGCTTCTACTCCGCGTTTTACTCTTGGCATGGCTCGTCTCCTTAACCGTTCGGAAGCATCGCGCGCACGGAACGCAGGTTGCTCGCGTCCACCATGGATGTGCCGCGCATGTTGCGTTTGCGCTTGGTGGTCTTCTTCGTAAGGATGTGGCGCAGAAACGCTTTGGTGCGTTTTATTCCGCCGCTGCCTTGGATGCGGAAGCGCTTGGCCGCGCTCCGCTTGGTCTTCATCTTGGGCATGACTACTCCTGGTTTTGACATGGCGACAGGTGTCTCCCGGGGGGAGAACTTGTTGACCTCGACACCACTTGTTTTACGTTCCGGGCGAGCCCGGAACGGCGCTGCAATGAAAGATCCGTTTCGGATCTTTCAAGAAACCTGCCGCACACTTCATTTTGCGACGGGTACGGCCTTCTTCTCGGGTTCGGCCTTTTTCTTCACCACCACTTTCTTCGGGCCCAGAACCATCACCAGCTGGCGCCCTTCCATTTTCGGATACTGTTCGACCACGCCGTGCTCTACAAGGTCGTTTTTCACGCGCTCGATCAGGCGGTGGCCGAATTCCTGGTGCGCCATCTCGCGTCCGCGAAAGCGCAGCGTAACCTTGGTCTTGTCGCCTTCATCCAGAAACTTGATCAAATTGCGCAGCTTGATCTGATAATCGCCTTCGTCGGTGCCAGGCCGGAATTTCACTTCCTTGACCTGGATCTGTTTCTGCTTGAGCTTCGCCTCGTGCGCTTTCTTCGCTTCGCGATATTTGAACTTGCCGAAGTCCATCAGCTTGCATACCGGGGGAACGGCCGTCGGCGCGATTTCCACCAGATCCACCTCGAGCTCTTCGGCACGCCGCATCGCGTCTGCGATGGGTACCACGCCCAGCTGTTCGCCTTCGGTGCCCACCAGGCGTATTTCAGGTGCGGTTATCTCACTGTTGAGGCGCTGCGCTTTTTCCTGAGCGATGTTGTTTCTCCAGAAAATTAAAAATTAAGCCGCGCTGCCCACGCGCGCCTCGCGCTGGAGGCGTTCAATGAAGTCGGCGAGCGTCATCTGCCCGAGGTCTTCACCGCTGCGGGTTCGCACGGCCACTTTGGAAGCTGCCTTCTCCTGTTCGCCGACTATCAGCTGATAGGGTAGCTTCTGAATGCTATGTTCCCGTATTTTATAGGTAATTTTCTCATTACGCAAATCGGCTTCAGCGCGGAAACCGGCGCGGCGCAATTGCGCGGCCACCTCGGCGGTGTACTCGGCCTGGCCCCCGGAGATGTTCAGCGCCACGACCTGCAGCGGCGAGAGCCACAACGGCATCGCCCCGGCGTAGTGTTCGATCAGTATACCGATGAAACGCTCCATCGAGCCGACGATGGCTCGGTGCAGCATCACCGGTACCTTGCGCGCGTTATCCTCGGCAACATATTCGGCCCCCAGACGCCCGGGCATGGAGAAGTCCACCTGAATCGTGCCGCATTGCCAGGAACGGCCGATATTGTCCTTAAGATGGTATTCGATTTTCGGGCCGTAGAACGCGCCCTCGCCCGGCAGCATCTCGTAGGCGACGCCGCTGGCGCGCAGCGAGTCGGCCAGGGCGCGCTCCGCCTTGTCCCACAGACCGTCGGCGCCGACGCGCTTTTCCGGCCGCGTGGCGAGCTTGTAGACGATCTGGGTAAAGCCGAAATCCGCATATACCTTCTGCAGCAGCGCGGTGTAGGCCACGCACTCGGGCAGAATCTGGTCCTCGGTGCAGAAGATATGGCCGTCGTCCTGCGTGAAAGCGCGGATGCGCATGATGCCGTGCAGCGCCCCCGAAGCCTCGTTTCTGTGGCAGGCGCCGAACTCACCGTAGCGCAACGGCAGCTCGCGGTAGCTGCGCAGACCGGCGTTGTAAATCTGGACGTGGCCTGGGCAGTTCATCGGCTTCAGCGCGTAGGTGCGCTTCTCCGATTCGGTGGTGAACATGTGCTCCCGGTAATTCTCCCAGTGGCCGGATTTTTCCCACAGGCTGCGGTCCAGAATCTGCGGGCAGCGGACTTCCTGGTAGCCGTTGTCCTGATACACGCGCCGCATGTACTGCTCCACCTGCTGCCACAGTGTCCAGCCCTTGGGATGCCAGAACACCATGCCCGGCGCCTCTTCCTGCATGTGAAACAGGTCGAGTTGCGTCGCAAGCTTGCGGTGATCGCGTTTCTCCGCCTCCTCGAGCATGTGCAGATAGGCGTCCTGCTCGTCCTTTCTCCCCCAGGCCGTGCCGTAAATGCGCTGCAGCATCTCGTTTCTGGAATCGCCGCGCCAATACGCGCCCGCGACCTTCATCAACTTGAACACCTTGAGCTTGCCGGTGGAGGGCACGTGCGGCCCGCGGCACAGGTCGACGAAGTCGCCCTCACGATACAGGCCGATGGCCTGATCTTCCGGTATCGAGGCGATGATCTCGGCTTTGTAATGCTCGCCCATGCCCTTGAACAGCGTCACCGCCTGATCGCGCGGCAACACCTCGCGCGTCACCGGGTAGTCTTTCTTCGCCAGCTCGGCCATTTTCTTTTCGATAGCGGCGAGGTCTTCCGGCGTGAACGGCCGCGTGTAGGCAAAATCGTAGTAGAAGCCGTTTTCGATCACCGGACCGATGGTTACCTGCGCGTCCGGAAACAGCGTTTTCACCGCGTACGCGAGCAGGTGCGCGGACGAGTGGCGGATGACCTCGAGGCCGTCTTTGTCGCGGTCGGTGACAATGGCGAGCTCGGCATCCGTGTCGATGCGAAACGACGTGTCGACGAGCTTGCCGTTGACGCGGCCGGCGAGCGCCGCCTTGGCCAGGCCGGGGCCGATGCTGGCGGCCACCTCGGCCACCGTAAGCGGCTGCGCAAACTCGCGCACCGAGCCGTCAGGCAGTTTTATGTTGGGCATATCCACTTAACTCCAAAATGAAAAGGTGCGGACTCGCCGCACCTTTTCCACAAATACGCGTATGCAATCGCTCTGGTGCTGTCTCAAGCCTTGATCGTCAGCAGCGCATAGGCCGTGACAACCGTGCCCGCAAAGGCCCCACCATAGCAGAGAACCCTGACTGCCGTTACCGCATGGATGCCAAAATCATGCAACAGGATGTGTATGCGGTGCGCCGCATGCCACAAGAACAGTGCGATGACCGCCAGCACGAAGATCTTGCCCGCCCAACTTTGAGAAAACGCGAGCATATGCGCATAGCTCATGGTGTCCGGCTTGAAAATCAACCCAAACGGGACGGCGATGCCGGTGATGAAAACCAGCGCCGGCCCGATCAGCGCCGCCAGCATGCCGCCGGCGCCGAACAGGGACCAGAAAATCGGTTCGTTGGAGCGTTTCATCAGCTCATCCCCCGCACAATGAATAACACGGCCAGGCAGGCGATTACGGACGCCGCAAGACCGGTCCCGGTGATGGTTCCCGGCTGCAAGCGCTTGCCGCCGACGAACAGGATCGGCATGGTCTTGGGCATGATGTTGAACCAGCTCCAGGTGTGGTAGCAGAACACCGCCAGCACGATCAGGTGGAACACCAGCATCCACGGCGTCTTCAGGTACTGCAGCCAGCCGTTGAACGCGGCC
>Ga0315281_10015136_pt1 | contig 10351 bp, 6 predicted proteins | sample YL17G07_0_MG_FD_204540 | JGI IMG/M metagenome (GOLD analysis project Ga0315281, IMG submission 204540) | Sediment microbial communities from Yellowstone Lake, YNP, Wyoming, USA - YL17G07_0 | ecosystem: Environmental > Aquatic > Freshwater > Lake > Sediment | place: USA: Wyoming | collected...
CTGGAAGCCGTCCGCCGCCGCCTGCCCGAACTGCACGAGGGCCTCCAGCAGTTGGCCCCCGACCTGGACACCGCCGGCATGGAGGCCGCGCTCGCCCGCGTCTTCCCCCGCCTGCCGCGCATCAGCATTGACTACGGCGTGCTCGAGCAGGCCGACCGCGTGCGCGTGGTGGAAGGCCGTTTCGCCTGGGACGACGTGGGCACCTGGCGGGTCCTGCGCGGACACCTGCCGGCCGACGAACACTCCAACGTCAAGCAAGGCAACGTCGTGGCGATGGACTCCAGCGGCTGCGTCCTGTACGCAGGCGGCGACCACCTCGTCACGGCCCTGGGCGTCCGCGACCTGATTATCGTGTCGACGCCCGACGCCACCCTCGTGACCACCCGCGAACAGGCCGAACGCGTCCGCGACCTCGTGGCCAAACTCAAAGAGCACCGCCTCGACCGGTATCTGTAATCTCCGACTTGTAATCTGGAATCTCAAATCTGAAATCTCAGATCTGCAATCTCAATTCTGTAATCGGGAGATGTGCGATTTCAGATTTCAGAGGCTACCCGGCTGCGCGCTTTTCATCGTGGCCGCATGGTGGCGCGGGGGGCCTCCCCTGGCCCGGCCAGGGCTCGTGCCGTGGCCGGCGGCTTACGCGCCGGCGGCGCCCTGCGGCTCTCCGTCATCTTCGAGGAAGGCGAGAAGCGACGGCCGGGGCGCCGCAGCGCGCTTCGGCCGCCGGGGCTTCCGCCGGCGCTGCGCTGGCGCCGCGGGGCCCGCGCCTGCGGAGACCGCCTGCGTGGCGGCTTGCCTGACGCGCGCGAGGGCCTTGGCGGCGTACTGCTCCGAGAGTTCCACGCCGGTCCACCGGCGGCCCAGGCGCGCGGCGGCCATCAGCGTCGTGCCGCTGCCCGCGAACGGGTCGAGCACCAGGTCGCCCGGCTTCGAGCACGCCGCCACGATCCGCTCCAGCAGCCGCACGGGCATCTGGCACGGGTGCCACCCGACGCGCTCCTTGAACGTGCCGCACACGCGCGAGTACGTCCACACGTCGTCCGGCAGTTTGCCCTTCGGGTTGGCCCGCCGGTCGGCGTACTTCAGTTGCCGGTCCGACGGGATGCGCACCGCGTCGGCGTTGAAGGTGAAGTGCCGGGGGTCCTTGACGAAGTAAAAGAGGTGCGCGTGGCCGCGGTTGAACTTGCCTCTGCAACTCTGCCCAAATGTGTAATGCCAGATCACCCAGTTGCGCAGCGCCGCCCGCCGGCGCATCAGGACGCGGATCTCGGCGGCGTACTCGTCGCCGATGGCGATCCAGAACGTGCCCGTGGCCTTCAGCACCCGCAGGCACGCGTCGATCCACTTCCCGGTCCACTCCAGGTACGCGTGCGGCGGCAGGTTGTCGCGGTACTGGTCGTACTGGTAGCGGATGTTGAACGGCGGGTCGGCGAACACCAGGTCCGCGCACCCTTCCGGCCACGTGGGAAGGACCTCCAGCACGTCGCCCTGGACGATTTGGCCGACGGGCGGCGATTCGGGCATGGTGTTCCTTTTCAGTCTGGTATCTGAAATCTCAAATCTCGGATCTCAAATCTCGGATCTCAAATCTCGGATCTCAAATCTCGGATCTCAAATCTCGGATCTCAAATCTCGGATCTCAAATCTCAAGTCCCGTGTCCGCATACCCCGACGCTCCCGCGTCGGGCTCGAACAGCCAACCTCACGCCCACGTCACGCACCGCTCGCGCTTTACACGGTGCGCGGCCGGATTATAATCGTCCGCACTGCGCCTGTCCAGTTATGCTACTTGGGTGCGGGGGAGGGGGCCCTAAGACGATGTGCACGCGTTCGGCCGTTGCATCCGCCGTCCTGGCGTTCCTGCTGATCCATGCGGCCCTGGCCGCGAAGGCGCCGAGCGAGAAGAAGGCCGCGCCCGCACTCCAACCGCCCGAGACCCAGGCGCCCGACGCCAAGGCGCCGGAACCGCCGCCGCAGCCGAAGACGACTGCCGAGGCCCTCCGGGCCGACCTCGACCGCATCTTCGCCGAGACGGCCTCGGCCAAGGCCACCGTGGCCGTCCGCATCATCGCCCTGGGCGACCCGCCGGCCGCGCCGCCCGAGGTCCTCTACGCGGCGCGGGCCGACATGCCCCTGGTGCCCGCAAGCACGATGAAACTGGTGGTGACCGCGGCGTGCTTCGACCGCTTCGGCCCCGACTGGCGCCTGCGCACGCACGTCGGCCGCATCCCGTCGGCCGGCCAGGACGCCAAGTGGGACCTGGCGGTCATCGGCGGGGGCGACCCGAACTTCTCCGGCCGCTTCTGGGGCGGCGACATCGTGGGGGCCTTCCGGCGCTGGGCCGACGTGCTGAAGGCGCGCGGCATCACGGCCGTCGGCCGCGTGGTCCTGGACGATTCCCTCTTCGACGACGCCCTCCAGCACCCGCGCTGGCCCGCCGACCAGCGGGCCGAGTGGTACGAGGCCCCCGTGAGCGCCCTGGTGCTGAACGATAGTTGCATAGATGTCCATGTGTTGGCAAGCAAGGCGGGCGAGCCGGCCCTGGTGACCGTCGAGCCGCCCGGCAGCGGCGCGGCCGTCGACGGCATCATCCAGACCGTGGCGGAGCGCGCCCAGCACAGTTACAGCATCGAGCGGATCGTCGCCGCCGGGCCGGGGGCCGCCGTCCGCCTGCGCGTGGCCGGGCGGTTCTGGAGCGGCGCCGCCGAGGCCATGGAGTACCGCACGGTCGCCAGCCCGACGATGTTCTTCGGGTCCGTCCTGGCCGAGGCCCTGCGGGCCGAGGGAATCACGGTGGCCGGGCCGGTGGCCCGCGAGCGCCTCACCCAGGCCGGCGGCCTCGCGCGGCCGGACTTCGAGTGCGATGTCATTCACGCCTCGCGCCTCGACGTGACCGCGGGCGTGGCCAACAAGCGCAGCCAGGGCCTGTACGCCGAGTGCCTGATGAAACTCCTGGGGGCCTACGGCCCGGCCGCCCGCGCCCAGTACGGGCCCGTACGGGCGGGCGAGGCCGCCGCCCCGGCCGCCGCCCCGGCCGCCGGCGCCGTCCTCCCGCCCCGCCAGGGCACCTGGGCCAACGGGGCGGAGGAGGCGCGGCTGTGGCTGTCGGAGCGCGGCATACCAGTGGAAGGCTGCGTCATCGACGACGGCTCGGGCCTCTCGAAGGAGAACCGCCTGACGGCCCTCGCCGTGACGGAACTCCTGCGCGTGATGCGCGAGCGCCACGGCGACTCATTTCTCCAGACCCTGGCCGCCGCCGGGCAGGAGGGCAGCCTCGCGAAGCGCCTGCGCGGCACCGCCGCCGAGGGCCGCGTCTGGGGCAAGACCGGGTACGTCCTGGGCACGAGCGCCCTGTCGGGCTACGTTTGCGCCAAGAGCGGACGCATGATCATCTTTTCAATCCTTATGAACGATGTGCCGTGGGGCGAACTCCGGAAGGCCCGCCTGGCGCAGGACAGGGTTTGTTTGCGCCTGGTCGAATACTGAAATCTCAGATTTCAGATCTGAGATTTCAGATGTCGGCGCGCGCCCCGGCTTATCGCCTTTCGAGCCCGCCGCGGCAGCGGCGGGAGACTCCCTGACGCATTGCGGATTGCGAATTGCGGAATGCGGATTGAAAGGACGCGCCCGCCGCGCTTTGGCTCAAGTGGCGCTGTAGTGCTAAATGCCCAGGCAGCAGGGCAGGTGCCACCTCTTGTTGCGCGGGCCTGGGTGAGGGAAGTTCGTGATGTCGTCGCACTCTGCTTTGCCGCTTTCAACCTCTTCCGGCCTCGCGGGGCGCACTTGTCCCGTCGCCGCGTCCTCGACAACGTAGCCGAAGAGCCGGTCGGGCCCGGCCGAAATCAGTAAATAGTCCTCCCGCACCCACTTGCGGTTGCCTTGTGAATCCTTCGGCCGCACGAGCACCTCGAACTGTTCCTGGCTTGCGAAACCGTTGATGCACGCCGGGTCCACGGGGTTGTCTTGCACGTCGTACTCCGGATTGCCGGAGGGCTCGAAACGGAAATAGAGGATGGCTTTGCCCGGGCGGAAGGCATCGAGGATCCGGTCGGACGCCGCGTTGCCGCTCTCCTGCCTGTAGTAGGGGCCGTAATGGCCGTGTGCCTCGCCGCCAAACGGCCCGCCGGCGCCGGGCGCCTGCCCCCACCCCCGACCTTCCGGCCCCGTCAGGTAATAAGCCAGGCACTCGAAACCGTACTTCCTTGCGCCGCCGTGTTGGGCGTCGGACGGGGGATAGATGCCCCAGTCGGCCTTGAACGCCTCATTTCCCGCCGAGAGGCTCGCGATGATGTTCTGCGTCCCGGCCGTGCGGGCCGCGACGATCGCCCGGTTGGTGAAGGGCATCAGCAGGGCCATGACGACGGGACACCCCGCGCACATGAGTACCAGCGCCCCGCAGACGACCGCAAGAACGATTGTGGTGTTCCGTTTCATGGCTGTAGTCTCCTACGGCACCAGGAACGAATCGTCCTGGCTGTCTTCCGGCAGCGTACTCGTGCCGTTGTAACTGGTTTCGTCGTTGCAGGCCCGCAGGGTTTCGATGTTCTTGGGGTCGATCTCCACCGAGACATCCGTGCGGCGGCGCCGGCAGACTCGACCATGGCAGGCCCCCTGACTGTGCATGTCCGGGTCTATCCTGCCGCGCGGCATCCGATATATCAACACAAATCGGGCGGCCCTGCGGGAGGCGCCTGAGCAACAGGCCCAAGCCGGCGCGCGCCCCGGGCTGCGTGCCGGAATGACAAGGCCGCGGCCAACAAAAGAATGACGAAACGGGTAGCCCGTATGTAAACTAGGGCGGAGCCTGGGAGGCGTCGAGGCTTTTGCTTGGGCTGGCGGCGCGCCGTGACCAGCCCCCCGCGTGAGCGGGGTGTGGCCGGGGCCGAGGGTCGCCGAGCCGCCCCACCCCCGCCTGGCGGCGGTGGCGAGTCACGGCAAGCGCCGGCGGGCAAATCACGAATGACAAATGACCCATGACAACGCCCGCTTGCTCCACGCGCGCCGGACGATAGGATAAAGGGTGATGGAGATCTTCAGCGTTCTGGCCGACTTTCCGGGGCACCTGGCAACGATGCTCCTCTTGCTGGGGGCGTCGGCGTTTTTCTCGGCCTCGGAGACCGCGCTGTTTAACCTCTCGCGGGAGCAACTGCGCCGGTTCCGCGCTTCGGGCAACCCCTTGCGGGCGCTGGCCGCGCGCCTCATGGACAAGCCGGGGCACGTCCTGATGACCGTGCTGTTCGGCAACATGATTGTCAACACGGCCTTCTTCGTGATGGGCGTGCAACTGATTGGCGAGATCCGGCGGCTGCATCCGCAGCAGGCGGGCCTCCTGGGGGTGGCCATCGGCGTGCTGACGCCGCTGGCGGTGATTATCCTCGGCGAGATCACGCCCAAGAGCCTTGCGGCGACGATGCCGGGGTTTGTCGCCCCGCTGGCGGCCCTGCCCCTGAAGGCCCTCGGCTACGTGGCGCGCCCGGTGCGCGTGGTGCTGGGGTACGCGTTCGTCGCGCCGCTCGCGCGGCTGATCACGGGCGGCGGCCGGCGGGAGCACTCGTTCGTGACGACCGAGGAACTCCAGGCCATCCTCTCGTTGGCCGCACGCGAAGGCGCCGTCTCCGGCCAGGAAAGCGACATGCTGGCCGACGTGCTGGACCTGGGCCAGTTGCGCGTCCGCCAGGTCATGACGCCGCGCGTCGAGATCGTCGGCTGCGACCGCGCGACGCCCATGCCCGTTGTGCTGGCGGTCTTTCGCCGCACGCGCCACTCCAAGATCGTGGTTTACGACGGCGAGATGGACAACATCCTGGGCGTGGTGTACGCCAAGACGGCGTTCCTGAACCCCGACGGGCCGCTGGATGGGCTCGTGCGGCCGATCTTCTACGTGCCCGAGACCAAGACGGTGGAGAGCCTGCTGCGGGAATTCCGCGCCCGCAAGACCCAGTTCGCGGCGGCGGTGGACGAGTACGGCGGCGTCTCGGGCATCGTCACGCTCGAAGATTGCCTCGAGGCAATCGTCGGCGAAATCCGCAACGAGACCGACGCCGCGCCGGGCCAGCCCGTCCAGCGCATCGGCGAGGCCGAGTACCTGCTGGCGGGGGACCTCTCGATCCGCAGTTGGGCCGACTCGTTCGACCTGGAGGTGCCGGAGGAGGGCGGCCGCTACTCCACCGTGGCGGGCTTTGTCACCGCCCTCCTGGGCCGCATGCCGCGTCAGGGCGATGCCGCCGAGTGGCGGAACCTGGAGTTCATCGTGGAAGAGGTGAAGCACCGCCGCGTGATGCGCGTGCGGCTGCGCCTGTCCGTACGGACCCGTACTGGGCGCGGGCAGCCGGCCGGGGGCGCGGCCGGGCAGCAGCCGTAGCGCATTTAGCCCCCCGTACGGGGGGCCGGAAGGCCGAGGGTCGTGCTCCTGCGCCTTCGCCCCCGCGTGTATTCACGCGGGGCTAAGTAAGGCGATGGTTGAGGATTGGCGATGGACGTGCTGTTCGACATCCTGGCGGGCAGTTGGCTGTGGGCGGCGGCCCTGGTCGGCCTCTTCATCTCGGCCCTGGGCAGCGGCATCGAGACCGGCCTGTACCGCCTCAACCGCATCCGGCTGCGCCTGCGGGCCGAGTCCGGCGACCGCCGGGCACGCATTCTCCAGAACCTCCTGGCCGACCTGCGGGGCCAAATCATCGTCTGCCTGGTGGGCACGAACCTGGGCGACTTCCTGACCACCGCCGTGGCGACCTCGCTGGTGGCCTCCGCCGGATGGGCCGAGACCTCCACCGGCATCGAACTGCTGACCACGGCCATCGTTGCGCCCATCCTCTTCGTCTTCGCCACGGTGGTCCCCAAGAGCGTCTTCGTGGCCGAGGCCGACCACTGGATGTATCCGCTGGCCCCGCCGTTGAAGGGCGCCTACGTGGCGCTGCGGATAAGCGGCGTGGTGCCGGCCCTGAGCGGCCTGAGCCGCCTCATCCTGCGCGCGGCCCGCAAGCAGGAGACCGAGGGCGCCGATCCGTTCCATCCCCGCGAGCGCCTGCGTGCCGTCCTGCGCGAGGGCGCGGCCGAGGGCGTCATCAGCGGCTACCAGCATGAACTCGTCGGCAAGGTCCTGGGCCTGCGCGAGCAACTCGTGCACGCCGTCATGATTCCCATCGGGCGTGCGGCGTGCGTGCCCGCCGACATCGACCGCGAGCACTTCGTGGCCGAGTTGCGCCGGCACTCCTACTCGCGGCTGCCCGTCTGGGAAGGGCGCAAGGACAACGTCGTCGGCATCGTGCACATCCTGGACGTCCTGAGCGCCCCGGAAGGGCCGCTGGATTTGCCGCAGGTGATGAACCGCGCGTTCGTCGCCCTGGCGCCCGATGCGACCGTGGGCCAGGCCATGCAGCGGCTGAGCAAGGACAGGGCCGCCATCGCCGTCGTCCGCGACTCGAAGGGCCGCGCCCTGGGCATTCTTACCGTCAAGGACCTCGTCGAGGAACTCGTCGGAGAACTGGCCGAGTGGTGAGGCCGGCCGGGTCGAAGACTCGACTGGGCGAGCGGGCAGGCTGTGGGCATGCCACCCGGCCAGGGGAAGTATCCCCCGTTTCTGAGCATGACCCGGGGGGTATGGACTCAGTCTTGGGTGGCACGGCCACGCTGTGCCTTTGCGTGGCCGTGCGAACCGGCAGCGGACACCACGGCCACGCAACAGCGTGGCCGTGCCACCCACCAATAAGTGAGCCCTTACCCCGGGGGGCGGTTTTTGTTTTGGAGCCTCCCGCGGCCCGCGCTATAATCCGGCGCCTCCGTCTTCAGGAGATGGGCGATGAAGGGGTGGCCGGTGGCGGTGCCGGGCCTGGTCGGGCTGGTCTCGGCGGGCGTTGCGCTGACCCTCTGGGCCGCCGCGCCCCTTGCGCCGCCCAAGACCGACGAACCGGAGCCGCCGGACGATTTCCGGACGCTCAACCTGACGGACCTCCAGCGGCGCGTCCTGGAGCAGGTCTTCCACCGGCACGCGTTCGAGGCGCCGCCGCCCCCGACGGTCCAGGCCCGGTTCGGCGTCAAGGTGGAGCCGCTGGCTCCCGGCGGCCTTTGCCGCATCGGCCCCGAAGGCGACCTGCCCGCCCGGCTGACGGTTACCGTGGGCCTGGTGGGCCCGCCGCGCCCCGTGCGCCTGCGCTACTACGCGGAGGATTTCTACGGCCGCAAGGTGGCCGAGGGCAACCTGCCGAACGTCTATCCCGACGCCTCGGGCCTGGCCACGGCCGACCTCGTGCTCAAGGAAGTCTCGGCCTTCGGTTACTACCACGTCATCGTCACGGCCACGGTTGAGGACCCCGGCGCGGCGGGCGGCCCGCCACAGGGCGGGCAGGCTGTGGGCGAGATGGCGGCGGCGGCCTGCGGCCTGGCGGTCGTTCATGCCGCGGACGAGGGGCCCGACACGAAAGGCCCCTTCGGCCTGGCCGCTGCTACTCTGCGACCCTGCTCTGCGAAGCCCGCTACGCAGGGCGAAGCAGAGAGTAGCGATGCTTCTTCGCTACGTAGCACGAGCCCGCAGATCGGAAACATGGAGGACCTGCCGGAAATCTGCCGCAGGCTTGGCGTCGCCCACCTTTCTTTCTATTGGGATGACGGGCGTGCCGTCGCCCTGCATGCCGCGCCGGACAAGACGCCTGCGTCGCGGTGGGAAGAGGGCGAGGCCGCCCTGAAGCCTGTCCTGGATGCGGGCCTTGCGGCCACGGGCCTCGTCCTGGCCGAGCCGCCGTACGCGGAGGCGTCGCCGCCGTCGCTGGTGGCAGCCCAGGCGGAGGCCGTCGCGCATTACGCCGACCGGGTCCGCGAGTGGCACATCGCCCCGCCTTTCGGGCCGGCCAGCCTGCCCGCCGGCCCGACGGGCCAGGCCGTGGCGGCGTACCGGTCGACGGTCACCGGCCTGCTGGATGCCGTCCGCCGCAATGTGGCACACCCGCCCTCGGGTGTGCGTGCCCAGCCGGGGGCGGCTGGGCCACAGGTATCGCTGGCGGTGGCTGCGACGCCGCAGGACCTGGTCGATATCCTGACCGAAGGCCCGGTGATGGCCGGGGCCGACGCCGTCAGCCTGTGGGTGGATGCCGACGCCGCCGCGCCAAACCTGCGGTCTGGCGCCTACCGGCGGGCGCTCGATTATTCGCTCCAGACGGCCCGCCGCGCGGGCGTCAAGAACCTCATCGTCGGCGAAACGGGCGAGGACCCCGACGCCCAGTCGCCCCAGCAGCAGGCGTGGAAACTGGTGACGCGGCACGTCGTGTCGCTTGCGGCCGGCGCCCAGCGGGTCTATGTGGCGTACGGGCGCGGCCTGCCCCGGCCGCTGCCGAGCGCGGCGGCTTACGCGTGGATGACCCACCTGTTGGCCGGCACGGCGTACCAGGAGAACCTCTGGCCCGACGTGCCGCTGGTCCAGGCCCACCTGTTTGCCGGGGCGGAGCGGCGCGTGGCCGTCGTCTGGTCGTGGGCGGGGGAGGAACCGGCCGTTCCCGACCGTGGGGCGCTCGTGTTCGACGACGGCAGCCGCCTCGAGGCGTTCGACGTGGTCGGCCACAAGGTCGGCATCTGGAAGGGCGAGCGCCTCATCGTGCCGCTGGGCGAGGCGCCCGTCTATATCGTCTCGGCCGACCTGAAGGCCGACCAGATGCGCGACCGCCTGCGCCGGGCCCGCATCTTCGGCATTGCGCCGGCCACGCTCTGGGTCCGGCAACTGGCGCCCGGCAACGATCCCGGCCGCCTGACGGCCACCCTGTGGCTCCAGAACCAGCGGCCGTACCGGGCGGAGGTGATGACGGGGTTCCTGCTGCCGCAGGGATGGCGGTCGCGGCAGACGAAGCAGCAGTTCGCCCTGGATGCCGGGCAGGCGCGCGAGGTCACGTTCGACTTCGACGTGCCGCTCGCTGGCGAGAAATCGCCGGACGACAAGACGGCCGCCCTTGGGCCGCCGCCCAGTACGGGCCCGTACGGGCCGTACTCGCTCCAGGCCGTCGCAACGCTCAACGAGGAACTGGCCCGCCGCACGCAGGCCGTCTGGCCCGCCGTGGTGCCCGAGCGCACCATCGAGGTCGGCTACGGGCTGGACGACTGGGCGGGCATCGACCCGGTGGTCGTCCTCAGCGCCGCGGCCGACGTGCAGGCCGAGGTCCGCGTGGCGTGGGACGCCCGGTTTTTCTACTTTGCGGCGGTCGTGCGCCGGCAGCGCGAGAGTTTCCGCGCCGGCCGCCTTGCCTCGGAAGGCGATGCCGTTCAACTGGCGTGGGGCCTGGCCGACCGGGCCGACGACGACTTCGGCGACCGCCCACGCGACCGCGCCTACCCGGCGGGGGCGTTCCGCGACACGGACTACCTGATGGCC
>Ga0315281_10015137_pt1 | contig 10351 bp, 8 predicted proteins | sample YL17G07_0_MG_FD_204540 | JGI IMG/M metagenome (GOLD analysis project Ga0315281, IMG submission 204540) | Sediment microbial communities from Yellowstone Lake, YNP, Wyoming, USA - YL17G07_0 | ecosystem: Environmental > Aquatic > Freshwater > Lake > Sediment | place: USA: Wyoming | collected...
CAAGGATTTCTCGTGCGCGATCTTCGACGCCCGGGGGCAGACCGTGGCCCAGGGCGACCATCTGCCGGTCCACCTGGGCGCCATGCCCCTGTCCGTGGCCAGCGCCATCGAGAACGTGGACATGGAGCCGGGCGACACGGTCATCCTCAACGACCCCTTCCGAGGCGGCACCCATCTGCCCGATATCACCATGGTCAGCCCCGTGCACATCCCGGGGCGGAGCCTCCCGGCTTTCTTCGCGGCCAATCGCGCCCACCACTCCGACGTGGGCGGCATGGCCCCGGGGTCCATGCCTCTGGCCACCGAGCTTTTCCAGGAGGGCGTCATCATCCCTCCCGTCAAGCTCGTCCGGCGCGGACGCATCGACCGGGACGTGCTGAGCTTCATCCTGGCCAACGTCCGGACGCCCGAGGAGAGGGAAGGCGACTTGACCGCCCAGTTGGCCGCCAACCGCATCGGGCAGAAGAGGCTCATCGAGATTTCGGCCAAGTATGGCTACCGCAAGGTCCAGGACCAGATGCGCGACCTTCAGGACTATTCCGAGCGGATCCTGCGCCATGCGCTCAAGGGCATCCCCGACGGCCTCTATGAGTTCCAGGATTTCATGGACGGGGACGGCCTGGGGAGCGGGCCGGTGAAGATCAAGGTGGGAGTCTGGGTGCAGGGCGATTCGGCCATCGTCGATTACACGGGCACGGACGGGCAGGTGGGAGGCAACATCAACGCCAACTACGCCATCACCCTGTCCGCGACCCTCTACGTTTTCCGCTGCATCATCAAGGGCGATGTGCCTTTCAACGCCGGCCTGCTGAGGCCGCTTCGGGTCGTGGCTCCGCTCGGGAGTGTCGTCAACGCCCGGCCGCCGGCGGCCGTGGCCGGAGGGAACGTCGAGACGTCCCAGCGGATCACCGACGTCCTGCTCGGCGCCCTAGCGCAAGCAATCCCGGACCGCATTCCTGCGGCGAGTTCCGGGACCATGAACAATGTCACCTTCGGCGGGGTCAACCAGGCCACGGGCAAGAGCTTCGCCTATTACGAAACGATCGGCGGGGGAATGGGCGCCAGCCCCGTCTCGGACGGCATCTCCGGCGTTCATACCCACATGACCAACACCCGCAACACGCCGGTGGAATCCCTGGAGCACTATCTCCCCATAAGGATCCGGCGCTACTGCCTGAGGCGGGGCTCGGGAGGCCGGGGCCGCTTCACGGGCGGTGACGGCATCATCCGCGAGTTCGAGTTTTTGGCGCCCGCCCGGGTGAACATCCTGTCCGAAAGGCGGCGCTTTGCGCCGTACGGGCTGCGCGGCGGCCGTCCCGGAAACCGAGGGAAAAATACCCTCGTGGACCAAGGGAAGAAGCGGATCCTCGGTTCCAAAGTTTCCTTGAGCGTCAAGTTCGGGGACCGGCTCATCATCGAGACTCCGGGCGGAGGCGGCTACGGCCGGCCAAAGAAAAAGAAGCGATGAACGCCGAAGTCTTACAGCCGCCCCGGGCACCCTGGTATCGGAACGTCACCCCGCACCAGAAAAAGGCCCTGCTCTCCGCTTCCCTGGGCTGGATGCTCGACGGCATGGACATCATGCTCTATTTCATGGTCCTGGCCGAGCTGATGAAGCATTTCGGCATGAGCAAGGCCATGGGCGGGCTGATGAGCTCGCTGACGCTCCTTGCCTCGGCCGTGGGCGGGATCTTGTTCGGGCTGGTGGCCGACCGCATCGGCCGGGTCAAGGCCCTGATGGGCAGTATCCTCATCTACTCCATCTTCACCGGCGCTTGCGGGTTATCGGGAAGCATCCTTCAACTAGCGATATTCCGGACCCTGCTCGGCCTGGGCATGGGAGGGGAATGGGCTACGGGCGCGGCCCTGGTGGCCGAAACGTGGCCCGCGGACAAGCGCGGCAAAGCCATGGGCATCGTCCAGAGCTCCTGGGCCATCGGCTATGCCCTGGCCGCCGTCATCACCGCCCTCGTCCTGCCCAGGTTCGGCTGGCGAGCCGTGTTCTTCGTAGGCGTGTTGCCGGCGCTCCTGACCTTCTGGATCCAGAAGCACGTGGACGAGCCCGAGATCTGGAAGAAGGCCGCCGAGCTGCGCCGGACCGAGAAGAAGCAGGCCAGGCTCAGCCTCATCTTCAAGCCGCCCTATCGCAAGAACACGATCGTGACGACGCTGATGAACGCCGGCACGATGTTCGCCTACTGGGGGCTTTTCACCTGGATCCCGAGCTATCTCGGGCTCTCCGCCAAGGACGGGGGGATGGGCTTGGACATCGTCAAGACCTCGACCTGGATCCTGGTCATGCAGGCCGGGATGTGGCTGGGCTACGTCAGCTTCGGGTTCATCTGCGATCGAGTCGGGCGCAAGCCGACCTACATCGTCTACCTATTCGCCGCGGCCGTCTTCGTCGTCCTCTACAGCAGCGCCCGCAACAACACCATGCTCCTCGTGCTCGGGCCGTTCCTGGCCTTTTTCGGCACGGGTTATTTCTCGGGGTTCGGGACCATCACGGCCGAGATCTTCCCGACCAGGATTCGGGCCTCGGCCCAGGGGTTCACCTATAACATCGGAAGGGGGTTGAGCGCCCTAGCGCCGTTCACCATCGGGGCGCTGGCCAAGAGCTACGGCCTGTCGATCGCGTTTTACCTCACCGCAGCCTTCTTCGTATTTTCCGCTTGTATGGCTTTTGCTTTGCCCGAAACCCGCGGCAAGCAGTTGGAATGATGTTTGTTTCTAAATAAGATCGCGGCCCCAGCGGTACGCTGTTCGCAATCTTGTCCTCCGCTTCTGCCCAGCCTAGAAATAACGGACGAGTTCGGCCAGGGATTTTCGCTTCTTGGGCTTTCCTTCATCCGCGGGATAGCCCAGAGGAGTAAAGGCCACGGGCTCCACGTGAGGCGGCAATCCTAAGATTTCTCTCGCCGCCGCCGGGTCGAAAGCGGCGATCCAACACGTCCCTAGCCCGAGGTCGGCCGCGGCTAATATCAAATGGTCCATGGCGATCGTTGTGTCCACTTCAGCGTAGTTTTTTCCATCTTTTCGAATCCAGGCCTCGGATGTTTTCGCACAGGCGCAGATAACGAGCGGGGCTTGGGTGAACCATTCGCGGCCATAGATCCGCCTCAGCTCTGTTTCACGCCCTTGGGTCGGGATCACAATGAGCTCAAAAGCTTGTTTGTTGGCCGCCGTCGGCGCGAGAAGCGCGGCTTCCAAGACTTTCTGCAGTTTTTCTTTTTCGACGGGCGTGGATTTATAGGCCCGCACGCTGTATCTCTTTTGGATCAACTCAAAGAATTCCATGTTTTCCTCCCGCTCACTTCATATTAGGGCAAGATAGGGGAGACATCACGCAATTGTTCTCCTCTTTGAAAAACAGACTCCCAACGACATGAGGTGACATGCCCCCACAGTTTCTTTATTTAAATGCCTGGATCAGCAATTTATTCCGCAGGCCCGGCCTCCCCCCATTCTCGGTCGGGCCGATTTCAACTTTGCCCAGTGAGGGCCGGGGCTCAGACGTAACTGTCCTTGTCGTAGCCGATCTTGACGAGCTCGATCTTTTGCGGGTCGGCGGTGCCGAGATGGTACTTGGTGTCGGCGACGGCGATGTGCTTGGCCGGCGGGTTGAGCGGGCGGTCCTCGGCGAAATAGTCCCGGCGGATCGCTTCGATGATGCGCAATCCGGTGGCGTCCACGGCGACCGGGTCGAATCCCAGTATGAGGCCGTAGTATTTCCAGACATATTTGGGGTTGAAGCTGTGAGGGCCGAAGCTGTGGAATTGCGGCGTGAACATCACCAGGACGTTCAACCGGGTCTTGCCTTTGATCACCGGCAGGTCCCAGATCGAGGCCAGGTCGGCGCAGGAGTCGGGGTGGATGGAGATCGGCTCGGGGATGAACATGATGTAGTTCTTGATCAGCCCCCCGACCCCCGCCCAGTGGTGCGAGCGCATCGGCCGGGCGTTGATCAGGGCGGTGGCCTTCTGGAAGACCGGGTTCTGCAAAACGCCCAGGTCATCGACGCTGATGTCGGCTTCCTTGACCCCGACCTCCATGATCCGCTTTTTGAGGGAGTTCTCGACCTCGGCGGTCGTTTTGAGGTAGGCCCAGCGGTTGTTCTTGATGCCGACGATGTCATTGGGCTTGATGATCGTTTTCCAGGCGCTCTGCGGGTCGGGCTTGCCGGTCAGGGCCTTGATCCCGGTATCCAGCATTTCCTGCACCACGGCGTATTTGGGGCTGCCGTTCTCGTCCAAGACATTGAGGTCGCGCACCAGGACGACTCGGCTCTTGGCGCTCGTGACCGAAGCGGTCGTCACCTGTCCGGAAAGCTTCAGCCTGGTGCCGAGGGCGGCGGCCGAAGCGCCTATGATGAATTGCCGTCTGCTGATCGACCTTCTATTCTTCATCTTTCCCTCCCTTTCAGTTCTTGATCTTGGCGAAAATAGCCCGGATGGTCGATTCATCCGGGGCGTTGAAAACGATGCTGAGGAGGTCGCCCCGGCACTGCAGGCCCGTCCAACGGCCCTCTTTCGTCCGGCGCAGCCCATCCGCGGCGCCGTCCAGGAGCGTTTGCCGGAATTGCGCGCCGGCCGCCTCGGCCCTGCCGGCATCCGGGTAGCGGACGAGCAGAAGGGAAAATGCGGCGCCGCCCTGCCGGTACTTGCCCAGGGCCGCCGGGGTATCGTTACCGATGTTCAAGACGTTCTCGTTGGAGACAAAGGTGAAGCTGTTCAACCAGATGTAGTGGTGGAAATAATGGACGGTCTCGGGGAGCAGGTTTTCCGCGGGGAGCAAGCCGATGATCGGCGGGAGGGCGCCCTCACTCTTGATCGCTGCCTCGATCGCCCGGCCGAGATTGAAAACGACGTCCCTTTTTTCAGCCGTTTCCGGATAGGCGAGGATCGAGACGTAATAGCGGTCCTTCCAGAAGGTCAGCAGGCCGGCGGCATACTCGCAGCCCTGGCCGAAGCGGTCATCGATCGTCTCCCGCGAATGGGCGAAGACGCCGAAGGCGTCAGGGGCGGAGCCCATGTCGAAGATATCGACCTCGATCTCGTTCCCGGCCGAATCTTTGTATTTCAGCGCCAGGGCGTTTTGGAAGTTGTACGAGAGGTAGAGCTCGGCGCCGCCGTCGATGTATTTCGACAGGTTCTCGGGCGTGTACAGGTCGGGCGCTTCGGCTTTCGTCCAACCGGCGACGGTCTCCGGCAATATTCGGAAAAACTCGCTGATGTTCTCCGGCATGGCGGGCATCCCCATCAAGCTTATCGCTAGAAGGAAAAAAATGAACCCGGCGAGAGCCGGCCGGCTTTTCGTCAGTGGCAAGTCGATCTCTCCTTCAGCAGCCCCTAGTGTAGCAGATTCGGAAAAGAAATCAAAAAAGGGGACAGCGGCAGGGGACCGGCGTCAGCGCGTTTTGGGCCCGCTCAAACGGTGAGGTCCGTATTGAAATACGGCCTGTCTTTCCTTAAGATGGGCCTGGCGGTCATCTTGGATCGAAATTCCGCCGACCGGGTTTTATGAGGGAGGAACCGATGAAAAAAGCCAGGCTATGGGTCGCGATGTGTTTGATACTCCTGCCGCTTTTCGCCTTTGGCCAAGGCGCCGAAAAAAAGGAAAGACCTTTGTCGCCGAGCGAAAAGATGGACAAGCTGTTCGATTTTTGGAACAGGCTGGACCAGCCGGGCTTTGCCGTGGTCGTCGTGAAGGATGGCCAAGTGGTCTACCAGAAAGTTTTCGGGCTGGCCTGTCAGGAGCACGGCGTCGCCATCACCCCGAACTCGGTTTTCAATATCGCCACGGCCTCCGAGCCGTTTGTGGGCATGGCCGTGGCCATGCTGGAAAAGCAGGGTAAGCTGTCGCTGGACGACGATGTCCGCAAATACCTCCCGGAAGTCCCCGATTTCGGGACCCCGGTCAGACTGCGTCACCTGCTTTATCAAACCAGCGGACTTCGGGACTGGCTGGCCGTGCTTCAGCTGACCGGCCGGGACTCGGAGGAGGTCACCATCGAGAAAGTGCTGAAGATCGTCAAAGCCCAAAAGAAGCTTGCATTTCCCCCCGGTGACCGCTTCCAAAACTCCAATACCAATTATGACCTGCTGGCGGAAACGATCAAGCGCGCGAGCGGCCGGCCTTTCTCCGACTGGGCCTGGGAAAACATCTTCAAGCCCTTGAAAATGACCAGGACCCAGTTCCGCGACAACTACCGCTCGATCTTTGACGACCAGGCCTTCACCTATAACTACACGCGGCGGGAATACCTGAAGGGCATAGACAACCTGTCGCTCGTCGGGTCACATTCGCTTTTCGCCTCGATCGCCGACCTGGCCAAGTGGCTGATCAACGTTGAGACCGGCCAGGCGGGCGACCAGGACATCTTCACCGGAATGTTCACGGCCGGCCGGCTGAACAACGGCCAGAGCTCGGGCTTCGGATATGGTTTGAACGTCAAGGCCGGGCCGGGGCGGCGGCAAGTCTCCCAAACGGGGAATTGGGCCGGGTCCGGGTCGGCCCTGGCTTATTTCCCCGACCAGAAGTTCGGTTTCGTAGTGCTCGCCAATTGGGACTATACCCCGGTGGGGGGGTCCGTCCAGGATATCATCGACATCTACCTTCCGACCGTCGTCGAACCGGTCAAAAAGATTCCGCCGGCAGTCGTGAAAAAGGCGGTCAAGGTCAGCCCGGAAAAACTGGACTCCTACGTTGGCGATTTCCGAATTGCGCCGGGCCAAATTTTCGCGATCAGCCGCACGGGCGACCAACTGAGCATAACTGCTTCCGGGATGAAATTTCCGTTGACCGCCCTATCGGAAACCGAGTTTCTGTTGGCCATCGCCGATGCCCGGATCATGTTTCAAAAAAACAAGGAAGGGAAAATTCACCAATTTGTCTGGAAACAGGGCGGAGACGAGCAGATCGCTCCAAGGGTCGTGTTGGTGAAACCGACCCCCCAAGAGCTGCAGGAGTTTGCCGGCACCTTTTACAACGAAGATCTGGATCTCCGCTATGCCGTTGAGCTGCGCGGCGATACGCTGATCGTCAATGCCCCGGGGCAAAACGATATCCGGCTGGCGCCCGACGAAAAAGACCATTTTGCTACCAACTCACGAGCTTTTCCGATGGTGATCTTCCAGCGGGACGGGCAAAACCGGGTGACCGGGTTCATTATCGACAGCGATCCTGTCCGCGATCTTGTTTTTAAGAAAAACTAAAAAAAAGGCAATAATAGGACACAGCAGTACGTTATTATCTTTTTTGAAAGAGAGACTCCCCCCTAAATGAGGTGATATTCCCCTTATTTTCAGCAGATCGCTCCCGCGTTTGACGTTCCCCCTGTCCTATGATATAAGCCGGACAATAAGGCGAGGAAGGCAAATCCTAATGCCCGAAAAATGTGATCCCACTCTTCGCGTGACGCTGCTCCCGCGCGACACCAATAAATACGGCACCATCTTTGGGGGCGTCGTTCTGACTCATATCGACCTGGCCGGCGCCGTTCAGGCCCGCAAGTCCTGCGGTCCCCATAATTTCGTCACGGTGGCCATGGATAAAGTGGTTTTTCACAAGCCCGTTTTCGTGGGCGATGTCGTCAGCTTTTTCACCGAAACGGTGAAAATCGGCCGTACGTCCATCAGGATCAAGATCGAGGTCGAGGCCACGCGCGCGGAGAATCAGGAGACGGTGAGGGTCACGGAAGCGGAGGTCGTGTTCGTCGCCGTCGACGAAAACTGGAAACCAATTCCTATCCGCTAGACCCCTGGACCTCAGCCACCTCGGAGTCACATAGGAAATCGGGTTTTTTCAGCTCGCACCAAAACGCTACGACCAGCCTGGAGCCGCAAAAACACTCCTGAACGGATGGCCGATTCCTTTATTTGGCGTTACAATGGGACTTTGCGCCGCTGAAGCGGCCGGGAGGTGGGCGCAACGATGCGCTGCTTTCATTGGTTAATTAAGCGAACGGAAAACTCAGGCGGAATGATCGAGGAAGAGGAAAATATGAGACCCGTCAACAACAAGCTCGAAGCCGGAGCCCCGCGGACAGCCGCGACCGGATGGGCGTTTGCGGTCCTTATGGTTATGCTTGTCATGGGGCTTGCCGGCTGCGCCTCCTTTAAAACCTACAAGCTCGACAGCCGGCCGCTGGCCAAAGCCATCACCATCGACGGCAAATCGGACGATTGGCGCGGCAACCTCTACTACAGCGAGGACGGCCAATTCAACGTGGGGTTTCTCAATGACCAGGATAACCTTTACGTCTGCCTGGTCGTCACCGACCGCTTCAAGCGCGCTCAGATCCTGATGCGGGGCCTGACGGTCTGGTTCGACCCCAAGGGCGGAGAGGGAAAGTCCTTCGGGATCAGGTTCCCGTTGAGTGTGCCCCCCGCCCCCGGCGAGAGGCCCATCCGGCCGGATATCGACCGGGACGAGGACATTTCAGAGAGCATCCCACCCGAGTCCCTGTCGGAACTCGAGATCGTGGCCGGCGCGACGGGCAAACCCGTGCGGGTCAAAGTGTCGGAGACCATGGGCCTGAAGGTCGCCGCCTCGGCCGAGAACGGCCTGTTCGCATATGAACTCAGGATCCCGCTCGTCAAGACGCCGGAGACGCCTTGGGCCGTGGGAACCCAGCCGGGGAAGAGCGTCGGCATCGGGTTCGATACGTCCAAGTTCGATAGGAGCCCGATGCGCCAGGACAGATATGGAGGAGGGTTGCCGGGCGGCGGCCGGAACCCGATGGGCGGGGGTACCAGGGGAGGCCGGCCGGGCATGGGGGACATAGGCAACTACGGCCCGGGGACCGAATTGCCTCAAGAGCTGAAAGTGTGGGCCATCGTCAAGCTGGCTCTTGGAACGATCGTCCAAAAACCCGCCCTGCTCTCAATTTCGGATTAGACCCGAACCCTGATCCCGGGGCGATGGACTTGCCTTCGGGCGCATGTTTATAGTTCATCACCGGTCCGCGATCGATCACACCCGGTACATCCCAACATCCCGTTCAGGCCGGTTCTGTTTGAGGGTGGATTTTATCGAGTCCCTGTGGTAGAACCTTCTGGGGGAAAAGGAAGCGCTCATGTGTGAATTCTGCCACAAGCATGGAGAAGGGAAGAAGTGGTACCTCGAGGCCAAGAACTATTCCGAAGACTTGATGGGCGACCTGGAGCGCCGCCGCGAGCTCCTGGTGGAATTCTTCACCAAGCCCGAAAAGCATTTGAAGGGCATCCGGCTTCTCGAGAATCTGCAGAAGGCCCCGGCCGCAGTGAGAAAGGCCGCGATCAAAGCCGTCGTCCGCCGTCAGAAGAAACATCACTACGGCCAGGTCGTCCCCTACGAGGACCTGGAACGCATCATGGACTTTGCGACCAACGTCACACGCATCGCCTGCATCTGCCGCCAGGCCACGGTCCGGTCCGAGCAGAGATACTGCTACGCCGTCAGCCTCCTGCCCAACGAGGAGAACTTTTTGCGGATCATCCGCGACGCCGGGATCTCCTATCTTTCAGGCCCGGACGTCAAGGGGTTGGAGAGCCTTGATAAGATGGAGGCCCTGGAGGCCCTGCGCCGTCATGAAGCCGAAGGCTTGTGCCACACGATCTGGACCTTTGAAACGCCTTTTATCGGCGGGATCTGCAATTGCGACCAGTCGGATTGCCTGGCCATGCGGGCCGCCTTCCGGGCCAAGACGCCCCTGTTCTTCAAGGCCGAATATGTCGCCCAGGCGAGCCCGGACCTGTGCAACGGCTGCCGCCAGTGCCTGAGGCTTTGCCCCTTCGGGGCGATGTTCTTCAGCGCCGCCCGACGGAAGGTCGAGGTCAATCCCCAGGCCTGCTACGGCTGCGGCATCTGCCGCTCGGCATGCCAGCCCAAGGCCATCAGCCTCCTCGACCGAAGCGCCGTGCCCGCCGCAGCCGCTCTGTGGTAGCAGCCGGGGCGGATAGGAAATCGCGCCCGGCCCGCGTGCTGCCGGGATCCTAGCGCCCGCCCAAACAGCTTCTCGACGGACGTCCGGGTTCGCGCGAGGATGGGGATTTCTATTTTAGTGTATCTATTTCTTTTGAAACGGTATATAGTTTTCCTATAGAAATAGTAGAATAAATAGGCCCAGCCCCTGCCAAAGGAGATATTTCATGAAAAAAAGCATTTTGCTGTTGTGCGCGGCCGCCGCGCTCGTCCTGGCGATGCCGGCCCCCGGCCGGAGCCAGGTGCTCGTTCCCGGCAACCCGCCGCTGACGGAAGAGATGATCGGCCGTTTTGCCGAGTACTTCGAGTGGGCCTTCAGCATGCGGCTCACCAACGATCAATCCAGCGTACTGCGAAAGTACGCGGTCGATATCTGGAAAAAGCAGTC
>Ga0315281_10015138_pt1 | contig 10351 bp, 11 predicted proteins | sample YL17G07_0_MG_FD_204540 | JGI IMG/M metagenome (GOLD analysis project Ga0315281, IMG submission 204540) | Sediment microbial communities from Yellowstone Lake, YNP, Wyoming, USA - YL17G07_0 | ecosystem: Environmental > Aquatic > Freshwater > Lake > Sediment | place: USA: Wyoming | collected...
GAAGATCGAGATCACCTGGTCCATCATCGTCATCGGCTTGTACTGGTCCTGCTTCAGCAGCTCGACCAGCCGCGCGCCGCGCGTGAGCTGCTGCTGCGTCGCCTTGTCCAGGTCGCTGCCGAACTGGGCGAAGGCGGCCTTCTCGCGGTATTGGGCCAGGTCGAGCCGGAGCGTGCCGGCGACTTTCTTCATCGCCTTGGTCTGGGCCGCGCCGCCCACGCGCGAGACCGACAGCCCGACGTTGATCGCCGGGCGGATGCCCGAGTTGAACAGGTCGGCGCTGAGGTAGATCTGCCCGTCGGTGATGGAGATCACGTTGGTGGGGATGTAGGCGGCCACGTCGCCCGCCTGCGTCTCGATGATGGGCAGGGCGGTGAGCGAGCCGCCGCCGTGCGCGTCGTTCAGCTTCGCCGCCCGCTCGAGTAGGCGGCTGTGCAGGTAGAACACGTCGCCCGGATACGCCTCGCGGCCCGGCGGGCGGCGCAGCAGCAGCGAGAGCTGCCGGTACGAGACGGCCTGCTTGGAGAGGTCGTCGTACACGCACAGCACGTGCTTGCCCTGGGCCATGAAGTGCTCACCCACCGTCACCCCGGCCATCGGCGCGATGTACTGCAGCGGCGCCGGGTCCGACGCGGTGGCCGAGACCACGATCGTATAGTCCATCGCGCCGAAGTCGGTGAGGCGCTTGACGACCTGGGCCACGGACGAGTTCTTCTGCCCGATCGCCACGTAGATACAGATCATGTCCTGGCCCTTCTGGTTGATGATCGTATCGATGGCGATGGCGGTCTTGCCCGTCTGGCGGTCCCCGATGATCAGCTCGCGCTGGCCGCGCCCGATCGGCACCATCGAGTCGATCGCCTTCAGGCCGGTCTGCATGGGCTGGTGCACCGGGCGGCGCTGGACGATGCCGGGCGCGATGATCTCCAGGCGGCGCGAGGCCTCGGCCTTGATCGGGCCCTTGGCGTCGAGGGGCTGGCCGAGCGGGTCGATGACGCGCCCGATCAGGCCCGGCCCGACCGGGATCTCCGCGATGCGGTCCGTGCGGCGGCACTCGTCGCCCTCCTTCAGGTGCCGCTCGTCGCCCATCAGCACGACGCCGACGTTGTCCTCCTCCAGGTTCAGCGCGATCCCCACCACGCCGCCGGGGAATTGCAGCAGCTCGCCCGCCTTCACGTTGTCCAGCCCGTGCACGCGGGCGATCCCGTCGCCGACGGTGAGGATCGTGCCCACTTCCTGGCTGTCCACCTTCTTGTCGAAGGAGGCGATCTGCTTCTCGATGATCGAGCTGATTTCTTCGGCGCGCAGTTTCATTGCGGAATCTTCCTTCTCGTTGCGCTCCGGGAGCTTATCCCCGCAGCAGTTGCTCGCGGACCTGGTGCAGGTGGTGGCGCACGCTGCCGTCCCAGACGGTGCTCCCGACGCGGGTCACCGCCCCGCCGAGGATGGCGGGATCGACCTTCACGTTCAGCGTGACCGACTTGCCGGTGGTCTGCTCGAGCTGCTTGCGCAGCCGCGCCTGTTGCGCGGCCGGCAGCGGCTCGGCGACCGTCACCTCGGCCTGGGCGCGGCCGAGGCGCTCGTCGGCGAGCTGGTAAAACAGCCGCGCGATTTCCGGCAGCAGGGCGAGGCGGCGCTTCTGGTTGAGCAGGCGCACGAACGGGCCGAGCGGGTCGGGCGCCTTCATCCGCGCCAGCACGGTCTTGAGCACCTCGTCCCGCATCGCCGGCGTCGCCTGCGAGCTGGCCAGGAAGGGCGCCAGGTCCTCCGAGGCGAGGGCCGCGGCGACCTCGTCGAGCGCCGCGCCGATCTCCTCCACCTGCTTGTCTCTGCCCTTAGCGGCCCCGCCCTTGCCCGCCGTCAGGTTCATCAGGGCGCGCGCATAGCGCTGGGATATGACCTGGGTGCTCATCGCCGCGACTCCATCTCGTGCAGGTACGCCTCCATCAGCCGCTTGCGCTGGTCGGAGGTCGACTGCTGCTCGATCATCTGCTGGGCCAGCCGCAGCGTTTCCTCGGCCAGCTGATGGCGCAGCTCGGTGCGGGCCTTGGCCATCTCCTGCTCGACCTGGCCGCGGGCCAGCGTCATGATGCGCTCGGCCTGCTGGCGCGCCTCCTGCACGAGGCGCGCGTGTTCGCGCTCCGCGTCGGCCGAAGCGTCGGCGGCCATGCGCTTCATTTCGCCCTCCAGCCCCTCGAGCTGCTTGCGCTGGGCGGCGAGGTCCGCCTGCGTGGCCTGCGCGGCCTGATGCGCCTTGTTCCAGCGGTCGTGGGTCTCCTTCGCCAGCGCGCGCAGCGCCGCCGCGATCGGCTTGCGGCCGAAATAGACGATCACGCCGACCAATACCGCCAGGTTGACCGCCTTCCACAGCAGATCCAGCCACGGCCGGCCGTGGCTCTCCTCGGCCGCCAGGGCGGAGGCGGGCCATGCAGCCGCCAGCCAAGCGGTGGCGACGGACGCGAGCGCCAGCTTTGCAGCGGCGGATCCCCGCGCTCCGATGCTGGGCGCGGGCCGGTCGGGCGGATGGCCTGCCGTCGTGTGGCGGGGGCCGTGGGCGGGTGGGCGGCTCATGCGCTCAGCATCCGTTGCGTGGTCTGTTCGGCGAGCGATGTGGCGATGCGGCCCATCGTGGCGCGGGCCTGGCGCACGTCCTGCTGCAGCTCGGCCAGCGCGCCGTCCAGGTGACGCGCGGCGTCCTGGCGCGCCTGCTCGAGCACCTGTTCCTGCGCCTGCTGCGCGGCGCCATGGCCCTGCTGGCGCACGCGCTCCACCTCCCCGCGCACCCGGTCCAGGTCCCGCTTGTATTGCTCGACGAGGGCGGCCAGCTTCGCCTTCTCTCGCTCGGTGTCCTCGGTCAGCCGCTCCAGCTCCCGCTGCCTCCCGTCGAGCGTGCGCAGCACCGGCCGGAACAGCAGCCAGTGCAGGCTCGCCATCAGCACCAGCACCAGCGCCAGGATGAACAGCGGCGTGTTGAGCTGCAGATGCAGGATCTGGAAATCGAAGATGTCGAAGGCGTGCTGCCGGTAATCCATGGAAATCCTGTCCGATCGGATGCGGCCGCGGGCCGCTCCGCCCTGCACGGCGCTGCCGCCGCGGGCGTATCGAGGCCGCCCAAGCGAGGCTTGGCCGCAAGACGCTGCGCGGCAGCCCTGGCGCGCCCTGCCTCCGTTACCGCCGATTGCCGCACGGGAAGGCCCAATCGCGGGACCGGGCGCCTGCGGACCGGCGCTGCGGGTCCGGCGCCGGTCACCTCCGCGGAAAACGTAGGTTGCTATCATGCGCGCGCGCGAGGTGTCAACGGACGCAATCAGTTTGAAAGAGACGCAGGGATTCCCTGGAATCCCGCGCCGGCTCCTCGCGTGGCGACGGGACTTGACCGACGGGCTCGAGAATGTGCAATCTGGACTAGTGGACTACTGGACCTAGGACTCTTATGGCCCCAAGCGCCGGAGGTGAATCATGAAGGCCGGGAATATTCCTGGCGAATAATCTACGCCCTCTCTGCGTCTTTCAAGGGGAATTGAGGGCCCCCTCGGATCTCTTAAAGGCACGATCCTTAGAGGAGTGCGTCGCCCAATCCAGCGACGCCAGACTTTCTATGAACCCAATTGAAAGAATCAAACCCTATTTGGCAAAACCGGCGCTGACCAGTCTGCTCCGCCAGGTGCGAAAGACAAACCGGCCGATCATTTTCGAAAGCCGCGGCAACCATCTGGCCGCCCTGATCTCCATGCGGCATCTGCGTAAGCTGATGCAGGCTCTGGAGACGGAGGAAGACGAGCACGATTGGCAGGAGATCCAGGATGCCTTGGCGGATCCGCGGAATGCGAAGCCCATTCCCTGGGACACCTTGAAACGTGAGCTCGACCTACAGAATCATCGTGTATCCGACCGCGGCCGCAGTAATCAGACAGTTGCCGCGAAAGCAGCAAGCCCTCGTCAGAAGCGCGCTCGACGCCCTGCAAAGTAGTCCCCGTTCGACCCAGGTCAAGAAGCTCCGGGGCCGCGAGGGCTATCGCCTGCGAGTAGGTCGCTTCCGCGTCCTATTCGTAATCGACGACAAGACCCGAATCATAGTCGTGACTGCTGTTGGCCACCGCCGGGACGTATACCGCCAGTCGTAGCAACGCCGATGAGCAGGAGTTCAATCAGTGTCACGGAGTGGGCATCCGGCTCACCTGCGCCCACATCGCGCGAGGCACAAGCCGCTAAGGGAGGCAGTGAGGGGGCGGCAGGAAGAGGCACCGAAGTGGCGCGTGACGCCTGCGCCGCTTGTGCCCTGATTCCTCCCGTAGCGCTGGAAATCCCCGGATAACGCGCGCGCCCGTCCGGGGATGAGTGAAAGTCATCTGGCCCAGCCCTGCCGCTCCGGGTCCTCACCCCGCCCGCTGCGCGGGCACCCCTCTCCAACTGCGTGGAGAGGGGAACTGTCTGCGCCGCCAAGCTGTTGTCCTTCTCCGCGCAGTCGGAGAAGGACCGCGCCGGCAGGTGCGGTGCGAGGATGAGGAATCGTAGGCAGCGCCGCCTTTCGGCTTTAGCCGGGGTTTGGGATTGCACCCCCGCTCGCTTGCACCGCCGCGCGGGCGCATGCTAGCGTTTGAGCGATAGATTCGCAGTGCGCCCCTCCGGCGATCGCACCGGAGGCTCTTTGTGTCCGGCCCTGCGCCGGATCATTCCGCCAACTCCCACTCAGGCCACGACAGCGTTGGCGATTTCCGGCTCGGCATGGAATGGCCGCCCGCGAGCCAAACCCTGCCGGCGGGCTTCCGGGCGGGAGCGTGCTTATGCCGCAGCACGAACTTTCCGCCGGCGCGCGGGCGGAGATTGACGGCACGCGCGGGGTTGGCTAAGAGCGCGGGCAAGCGGTGTGCAGGTTCGGCCGGCGCCGGGGAAGGCGCCGCCGGGAGCGGGGCAGTGGCGAGCGCCGCGCGGTGCGACGGAAGCGAGGGGGGCGAATTCACCCACTTGAGGACAGGCGGCACGATGAAGCTCAAGAAGTTCGAAGGCACCGAGCGGTACATTGCCACCAAGGACCTGCAGGTGGCCGTCAATGCCGCCATCACCCTGCGGAAGCCGCTGCTGCTCAAGGGCGAGCCGGGCACCGGCAAGACCCTCCTCGCGCACGAGGTCGCCCTGGCGCTGGAGCTGCCGATCATCACCTGGCACATCAAGTCCACCACCACCGCCCAGCACGGCCTCTACGAGTACGACGCCGTCTCGCGCCTGCGCGATTCCCAGCTGGGCGAGGCCCGCGTCAAGAACATCGAAAGCTACATCGTGCCCGGCAAGCTCTGGGACGCCTTCGCGGCGGAAAAAACGCTCGTGCTGCTGATCGACGAGATCGACAAGGCGGACATCGAGTTCCCCAACGATCTGCTGCTCGAACTCGACAAGATGGAGTTCTACGTCTACGAGACGCGCGCCACGGTCAAGGCGAAGCAGCGCCCCATCGTCGTCATCACGAGCAACAACGAGAAGGAGCTGCCGGACGCCTTCCTGCGCCGCTGCTTCTTCCACTACATCCGCTTCCCCGAGAAGGAGACGATGGAGCAGATCGTGCGGGTGCACTATCCGGACCTGCACGCGGCGCTGATGAAGGAGGCGCTGGAGGTGTTCTTCCAGTTCCGCGAGGTGCAGGGGCTGAAGAAGAAGCCCTCGACCAGCGAGCTGATCGACTGGATCAAGCTGCTGATGGTGGAGAACATCCCCGCGGACTACCTGGCGAAGGTGGATCTGTCGAAGGAGTTGCCCCCGCTGTACGGCGCCCTGCTCAAGAACGAGCAGGACATCCACGCCTTCGAGCGCCTGCGCTTCCTGCAGCGGCGGGTCTGACGCCGCGTTCCGGAGCCGACGGCCCATGTTCGTGGACTTCTTCTACATCCTGCGCGAGGCGGGCGTGCCCGTCTCCACCAAGGAGTTCCTCTCCTTCCTGGAGGCGATGGAGCGCCATGTCATCGAGCCGGACGTGGACGACTTCTATTACCTGGCCCGCACGACGCTGGTGAAGGACGAGCGCTTCTTCGACCCGTTCGACAAGGCGTTCGCCCACTACTTCCAGGGGGCGGAGAAGTTCGCCGCGGCGGCCCTGAAGGACATCCCGGCGGAGTGGCTGCAGAGCAACCTGGAGCGGGAATTCACGCCGGACGAGCTCGAGAAGATCAAGGCGCTGGGCGGATTCGAGGAGCTGCTGCGCACGTTCCGCGAGCGCCTCGAGGAGCAGAAGGAAGCCCACCACGGCGGCAACAAGTGGATCGGCACGGGCGGCAAGAGCCCCTTCGGCTCCGGCGGGCTGAACCCGGAGGGGATCCGCGTCGGGGACAAGGGCCAGCGCCGCGGCCGGGCCGCCAAGGTGTGGGAGCAGCGCCAGTACCAGGCGCTCGCCGGCGACGTCACGCTGAACACCCGCAACATCAAGATGGCGCTCAAGCGCCTGCGCCTGTTCACGCGCGAGGGCGCGCCCAACGAGCTCGACCTGCCCGCCACGATCCGCAAGGCGGCGCGCAACGGCGCCATGTTCGACGTGGAGATGCGCCCGGAGCGCAAGAACCGCATCAAGGTGCTGCTCTTCATCGATATCGGCGGCTCGATGTCGCCGCACGTGCGCCGCTGCGAGCAGCTCTTCTCCTCCGCCAAGACCGAATTCCGGCACCTCGAGACCTTCTACTTCCACAACTGCATCTACGAGTCCGTCTGGCGCGAGGAGCACCGCTACCAGGGCAAGATCAAGACCTTCGACCTGCTGCACAAGTACACGCGCGACTGGCGCGTCATCGTCATCGGCGACGCGTCGATGAGCCCCTACGAGCTGGTGCAGGTCGGCGGCAGCGTGGATCACTTCAACGACGAGCCAGGCCTGACCTGGCTCTCCCGCATCCGCGAGACCTTTCCCCACAGCGTCTGGCTCAATCCCGAGCCGGAAGGGGACTGGAACTTCGTGGAGAGCACCCGCATCGTCGGGGCGCTGTTCGAGCAGCGCATGTTCGCGCTCACGCTCAACGGCCTCACCGCCGCGATGGACCTGCTGCGGCGCCGCTCCGCCCACCGGCAGACGCTGCTGACGTAGCGGCCGGGCTGACGTTGCGGCCGGGGAGCGGGCCGGCCCCGCCGGGAGCCGCCATGCCCGCCGACATCACCGCCACCTACATCGCCCTGCTGCGCGGGATCAACGTGGGCGGGCACAAGCCCGTCAAGATGGCTGCGCTCGCGGCGTCGTTCGAAGCGCTCGGCCTGGAGCGCGTCCGCACCTATTTGCAGAGCGGCAACGTGGTCTTCGGCGCGCCGTCTTCCGCGCCGGCACGGCTCGCCGAGCGCATCGAGGAGCGCCTCGGCCGCGAGCTAGGCCAGGCGATCGCGGTGCTGGTGAAGCCGGAGCGCGCCTGGAAGGCCATGCTCGAGGGCAATCCTTTCGCGGCCGAGCCTGCCACGGACCCGGCCACGCTGCACGTGACCTTTCCCTTCGCGCCGCCGCCCCGCTCCGCGCTGGCCAAGCTCGCCGCCTTGAAGCAGGGCGGGGACCGCTATGCCCTGGCGGAGGGCGCAATCTACCTCCACTGCCCCGGCGGCTACGGCCGCTCCAAGCTCTCCAACACGATTCTCGAACGGGCGCTGGGCGTCGCGGCCACTACGCGCAACTGGCGGACCGTCAACGAGCTGTATAGGCTGACACAAGAGTGAGGCGAGTTTCGGCGCTCTGTTGTCTGAACGGCCGGTCGTCCGTACGGCCGGCCGCCGGGTCGTCGGCGCCGCAGGTCGCGCCTCCACTGCTGCGCCTTCACCGCTGCGCCTCCCCGCGCCGCGGCGGCAGACCGGCTCCCCGCAGGCTTGCGGCGCACGCTTTCCGGATAGACCGTCATGGCGAGCATACTGTTGCTGGGATTCCTGCTCGGCATGCAGCACGCCATGGAAGTGGATCACGTGGCGGCGGTGGCGACGCTGGCCGCCCAATCCTCCAGCGCCCGGCGCACGTTCGGGCTGGGAGCGGTCTGGGGCCTCGGGCACTCGGTGCCGCTGTTTGTGCTCGGTGCGGGGGTGCTGACGCTGGACCTGGCGCTGCCCGCGGGACTGGGCCGCTGGCTGGACGTGGCCGTGGGCGCCATGCTGGTGGGGCTGGGCGGCGACGTGCTGCTGCGCGTGGCGCGCGGCCGCATCCACTGGCACGTGCACCGGCACGACGATGGCATGACCCACCTGCACGCCCACGGCCACGCGGGCGAGACGGCGCACGATGCCGCGCATCACCGCCATCCGCACGATCACCGGCACGCCCGGCGGCTGACCCTGCGGGCGCTGCTGGTCGGGATGGTGCACGGCCTGGCCGGATCGGGGGCGCTGATCCTGCTCACGCTCCAGACGCTGCACTCCGTCACGCTGGGCCTGCTCTACATGGCGCTGTTCGCCCTCGGCTCGCTGGCCGGCATGGCGCTGCTGACGGCGGTCATCTCCCTGCCCTTGCGCTATGCCGCGCGGCTGGGCCTGGCACACGCCGGACTCCAGGCCGCCATCGGGCTGGGTACAGTGGCCGTGGGAGCGCACCTCGTGCAGTCGCTGCTCTGGCCCTGAGGGCCCATTCTCATCTCCCTGCATTGCCCGGCGCGGCGCCCTTCCGGACGCACGGCACCCGCTTGCCTGGCTGCGTGCCCATCCGCGCCCCCTCACGCCGTCCTCGCCATCACCAGCGCATCTACCGCCGCCGCGCCCGCCTCGCGCAGCACCTGCGCGCAGGCGGCCATCGTCGCGCCGGTGGTCATCACGTCGTCCACGAGCAGCACGCGCAATCCCGCCAGGGGCAGGCCCTCCGGCTGGCCGGCGCGCTCGGCAGCTCCGGCCCGCCGGAACGGTCCGGAACGGCCGGCCCAATGCCGCCAGGCGCGGCCCGCTCCGAACGCGCCCGCCACGTTGGCGGCGCGTTGCGCCTCGTCCAGCTCCACCTGGGGCGTCGTGTAGCGCGTGCGCGCGAGCAGGTCGGGGACGAGGGGCGGCGTGGCGCAGCCGCGCTGGGCCAGCCCCCGCAGCCAGTGGTGGGCGATCAGCGCCGCCTGATTGAATCCCCGCTCCCGCAGGCGGCGGCGGTGCAGCGGCACGGGCGCGACCAGGTCCACCCCCTCGAGCGCCGCCGCGGCCCGCGGGTCGCCCGCCGCGAGCCGGCCCAGCGCCATCGCCAGGGCGTCGCGCCCGTCATACTTGAGTCCGTGCACCCAGCGCCGCACCGGCTCCTCGTACCGCCAGGGCGCCCAGACCCGTTCCACCGCGCCGGCCGCCGCGGATACGGCACTGCCCGCCTCAGCGCCTTCTGACTGCGTGCCGCCAGCTTCCGTGCCGACCGCGTCCGTGCCGACCGCGTCCGTGCCCCCAGCGTCGCGCCAGGGCAGCGCCGCGTGGCAGGGCGCGCACACGTAGGGCAGGCCGATATGCGCGCGCCGCAAAGGGTCCATGATCCGCCCGCACGCCTGGCACGCGGCCGGAAAGATCAGCAGGTGTAGTCGCAGCCACAGCGAAGGAGCGGCGAAGCTTGGAGCCGCAGGCCCCTGAGTAGAAGGAAGGGCGGCAGGAAGGTCGGCCGGCGGTCCGGCTTCCGACGCTTGGGCTGCCGGCATCCCGGCTCCCGCACGGCTAGGCGGCTGACCGCCGGCGGCGACAGGAACGGAAGACACGCTGGGCGCTGCCATGGCGGGGGGCCGGAGCAAGCGGGTCGAAGGCGCTAGGCCGCCCAGGCCGGTCGCGGACGGCGGCCACCGGGTCGTGCACGGCGACGGAACACCGGGGCGCAAGCGCCGCGGGCCTCAGCCACCTTCGGCCGCGGCATCGTCGCGCACGATGGACTTGGTGACCCGCGCCAGATAGCACAGCTTATCCCCCGCCCAGGCCTCGCCGTCCACCAGCACCAGGTTGCGGCCCTGGCGCTGCACCTGCGCGCGCAGCTCGACGCGCTGCGTGGCGAGGATCGGGCGCATCACCGACGCGTGGAAGTCGTGCGTCACGGCGCGCTCGCCGGACTGCAGCTGCGGGGCTACCGCCAGCAGGCAGACCGATTCCATCACGGCGTGCAAAATCCCCACGTGCAGCGCGTCCAGCGGCGGCATGAGGTTGTCCCGCGCCTCGAACGTGGCCACCGCCGTGCCCGGCTCCTGGTGCACCAGCTCCAGGCCCTGGGACTGATTGAACGGCAAGTCGAGGACGCGCTGAGTGAACGCCTGCACCGCTGCCGACTGCTTATCCGTTGCCATGATGGATCGCCCGGCGAGAGGGAGCCTGCCAGCGCACAACCTACCATCGCGGGGCCCGCGGCGCGAGAGGATGTGCCAGCGGGGAGTGGGTCAGTTTGACCGTCCCGACTGGGGCCAAGCGCGATCCG
>Ga0315281_10015140_pt1 | contig 10350 bp, 9 predicted proteins | sample YL17G07_0_MG_FD_204540 | JGI IMG/M metagenome (GOLD analysis project Ga0315281, IMG submission 204540) | Sediment microbial communities from Yellowstone Lake, YNP, Wyoming, USA - YL17G07_0 | ecosystem: Environmental > Aquatic > Freshwater > Lake > Sediment | place: USA: Wyoming | collected...
GGCCGTATGTAACCATCGAAAAAAACATCCGGTCGGTGATAGGTTTTTTTCACCTGATCGCCGGGTTCATGTGGTTCGGGACGATACTGTACGTTCACATCCTGCTCAAGCCCGCATATGCGGCGAAAGGATTACCAAGGGGCGAGGTCAAGATCGGGCTGGCCTCAATGGCGGTTGTGGGTTTGAGCGGCGTTGCGCTCACGATATCCCGCGTATCTGGATTTGACATTCTGCTGGAGAGCCGGTGGGGCGCGTTGCTATTGGCGAAAATGATCATCTACGTCACGATGGTTTCGTGCGGTGTTTTTGTGGTGACAGTCGTAGGGCCGAAGCTGAGGAATCCAAAAAAAGAAGCGCTGCTCCCGAAGGGCGTTGGCATAGGGCCTCAAAGCCTCTCAGCCTTTGACGGAAAGGATGGAGACCCGGCCTGTATCGCGTTTGAGGGGAAGGTGTATGACATTACGCAATCCCCGGCATGGAAAGATGGCGTCCACTTCAAAAAACATAAGGCTGGCGGAGATCTTACCCCGGAGTTGCCCAAGGCTCCTCATGGGGTGGAGAAGCTGGAAGGGTTCAGGGTGGTGGCGCAGTTTGACCCGTCGCTTGCGCCGCCGCTGTCGTGGGCTCAGAAAGTGTTTTATGCGGTGGCCTATTTCAACCTTGGCCTGGTCTTTCTGGCGATACTGGTGATAGCGTTCTGGCGGTGGGGATCGTAGAGCGGCCTGTCAATAAGTCCGCTTCTGCTCTAAAATGGCCGTATGCGAAAATCACGTCAGATAACTAAGAGCTATTGGGCAAGTGTGGCTCCGCTGAGCCGTTAAAACGCATCCACCTTGTCCGCCGATATCGAATATGGTACAAACCTCTATGAAGTTTCAGGGAGCTAACTGTGAGTAACGACGATTTCAGGGAAGACCACGAATTTGACAACGTTGGAAAGGATCAACTCGACGAGTTTGAGCGGGAACTTTCCGACGAATCGAAAAAGAAAAGGCGGAAACTTTACCTCATAGCGGGTGGGACAGCGGTTTGCGCCGCGGCTTTCCTTTATTTCAGCGGCGCACTGGATCAGATAGACTGGGCCAACCCCACAGCTCCGACGAAAGCCTCCGCCCCCAAAGCTCCCGCCGCCAAGGCTCCAGAAGAAAAGCCGCAGGCCGCCAAAGCGGATCCAGAGATGGAAGCCGCGCAGAAGATGAACATAGTGGAGGAGGATTTCAAGGCTCCCGGTGTGCTGATGCAAGCCAATAAACCATCCCCGGAGAAGGGTCAAGAAAAGTCAGACAAGTCCAAGCCTTCCACCGAGGCGAAGGTTGAGCAGGCCTCCGCAAAGCCCCACGCCGGATATGTTTTGCAGGCTGTGGCGACATCGGACGCGGCTATGGCCATTTCCGCGCGTGACGACCTTGTCGGCAAGGGCTACAAGAGCTGGATATCCATCGGCAAGGTTCAGGAGAATGTTTTTGTGGTGGAGGTGGGAGAGTTCGCTTCCACCAAGGACGCCGCGCCTGAAAAGGAAAAACTGGAGAAGGCGGGGTTTGAGCCGCGTGTGGCGCAGTCTGGCGCAAAGACGGCGCTTATCGCAGGCGTTTTTCAGGAAAAGTTGGGCGCCCAAGCTTTGGCCGCACGCGCAAAAGCCGCCGGGTTCGCCACGAAGGTTGTGAACAGGAAGGATTCTTCCGACTTGTACCTGGTGCGCGTGGGGCCGTACGGCTCCGCTGACGAGGCGAAAAAGGCTGGGGACGCGATCAAGGCGGCTGGCTATTCCCCAATCAGTCTCAGCCAGTGATCAGGCGTATGCGGACCGCCCGCGTATGGTTCATCGTGGCGTTGGCCTGTTTTGCAACTTTTTCCGCATCTGACAGAGTCCGCGCCGCCGAGTTCACCGAAACCGGGAAGATCGAGTCCGCCGTCGTATTCAAGGATCGCGCTTTGGTCAAACGCTCCGCGAAAGTGGAGTTTGACCAAGGCTCGCACACGCTGGTAATGAGCGGGATACCCGCAAGCGCGGACGAACGGACGGCGCGTATCTCCGGCTCGGCCACGTCTGCGATGACGATAGTGGGCGTCCGGTTCGCCCCGGTGGAGCTTTCCAAACCCGCCGACCCCAGAGAGGCCGCCGTCGCCGATAAAATAGAGAAGCTTCAGAGGGATATAAAGAAGCTCGATTACAAGATCAACGCCCGCAAGGAACAGCTCGAATTTATCGAGAAACTGACGGGTGGGGAAAAGAAATCCAGCTCGCAGATCCCGCTCCACAAGCCCACGATCCAGGACCTGGAGAAATTGATGGATTTCATTTACACGCGGGGCGCGGACGCTGGCGGGGCCATATTCGAGGCGCAGGGGGAACAGGAAAAGATCAAGAAGGAAATTGACCGGCTCCAGCGCGAGCTTTCGCACATGCGCGCGCGGCAGTCGAAAGGTTATAAAAACATCATCGTGGAGTTCCGGGCGGACGCAAAAGGCAAAGGGACATTCACCGCCGAGCTTTCTGTTCCCGACGCTGGGTGGGAGCCTTTTTACACCGCCAGGGCTGACACGGCCAAAAACGAGATACACGTTTCATTCTCCGCGCTTGTCCGCCAGCGCACGGGCGAGGATTGGGACGGCGTAAAACTGACGCTTTCCACGGCCAGCCCTGGTATGTGGATGAGCGCGCCGGAGATACAGCCGTGGGTGATATCGCCAGCTCGCCCGATGCCAAGCCGCCATGCTCTACTGGCTCCAGCCCCCCTCGCCGCCGTCCCCGTCCAGCAAGCGATGAAGGAAAAGGCGATGATGAAAGATGAAGCGGGGGATGAACAAATGGCAGAAGCTCCCGCCACAGTGGAATACTCTGTCGCCGCGCGCGATGTCACGGCTACGTCATTTGAAGCGCCGGGCAAAGCCGGTGTCAAATCCGGCGGGGAGAAAACACGTGTGAGCGTGGGGGAGATTGTATTCAAGGCGGAGTGGGCGTATTACACGGTCCCAAAACTTTATCCGCGTGTATATCTGCGCGGCAAGTTCGTAAACAGCACGGAAACGCCAATGCCAGCAGGCGATGTCCAGGCGTTGGCTGGAGACAGCTTCGCGGGGATGGGCCGGATGAAGCCGCTGGCGCCCGGACAGGAAGCGACCATGGATTTCGGCGTTGACGAGGGATTCAAGGTGGAGCGCAAGCTCGTCAAAAAGGAGACCGGACGCGACGGGATTGTCACCAAACGCAGTTCGGCCCGCTATATCTACGAGACGACGGTTGAAAGCCACAAGCCGGGTCCAGTAACGCTGGAGCTTGAGGACCAGCTTCCGCTCCCATCCGACGAAGCGATCAAGATAGAGGATATCGTCTTAAAGCCTAAACCCGACAAACGCGACGAACGCAACAAGCTGACGTGGAACGTGCCGTTTGCGCCCAATGAGAAGAAGACGGTGAGGATGGAGTTTACCGTCGAATATCCAAGGGAGATGAACATAACGGGGTTGTACGAGTGAGGGTTCGTTAGAGCAGTCCTCGTTCCTTATACCACTCCAGCGTCCGTTTCGCGCCATCGGCAAGGCCGACTTTGGGCGAGTATCCAAGTTCGGCCTTCGCCCTCTCTATTGAGAACGCCCGGTTCTTCACAAAAAAATCAACCCGCCTGCGGAATATCGGCGGCTCGATTTTAAACGGCCTGCATACCGTCTCGCACATTATGGCGGCCATCATCACGGGCCAGCGCGGAATCGCCGCGTGTGAAAGCGTGACGCCGGCCTCCCTGGCTATCACGCCGACCCATTCCGACAGGGTGACATATTTTTCACCGCCTATTATATAAACACGTCCCGGCGCGGCTTTGGACTCGTATGCCAGGATTATCCCGTCCACCAGGTCGTCAACGTAAACCGGATGGGCGAGCGTTTTTCCATCCCCGATCATCCGGAACGAGCCGTTGGCGATAAACCTGAACAGCTTGAGCATACGCATGTCCCCCGGCCCGTAAACCATCGCAGGGCGGACAACCGCAACCTCAAGATTGGCTTTGCCGTTATACGCAAGCGCGGCTATCTCCCCCTCGGCTTTGGTCACTTGATAAATGTCGGAGGCGGCGTATGGCGTGTCCTCGTCGGCTGGCGGGTTTTTTATATCGCCCAAGACGCCGGTCGTGGAGACGTGAACCACGCGCCTGACGCCGCATTTCACGGCAGACTCCATCAGACGGTTGACGGCGTGGACATGAACCTCCCAAAACTCCGAATCCGGCAAACCAGCCTTGCGCACGATGGAGGCAAGGTTTATCAGTCCCGACGCGCCGTCCATAAGCCATCCGGAGACCTCCGGGTCGCGTAAATCGCCGGTGAATATCTCCGCCTTGAGTGACCGGAAGAACTCGTCTCCACGCCCGTCTCTTACAAGTACCCGCAGTTTATATCCGCGTTTAGCCAACGATACGAGCAGGTTTTTGCCAATGAACCCCGACGCGCCGGTCACCACGACCCTGTCGCCGGAGCCGTCCGCCACAGCGCGTTCCGCCTTGCGTTTTGCGTCGGAGCCGGTTTTCCGGCATGTAGGGCAGTCGTCGTCCGCCATTATTGGTTTAACGCCTCCGTGTGTCTTTGATTAGCGGTTGTTCCAGAGTTTAGCCGAAAAGCTCCGAGTGCGACCCTGTGCGAAAGAGTTCTAACACTCCCGGGCGGAGGCGGTATATCAGTAGCCAGTCCGGGCGGATGTGAAGCTCCCTGCATCCGCGTAAGTCGCCGGTAAGGGCGTGATCCCGATGCTTCCTGTCCAAAGGCTCGTCCTTTATCAGCCGCTCCAGAGTGTCGAACAGGTCATCGGGGCGATGCTTTCCCGATCCTGCGATCCTTTTGATATCCGCCTTGAACCGTGAGGAGCGGATTATTTCGCGCACGCCTCATCCCACTCGCTTCTTAGCCGCTCTAGAGTCACCTTTTCGCCTTCGTCTTTTGTCAATTCCTCTATCGCCGCCCCGGTTTGGGCGTTTGGAACCTTGACGTCGAACGGAAGCCCCTTTTGCGCAATGGCCTGATGCAGGAACAGCCTGATGGCGTCGCTCATACTAAGGCCGAGGCTCTTGAACAGTCTGTTGGCCTCGCGTTTTGTTTTCGGGTCAATCCGGGAGCGTATCATCGTATCCGCCATTATCCGCATGGCCTCCTATCATTATGGCTACATTGTAGCACATGGTTGGAATATCCATCGGCGCAGTCTCTTCGCGCCGCCCATCATTTGATTAGAAGGTTGTCCCTGATGAACGTGGACAGATAGTTCACCGGCGCGCCCAGTACTGTTTTGCGCGTGAGCATGTCGCATGTGTCGCAGGGGCTAAGGGCGTTGACGTTACGCTCTCTCATACGCCTTCGCAAACCGCGCATGGCTTCGTTGTTCCAGACGCTGGCGACGGAATCCACCGCCACGTTGCCCACTTTTATCTTGCAAAAGAAATCCTGCGGGCACGCGGCCACTTCGCCGTCGTAGAGTATGGTCATCGAGTACCAAAGGAACGTGCATGGGGTGAACCGCGCAGAAGGTTGGGCGTTGAGGCCCTCGCCAAACTGCGATAAATCCCCGGCCCAGTTGTGGGGCGTGCGCACCACGAAACGATCCAGCGGCAGGCCCTCGAAATTTTTGCGGAACGCCGCAAGCCTCTCCTCCTTGCCTTGCGCCTCTTCGCTCAGTTCCATCACCTGCACTATTGTGAACGGCCCCTTCCCCAACTTCTTCTTCAGTTCAAGCAGTCCGTGTATGTTGGCCATTGTCGTGTCGAAGTCGCCTCCGATCCGGTTTTTTTCGTACACTTCTTTCGTATACCCGTCTACGGAAAACGAAATGTACGAAAGCCCAGCCTCGATAAGCGCCCTGGCCCGATCCTCGGTGAGCAATCCCGCGTTGGTGTGGAGCCTTGATTTGATCCCTTTGCGTGTCAACGTCTCCACCATCTCCGGCAGGCGGGGGTGGATGAGGGACTCTCCCCGGTGAAACAGGTTCACGTCGTTGACGGAGCCTTCAAGTTCGCTGATGATTTTGTGGAACAATTCCATCTTCATAAGGCCATTTGGCGTGGGGGCCTCCATTCCATGCGGGCAGTAGCCGCATGAGAAATTGCACGACGGCGTAGGCTCCAGCCACACACGCGCTGGAAGATGGGAAACCGTCTCGACGCGTCGCATATATGAAAGATACGCCGAGCCAAGCCTTTTTATGACGCCAAGCCTGGACACGTTCAGATTTTCCTCAGTATGTGGCGGATCGTCCCGATCCGGAAAAGCTTGTGTATCCGCGACGGCGAAATGTAGCTCAGATACTGGTTGAGCGGGCTTATGCATGTCACCCAGCAAATGGGGTGCCTGCCCTCTTTTATATCAAGCCGCACAGCGTCAGCAGAACGCGAGAACCATAGATCGCCGAACGGCTTCTCGACAAGGTTGCCGATCTTCTTGAACGCGACGGGGCATGGATAAAGGTCGCCGTTCGGGTGTATCTGCGCCGATGTGAACCCGGCCACGCACCGGTATTTGTAAAGTTTCTCCGGCTTTTTGAGATATGTCTCGAACTCATCGAAATAATCGCGCTGATGCGGCAGGAGATCGGCGTAATCACGGAAAAGTATTTCCATCTGTTCCCGCAGGATGGGCAGTTTGTCGTCGGGCATGATAAGGCTCCGGTCGGGCGCGTATTTGTCGAAAGTGTTGGTCATCTCGACAGTCAACCCCTCCACGCCAGCCTCACGCGCGAGTTTGGCTATCCCCGCAAGCTCGCCTACATTGCGGGCGTTGACGGTCGTGTTGAAAAAAACCTTGATCGAAGGCTTTGCCGACTTTAGATTTTTAACGCCCTCAAACACCCGCTCAAACGCCCCGTCCACCCCGCGTATCCCATCGTGCGTCGCGGGGTTATCCCCATCCAGCGATATGTAAAGCATGTCCAGCCCGCTGTCGGCTATTTTTTGCGCTATTTTTTTGTTTATCAAAAAAGCGTTGGAGTTGCCCCCCACCTTCATTCCACGGCTTTTGGCGTGGGCGATGAGGTCGTACACCGTCTTTTGCAGGAACATCTCCCCACCGGAAAACGACAGGTGCCGCACCCCCGCGTCCGCCAGGCCGTTGACTATTTTTTTCTGCTGTTCAAGCGTGAGCGTGTTCTGACGGATTTCGGGCAGGGGGGTCTTCCAGATGTGGCAGTGCAGGCACTTGAGATTGCAATGGTAGGTAAGCTCCCACTGCACCTTCATTGGGCCACATATCGGCGAGACAAGGCCGGCCTTGAACCTCGCCAGGTTTATTAATTGAGTTATAAGAGCCATTAACACTTGCCTAAAATAGATTCCAGAAATCCGTTCGTAAAAAAGAGGTTTTTCCAAGCTTCGCCGGGGTCGCCCGACCCCGGTCTTAATCCCCGTCACAAGGAACCGTGGTCAGGCGACCACCGGGAAACGGGAAATTAGCCGTCGCCCGGTTTTGACAACCGAGCGCTCAAAGGGGTTAAACTATTTACCGCAGGGTTTCGTAGGCGGACGCGATCTTTTTATCAAACATCTCGCGGTTGAAGTTTTTCTCCACAAAATCTTTTCCGCGTCCTCCAATCCTTTCACAGAGTTCCTTGTCCCTAAATAGTAACAGAATGCCCTCGGAGTACGCCATCTTTTCGGGTTTGGCGAGAAGCGCTATTTCGCCGTTCAACACCTGCGTGTGGGTGGGAAGGTCGGTGGCCACAACTGGCTTGCCGGTTTTGAGATATGTGTAAATCTTAAGCGGAGTGTTTGTCCCCTTCACGCGCGGCGACAGCAAAACGTCCGCCATCTCGTAAAACAGCGCCATCCATTCCGGCCCTTTGTGGCCTGTGAAGATCACATTTGCGGCGACACCAAGCGTTTCCGCCATGCGCCTGTACTTTTCGACATCAGCCTCCGCCCCGCCCACGATCACAAAAACCGCGAGTGGCTCGCGTTTGACAACTTCCACAGCCGCCTCAATCATAAGGTCTGCGCCCTGGTACGGCTCCAGATTGCCCGTATAGACGGCGATCAGCCTTCCCTCGCCGATTCCCAATTCTTTTTTCAACCTCGCGGTGGTGTAACCGGCTGGCGGCGGCGGCGGGTCCATCGGGATGTCCTCCACCTGATGAACTTTGCCGGAAGGAACGCGGGCGCAAGCGGCTTGGGTCAGGCTTCCGCACACGGTGATAACCGCCTTCGCGCTGTTCAACGCAGAAGTCTCCATCCACTCGAACATGCGCAGTAACACCCCATCGCCGACAAACCCGCTGTACCGCAATTGGTCGGACATCACCGAATCCATGTCGAACACGAAGGGCGTCCGGAAAAGCCAGCCAAGCGGCCATGCGATGAACGCAGAGTCTTCCACAGCGTGGATAGCGTCGTACCTGCGCGTGAGCATAAGCCAGAGGGCGTGGATGGATATCAACGCGTCGTAAACCAGTTTTTCTTTCGACGGGCCGATGGGGGCTTTTTTAAGGCCGGGAACTTTAATCACCCGATGGATGGCTACGTTGGGAATATCAACGTTTTCACCGTGCGGATAGACGAGAAGATCAACGTCATGCCCCAGCCCGGACAAGGCCGTGACGACGTTGCGCACATTTATCGGAGTGCCTCTAGCCTCAAAAAAAGGCTGAGGCGCCAGGAAAAGTATCCTCATCAGAGCGCCGCCGTCATCGGGTCATTTGGTATGCCCGCCATCGTGATGATGTGGCTTGTACTCGCTCAGGTCTTTGCCGGAAAGGCTCATCTGCACAGGCAAAAGCGGGTCGCCCGGCAGTTGTCCCGTCAGCAGGAGGTTCCAGTAGACATATTTGAAAGCCAGCTTCCCCCAATGGTTCAGCCGCGTCTCCTTGAGCAATGAAAACGGCCCCAGAACCGCCAGCGGAAACTGGCCCGGCAAAGGCTCCGTGTCGTAATTGAAATCGAACAGCAAAGCCTTGTGGTAGCCGGACTCTATAAAACAGTTGGAATGCCCGTCGTAATCCGGCAATGGCTCTTTCCCCTCAAGCTCGCGTAGGAAGTTGGCCTCCACAATCTCCGCCTCAAAGTGGGCCACAGACCCGGCCTTGGAGGTGGGCGCGTTGGTGCAATCGCCCAGGACGTAGATGTTGCCGGCCTTCTTGCACTTGAGCGTATGTTCGTCGGTGACGACGTAACCCATCCCGTTGCCAAGCCCCGAGTCCTCTATCACATCCGGCCCAAGGTTTGGGGGGATGGATGCGAGAAGGTCATACTCGATTTTTTCGCCGGTGAAAGACGTGATAACCCTGTTCTCATGATCCACCCCGCCTATCGCAAAGTTGGGGACGATCTTTATATTCTTTTCCGCCGCGATTTTGGCCAGCGCATGGGTGGCCACAGGTTTGGTGAACGCCCCGGTAAGCGGAGTGACCAGCGATATCTCCACCCTGTCGCGCATCCCTTTGAGGTGAAAATAATAGTCGGCCAGAAACACAAATTCTATCGGCGTCACCGGGCATTTTATCGGCATGTCCGCGATGTTCAAAACCAGGCGCCCGCCTTTAAAATCGTCCAGCGCCTTTTGCATCTGTAACGCGCCGTCCAGCGTGTAGTAGGTGAAGGCGTTTTTCCCGATAGCCTGCGGCAGGCCCTCCACCTCCTCCGCCCGCGCATCGCAACCCAGGGCGATGATGAGCCAGTCGTAGTCGTAATCCCCCTCGCTGGTTTCCACGACATTGTTCTTGTGGTCAATGAGTTTGACCTGCGCGTTGAGGAAGCGCACGCCCTGCGGCAAATGCCGGGTTATCGGCTGGGTCACGTCCTCCTTGTTTTCATACCCGTAGAGCTTGAAGGGTATGAAAAGGAAACCGGGCTGGTAGTAGTGCTCTTTGGACTTGTCTATGACGATGATAGACCACTGCCGAGGGTCAAGCTTGGCGAAGAGCGTGTTAGCCAGGATCGTGCCGCCTGTCCCGGCGCCTAGAATAACCAGCTTTTTCATATCACATCACTCCCGGATTGGTGGCATGCGTATATCGTATAGGAAAACGGCAGTTGGAAAAAGGCCTACCCTTCCCCCCCCCCAGGCAGGAGAGGGAAAGCCATAAGCGATAGCGAAAGCCTGCCCTAAGCCTGTCGAAGGGGCAAAGTGAGGGGCATGTTCGTCATACCGGGCTTGACCCGCTATCTCGTGAGAAAAAGTCGAGCGGCCATGCCACTGTCAATCCGCTGTTTCTAATCGTTACTGCACAATGGTTGTTAGCAACAAATAGACTTGTCCGCTTCTGTAGCAAATGAATTGTCCGCTTTTGCCCACCGGTGATTTCCCATGTTAAATCCCGGCGGGGCCGTGCGGCGGACTTACGCGGCGGCCTTCTTATCTCCTTTTATTTCCTTCCCTTGCGTG
>Ga0315281_10015141_pt1 | contig 10350 bp, 9 predicted proteins | sample YL17G07_0_MG_FD_204540 | JGI IMG/M metagenome (GOLD analysis project Ga0315281, IMG submission 204540) | Sediment microbial communities from Yellowstone Lake, YNP, Wyoming, USA - YL17G07_0 | ecosystem: Environmental > Aquatic > Freshwater > Lake > Sediment | place: USA: Wyoming | collected...
CGCAGTCGGATCCGGCCATTGGGCGTCGCCGTGGCGCGGAATTCTATGCAGCAAAATTTTTCACGCCGCCGTACCACGTGCGTGACCCAAAAAATGCCTTTGTTCTGGTCATGGTTATCCTGGCCACCGCGACCTCATTCCTGCGATGTTTGCAATCCTCCTGTCTTTTCAGTTTCAAATTAGGGGCTTACCGTCGCAACTCAGATCCGCAACTGCGGATGGTACAGACCACATGCGACCCCTCAGCGGTCCAGTCGTTGCAGTGCAACCACATTAAAGCCTAGTGCTTGAAAATGCAGGGCTTTTCAGCGTCTAAACACTGGCGTAAACTAGCCGCCACCAAACCGACCAAAGACCGATTAAGCACTCAATCGTTAGTACGTCTCACCTGCCACTTTGCAGCGACGACGCAAGGGCAGCGTAGCTAGGAGAGTATTTGAAGCCGACCGATATTTCGCGCCCGGATTATTTCCATAAAGTCGTAGATTGTCAGTGGGCATGTCCCGCCCACACCCCCGTTCCCGAATACATCCGTTTGATCGCCGCCGGCCGGTACGGCGACGCCTACATGGTCAATTGGGAATCGAACGTATTTCCCGGCATCCTCGGACGTACCTGCGATCGCCCGTGTGAACCCGCGTGCCGCCGCGGCCGTGTCGAAGAAAATAACGGGGAGAAACCTGAGCCGGTTGCGATCTGCCGCTTGAAGCGCGTCGCCGCCGACTACAAGGAAGACATCCGCGAACGCCTGCCCAAAGCGCCGGCCAAAACCAACGGCAAGCGCATCGCACTGATCGGCGCCGGTCCCGCCTCGCTCACCGTGGCGCGCGATCTGGCGCCGCTCGGCTATCAGGTCACGGTGTTCGATGGCGACAAACAGGCCGGCGGCATGATCCGCACACAGATCCCGAAATTCCGGCTGCCCGAGTCCGTTATCGACGAGGAAGTCGGTTACGTCCTCGACATCGGCGTCGAGTTTCGCGGCGGTCACCGCATCGACAGCCTGAAACAGCTGCTCGCCGAAAAATACGATGCGATTTTCGTCGGCACCGGCGCGCCGCGCGGGCGCGACCTCGACCTTCCGGGCCGCCGCGAAGCGGCGAAAAACATTCACATCGGAATCGACTGGCTCTCAAGCGTCTCGTTCGGCCACGTCGACAAGATCGGCAAACGTGTCGTCGTCCTCGGCGGCGGCAATACCGCGATGGACTGCTGCCGTTCATCGAAGCGCATCGGCGGCGAGGACGTGAAAGTGGTGGTGCGCAGCGGCTTCGCGGAAATGAAAGCGAGCCCCTGGGAGAAAGAAGACGCGGCGCACGAGGGCATTCCCATTCTCAACTACATGGTGCCTAAGTCGTTCACCCACCAGAACGGCAAACTCACCGGCGTCATGTTCGAAAAGGTCAAAGCCGTTTACGACACCAAGGGCCGCCGTGAACTCGTGCCGACCGGCGAGCCGGAAGTGCTCATAGAGTGCGACGACGTGCTGGTGGCCGTCGGTCAGGAAAATGCGTTCCCGTGGATAGAGCGAGACATCGGCATCGAGTTCGACAAATGGGGCATGCCGGTCGTTGACAAAGTTACGATGCAATCGACCATCCCCACCGTATTTTTCGGCGGCGATTCTGCCTTCGGTCCCAAGAACATCATCTGGGCGGTCGCGCACGGCCACGATGCCGCGATCTCGATCGACAAGCTGTGCAATGGGGAAAATCTGCAGGAACGCCCGGCGCCGATGGTGAAACTCACCTCGCAAAAGATGGGCATCCACGAGTGGAGCTACGACAACGCCATATCGAACGACCAGCGCTACAAAGTGCCGCTCAAGGACCAGAAGATCGCGCTGAAAAACATCAAGGTTGAGGTCGAGCTGGGATTCGATCCCAAGCTTGCGCTGGCCGAAGCGGAACGCTGCCTGAATTGCGATGCGCAGACCGTGTTCTCGCCCAGGCTGTGCATCGAGTGCGACGCGTGCGTCGACATCTGTCCGATGGACTGCATCACGTTCACTGCAAACGGCGACGAGCAGGATCTGCGCGCGCGGCTCAACGCGCCGGCCGCCGACATGACGCAGGATATTTACGTGTCGGACATCCTCAAGACCGGCCGCATCATGGCCAAAGACGAGGACGTATGCCTGCACTGCGGATTGTGCGCCGAGCGCTGCCCGACGGGCGCGTGGGACATGCAGAAGTTCCTGCTCGACATGACGCACGCCGGGCCGGGGTGCCGCAATAAACCTCAACGCAAAGCTGCATGATGACGCGATGAAGAATATCGAATCCACGAATGATTTCGTAGTCAAGTTCGCCAACGTCAACGGCTCGGGTTCAGCGAGCGCGAACGAGCTGTTCGCGCGCGCCATTCTGCGCATGGGCGTGCCGGTTTCCCCGCGCAACATCTTTCCGTCCAACATTCAGGGCCTGCCGACCTGGTACGAGGTGCGCGTCAGCGAAAACGGCTATCAGGGCCGGAGGGGCGGGGTCGACCTGATGGTGGCGATGAACCCGCAGACGTGGGACAGCGACATCAAGGAAATCGAGCCCGGCGGTTATGTGTTCTACGACAGCACCAAGCCGCTGCCGAAATCCAGGTTCCGCGACGACATTAACGTGGTCGGCATGCCGCTGACCGCAATCTGCAATACGACCTATACCGACCCGCGCCAACGCCAGCTGTTCAAGAATATCATTTATATCGGCGCGCTCTCCGCGCTGCTCGACGTCGATCCGAACGAGATCGAGCGGCTGTTCTCGGAACAATACAAAGGCAAGGAAGCATTGCTGCAATCGAACGTGAAAGCGTTGCGGCTGGGGCGCGACTACGCGCAGGAGCACCTCGCATGTCCGATCGGGCTGCGCGTGCGGCGCGCCAACGCCGTTGGCAACAAAATCTTCCTGGAAGGCAACAGTGCAGCCGCGCTCGGCGCTGTGTACGGCGGCGCTACGGTATGCGCGTGGTATCCGATCACGCCGTCCTCGTCTCTCGCCGAAGCGTTCATCAAACACTGCCAGAAATATCGCGTCGACCCCGCGACCGGCAAGAGCCGCTACGCGATCGTGCAGGGCGAGGACGAGCTGGCTTCAATCGGCATCGTGATTGGCGCTGGCTGGAACGGCGCGCGCGCGTTTACCGCCACCTCCGGCCCCGGCATTTCGCTGATGACGGAATTCATCGGACTCGCCTATTTTGCCGAGATTCCGGCGGTCATCATCGACGTGCAGCGCGGCGGGCCGTCGACCGGCATGCCGACCCGCACCCAGCAATCCGATTTGATTGCCTGCGCGTACGCGTCGCACGGCGACACCAAGCATGTGCTGCTGTTTCCCGAAGATCCAACCGAGTGCTTCGAGTTTTCGGCCAAGGCATTCGATCTCGCCGAGCGGCTGCAGACTCCCATATTCGTGATGACCGATCTCGATATCGGCATGAATACGCGCCTGTGCGAACCACTCAAGTGGGACGATGCGCAGGTCTACGATCGCGGCAAGGTAATGACGTATCAGGAGCTCGATGCCGGCAAGGACTTCGGCCGCTACAACGACGTCGACGGCGACGGCATTCCGTTCCGCACGTATCCCGGCACGCACCCGACGCGCGGTGGCTACTTCACCCGCGGCACCACCAAAGACCGCTATGCTCGCTACAGCGAGACCGGCCCCGATTATGTCTACAACGTGCAGCGGTTGCTGCGCAAATTCGACACCGCCAAGAAGCTCGTGCCCGCGCCGCTGTTATACCCGGCGGAAAAACCGGCGCGCTTTGGCGCGATTTTCTACGGTTCGACCAGCGCGGCCATGCAGGAAGCGCTCGATGTGCTCGGCGGGCGCGGCATCCACATCAATGCGCTGCGCGTGCGCGGCTTTCCGTTCCAGGATGAAATCGCCGACTTCGTCGCCTCGCACCCGTGGGTGTTCGTGGTCGAGCAGAACCGCGATGCTCAATTGAAAACCCTGTTGGTCAATGAGGCCAAGGTAAATCCGACGCGGCTGCTGTCGGTGCTGCACTACGACGGCACGCCGATCACCGCGCGCTTCATCGTCGAACAGATCTCGCAACACGCTGCGGCGCGCAGCGTCGTGCCGCTGAAAAAAGTGGTGTCGTGAGCAGAATGTGGAGCATAGTGCGCAGTGACACCATCCCCGCGAAGGCGGGGATCCAGACCCAAGGCTGAAACCATGACTTATATAACCAAACCCAGGCTGCATCACCCCGATCTGCCGAAGAACAACGTCGGCCATACCCGCCGCGACTACGAAGGCAAGATCTCCACGTTGTGCGCCGGCTGCGGACACGACTCGATCTCGGCGTCCATCATCCAGGCGTGCTGGGAAATGGACATACAGCCGCACCGCGTCGCCAAGCTCTCCGGCATCGGCTGCAGTTCGAAGACGCCGGATTATTTCCTCGGCAACTCGCACGGCTTCAACAGCGTGCACGGCCGCATGCCGTCGGTGCTGACGGGGGCCAACCTCGCCAACCGCGAACTGCTCTACCTGGGAGTATCGGGCGATGGGGACTCCGCCTCGATCGGACTCGGCCAGTTTGCGCATTGCATGCGGCGCGGCGTCAATATGGTCTACATAGTCGAGAACAACGGCGTATACGGCCTCACCAAGGGCCAGTTCTCTGCCACCGCCGACAAGGGTTCGAAATCCAAGCGCGGCGTGGTCAACAGCGACGAGCCGATTGATATGGTCAGCCTCGCGCTGCAGTTGGGCGCCACCTTCGTTGCGCGCAGCTTCTCGGGCGACAAACAGCAACTGGTGCCGTTGATCAAGGCCGCCATCGAGCACAAGGGGGCCGCGTTCATCGACGTAGTGAGCCCGTGCGTCGCGTTCAACAATCATGCCGGCTCGACCAAGAGCTACGACTACGTGCGCGAGCACAACGAAGCAGTGAACCGGCTCGATTTCATCACCGGACGCGCGGAAATCACCGCCGATTACGAGCCGGGCACCGTGGTCAACGTCAAGCAGCACGACGGCTCGGTGCTGCGGCTACGCAAACTGCACTCCGACTACGACCCGACCGACCGCCTGAAGGCAATGGATTACATACTGCAGCACCACGCCAAGGGTGAAGTAGTGACCGGGCTCCTGTACGTCAAGCCGGACTCGGACGATATGCACGCGCATCTCAATACCGTCGAGACCCCGCTCAACCAGTTCAGCGAGCGCGAGCTGTGCCCCGGCAACGTGGCGCTCGAAAAACTCAACGCCTCACTACGCTAGCCAGCGCCAAGCCTCAACGCCGCACGCCCGGCGTCTCTATCGGCAGGCCGCCCGCCCGCCACGCCATGAACAATTCCAAATCGAGGTACTCGGGCGCGCCGTGGGGCAGCATCTCGGAGCGCATGGCCGAGAAACAGGTTCGGAACCGGCGGTGCAATGAACCCACCGTCTGCCATTCCAGCCGGTAAACCGGATACGCGTTGCCGTGGCCCTGGCTGAGGGTCTCGGCCCCGAGTTTTTTGCCCCAATTGTCCTGATGGCACTGTGCGCACGACAGGTTCAGCTGGCCTATGCGGCGGTAATAAATCTCACGACCCGCCTCGAAGTGCTCGCGATTCTGCCAGTCGATGGTCACGTTGACCGGCATGCCCCGCGACTGGAGCCGGACATAAGCCGTGAGCGCAAGCAGCTCGTCGGACTCGTATTTGAAGAGCTCGGCCAACTGGCGCCGTTCACGGCACTGCAGAATGCGGCCTTCGAGATTAAGCAGGCGCGCAGTCCCGGGGTCGAGCAACGGGTAGCGCATCGCCACACCCTTCATGGTTTTCGTCGCGTCATCGTGGCAGCTTGCGCATGACTTTGACTGGCCACCCGCCGGCTCCCGCCACAGTTTTTCGCCGCGCGTAACCCACAGCATGCCGGGATTGGCAAAGTCATCAGCCTGCGTTGCGCGAATATCAGCGCCAGAAAATTCGATTCCGGATTTGAGCGGCAGCGGGAGCGCACGCGCATCGGCGCTGATGACTTCAACGGTCGAGCGACGCGCAATGCCCGCTTCGTTCTGCGCTGCAGCGCTGCCCGCAGCCGCCAACGCGAGCCACACGAACACACACCGGGCCGCAAGCAAAATCATCCGGTTACTGCAAGCTGTGCGCGCTCGGAACCGGTTCTGCCCTCGTCGTCGACCCAGTCGAACACGATCTCGCCGCTTGCCTCAGCGACAGTGTAGAACTGCAAGTATGGGTTCGCTGCAACGCCCGAGCCCAGTTCGGCGCGGAATATCTGCACGCCGTTGTAGCGCGCGACGAGCGTGTTGATGACGTTCTTCGGTACGGCCCGGCCGAAATTATCGTAGCGGAAACCCGTCTCCATCACATGCTGGATCGCAATGCGGACCTCGATCACTTCGCCGCGTTTTGCCGCGCGTGGCAGTTGTACTCGCGCAACCATATCAGGTGGCGTCCAGACAGGCCGATTCGGTGACTTCGACCTCGGCGATTCCCGACCAGTACGAGCCGTCCGAGAGGTGGGCGACAGCGAGCACACGCTGCGAGCCGTTCAGCCGCACGCGCGTCGCCACCTCCGCCCGTCCCGCCTGCGGGCCCAGATGAAACGTCGCGATGACCGGGCGCGGGTTGCGTTCGGACAGCAGCGTGACGCGGCGCACGTGATCGGCGACGGTCATCGGGCTTTCCACGCGTATCCTGAGCGGTACCGAGTGCCCGTTGTCCGCGAGCCGCGGCGTGTCGACCGTCACGCGTCCGGCCGCGACCGGCGCGCCCCCCGTAAATTCCCGAACGAGCGGCGCAAATGGATCCGATTGCGCGCGCACGACGCGAACCGGCAGCAGCGGGACCGCAGCGAGTCCGGCCAGCACGGATATGAAACGGCGGCGCGCGGGCGTATTCATCAGCGCAGCGTAAGCAGATACGCGACGGTGTCTTCAATCTCCTGCGCGGTCAACAACGGTTTGCCGCGCCAGGCCTGGGCCACCTGGTTGAGGCCGTCGGTGCGGTAATAGGACGGCATGATGGTGTCCCGGTTCAGACGCATCGAATCGACGATGCGCAGCCGCAACTGCCCTTCGCTCAGCCGCGTGCCGACCCCGGCAAGCGGGGACGCGAGGTTGCCCATGAAACGCCCTCCGGGCACGGTGTGACACAGAAAGCAATTGCCGTCGCGCCCCGCAAATACATTGCGGCCGCGCTCAGGATCGCCGGCATCCGCTGTGAGCGGCGAGACGATCGCATCACCGGTCACGCTGTAGGACGCGAGCGGTCCGGGCGTGTGTACGGCGCAGCCTGCCGCCACGCCATACACAGCAAGCCAAGCCAACCCACGCACGCCGCTGTCGGTCCCTGACGATATCAGACCAGGGTCATGCCATGGTTCTTGAGCGGCAGGTTGCGCACCGGTTTGCCGGTCGCCGCGTGAATGGCGTTAAGAACCGCGGGCACCACCACGCAGATCGTCGGCTCGCCCACGCCGCCCCAGAAATCATAGGTCGGCACGATAACGGTCTCTACCTTGGGCATCTGGGCCAACCGCGCAATCCGGTAGGTATCGAAGTTCAATTCCGCAATGCGTCCTTTTTCGACCGAGCACTCGGTCAGCAACGAATCGAACCCGTAAGCGACCGACCCTTCGACCTGGGCCGCTATCGTTGCCGGATTGACAGCATGGCCACAATTAAGCGCCAGCACCATGCGATGCACCTTGACCTCGCCCTTGCCGCTGACCGAAACCTCGGCGATGGCCGCCGAGTAGCTGCCATAGCCCATGAACTGCGCAATGCCGCGATGCACGCCGGCCGGCAGCGGCTGGCCCCAATTGCCTTTTTCCGCTGCGGCATTAAGGACACCCAGATGTTTCGGGTGGTTCTTCATCATGGCGCGGCGAAACTCGAGCGGATCCTTGCCGGCTGCCCGGGCCACTTCGTCCATGAAGCATTCGAGGAAGGTGCCGTTCTGGTTGGTATTGACGCCCCGCCACGGACCGACCGGTACGTGCGTGTTGCGCATCGCGTACTCGATCATCAGGTTGGGCACGGTGTAGCCGAACTGCGCGTCACCGGGTGCTTTCCACAGACCCTGCACCTGCCGCACGTCCTTGCCATCCTTGATGTTGTGCGGAGCCAGGTACGCATTGATCGACTGACCGGATATGCGCATGTGCATCCCGACAAGATTGCCGCTCTGATCGACGCCGGCGGTCATCTTGCACTGCGCGATCGGGCGGTAGAAGTCATGCGCCTGATCCTCCTCGCGGCTCCAGATCAACTTCACCGGGACGCCCGGGAACTGCTTGGCGATGGCGCCCCCCTGACGCACGAAATCCTGCGTGCCGCCGCGCCGGCCGAAACCGCCGCCGAGGCCGTGGTTGTAGGCCTCGCATTGCGCGAGCGGCAGACCCGATGCGGACGATAACGCGGCAAGTGACGCCTCCGCGTTCTGGCTCGGCATCCATACTTCGGCCTTGTCCGCCGTAATCCTGACAGTGCAATTCATGGGTTCCATGCATGCGTGGGCCACGAACGGCACGCCGTAGACCGCTTCGACCTTTTTCGCGGCGCCCGCAATCGCCTTCAGCGCATCGCCGTTATTCGTATCCGCGAACGCATCCTTCGACGTCAGCCCGTCCTTGAGATGGGCCGCGATCGTCGCACTCGATGCAGATGCATTGGCGCCCTCGTCCCAGACGATAGGCATCGCGTCGAGCGCCGATTTAGCGCGCCACCACGAATCGGCGACCACGGCGACGGCCGACTCGCTCACCCGCACCGCGCCACTCACGCCGGTGCGACCTTTGATTTTCGAGTCATCGAAGCTCACGAGCTTGCCGCCGAACACGGGGCAGTCCTTGATGGCCGCATAGACCATGCCCGGCAGTTTCAGGTCGATCGAGTACATCTTCGTGCCATTGACCTTGTCGGCCGTATCCAGCCGCTTCATCGGCTTGCCGGCAATCTTCCAGTCCTTGGGGCTCTTGAGCTTGATGCTCTTGGGGTCGGGCGGTGTCAGCTTGGCTGCCGCAGCCGCGAGCTTGCCATAACTCATCCGGCGCCCGGAGGCATTGTGCAAAACGACGCCATCGGCAACCGTCAACTCGCCAACGGGAACATTCAAATCATTGGCCGCGGCTTGCAGCAGCATCATGCGCGCGGCAGCGCCGCCGCGGCGCACATAGTCCTGTGAGGTGCGGATGCCGCGGCTGCCGCCGGTCGACATGTCGCCCCAGACGCGTTTGCGGGCGAGATTCTGACCGGGAGAAATCGCCTCGATAGTCACCTTCCTCCAATCACACTCGAGTTCCTCGGCGACGAGCTGGGCGAGGCCGGTGTGCGTGCCCTGCCCCATCTCCGCGCGCACGACGCGGATGACACAGGTGTCGTCCGGCTTGACGACGACCCACGCATTCATCTCGGGGACGGACCCGGCGGCACTCTGCGCGGCAGCCGGGGCGATGCCGAAGCGCAGGTTAAGGCCAACGGCAAGACCGCCGCCTGCCACCGCAGCAGAACCAATGATGAACTTGCGGCGCGAAACGTTCAGATCGGCTTTGGTATTGGTTTTTTCCATGACGATTCTCCTCAGACCTTGGCGTCGGATACGTTTGCGGCCGCAACCGCGTTTTCGCCGGCGCTTCCGGCACCCATGTGGATGATCGAGCCGCCGCCCTGGTCGTTCCCCGCCGCAAGATGCACCGCGGCCCGAATCCGCTGGTAGGTGCCGCAGCGGCAGATGTTCGTCATCGCCTCATCGATGTCCTTGTCGGTGGGCTTCGGTTTCCTAGCGAGCAGCGCCACGGCAGCCATGATCTGCCCGGACTGGCAATAGCCGCACTGGGGCACATCGAGGGCCACCCAGGCCTTTTGCACCGGGTGCGAGCTGTCGCGCGACAGGCCTTCAATGGTGGTAATGCGCGCGCCAGCCGCCTCCGATACCGGTAGCCCGCACGAGCGCACCGATTGGCCGTTGATGTGCACCGTACAGGCGCCGCATCGTGCGATGCCGCAACCGTATTTAGTGCCGGTCATGCCCAGCGTATCGCGCAGCACCCACAGCAGCGGCGTGTCGGGCTCGACGTCGACCTGCAGCGAACTGCCATTGACGTTCAATTCAATCATGGAATGCCCCCCTTGCGTTTGAAGATGATCGGAATATTCCGGCCCCGTCGGGAGCGGCCGGACAAGAATGTGCAGGTTATGCCGCCCGTGAATCCCGGTCAAGCGTATCCCCAGAGGCGGAGAATCCCGGAGGGCGGCCGCACCGGCGGCCCCGTCCGCGACGGACAGTTGGTGCCCGGCTGGTCAGGGCAACGCCGCCGAATTCATGCGCGACAGGATGATTTCGGTGCGTTTGCGCAGATAGGGCGTCTCGCTTCCAGGCTTGTAGCG
>Ga0315281_10015142_pt1 | contig 10350 bp, 7 predicted proteins | sample YL17G07_0_MG_FD_204540 | JGI IMG/M metagenome (GOLD analysis project Ga0315281, IMG submission 204540) | Sediment microbial communities from Yellowstone Lake, YNP, Wyoming, USA - YL17G07_0 | ecosystem: Environmental > Aquatic > Freshwater > Lake > Sediment | place: USA: Wyoming | collected...
CGCAACCTGCCTGACTTGATGTGCGGCAACGCGGGCACCAGATTGTTGAAACCCGCCTGCACCTGGCCGCCGATCAGGCTGATCACGGCCGGCGAGCTGCCCTTGAACGGCACGTGCACCAGATCGATTCGCGCCGTGTTCTTGAACAACTCCATCGCCAGATGGGATGCGGTGCCGACGCCGGACGATGCGTAGTTGATGCGCCCCGCCTGCGGGCCTGCATACCGTATGAATTCCGCGACGGATTTTGCAGGAACCGAAGGATGTACAACGAGCACATACGAAATCTTGCTCACCAAAGAAACCAGGGAGAAATCGCGGGCAATTACTTGGTACGACTTGCGCTGCAACGCCGGGCCGGTTGCCAGGGTGCTTGATGAACCCAGCAACACCGTATAGCCGTCCGGCGCCGCCTTCGCGGCGATGCCCGCGCCGATTGTGCCGCCTGCCCCCGGCCGATTGTCCACGATGACCGGTTTGCCCGACCGTTCCGCAAACTTGTCGGCCAATATACGCGCGACCGAGTCCGCTCCACCGCCCGGCGGAAACGGGCACACGATCCTGATGGGTTTGCTCGGATAATTGTCCGCGGCGAGAACCGGCCCCGTTGCTGCCGACACGCTGACGGCGACGACTCCGGCAAGGCGGAGGAAAGCGCAATGCAAAATATTTTCCGTCCAGCGTGTATTCATTCGATCGCCTTGTAGGCGTGCCTATTATGCTGGTAGCAAAGTAAGCTGGCTGGCTTAGGCCCGTTTGCACCGGTCCCGTATCGGGTCCAATTCGACCCAAAGCGGACGCAGATTGATTCGGAAACCAGTCGTTCAACGACTCAGTTGACCGACAAAGGGGTCCGTCGAATGATGGTCCACGCTAGTCTACGGTGGCCCGGAGGAGCGCTCGTAACCTCGACGTGCGGATATCAGCGCATATCCATGCGATCGACGCAATTGCTGTAGAACTCCCTTATGCCCCGCATCCCGGCCAGGGTTCCGACAGGCCCGTCGACATAGCCGCCGACCATGCACTTGACTCCGGCGCCGCCGTTTTTCTGCGCCGGGTCCGTCTGGTTCGGTCCGTCGCGGCGCGGCTCGCTGCTAAAGTTCACGCCGCCGTTGTAGCTGACCGTGATGGCGTCGCCGCCATTGGCATTGATCGTGTTGGCGATGACGTCGGCCTGGGAATTCCGGTGAACGGCAATACCGCTCTCCTTGTTGTTGCTGATGGTGTTGCCCACGATCCACGCGCCCGAAGACCGTTCGATGTTGATGCCGGGTCCGCCATTGTTCCGGATCGTGTTGGGCGCCAGCGCCGGCACCCGGGGAATGAAAACCCCGATATAGGCGTAGGAGGCTCCCGTCACATCGATCCCGATGCCGCCGCTCTGCTCGACCGTGGTGTTGAGGATCCGCGCAATGCTGCCCTTGTCGATATGGATTCCGCGACCGCTGTTTTTGACGACGACATTGCCGTCGATCAATGTCGAAGCGGGTCCGGAAAGATGAATGCCGTCGAGACCCCCTGTCACCGTGAACCCCTTGATCGTGATTTCTTTCCCCCGGATATAGACGGCATGCGGAGATGGCGTGGAGCCGCCGGGGTGCTGGACCGTTGTTTTCTTCTGGCCATCCAGCGTGATCCTCATGACTTCGGGCTGCACGTAAACCTGCTCCTTGCAGGTTCCGCTCACCAGTATCGTGTCGCCCGGCTTGACGCTGCCCAGGGCGCTCGCGATGGTGTTTCCCTTGTCACAATCGACGGAAATCGTTGCGGCATTGGCCATTGGCGCTGAAAAACAGAGTCCTGCCAGGAGTGCCGCCGTGCCGGTTCTGATGCGAATCGCTGTCTTGTCCATTGAATCTCCTATCGTGGAAAGCGCCACCTGCCTTGATATTACGTTGCACGGGGTGCAATCGCAATTCTGAACCAGGTCCGCTCGGCGTGGGCCGCGCTTATGAGGCTTTCGGCATCCTGACCGTCACCCGGAAAAATGTCGATACCGACGCCGGACCAACTGAAATTGGCTGACCGTAGGCGCCGGGTGCCGGCTCGCAGCTAATCAGCGAATTTCGCGGTGCACGAACTCGATGATCTTGTCGATCGCATCGACCGCTTGCGGTGACGTGGGATCGTTGGTGATGAACGCTTCGCCCACGCCTTTGAACAGGTGCAGCTCCACGCGGCCGCCCGCCTTGCGGTAACTTGCGATGAAGGCGTCGCGGTTGGGCACCGGATGCGCGATGTCGGCAGTGCCCTGCAGATACAGCACCGACGGCATGAGGACCTTCTCGCCGCGTTCAAGCGCGAGCGTGGGATTGCCCTCTTCCATCGCGGCCACTCCGCCCCAGTATTTGTCATGGCACGACACCCAGTTGTCCGCCGATTTCACCATCTTCGCATCGCCGCTCTCCTGCATGGCCTTCGCGTACGTGTAGCGGCCCAGCGGATCGATCACCGGCCAGCACAGGACCACACAGCGCACCGAGGCGTCAACGGCCTTTCCGGCCAGAGGCAACGCTGCATAGCGCTTGTCATCAGGCCGCATCGCCGCCAGCATGGCCTGATGGCCGCCGCTCGATACTCCCAGAATGCCAACCATGTCGGGACGACTGCCGAATTCGGCGGCGCGTGCCTTGCACCAGCGGATCGCATAATTGATATCGACGAGCGAGGCCGGATAGCCGGCTTCGGGCGGCATGCGGAAATCCAGCGACACCACCACCATGCCGCTTTTCGCCATCGGTTCGTCCTGGCCGGCGTCACTCGTGCGGTCCTTGTTGTTCCAGGCGCCGCCGTGCAGGTCGATGATGAGCGGGAACGGCCCCGTCCCGCGCGGCTTGTAGATGCGCGCAAGCAGCGGTTTGTCGCCATGCCGGATGTATTCAACGTCTGAGACGTCGATTTCGTAGCGCGATAGAACGGTTGTCGTCATGGATTACTCCCCGGTGAATACGTGTTCGCAGCTTACCTTAAAGTGCATCAGATATTGGCCAGCTCGCTGTAGAACGAGATGATATCGGAGCTATCCCACTCGCCCCTGCCTTTGCAGATTTCGGAGGCCAGCGCCTGCGCATCGAGACTCGTCAGAGGCAATGGACAATCCAGCCTGGCGCCCAAAGCGAGCATGAGCCGCACGTCCTTGTAGTGTATGGCCAAATGACCGGCCGCGGGCAGAAATTGCTTGTTGACCATGCGGTATCCCTTCTGGTCCATGATCTTGGAAAAGGCCGCGGATTTCTTGAGCACTTCGAGCGTCTGCAACTGATCGAGGCCCGCTTTCTTCGCCAGCGTAAGCCCCTCGGCCAGCGCCATGCGATTAAGCGAGAGCACCAGGTTGACGATGAGTTTGATCACCGCGCCCTTGCCGTTGTCTCCCATGTATACCCATTCCCGCGCCATGGCGGCGAACAGCGGCTCGCACTCCTTGTATATTTCCGCCTTCCCGCCGACCATGAAGATGGTGTCTTTGACCGCGCACATTTCGCTGGTCCCGCTGATGGTCGCGTCCAGCATTTCGATGCCCTGCTCCCTGAGTTGCGCGGCCAATTCTTCCGACATTACCGGGTCCGCCGTCGTCGCGTCGATCACGATCAGGCCCTTGCGCCCGGTTTCGAACAACTTCAGGGAATTTTTTACAACATCGTTGACCACCGGAGAACTGGGCAGGGACAACATGATGACATCCACGTCGGCAGCGATCCGGTCGGGCGAACTCGCCTTTTTCCCGCCCGCTTTCACGATCGCGTCCACCTTAGCCGGGTCGGTGTCGTGCACCGTCACCGGAAAACCCGCCGCCAGCAAATGCTTGGCCAGCGAACTGCCCATGAGACCCACGCCCACGAAACCGATGCTCTTGGTCATTATTTCTTCTCCTGGTCAAAAACGAAAGCAGCGTCATTTTTCACGCAATTCATTTCCCGAGAGCATTGACCACCCGGAAAGGCAATACCCATGCGGTTCTCCGGCCGATTACTACCCAACCATCCTAAACGGTTTCGCCTTCAGCGACGAACTGCAGCCGCGCGAGATGCGCGTACAGCCCGTCCGCGCGCAGCAATTCCTGGTGGGTGCCGACCGAATGAATGCGGCCGCGGTCCATGACGATGATGCGGTCGGCGTGGCGCACGGTGGCGAGGCGATGCGCGATGACCAGACTGGTGCGACCACGCTCCAGTCCTTCCAGCGCCGCCGCGACCTGGCGCTCGCTTTCGGCGTCGAGCGAGCTCGTAGCCTCATCGAGCAGCAGGATGGGCCGGTCCGCGAGCAGCGCACGCGCAATCGAGATGCGCTGGCGCTGGCCGCCGGAGAGCTTGACACCGCGCTCGCCGAGATTGGTGTCGAACCCCTGCGGCATCCGCTCGATGAATTCCAGCGCATGCGCCGCGGCGCACGCGTCCTTTACCTGCGCTGTAGACGCATCCGGACGGCCGAAGCGCACGTTCGCGGTCACGCTCGCCGCAAAAATCACCGGGTCCTGCGGCACCAACGCGATTGCACGGCGCAGGTCGTGCGGCGCGCAATGCCTGATATCGGCGCCATCGACGAGGATGCGGCCGGACTGCGGATCGTAGAACCGCAGGATCAGCGCAAACACGGTGGACTTGCCCGCGCCCGACGGCCCGACCAGCGCCACGCGCTCGCCGGGATTGATGGTGAACGATACGGGCCCGAGCGCGGTCGTCTCCAGCCGGCTCGGGTAGGCGAAAACGACTTCGTCGAAACGGATCGCGCCTTTGACGCGTGGCGGCAGCGCAATCGGCGGCGCCGCCACTTCCAGCGTGGGCTGCGTGTCGAGCAATTCCATCAGCCGTTCGGTGGCGCCGGCGGCGCGCTGGATCTCGCCCCAGATTTCCGACACCGTGCCCGCGCCGCTTGCCACCACGGCGGCGTAGAACACGAACGCGGAGAGCTGGCCGGCGGTGAGCCTCCCCTCGAACACGTCGTGGCCGCCGATCCACAGGATCACGCCGACCGCGCAGAAGCCGATCAGCATCACCAGTGAAATCAGCCACGCCTTGACGCGGATCCGGTGCACGCCCACCGAGTAGGCCGCTTCGGTCGCGACGTTGAACTGGCTCTGCGCGTGGGGTTCGTTGCCGTAAGCCTGCACGGTGCGGATTTCGTGCAGAGATTCGTCGATGTGCGCCGAAACGTCGGCGACGCGGTCCTGGTTCTGGCGCGACAGGCTGCGCACGCGCCGGCCCATCACCAGTATCGGTATCACGGTCGCCGGCACGCCGAGCACGATCAACGCGGCGAGTTTGAGGCTGGTGGCGAACAACAGCACCAATGCGCCTATCATCATCAGGCCGTTGCGCAGGAACATCGACAAACCGAAACCGATGACCTGCCGTATCTGCTCGCTGTCGTTGGTGAGGCGCGAGGCGATCTCGCCAGTGCGCGAGCCGTCGAAAAACGCGGGCGATAACGTCAGCACGTGGCCGAACACCGCTTCGCGCAAGTCCGCGATCACGCGCTCGCCCACACTCATCATCAGGTAGAAGCGCGTCCAGGTCGCTGCGGCGAGCGTCACCGCCACGCCTACCACCGCGGCAAGCGCCATGTTCAAAAGGTGCGGATCGCGGCTGCCGAAGCCGGCGTCGATCACATGGCGCAATCCCTGCCCGAGCGCAAGCACGCAGCTCGCCGCGACCACGAGTGCGACGAGCGCGAGAGCGATCCTCCAGCGATAAGGCGCGAGAAACCGCCACAGGCGCGAGAACTGCGCGACGTCGCCCTTGGGCGCCGGAACAACAGAGGGAGGAGAAGCTGCCACGCGGCTATCGTAGCACTACGGCGACCGGCTTGATGCCAACTGACGCTACTGCGGTTTGAAGCCGATGTCGCGGATCAGCTTGCCGTACTTGGCAAAGTCGCTCTTGATTGTTGCCGCAAAAAACTCCGGCGGCTCGGTGACTATGATCAGCCCCGCCGAGACCAGCTTTTCCTTCACGTCCGGCAGCGCCATTGCGCGATTGATCTCCTGGTTCAGGAGCATGACGATTTCGCGCGGCGTGTTCACCGGCGCGAGAAACCCGAACCATCCGCGCGAATCGTAGCCGGGCAGCGACTCCGCGATGGTCGGCGTGCCTTCGAACTGCGGTACGCGGGTCGGATTGGTAATGGCGAGCAGGCGCAGCCTGCCCGAGCGGACGTGCGGCGTAAGTCCGGTGATGCCGTCGATCGCCGCATCGACATGCCCGCCGATCAGATCGGTTGCGATCTGCGCGCTGCCCTTGTACGGGATATGCAGATACGTAAAACCGCCCATCACACGAAAGAGTTCTATCGTCATGTGCGGAAAACCGCCTTCGCCGTTCGACGCGAAGCTCAACTTGCCGGGATTGCCCTTGGCGTAGACCATCAGGTCTTTTACCGACTTGAACGGCACGCTCGGATGCACGACGAGACCGAGAAAATTCGTGGTCGAAAGCGCGATCGGCGCGAAATCCTTGATCGGGTCGTAGGGGATCTTCTTGTAAGTGTGCGGCATGACGACCAGATTGCCGCCCTGCCCGCCGACCAGCGTGTAGCCGTCGGGCGGCGCTTTCGCCGCCAGTTCCAGTCCGAGCTGCCCGCTCGCGCCGGCGCGGTTGTCGACGATGACGTTCTGCCCGAGGCGTTCGGTCATCTTGGGGCCGATGAGACGCGCCATGATGTCCACCGTGTTGCCGGGCGGGAACGGAATGATGATGCGGATCGGCTTGGCGGGATAAGCCTGCGCAGCCGCCGCGCATGCAATCCCGAACGCGGCCGTCAGTGTCAATGCCTGCGTCATCATGCGATTCATGATTACCCTTCCAGCTCGAGCAGATCGTTTGATTTTACGGGCGCCGCATGTGAGCGGCAAACTGCGGTCACACTTTGCCCGCGGTCAGGCGGATGCGGCCAATATTGAACGCAGCACTCATGAATTCCAGCAAGCCTGACCTGCGATCCTCCATCATCAGTATTTCTTCTCCGGTTACCACCGCGCCGACAAAACCTTGCGTGTGCCAATGCCCCGGCGGCGGCAAAAAGTCCATATCCTCCGGCTTGAAGTGCGGCCATGGGGTGACATAAGCGTACGGCTGTGGGTAATGCACGTCGCCAGGCGAAAAGCCCATGCCGATGGACTGTGCCGTTCCCGCATCGCCATGATCGATTCTGACCAGCGTCGCGATATCGAAATGATGCGGCCAACAATAGACGGGGCCCGGCTGCACGTCGACAAGACTTGTCCGGACTTCGCCCAACAAGTCGGCGGCCGCGCCGTACCAGCGCGCAAGCTCGTCGAAAGCTTCGGCCTCGCCGCTGCAGCTGTAGGCGCCGCCCCGCACTACGGAATGCGCGGACATCGAATACGGTAGCGCCGCAATGTCGCTCGCCGGCTTGAGTCCCAGGGCGCGCAGCGCTGAATCGAGCCAGACGCCTATCAAGGAATCCCGCCTGCCGGCGAGCTCGAACGTATCGAGAACGACGCCGCTGCGCATGATGACGAGCGCCAGTCCGCCAACGCGCAGACCCACGCGCACGTCCGCGCCCGCAGCCGGCAGCGGCTGCGAAAACAGCGCGCCATGCGCAGCATCCCATTCAAAACTTGCGTGGCTGTCGTCGGGAACCGCTTCCAGGTTGGCGCGGGCGGCCTTGCCCACCCACTGGGCCGCGTGATGCGCAAAGTTGCGGGCCCGCACCAGAGTTGTCGGCGCTTTCCTGCCCAGTGTCGACCAGTCAAATTGCATCGATGCTCCCAAATCTCGCTTCTAGGGCCGGCCTTGCGGCGGGCGAACCGGCTTGCCGTCCACACCCCAATCGCTTAGCGGCACCTCGTTGATTATCACCCACACCGGCTGCTGCAGAGGACCGAGCACATCCTTCATGGCTTTGGTGACACTTTCAATCAGTGCTGTTTTCTGCTCGCCGGTGCGTCCCGGACCGATATATAGCTGAGCAAGCGGCATCGAAATCTCCGTTAAAAATTTAGGGCGGCAATGCGTTACCGGGACTGTTTCCCGCTCTTGGCGGCAGCCCCGACACGCCGGCCGAATTCCTCGATATTGTCGTCCAGGCGCAAACGCGGACCGCTGGACGGGCGCACCTTGCGAACTTCCGGCGCGGTGACGCTTGACACAGGTCCGCCCGCGTGTCTTCCCGCCCAATCGCCTATGAGTATGCCGATGATCAGCACGACGGCAACGCCGGCGCTCCGGACGAGCCATGGCGGCATTCCCGTGAATGCAATCCGCAACGCCGGCCGCATCCTGGCCTCCGTTCTCCTGGCGATTTCAACAGCCCGTTGTTCGTCCGCCTGCCGTTGCGCAGCGACGCGCTTGGTCGCGGCCTCGGCCTCGATGCGTGCAGCGGCTGCGGCATCAGCTTGTTCCGCCGCAAGCACCCGGCGTTGCGCGTGCTCTGCAGCGGCGCGCACGGTCGCGGCGCGCTCCTCTGCCGCTGCCAGCAGTTCGCGCTCGACCTGTTCCCGCGCTTGCGCAGCAGCCATGGCATCTGCCTCGGCGCGCTCCTTGTCGCGCAGCGCTTCAACTGCAGCGGCTTCCGCTTCGCCGCGTTGTCGTGCCGCGTTCCCGGCGTCCCGCTCGGCACGGGTACGCTCGGCGGCCTGCGCCGCCAGCGCACTTTCCGCGGCGGCACGCTGCTCTGCGACCGCCAGCAACTCGCGCTCGGCTTGTTCCTGCGCGTGCGCGGCGGCCGTGGCATCCACTTCGGTGCTTTCCTTCCCGCGCAGCGCTTTAATTACGGCCGCTTCCGCATCACTACGACGTCGCGCTTCCTGCTCGGCGACCCGCCCAGCCTGCACACGCGCCGCAGCCTGCGCCGCCAGCGCAGTTTCAGCTTCCGCACGCGGTCCGGCCAACGCCAGCAGCTCGCGTTCGGCCTGCGCCCGCGCCTGCGCAGCGACGGCAGCGTCCGCCTCGCTTCTTTCCTTACTGCGCAGCGCTTCGATTGCAGCGGTTTCTGCTTCGGCGCGTTGGCGTGCTGCGTTCTCGGCTTCCTGCTCAGTCCGAACACGCGCAGCGGCCTGCGCCGCCAATGCTCTCTCCGCGGCAACTCGCTGCTCTGCAGCCGCCAGCAACTCAGATTCGGCTTGCGCCCTCGCCCGTGCAGCAGCCGCGGCATCCGCCTCGGCTTTTTCCTTCCCGCGCAACGCGTCAATTGCGACTGCTTCCGCTTCGCTGCGACGCCGCGCTTCGTGCTCGGCATCCCGCTCAGCCTGCGCGCGCGCTACGGCCTGCGCCGCCAACGCGGCTTCAGCTTCGGCACGCGGTCCGGCCAACGCCAACAGCTCGCGTTCGGCTTGCGCCCGCGCCTGTGCGGCGGCGGCGGCGTCTGCCTCGGCGCTTTCCTTGGCGCGCAACGCCTCGATAGTACCGGCTTCCGCGGTGCTGCGTCGTCGCGCCGCGTTCTCGGCATCGCGCTCGGACTGAGCACGCGCGGCCGCGTCCTCCATTGCGCGGATCTCGATGTCGCGACGCTCGATGGCTGCGGCTTCGGCACGCTGCTCGGCCTCGAGGCGCGAGCGGGCGACCTGATGCGCGGCGACGTCCGCCTGGGCGCGAAGCGTCGACTGGAATTTTGCCTCAAGCTCCGCCGCCTCGCGCGCGTGAGCCACCTCGATTGCGCGCTCGTCGGCCTCGGCCCGTTCCTTCGCAACGGCCTCCGCGGACCGATCGGCTTCGATCCGGGCGACAACCTCCTGCAGCATTGCTGCTTCGGAATCGGTGCGCGCAGTCGCCACCGCAAGCGCCTGCTGCTCGAATGCGGCACGTGCCTCCGCTGCCAATAGCGCGTCGTGCTCGGCCCGCCCGCGCGCATCGGCCTGCTCCTTCGCTGCCGCATCCGCTGTGGCCCGCGCCTGGGCCCGCGCGAGCGCCTGCTGTTCCGCACGCATGCGCACGGCAGCCGCGGCCGCGGCGTCCGCCTGCGCCTCGGCTTGCTGCGAAGCCGCCTCGCTGGTCGCGCGCACTTCTCGCGCAGTTTGCGGCGGCTCCGCGAATTCTTCCTGTTGCGGGGTCGGTTGCGGCTGTTCCGCGGGCCACGCGGCGGCGCGTTCCGCATCTTCGCGAGGAACAGCATTGGCCGCAGCGAACCCTTCCGCGGTATTGCGCTCGAGAGCGGCGCCATAGGGAGATGGAACCCGGCGCTCGGGCAGGTTGATGAACATCCCGCGCTTCAAGGCCCGCAAGAGCGGGCCATCATCGGCGCGGCTTGCGTTGCCGGCAGCATCCGTATCCGCGGCATACCTGCTGGTTCCGGACGACCGTCCTCCTGCAGCCCGCCGTGCCCGCACGGCCCTTTTGATGTCATCGAGCAGCTTGCTCAAGACGAACTCCGCTGGAAACCCGGGCACGAATC
>Ga0315281_10015144_pt1 | contig 10350 bp, 3 predicted proteins | sample YL17G07_0_MG_FD_204540 | JGI IMG/M metagenome (GOLD analysis project Ga0315281, IMG submission 204540) | Sediment microbial communities from Yellowstone Lake, YNP, Wyoming, USA - YL17G07_0 | ecosystem: Environmental > Aquatic > Freshwater > Lake > Sediment | place: USA: Wyoming | collected...
GTGCCGTTGTAATGCAGGATCACGCCATTCAGTCCCGTGGCGAAAATGTCCAAGTTCGAGGTGCCCCACACACCGTCCAGGTTCTCGCTCGTCCCGCTCGTCATCGGGCTCCAGCTGGCGCCATCGTAGCGCAAGACCGTGCCACCGCCACCCACTGCGTAGACGTTCGAACTGGAGGTGCCCCAGACGCTGTACAGGGGCTGGAACGTCCCGCTCCCCTGCGCGTTCCAGGCGGTCCCGTCGTACCGGCGGATCAAGCCGCCGATACCCACGGCGTAGATGTCCGAGCCCGAGCTGCCCCAAACATCGCGCAGGAACTGGCTCGTTCCACTGGCCATCCCGTTCCAGCTGGTGCCGTTGTAGCGCAGGATTGTGCCATTGTCACCCTCGGTGTAGACGTCCGAGCCAGACAAGCCCCACGGAGTGAACAGGTTCTCGCTCGTCCCGCTGGTCATCGGGCTCCAACTGGTGCCGTTGTAGTGCACGATCGTGCCACTCTGGCCCGCGGCGAATACATCCGAGCCCGAACTGCCCCAGACAGAGCGTAGCTGCACGGTCGTCCCGCTCGTCGTCGGGGCCCACAGGTTCACCGGCGTGGCGCCCGGAATCGCGACCGTGGCCAGCATGTGCCCGCTCACAGCGGCGGACGTCGCCACGATCGTTGCCTGCCCGCTCGCCACCGCCGTCACCGCGCCGGTGGATGCGTTGACCGTCGCGACGTTCGGGTTCAGACTCGACCACGTGACGGTCGCGCCTGGCGCCGTCCGCCCGAACTGGTCCTGCGGCGTCGCCGTCAACGTCGGCCCCGCGCCCGTGCTGGTCAGCGTCACACCGTTCGCCGACAGTGCCACGTTTGCCACCGGCAGCGCCACCGTCACCGCCACCGTGTCCGCCAGCCCGCCCGTCGCGGTGGTGATGATCAATGCCGTGCCGCTGCGCACCGCCGTCACCAGGCCCGAGCCGTTCACCGTCGCCGTCGTCGTGTCGCTCGAAGTCCAGGTCAACGGCACGCCGCTCGCCACCGCGTTGGTGAAGTCGCGCAGGTCCGCGGTCAACGCCTGCGTCCCGCCCGCGGTGGTCAGCGTCGCCGTTGCCGGCGTCACGTTCAGCGTTGCGCCGCGATAGCCGATCGGCAACACACCGGCGCCCGTCACGTGCACCAAGTTGCTGCCCGGCAGACCCCACGCCGAGAACAGCAACGAGTCGCTCGGCGTGCGCAGCAAGTCCCACGTCGTCCCGTTGAACCGCAGCACCGTCCCGCCGCCGGCCGGACCGCCCACCACGTAGACGTCGCTCGATGACGAGCCCCAGGCCTGCCGCAGGTTGCCGGTCACCGTCGTGGTCATGGGCGACCACGCCGAGCCGTTCCAGCGCAGGATGGTCCCTCCGCCCCCCGGCAGGAACACGTCGTTGGCCGACGAACCCCACGCCTTGTTGAGCCCCTGGGTCGTGTTGCTCGTCACTGTTGACCAGTTGGCGCCGTTCCAGTGCAGCAGGTTCCCATTGAGGCCGCCGACCCACACGTCGTTCGCAGCCGCGCCCCACACCCCCAGTAGCGGTACGCTCGACACCGGCAGGTTGGTCACCACCGACCACGCCGTCCCGTCGTAGTGCGACATGGCGGTGCTGCTGACGCCGCCGACCGCCCACACGTCGTTGGGCGCGCTGCCCCAGACATCCGCGAGGAAGGCGCCGGTATTGCTCGTCATCACCGTCCACTGCGCGCCATCATAGTGGATGATGCGGCCGTAGAAGCCCACGGCGTAGATGTCGTTCGCGCTGCTGCCCCACAGGCCGCGCAGCGTGTCGGCGGTCGGCGTGCTGACCTGTGACCAGCCGGTGCCGTTCCAATGCAGGATGTGCCCGGTGCTCCCGACGGCCCAGGCGTCGTTCGCGGCCGCGCCCCACACCCGGCTCACCCGCTCGTTGGCCGGCGACGTGGGCACGGCCCAGGCATTCACCGGCTGCGCGCTGGGCGCAGTCACGTTGAGCAGTGCGTAGCCCGTCTTGCCGCCGCCAGCGGCCGCGATGGTGACCTGGCCGACGCCCGCCCCGCTCGTCAGGCCGCTCGACGCGTTGATTCCGGCGACGTTGCCGTTGAGGCTGCTCCAGCTGATCGCGCCACTCACCACGTTGCCGAAAGCGTCCTCGATTTGCGCCGTGTACTGCTGCGATCCACCCACGGGGATCGACCCCGCCAGCGGACTCGCCACCACCCGCGCCGCCGCCCCAGCCGCGATCGAGAATGTTCCGCTCACCGCGCTGGTGTAGCCCGAGCGCGAGGCCGAGAGCGAGTAGCCGGTGCCCGCCTTACCGATGCTGAGGTCGGCGAACGTAGCGACGCCGTTCACCGCGTTCACCGTCACCGTGCCGGCCAGCGATGCGCCGGCGGCGCCGGTGCCGCTGGTGATCGCCATCGTGATGGCGTCATTCGAGCCGGTGACAAGGTTGCTGAAGGTGTCGCGCACCGCTACCTGGATCGCCGGCGCGAACAGCGCCCCCGCCGTCCGGCTCGTTGGCTGCGTCAGCAGCTCGAGCTTGGTCGGCGTCCCAGGGGTGATCTCGAACGCGAGACTGGTCGCGCTCGCCAGGCCAGTCGCGCCGGCCGTCAACCGATAGCCGACGCCGACCTTGTCGATGCGGAACGTGAAGGTGGCGGTCCCGCCCACGGCGTTCTTGCTGAGCTGTCCGAGCAGGCTGGCACCGGGAGTCCCGGTGCTCGGATCGATGGCGATCGTGATGAGGTCCGTCGCACTGGTCAGCGTATTGCCACTGCCGTTCTGGACGACGACCGTCCAGACCTCGAACCCGTCCGCCGGCCCGATGGGCGTGACGGTGGTAAACGCCAGCCGGTTGGTCGCCGCCGAAATGATCGAGAACGTCGCGCTGGTCGCGCCCGACAGGCCGGTCGCAGTGGCGCTGAGCGTGATGTTCGTTGCGGTCGCCGCGACGCTGAGGTTGCTGAACGTCGCCAGACCAGCCACCGCATTCTGCGGCGTGGTTCCACCGAGGGCCGGCGTGCCGCCGCTCACACCCAGCGCGACCGCGTTGGTCGCGCCCGACACCTGGTTGAGGCCCGTCGAGTCCAGCACCTGCACGCTCACCGCTGGCGCGATGACCGTCGCCGGCGTCGTGGTGCTCGGCTGCTGCACGAAGGCCAGCTGAGATGCGGCGCCCGCCAGCACGTTGAACGCGCCCGGGGCCGGCCCAACCAGACCGGAAGCCTGCGCGGTCAGCGTGTACGTCGTGGCCGCGCGGCGCACCCGCAGGTCCGCGAACGTCGCGACGCCGTTCACCCCACCGACCGTCACCGTCCCGCCGAGCGAACCGCCCGTCTGGCCGGTTGCGCCGCCGCCCAGCACCAGCGTCACTGGCGTCGTCGCCGTCGTCACCAAGTTGCCCACGGAATCGCGAATCGCCACGCGCACTGTCGGCAGCACCGCGCCGGCGTTGCCGTCGGAGGGCGCCGTTGTGAAGGCAAGGACCTGCGCCGGCGCCGGGAGCACCGCGAACACGCCGCTGATCAACCCGGTCAGACCGGTTGCGCTGGCCGCCAGGGCGTAGCCGGTGCCGACGCTGTCCGCACTCAGCGTCGCGAACGTCGCGATCCCTCCAACGGCGTTCACGGTCTTCGCGCCGCGCAGGTTCGCGCCTGCCGTTCCGCGGCCGGGGGCCAGCGCGACGGTCACCGCGTCGGTGGCGCTTGTGACACGGTTGCCGCCGGCGTCGGTGATCAGCACCTCGAAGACAGACGGCGCAACCGCTCCGGCCACCAGCGTGGCAGATTGCCCGCGGAACACCAGCCGCGTCGCCGCTCCGACCGCGACGTCGAGGAGCGCGCTGGTGTCCGCCGCAATGCCGCCGGCGCTTGCCACCAGCCGGTACGCGGTGCCGGCACTGTCCAGCGCCGCGGCCGAGAACGTGGCCACGCCACTGACGGCGGCGACCGACACCGTACCCACGGTACTGGCACCGCTGGTGCCGCCCAGCACCGACAGTGTGATGAACGCCGTGGACGAGGTGATCGTGGCGTTCAGCGCGTCCTTGACGCGCACCGTGACCGCCGGCGCGAACACCTGGCCACCGGTACGGTTCTGGGGCTGGCCGGTGAATTCCAGCTTGAGTCCTGACGGCGACGCGTTGGCACTGAACGAGACCGGCGAGGTGGGAAGCTTGCTGCTGCGCGCCTGCACCGTGTTGACTCCGGGCGTGGCACCTAACGCGAGGCTGGCGCTGGCCTGGCCCTGCGCATTGGTGATCACGATGGCCGAGTCGATGGCGCCGAACTTCCCGCCCCCGGCCGTGACCTTGAAAATGACCGTGTCGCCCGGCACCGGGGCAGCGGTGTTGTCCAGCACCGCCACCACCAGCGGCAGGCCGAGCGGCAGGTTGACCACGTTATTCTGGTTGTCGCCCGAAATCTTGTTGATCGTAGCCGGGGCTCCAACGACGTTGAACGCCACGCTGGTGGCGAACAGCGTCCCCGATCCGGCGAGCAGGGTGTATCCGTTCCCCGGTTTGTTGAGTGTGACCCCCGTGAACGTTGCAACCCCCGCGACGGCCACGGCGTTGCTCGCCGCCAGCGTCGCATTGCCTGGGTTGTTGCCGAGCAGCAGGGTGATCAGGCCGCCGTACGAAGCGACCGGGTTGCCGAACGCGTCCTGCGCCTGCACCTGAATGGCCGGCGTAATCGCGGCGCCCACGGCCACGCTGCCGGGCTGAACGAGGAACGCCAGTTGCGAAACCGTTCCGATCCCGACACTGAACGACGCTGAGGTGTCGGGACGCAGGCTGGGTGCGCTCGTGACCAGGCGGTACCCTGCGCCATTCCGGTTGACGGTGAGGTCGCCAAAGGTGGCGGGGCTGCTCAGGAACGTCTGCTGCAATGTGCCGAGCAGTTGCGCGCCGACCGCGCCCGTCCCCGGAACGATCCCGATGTTGGCGAAGTATCCGGGTGCGCTGGTGATCGGTGTGCCGAATGTGTCGCGCACCGATACCCGCACCGCCGGAGAGAACAGCGCTCCCGCCGTGATGGCCGTCGGTGCCTGCTCGAAACGCAGCTGGTACGGCGGCGCCGGCTGGACCACAAAGGTCAGTGGCGTTCCAGTCAGGCCGATGCCCGTGGCGCGAATCGTGTCGGCCGCGAGTTGCGGACCCAACGCAAACGTTGGTGCAGTGGCCTTGCCCTGCGCATCCACCGTCACGACGGCAGAATCGATTCCCGCGAATCGCCCGCCACCCGAGACGACTTTGAATACGACGCGAACGCCCGAATCGGCAACCGCCGCATCAGCCGGATCCAGCATCTGTGTCACCAGCGGCAACGGCAGGACCGTACCGACCGAGGCGAGCTGGTTGTTTCCGGAGACCATGCCGAGATGGGCCAACTGCACGGCGACGACTAGCGACGTGTCGGTGGTCGCTGCGCCGCCGCCAGGAACCGTGGCCGAGATGACGATCCGGGTGTTGCCGTCCGCCAACGCGGTAAGCAGGCCGGTCGCAGCACCGACCGTCGCCGCGGCCGGCGCTCGGGACACATATGTCACCGTGGCACTGGCGACGTTGTTGAAGCGGGCATCCTGGATCTGCGGCGCCAGTTGGCGGGTCAAGCCGGCCGCGCGGATGACCAGTGCACCGGGAGGAATGATCTTGTTGACCTTCTGCCGCACGTGAACAGTCCGCGTCAGCGTGGCGCTGTCGCTCACCGCCTTCAGCACCACGTCCCCGTTGGTTTCGGCGCGAATCAAACCCGACGCATTCAACAGCGTGATGGCCGCCCCGCCGCTCACGATCGACCAGACGACCGGGACACCGGCGATCACCACGCCGTGGCTCGACTGCGCTTGCGCTGACAGCTGCAGCGAGTCCTTCCAGCTGTAAATCGAGTCCTTGCCCGGGGCCACCGGGCTGGTCAGCAACGGGACGGCAGCGTGCAGAGTGAAGTCAATGTGCAGCGTGTCCGTCACCAGGTCCGCGCTCACCGCTCGCACTCGCACCACACCGTCACCGGGGCCAGCGACGATCAGCCGTTGCGAACCATTGACGCTGTCAATCGTGAACGCAGTGCCGGACACGATGCCGGCGACGAATCGGACGGCCACCGGCGCCCCGTCGGCCGTGCTCACTGCCTTGCCGTTCACCAGCAATCGGACTTTGCGAACTGGCGAAAGGGTATCGCCGATGTTCAGGGTGCCGGACCGCGCGTCGATCGCTTCGAGCGTGTACTCCGCTGGTTTTCCGGGTGCGATCAGATCGGTGATGCATTGCGCGCTGAAGAGCGCGGCAACGAGGCCAGCGACTGCCGTGACCGTACGCCGTGCGCGGCCACTGGCCCGCTCGCTGTGTAACGGATTCGTTTTTTGGGGACAGCCATCCATTGGACAGTCCTCTCCGTTCGGCCCCGGCGGCAACCGGGTGGAGACCATTATGGAGTAACCACAAGGTTCAGGTCAACGCAGAGCCGTGAATAACTACATTTCACCGCCTTCCATCGAAGCCGAAGTTGAGGTTTTTGTAGGCCACTTTAACCGGGCGCCAGCACGGCGAGTATCAGCACGACTTCCCGGCGTGATGTGCCCAGAATGCAAAAACGCGTTTCCACCATTCCGGCGACTGCTCGGCGATGTCGTTGTGATGGGCCCCGGCGATCACCTGGATGGTTTTCGGCCCGGCATAGCCATCGTAAAGTCGCTGGCCGAATTTCGTTGGAATTACTTCGTCGGCACCGGCAAGAACGACCGCCATCGGCCCGTGGTAGTCCTTGAGCCGCCGCGCCGGCTGATAACGGTCCTTCAAAACAAGTCGCGCTGGCAGCAGAGGCATTTTGTGCTGCGCTACGGCGGCCAAGTCGTCGTAAGGCGCGAAGAGCGCGAGACCCGACACGCGACCCGGATGCGTGCCAGCCAGATGAGCGGCAATTCCCGTCCCGATGGATTCGCTGACCAGATAGATGGGAGCAGGGTTGGTCAGCGATGCGAACGCGTCGTCAGCCGCTTCGAGCAGGCTCTGTTGGGTTGGCGACCCGTCGCGGGCGCCGTAGCCGGGATATTCCAGGATGAACACATCCACCGGAGCAGCGGCGTGAATCGGTTGCGCAAGGTAATCCCGGTCCAGGGCACAGCCGGCGTTCCCGTGCAGAATCAACACGGAGCCAACCGGAGTTCCTGCGGCCGCCAATTGCCAGCCGATGATCTGGCCCGCCTGGTTCCGCCACGGAAGAAATCCTTCGCGCACGGCCATTTGTCCGGCGGCATCCGGAGTAAGGAGGGTCGGAAAATACAGCAGCTTTCGCTGCATCACCGTCACGCCCAACACGAACATCGCGTAGACCACGCCGATCATGATGAGCAGGCGCATGGCTCGCCGTTTCACGGGTGGTGCGCGCGACGGCTCGGCTCGATGTCCTCGCGCGTGAACGTGTTGAGTTGCACGATCCTGGCCTTGGGGCGCCATTCCGCTGGCACGATGGATCGCGCTTCGTCCTTGCTGCCCACGTCGATGATCAGCCACGCGGAGTGATCGCCATCCTTGCATCCCCAGTCCGCGTGCGTCAGGAAATGCGATCCGGTCCGGAGAAATGCGTCGATCGCGCGATTGCACTCGCGCGTGCTCTTGTCGTGCGGTACTTCGATGAGGAATCGCGGCATCGTCGGAGATCTCGGTACAGGTGCGAGTGCGACTACGGTGAGTACGGCAAGCACAGCTCCAGCTTGTGCGTCTCACCACGTCTACGGGCCAGGAGTTCGATCGCGGCGGAGAAGTATGGCACCGCAACACACGCGTCGCCACGAGGCCGGCGACTGTTGTCGGGTGACCCCTATCCGAGCGGCGAGCGCGCGGCGCCCGCCTGCTACGGAAATCTGAGCGTGACGCGCTGCCTAGTGACCGTTGGCCGTGTGCGTTCGCCGCGATTCGCCGGCCGGCCGGGTACGCGCGAACTGCCCCACCTGGTGCACAAATGCTTCGAGCCGAGTACGGATATTCGTAATCTTCTGCCCATCGAAGTTGATGTCGAGCCAGGGCAACTGCCCGAAATCCTGCCGCAGGCGAGCCGAAAGGCTGGTCACGACGATGCCAGGCATACAAGAAAACGGCATCACGTTCACCACGCCGGATACGCCATTCTGCGCGTAGTCCACCACCTTGCCCACGGTGAGCAGCGTCTCCGTGCCCAGAAGCGGATCGAAGTACGGACGCGCCATTTCAAACAGCTTGCGCATTGGCGGATCAGCGGGGTGGCGCAACAGGTGCGCCAGCCGGGCGAACATCTGATGCTCGATGCGTCGCTGATACAAACTCAGGGCCTTGGTGCCAACGAGGCTTCCCCACGAGGCAAAGAGTTCGTCGCGGTCCATCTTCGTTTCGTCCGCAAAGTGGAACCACTCCGACAAGGTCCCGGTAACCACCTCGGCGCCCGAGGCCTCGAGCTGCAGGATGATATTCTGGTTGCTATGTGAGTTGAGCATCACGTAGATCTCGCCCAGCATCGCCACCACGGGCCTTGGCGTGGAGCGGTCCACGTCGAGGATTGCAAACCGCGCGGCAATGCGTTCGAGCGCCGCTAGCAGCTTCTTGCCGCCACCCAATGACACGGCCTCCTCGATTACTGTCAGCCCCCAGCGGTAGGCTTCGTCCGTCACACCCTCGCGCCGCTCGTACGGCCGGAATTCATAGCGGAGCTTGAGCAGGAGATCGACCGCCACGATGCCTTCCCACGCGAGCAAACGCGTCGCCCGGGGGTGCTCCCCGAATCCGCGATAAGAATTCTCCGCTGTGGGAGAGATCATCTCCACATCGGAAAATCCTTCTCGATCGAGCAGCACGCGCTGCAAGATGCGGTACTGCCCGAAGCGGCAAGGTCCCGGGCCCGCCGGCATGAAGAACGCCGCATTGGCCCGATCGATCTGTCCGGAGCGACAGGCCTGGATGATGTCGCCGGTGGCGAGGAAGCAAGGCAGGCACTCGCGGCCGCCACAGAGATCGAGGCCGATCGCCAGCGTTTCCTCGTTTGGCGGCGGGAGCAGCACGAACGGGATGTTGTAGCGCTTGAGTGCGCCGCGCACGGCCACGGCATGGTCTGACATGTAGGGCGCGTAGATGGTGCGCTGCGCCGGCTCGGTCTCGACGACGGGAAGTTGGGCGCGACCAATCACCTGAGTCATTCCATCCTCCGCAGTCCGAGACTGTCCAGAAACGCTTCGCAACGCGTGATCATCCCCGCGTCGGCGGTATGGTCGTCCACTTCGAGTTCGAGAAACGGCTTGTTGCCCATCACTTCGCGGAAAAACGTGATCAGGAACGCGTCAGGCCCGCAATTGAAGTTGGTGAGAAACACCGCCTGCAACCGCGGATCGTCACGCACTATGGTCGCGGCCCGCAGAATGTCCTGCCCAGACCGCCAGTACATGTCGTCGTGCAACTCCGGCACCTGAACCGACTCGATGGGCAGGAAGTCCATGGGGAACGGCAGCACGCCGAGCCGCCGCAACTTGTATGGGAGGTCGAGATTGGCCCCGGCATCGTTGACCGTGTAGGGCCGCCCGACCACTACAACTACCGGCAGTTTGTCGGTGAGCCCGTCGAGCACCACGCGACCGCTTTCACGCAGCCCCGCCGTGAATCGGCGCTGGGCGCTGCGCCCCGCTTCAATGGCTTCGTCGGCAAGCCGCTTCGACGCGCCGCTGAGTTCATGCGCAACCGCGCGCAACTCGGTGCGGGCTGCGCGCGGGTTGTGCAGGTGCAGCGCATTTTGCACGATGCGCGGGGTGCCATTCCCTGACCCGTGATTCGCCTTGAGCATCTGCGGCGTGGCCGAGATGAGCGGGCAATAGTGATTGTGCGGTTGCCCTGGGGCGGGGTTCTCCCTCGTCATCATGCTGGGGAGGAACAGCACGTCCACATCGCGCGCGGTGGCGTCGAGCAGATGACCGAACGCAAGCTTCACGGGGAAACACGATTCAGCCACTGCGCTCTTCTGGGTGAGCGTGACCAGTTCAGGATTGGTGGACGACGACAGCACCACATCGCAGCCCAGATGATCCAGAAACGCGCGCCAGAAGGGGAAGAAGTCGAAGAAGGTGAGGTTGCGCAGCATGCCCACGCGCGGCCGGCCTGACCCGTTGCTGCCGCGCGGCCCCGGATCCGTCCAGCCGTCGAGCAACAACCGTTCGCGCTCGGCAAAAAGATCCGGGATAGTGCGCCAGGCCGTGCTTACACCGCGACCAGCCTCCTCGAACTTGTCGCACCGTGCACCGTAGAAGAACGGGGTTTCACCCTGGATCACGACCTTGTGCACTTCGCAAAGATTCGGGCACGCCTTGCATTCGAACACCGAGCTGTCATACGTGCGCT
>Ga0315281_10015145_pt1 | contig 10350 bp, 10 predicted proteins | sample YL17G07_0_MG_FD_204540 | JGI IMG/M metagenome (GOLD analysis project Ga0315281, IMG submission 204540) | Sediment microbial communities from Yellowstone Lake, YNP, Wyoming, USA - YL17G07_0 | ecosystem: Environmental > Aquatic > Freshwater > Lake > Sediment | place: USA: Wyoming | collected...
CACCACATCCTTGAACAGAGGCCGCACCGGGTCAAAATGCCAGGCCTGCGCCCCGCCGGCATGAGCCACCAGTTGCTTCATCTCCATCGCCTTGCAGTCGATGGTCAGGCGCTTGCCGTCCAGGAAGGTTCCCGCCCCCTTTTGCGCGATCGCCATGCGGTTGCCGGGCGCATCGAAGGCCCAGCCGTATTGCGTCACGCCCTTCTGCACCAGCGCGATCAGGATGCCGAACTTGCTGCGGCCGTGGGAAAAGTTATAAGTGCCGTCGATAGGATCAATGACCCAGACCGGCCTGTCATCCTTCAGCTTGTCGAGGACGGAGCGGTCCTTGGCCACGGCCTCCTCGCCGACCACCAGCGACCCCGGCAAAAGGTCCTGCAGCAGCTCCGTAAACACCCGTTCCGACGCTTCATCGGCGACCGTCACAAAGTCACCGGGGTTTTTCTCGCGGATTTCCGATTGCTGCAGGTTGTTAAAACGCGGCATCACCTCCGTCGCGGCGACATGGCGGATGATATCAGCCACTTTATTGACATCTATCACGATGATTTCAACTTCTTCTTTTTCGGTTTGGCCTTGTTGAGCGCGTAAGGGAACTGGGCGGCAAAACGCTCGATGTCCGCGGGCTCCAGGCCTACCCTGACATGGGCGAACTCTTCGTCGTCTTTGCGCTCGATGACATGGCCGCGCCGGTAAAGCCAGGCCAGCGCCTTGCCGTCCGCCAGGCTGATGTCGGCATGGACAACCTGCTGGTCTTTGCCGAGCAGGCCGTCAATGGTCTTCAGCAGGTTGTCAATCCCCGCGCCGGTCAGGGCCGAGACGACCGCCGTTTTTTCCTGCCGCTTGCTGCGGTTGATGAGCGCAGCCCGTTCCCTCCCGGCAAGCCTGTCGATCTTGTTGAGCACTTCAATAATCCGCTCGTCCTTTTCGCTATCAATGCCGAGGTCCTGCAGAATGGCGAGCACATCCTCTTTTTCCGCTTCGGTGTTTTCCTGCGAAATGTCCCGCACATGCAGGATAACGGCGGCATCCTGCACCTCTTCGAGCGTGGCGCGGAAGGCGGCCACCAGATGCGTCGGCAGCTCGGAAATAAACCCCACCGTGTCGGAAAGGATGGCTTTTTTGCCGGACGGCAGCTTGATGCCGCGCATCGTGGTGTCCAGCGTCGCAAAGAGCAGGTCTTTGGCGAAGACTTCAGCGCCGGTGATGCGGTTGAAAAGCGTTGACTTCCCGGCATTGGTGTAGCCGACCAGCGCGATCACCGGATAAGGCTCGCGCTTTCTCGACTCGCGCTGGATGCGGCGGTTCTGCTTCACGCCCTCCAGGTCCACCTTTAATCTTTTGATACGGTCGTCAATCATGCGCCGGTCAAGCTCGACCTGCTTCTCGCCGGGGCCGCCCAGGAACCCGCCGCCGCCGCGCTGGCGCTCCAGGTGCGACCAGGCCTTGACCAGCCGTGTACGCTGGTAATTGAGCGCCGCCAGCTCCACCTGCAGGCGGCCTTCGCTGGTGCGGGCGCGGGCGCCGAAAATCTCCAGGATAATGCCGGTGCGGTCGATAACCTTGCAGTTCCATTCTTTCTCAAGGTTGCGCTGCTGCACGGGCGACAGGGCGTCATCGACAAAGACCAGCCCGGCATCCCTTTCAACGATCATCGATTTTATGCGCTCGACAACGCCGGAACCGATCAGGGTCGCGGGCGTCGCCGTTTTAAGGCGCACGATCTCCGTATGCACAATCACCAGGTCAATGGCATGCGCAAGGCCAATCGCCTCTTCCAGGGCCGCATCCGGATTGCGTTCAAATTTTCTGACAGCCCCTTCATCCCCTGTTTTAGAGCGCGTCAGGACAGGATGAATGACGACGACGTTTTTGTTCATGCTTCTTTCGGGGTCTCTGCGGCAACGCAGTCTTCTTCATCGTCCAGAAGCTTGACAGGCGATGTCGGCATGATCGTGGAAATAGCGTGCTTGTAGATCAACTGCGACAGGGAGTCGCGCCGCAACAGCATAGAAAAATTATCGAACCAGGTAATGATCCCCTGTAATTTAACGCCATTCACCAAAAAAACGGTGACGGAAATTTTATCCTTGCGGATTTTATTTAAAAATTTGTCCTGAAGGTTCTGGTTTTTCTCAGCCATATCAATTGCCTCTCTTAAATATTTAAAATTTATAAATGAATAATTAAGTGTTTAATTGGGAAAGGAGGCGAGCACAAGGGAAATCGATAATGATCATATAAAATAGACCTTTATGAATTCCATAAGGTCACGGTGTTTCTTGAAGCGCAGCGCCGGGGGGCTCTCCCGCAGCATTTCATCGGGCGGCGGCTTGGTCTCCAGAAGAATGGACGTGCATCCGGAATTCAAGGCGCACAGCATATCCGTGTGGCTGTCGCCGACAAACCAGACGTCTATCCCCGCCTTGATCCCGCTGTCCTGCAGCGCCATATGCACCGGCGCGGCATGGGGCTTGTCGATTTCAGCATCACCGGCGCCCACAATTTTGGTGAAATAGCGGTCAAACTTGATATGGGCCGCCTCTGACCGCAGCAGGTGGCCGCGCTTGTTGCTGACCACGGCAAGATAAACATTATTCTCCGCCAGGATTTTCAGGATATCTTCGACATGCTCATGGATGCGGATATTTTTTAAAAAAATCCTGTTGAAGGTGTCGTAGTAAATCTTGTCGGCTTCCTGCCACCTGTCGCCGAAAAGCTCACGGAACAAATCGCGGGCGGAAGCGCCGCAGCGGCGGCGCGCCTCATCGTCCGACCACGCCCGCTGCCCCATGCCAACCAGCGCCGCATTCAACGCCTCCAGCGCCGTGCTCCAGCTGTCGACAACCGTATCATCCCAGTCAAAAATCACCGCTTTGGGTTTTGGCAATGTCATCGATATCTCCAGTGCTCCTGTTTTTGCTTTGGATCGGTTGCATAAGCAAGGTATAAATCAAGGATTTTGGAAGTCATGGCGCCGATTTTTCCATCGCCGATCTTTTGTCCGTCAATCTCAACTATCGGCGTGACCAGGGAAACGGCCGCGGTGGTGAAAACTTCAGCCGCCCGGTACGCTTCCTTCGCCGTAAAAGACCTCTCGATGATCTTGATTTTCTCTTTTTTGCACAGCGCCTGCAAGGCGTTCCGCGTCACGCCTTTCAGGATCATATTGCCCTGCGTGGAACGCGTGATCAGGTTATTATCCTTATCGACAATCCAGACATTGGTCGAAGAACCTTCGGTGATGAAACCGCCGTCTTCAAGCATGAAGGCCTCATAGGCGCCTTTCTCGACCGCGGCTTGTTTTGCCAGCACCTGCGCCAGCAAGGCGGTCGACTTGATATCGCGGCGTTTCCAGCGGATATCCGGCACCGTGACCGCTTTTCGGGCGACGAGTTTCCCGAATTTTGCCGGGCGGATGGCCATCACCACTGTGGATTTTATATGGTCGGGAAATTTAAAATCGCGCGGCGCGACGCCGCGGGTGATCTGTATGTAGACGGAGGCGTTCTTCAGGCGGTTGCGGCGCACGAACTCCCGCAAGACAAGCTGCAGGGCCTTGCGCGGCAGCGGCAGGGATATTTTCAATTCGCCCAGGGAGCGTTCCAGACGGTCCAGATGCCCGGTTTCATCGGCAAAACGCCCGTTCATCAGGGCGATCACTTCATAAGCGCTGTCGGCAAACTGGAATCCACGGTCCTCGATATGAATGACGGCGGCGGAGTGCGGGACATACCGGCCGTTGACGTAGGCGATCCTCGGCATCAGCCGGCGTCCTGCTCTTTTTCATTCGTCTGCAGACCGACCGCCTTGAGCTTGCGGTGCAGCGCCGAGCGTTCCATGCCGATAAAAATGGCGGTTCTTGAGATATTGCCGCCAAAACGGTTCATCTGCGACAACAGGTATTCACGCTCGAAAATCTCGCGGGCTTCACGGAGCGGTTTTGACATCAGCTCCACCACGCCTTGCCCGTGAACCATGGACGCTACTTTTTGCTTGAGATCCGGCGGCAGCATATTCGCCGTGATCGGCTCATCCGCCTCTCCCTCCGCCATGATCAGCAGCCATTCGATCACATTCCTCAGCTGGCGCACGTTGCCCGGCCAGTTATAGGATTGCATCAACGCAACAGCGTCATCGGCAAAAACCCGCGGCGGGGTATTGGCCGCAAGAGCCGCCTGATGCATGAAAAAATCCGCCAGCAACGGGATATCCCCCGTGCGGTCCCGCAAAGACGGCAATTCGATGGGGACAATATTCAATCTGTAATAGAGATCCTGGCGGAATTTCCCCCGCTCCATCAATTCCGGCAAATTCTGGTTCGTCGCGGCAATCACACGCACATCCACCTCAACCAGCCCACTGCCGCCGAGGCGGGTGAAATACTGGTCCTGCAGGACCCGGACGATCTTGGCCTGTGTTTCCAGCGGCATATCCGCCACTTCATCCAGAAACAGAGTGCCGCCATTCGCCTGTTCCAGCACGCCCTGCTTGCGTCCCGCAGCGCCTTCCGCGCCGAACAGCTCCAGCTCGATACGTTCCGGCGATAAAATTGCGCAGTTCAGAACGACATAGTTTTTGTCCGCCCGCTTTGACTGATTGTGTATCATCCGCGCGGCAATGTCTTTTCCGGTTCCGGGGCTGCCTGTAATCAGCACGCGGCTGCTGGTCGGCGCCACGCGCTCAATGCTTTGGCGTACCTGTTGAATCAAAGCGGAAGCGCCGTGAAGCTCTGCCATCCCTCCCAGCGCCCGAAGGCGGAGCTCCTGATTTTCGCGGCGCAAACGCCCGGCCTCCAGCGCGCGTCTCATGAGAACCAGCAACTTGTCGGCATTGAAAGGCTTCTCGATAAAGTCATAGGCGCCGAACTGAATGGCGGACACTGCCGTTTCAATGTTGCCGTGACCGCTGATCATGATCACCGGCACGCCGGGATGACTTTTAACGAGCTTCTTCAAAAGCTCCATGCCATCCATTTCACTGTTTTCCAGCCAGATGTCGAGCACGACGGCATCCGGCATTTTCTCGGCCATGATCTTCACTGCCGTTTGGGAATCACCCGCCCCCTGCGTCGTATAGCCCTCATCATTCAAAATGCCCTGAATAAGCATCCTGATGTCATCCTGATCGTCGACGATAAGAATATGAGCTGACATATTTTTAAGACCTTACATCCGTTGGAAATACAATTGTGACTTTTGCGCCATACTCTGTGTCCTGACGGACACTATCTTCTAATAGCACACTTCCGGCGTGGTCTTCCATAATTTTTTTAACAATCGCCAGGCCAAGTCCCGACCCCTTTTTCTTTGTCGTAACATAAGGCTCGAGAAGCTGGTCGCGTCCTTTTTCTGGTAAACCAATGCCGTTGTCCTCGACCGAAATGGCAACATTTTCGCCCTTTTGTTCCACCACCAGCTTCACATGGCCCTCGCCGGGCGTTTGCTGCTGGCGTTCATGAATAGAATCAATCGCATTCTGCAACAGATTGGTAATGACCTGCGTCAACTGGGAGCGGTCACAGTTGGATCTGATCACAGGTTCCGAGGCACTGAAACCAAAGCGGATATCCGGATAGGCGTGCCTTTGCAGCACCAGCGCATCCTGGCACACATCAACAATATTCTCCGGTTGCTTGGTTGCCATCGGCATCCGCGCATAGGCCGAAAACTCGTTCACCATGTGGCCGATTTCATTCACCTGCCGGATGATGATATCCGTGCATTTTTCAAATGTTTCAGGGTCGTCATGGATTTGCGGCAGATATTTCCGCTTCAGCCGCTCCGCCGAAAGGTGGATAGGCGTCAGCGGATTTTTGATTTCATGGGCAATACGCCGCGCAACATCCGCCCAGGCCGCCTTGCGCTGCGCCGAGACCAGCGCGGAAATATCATCAATCGTCGCGACCGCCCCGTCACCGCCGCTCTCTGTGGTGATGCGCAGGAAAAGCGTCCGGCGCGGGCCGTCGCCCGCCGCAAACTCCAGCTGCAGGGAAGCCGGCTTTTCCGGCGACTGATAGACTTTTTGCAGCAGTTCCGCCGCCTCGGGAATAAAATCAGCAAATCTGGCCCCGGCAAAATCACGCGGGCTATCTCCGATCAGCAGCTCCTCCGCCCTGGAATTGGCAAGCGTGATGCGCCCTTGCTTATCAAGGCCAATGACGCCGGAAGAAGCGCCGGACAAGACAGCCTCGGTAAAACGCCGCCGTTCATCCAGCATCCGGTTGGCGGCAATCAGTTCGTCCCGCTGCCCTTCAATCTGGCTGGTCATCCGGTTAAAAGCCCGCCCTAACAAACGTATTTCGTCATCGTTGGCGGAATCCGGAACCCGCACGCCGATGGCCCCGGCCCGGACACGCTCGGCGGCCAGAATCAAGGCCCCGATCGGCGTCACCATCTGTTCGGCAAAAACCAGGCCGGACCAGATAGCCGCCAGCAGGAGGATCAGCGCCACCACCAGGAAGATCGCCGTCACGGAAACCTGCAATTGTGATTTCTTTCCCTGCAGGGTCGTATATTCCCTGACGGCATTTTCCGTCGTCTGGATATGCGCCAGCACGTTGGCATCCACCAGCCGCCCGACATAAAGATAGCTGTCAAAATAGCGGTCAAGCTTGATCAGGGCGCGGATACGGTCATGACGGTCGCCGGTCATCAGCACCACATCGCCGTTTTGCGCCTCCCGCAGGACTTTCTGCGGGATGTTATCAAGCTCAAGTGTAAATGACAGCCGTGAACGGGCAATCGTCTGGCCGCTGGACGTCACGACGATCGCTTCCGGGAGGTTCCGCAATTGCGATTGCGTCTGCATATAGCCATTGAACGCTTCCTGATTGTAGGTCAGTTCCGAGGCTTCGCGGTTCAGGTCATTCGCCATAGCCAGCACATCCGCCCGTATCACCTGCTGATGTTCATTGAGATAAGCCTGCGCCACCTCGAGAGAGGCGTGAATGGCCGTGCTGACGCGGTCGTTAAACCACACATGAATGCCGAAATAGAGGAAAATCGACGAAAAAATCGCCATCATGATAGCCGGCGTCGCCGCCAGCACGCCGAAGACGAAAACAAGCCGCACATGCAGCTTGGCCCCGGCGATCCCGCGCTTTCTTTCGCTCCACAGGCGCGCAATCTGATGGGCGATCACGGTGCCGATCAACAGCAACAGCACAAGGTCAAGGTTCAACAGCCAATAGACCGTATCAATATCATTTGAGCGTTTGGTCAGGACGATATAGGTTGCAACACACGACAGCACGGCGGCAGCGGCCAGGAAGACCGCCACGCGCCGGGACAAGGTCAGTTTTGAAATCAGATTGCCAAACGCCTGCAGGTTCATTTCCTGACCTCGATGTTCAGCGCGCGTATTTTTTTGCGCAGCGTATTGCGGTTAAGCCCCAGCACTTCGGCCGCCTTGATCTGGTTGCCGCCGGTCACTTTAAGCGTTTGCTCGATCAACGGCTTCTCGACTTCGCGCAAAACACGGTCATATAAACCCGCAGGGGGAACCATCCCGTGATGGGCGGCAAAATACTCGGCAATCAGCCGGCCTACCGTTTGCGAAAGGTTTTCAGCCATCGGCGCGGCGCCGGCAGTGATCAAAACTGTTTCAGGAAGCTTCATAAGTTGCCTAATTTTTATGCAGGCCTATATTTGCCCTAAAATTGGACAAAGAACAAGTGCGGAGCGGTTTTCATTTGTTTATATAAGCGGTCAGTAAAGGGGGATTAATTAAAAATAGCAAAAAGGTAGCTGAGCCTGTCGCCATCATTGGCAGGCTGAGACTGTGCTTTTTCCGCAGATTCTTTTTTCAGAATCTTTTTGAACAGCGCCGCTTCATAATCTGAAAGCGCGACAGCGGCGGATTTACTATCATTACTCCAATAAGGCATAAGCTTTAGTCCTTTTTAAAATCAACAAAGCAATTGAAGCGGTCAGTATAATACAATTCAATTATTATGTCAATTAAAGTATCATCTCCAAATTAAAAACAAAATATATTGAATAAATTCAATATAATAGAAAAACTCTTGGCCTAAAAATTCGCGGGATCAAAACTGGTCTGGCGCACATCATGAGAACAGTAGCGATTCGCCTGCTTCTATTTTAGACATAGCGATTTATAGATTCCTTTTAAGTCTATGTCAACAATAAGCTTTTTGGCTAAATTCAATAATTTTTGTGAATGAATTTTTTTATAGACATAAAGTTAAAATATCTCTACACATAGCAAGTTATTAATAAGTTCAAAGGGTTAAGAATACCCTTCAGGGAAATATTTTAAAGTCATGGCTGATACGAAAACAGACAAATATCTCTTTTATGTTTTAGGTGGTCCAGGCACCGGAAAAACAAAAATTATGAGTCTCCTCAGCGGAGACAATGCCGCCTCTATCTCCGGCACGCGTGAGCTTGAATTCCTGTTGAATAAAATTTCGATGCTGAATTTTGAATCGATTACTCTGGATACCATCAAAAGCAAAATGTCCGGGGCATTTGCCAATAGCTCAAAACACCCCCATCCGGAGAAAACATCCGCACGGATTACACAATACAAAGAAATCAGGAAGGATGATTTCCACCGGTCGCTTGAAAAGTCGGCCCATATTTACATGGATGACCACGGAGACCTCTCGAAACAAGACCAGGAGTTTCTGCAGACCGCAAAGGCGGCCGGATACAAGATCATCCTGATCCACGCAACCGTGAAGCCTGCAAAGTACCTGAAAAGGCAATACGACCTCGGCAAGCAGTACAGCTACAACCCCATGCGGCACATCAATTGGGCCCTGAAAATATTCAAGGCCGGCGAGTCGGCCTTTTTCAGGCTGGCGCCTCTCGCGGACAGCGCCTTTGTCATCGAACGGAACGGCGAAAATAATTTTATCGCGCACCGCGTCAATACACGCGCGCAATCAATGCCGACGGCATGGCGGAATATCAAACTGAGCGCAATCAAGAAAGAAAGCCGTAAATACGGCCATTGAAACACGGAGTCCCATGAAAGACCTGGTACATATAGCCGCGCAAATTGCCAAGGCCGCCCATGAGGGGCAGTACAGGATGGGCAAGGAGAAAAGGCCCTACATCGTTCACCCCGCACTGGTGGCGGAGTTGGTTGCAAAGCTGGCGGCAAAGGACGAGAAAGTCATAGCAGCGGCGTGGCTGCATGATGTTATCGAAGATACGTCAATCAAGACAGAAGCAGACCTGGCAGCAGCCTTCCGGCAGCACGGATATGACGACCCGGAAACCATCACTGTCGTTGCCGCTCTCATCCGGGAAATGTCGATGCCTGACGGCATTGAATGGAAAAGAATCCGCAGCTTCCAGATTGACAAGATCAGCGAGATGACGACTGATGCAAAAATTTTAAAGATTGCCGACCAGGTCGCCAATGTTTTTGATGTGGTTCTTTATCCGCCGGCGGAATGGTCAAGTTTAAAAATAAAAAATTACTTTTTTAAAGCCACCGACATTTGCGCCGCCTGCGCCGGGGCTGCACCGCGCCTGTATCAGCTGTTTTTAGAACTGTGCCGGAACCAGGATACTCTTTCCAAAAACGACATCTCCGGCCTGATCGGCAAGTTTGCAGACGGCGGCGAAATTCATGAACCCCTGCCTCAGGCTTCAAAAGCCGGAAAAAACCCTTCCCCATCCGTAAAAATATCTGACGGCATTATCCTTTTCTGCTCTGAAGACGGCCAAAAGGCGACAGGCGCCCGCATCGCCATATCCGATAACCAGGATCTGGCCGACAGTTTCAGGGCATATGTGGAGGAAACGGGTATTTTCTCAAAGACACTGCCCCTGCAAGGGCGCGGGTTTCGTGAACTCGTTTTTGCCTCCCCTGTCGAGATCAGCTTCTGTAAAGAATTTACCCTCAGGGGCGGGCAATGACGATGGATGAAATAAACCAATATAATAGAGCAGCCATAGACCGGCAGACCGGGCTGGTCAAAAGCATCGCCCTGTCTTTAAGCCGTTACTGCGGCTTCGAACAGGAGTTTTTGTCGCGCATTTCAGGCAAGGATATTCAGGCGCAGGAGGAAAAATATAAAGCGGGATTTTTTGATAAAAGCGCCGCTGCGCTGAAAACAGTGGAAGCTGCCGACCCAAAAGACTGGGAAGGCATCCTTGAAAATTCCCCGAAGAACGGCTTGCTTCAGGTACATCCTTATGTCGACGCCTTTAACGGGCTTGCGCGGGGCAAAGGCCTGCTGACAAGGGTTCACGATACAGGCCCCAAAGATTATTGCATCGCCAAAATCAAGGCGCGCAAGCTGTTTGGCGGCGACGTATCAAAACTGGACGATGTGAACAGGATCATGATCGAGAGCAGCGATCCTGAAAC
>Ga0315281_10015148_pt1 | contig 10349 bp, 8 predicted proteins | sample YL17G07_0_MG_FD_204540 | JGI IMG/M metagenome (GOLD analysis project Ga0315281, IMG submission 204540) | Sediment microbial communities from Yellowstone Lake, YNP, Wyoming, USA - YL17G07_0 | ecosystem: Environmental > Aquatic > Freshwater > Lake > Sediment | place: USA: Wyoming | collected...
ATACATGACACAGCACGGGTCGCAGGCATTGCCAGGGAGATGGTCTTTACTGGCGACTATTTCATCCCGCGGCTCAACGGTCAGAATTTCCTCGAATACCCTTCACTCGGATATCTGCCGATTGCCCTCTCTCTGGGAACGAGCGAACATCCATCGGATTTCCTCGCGATTCTTCCAATAGCGCTTTTGGGAACTGCAACGGTCTTTCTTACGTTCCTGATCGGAAAGACATTGGCTGACGAGCGCGTAGGCCTGGCGGCAGGATTCTTCGTTGCCACCATGTCCGGGTTTTTTATTCTTCATAGGCGCTGCTTGGTCGACCCAACACTTCTCTTCTTCACAACGCTCAGTCTTTACGGCTTTATCGCCGGTACCCAAGCGACGGGAAAGCGCTTCCGTTTTTTTGCAGTCTTTTACCTGGCCATGGCAGGAGCCTTCCTTTCCAAGGGATTAATCGGTATTGCCATCCCCGCAGGCACGGCTGTGGTCTTTCTGATCGCGAGAAAAGACTTTGCCGCCGTCCGGAGACTCTATCTCGGCCGGGGAACTCTTCTCTTTCTTCTCCCGATCCTTTTATGGGTGGCCGGAGTATGGTGGCTCGAAGGATCTGGCGTGATCAAGGAGGTGATCCAGCAGAGCGTGAGAAGATTCCTCTCTCCAACGGCTGAACACGCAAATCCGTTTTACTACTATGTGGGTCCCGTTCTCGGAAATACCCTCCCTTGGATGCCTCTGCCGCTTATCTGGCTCTGGTATCGACGGAAGTATCCTTCAAAAGGCCTCTTCGCTCACGATTCCCTTGCTATTTTTTGCTTGGTCTGGTTCCTGATCGTGTTCGTCGGACTCTCTGTAGCTTCAGCGAAACGAAGCATCTACCTCGGACCGATCTACCCCCCTGTTGCCCTTCTAGCAGCCCTGGCCTGGGTCGGCCTTCGAGACAAGTTTTCGATCGTGAAAGGCCGCGAAATTTACATTCTGCTGGGAATTTTCTTGATCTTTGTCGGGGTTCACTTTTTCGGGCTCCTTCCGTCAGAGAACAAATACAGTTTCAGACCGTTTTTCGAAACCGTAAGGAGTCAAAGGAAAAACGAAGCAGTCTATCTTACACCTTCGCGAGAATCGCTCCTGGGGGCAGCGGTCTTTTATCTTGGGAAGCGGGTGCCCATTTTGGATAATCCGAAAGCCCTGCCAGAGGATATCGAGAACCCCTCTGAAAGAGTTTTCGTTATCAACCTGTCCCCAGGCAACGACGATCTCATTGCAGCGTTCCAATCAAAGGGGTTTCATCTCCTTCTACAAAAAAAGATTGGGCAACAATGGATGCAGCTATACTCAAATCGCTCGTAGAGACCTTCTAAATGCTTACAAAAGAGTAATCCTACTCTAACTAATCCTTAATGTTCTCAAGTTATAATTCGACGGTCTTCTCCGAGTTCGTTGCTAAAGGCTTGAATAATCTTCAGTGAAAAGCATCGTAGCTCATGGTAGCCATAAGGTTTGCGTTTAATGACTTTAATCTTTTTATGGACTCCTTCCAGTTTTCCGGTATGGATTGGATAATCACTTCAGGGGGGTTCATGGCCCGGGCCAAAGCACACCCCTCATCAATAGCTTTGTTGACCCACGGACTGGATTGATAGGACCCAATGTGTTGGAGCTTGTCTTTAAGAATCAGGGTGGCATTAATGACTCTGTACAATCTTAAGAACTCCTCGAAATGTTTTCACGGGCAAGTCGGCTGGATGCCCCGCCTTCCTGCCAGTAGGCAGGGGCGGGGAGGAAAGCCGACCCTGTAATCATATTTACATTTCCCGGAAGCCCCAGCCGTGCCTGTCCCGTCTTAACGGGATGGGCGGGGAGCTTCACTTTTTCTGTCGTCGGACATTGGACCGGTTTCACAGTAACAGATCTGGGGTTCCTTTGAAGACCTCTTTGTGCTATATTTAGGTTGGACATCGTTGGCCTCCTTGATATTTTTTTTGCAAGCATACAAGTTTATTATCACCTGGAGACACCGGATGTCCATTTTCCTTTTGGAGCTTAGTCATGCGAGACTTTCGAATCAACTCATATGGAGATACCGCTAATCTAATTTGTAGAAAGTTCTACTCAAGGAAGAGTTACAATATGTCATTTTATCATTGGTTTTATCGCTTCCGGTCTGTCTTAGTGAGTCCGCCTTTAGTTTTTGCATTTTTCTATTTTTCGCATGAAACTAATGACTGGGTCTGGCCACTGGGAATATCAGTTTTTCTAATAGGATTCATGCTTCGTCTCTGGGCGCAGCAACACTTGCATTATCGCCTAAAGATCCAAAAGCAACTGACGATCAACGGTCCTTACAGGTTCCTCAGAAACCCCGTCTACGTAGGCAATATTCTTATCGGCCTGGGTGCGACTCTCGTTTCCGAACTTGTTTGGATGGTTCCGATTACCCTTCTTTGGTATGTAATAATCTACGGATTTGTAGTCCGCTACGAGGAAAGTCATCTTTTGGAGAAATACGGGGAAGCATATCGGGTGTATATGTCAGAGGTGCCTCGCTGGGTTCCCCGATTCCCCGGTTCGGCAAAGATGGAGTTGCTGAATAGGTTTTTCTATGCATCGGTGCTCAAAGAAGGTCACTGTTTTCTTATACTGTTCCCGTATATTCTTAAAGAGTTAGTATCGCGTTGGTTTCAACTTTAGGGTGAGGGGCATTCATAAAATCAGGTCTTGGGGTCGTAACGAGATGTGGCCCGTGGTTGAAATAAGAACCCCCAATCATTTAGGACGATTAAACGGGTAAAATGAAGCGATGAAACCACAACTTGCCAATTTACTTTCCCAGAAACGGGTTCAAGTCGGCCTCCTCGTTGCATTCTTGGGTCTCCTCTATTTCACAAATCTGGGCCAGTGGGACCTGTGGAACCCGGATGAACCCCGCTACGCTGAAGTAGCCCGGGAGATGGTGGTGAACGGAGACTGGGTCCTCATGCACTACAACGGGAATGTCTACCCGGACAAACCTCCACTCTATTTTTGGCTAGTCGGGCTGTCATCTTACCTCTGGCAGGGATTTACCTCCTTTTCGGCGAGGCTCCCAGCAGCCTTCTTCGGGATGCTGGCGGTTATCTTCACGTGCCTTATCGGAAGGTTCCTTTTCGGTTCAAGCGTAGGGCTGATTTCCGGCCTTATCCTTGCCACAAGCTTTGAGTTTGCTTTCCGCTCCACGCGGGCAAACATCGACTCGACCCTCACCTTCTTCACCACAGCTTCCATTCTTTGCTTCGTTCATTGGTATCGATCAAAAGGTCCGATTATCTACGGTCTCTACGTTGGAATGGCTCTCGCCACCCTGACAAAAGGGCCGGTGGGGTTTCTCCTTCCATTACTGGTTTGCTTAGCCTTTCTGATCGTTCAAAAGGATTGGAAGGCCCTCAAGGGGATGAAGCTTCTGCCCGGCATGCTCCTCATGTTGGCCCTCGTTCTCTCCTGGTACGTCCCCGCGGTTCTCAAGGGCGGATCCTCGTATCTGCAGGAGACCCTTTTCACACACAGCATTGCCCGGTATTCGCAGGGATGGGCGAAAGTGAGGCCTTTCTATTATTACTTGTACACGTTCCCCATGAGTTTCTTACCCTGGGCTATTTTTCTCCCAGCGGCATTCCTCTACGGTCGCTTTCGAGAGACTCAGGAAAAAAAGAAAGAGTATTTGTTTCTTTTTGTCTGGTTTGCAGTCATTTTTCTCTTTTTCTCCATATCCAAAGGAAAGAGGGCCCTCTATCTCCTGCCTCTTTTCCCGGCGGTTGCGATCCTCGTTGGAAAACTCTGGCACGATCTCATCTTTACGTCAGGCGATGTCATCAGACGCCAATGGGTATCCATTCCTCTTTATGGACTTGTGGCGGTGAGTCTTTTGGGGAGTATAGCCAGCCCATGGATTGTCTCGTGGAAGCTACCGTCTTATTTCTGGCATAGCTTGCCCGTTGCCTTCGTGCTGGTCGCGATCAGCCTAGCGGTGTTCTTCATGCATCGCTTAAGGCATGACGGAAAAGCTTTCATTCTGATCGTTGTAATGGTGGCTGCAGGGTTATTCTACAGTCAGAGAGTAGTCTTCCCGGAGGTCAATCCCTACAAGTCTGCTCGACTGATCTCCCAGGAGGTGACATCGCGGGTCTCAACTGGAGACAAGGTGTGCGTATACGGTAAGGTCTCCGCGGGTTCCTACAATTTCTATACCGAGATCGTACCCATTTATGACTTCTTTCAGTCCGAGGACCTCTTCCGTTTCCTGAAATCTTCGGAGAAGGTCTTTTGTCTTCTTACCTTCAAAGACTATTCAAATTTTCAGAAGATGCAAGATTGGCCAGAGATGCGATTGCTTGCTCGGCACCAGGTGGGGAGTAATGACGTGGTCCTCATCTCCAATCAATGAAGACGATGAGGATACTTCATTTATTCAGCAACTGGAAGTGGACTGGCCCGGCAGATCCTGTTCTAACCCTCTGCGAGGGGCTTCAGGATCGAGGGCATGATGTCACTTTGGCTTACCGAAAACCCCCTGTGCCGGCTGAGGACAGTGTAGAAAAGAGAGTCTTGAAAGCAGGGATCGATGCAACAGACCAGTTCAGGCTGAATCACTCCCTCAAACCTTATGAGCCATCCTTCTATGTCAGTCACGTCAAGGACATCCGAGTGCTTACGGATTATCTTCGTCGAGAGAGGTTCGACATTTTGAATGTTCACCACTCTCATGGCCACCTGATCGGAGGCATCGCGGCCCGGAGGGTAGGGTATCCTCTGGTCGTCATTAGGACCGATCATAAACGAGATTTTCTGAAACCGAACGTGGGAAATCGCATCCTCATTTCACGGTTCACAGACGGAATGATCACTTTCTCTGAAAGGACGAAGAAGGCGGACGCAGAGCACTTCGGGCTTCCTTCAGGAAGAATTAGGAAGGTTTCTCCGGCGCTGGATTTGAGTCGTTACGACTCTCAGCGGAAATGGAAAGACATGAGAACTGTCTTTGGAATTGGACCGGAAGACGTTGTCATTGGCATGGTCGCCCGGTTTCAAAAGTATCGAAGGACAGAAGTCTTCTTGGAAGCGATCAAAAGCGTCGTAAGGGAATTTCCAAAGATAAGACTCCTTCTGGTGGGAAGATCGAGCCAGATCCAGGAGAGTGTGGTCCAGCCGATCAAAAGACTTGAGCTTGAGCCCTGGGTTGTCCTCGCAGGATACCGAACGGAGGATTACATTGACACAATGGCTTGCATGGATATCTTCGTCTTCTTGATGCCTGGATCTGATGGTACAGCCAGGGCCCTGCGAGAAGCCATGGCCATGGGGAAGCCGGTCATTGTGGCTGATCGGGGAATGCTTCCGGAGTTAGTGGGCCATGAGGTATCAGGTTTGGTTGTAAAAGACACATCGGAGGGACTGGCCCAGGCGGTCCTTCGATTGCTTCGCTACCCAGAACTGAGAGAGTCTTTTGGCAAAGCCGCTTATGAGAAGGCGCATCAGGAGTTTAGACTTGATCGACAAGCAGAGGCTGTTGAACAGTTCTATCAAGAGATGATGAAGCTTGGGAAGTGGAAATAATCCTCGCAGAGGTTCTTGCTCGAATTACTCCTATGACTTTCTTCAGATCGAGACGGTTTCTGATTGCCATCCTCCTCTTGATCAGTGCCTTGATCCTCTTATCCAACTTGGGCCTGCGTGATCTCTGGGATCCTGATGAAACCCGTTATGCCGTGATAGCCAGGGAAATGAGAATATCGGGTGATTGGATCCTACCCCATTTCAACGGGAGGATCTATGCTGAGAAGCCTCCTCTCTTTTTCTGGTTAGTCAACCTCTCGACTTTTGTGTTCGGACAACAGAGCGAATTTGCGCACCGTTTACCCTCTGCCCTGGCGGCTTTGATCACGATTTACATTACATTTCTTTTCGGCGAAAGACTGTTCGACACCCGGGTAGGACTTGTGTCAGGTTTGATGCTTGCGACCTGCGTTTTCTTTCCGCAGGTTTCCCGTTGGCTCATTTTGGATCCGGTCTTTACACTCTTTTCTGTTCTAACGGTCTTCTACTTGTACAAAGGTTTTGAGAGAAGCGAAGGCCGCCGAAAAGCCTACCTCTGTGCAGGCCTTTTCATGGGCCTGGGAGTTCTGACAAAAGGGCCAGTGGCTTATGTGTCACTTCTTGTTTTTTTCGTCTATGCTCTATTGGTCAAGGATGTAAGGCGTTTTTGGAACAGAGATCTTCTTTGGGGATTTCTTCTTTCTGCAGTGCTCGCGTTAGCCTGGCTCGTCCCCGCCTGCTTGAAGGGTGGAGAGAATTACACGCGGACGGTGTTGATATGGCAAACCATCGGGAGGATCAAGGGTGCTGATGCTCACACCCATCCCGAGTCCTTCTTCTTCTATTTCCTCCGATTTCCGGCTGAATTTGTTCCTTGGTCTGTTCTTCTGCCGGCTGCCTTCGTCCTGATCTTTCGTTCGAAAGGGGTCGAAAGGGAACGGTTTCTGTTTCTTTTGATCTGGTTAGTCATTCCGATTTGTTTTCTAACGCTCTCGAAAGGTAAAAAAGATACTTACCTTCTTCCCTTTTACTCGGCAGCTGCTTTGATGGTGGGTGCACTATGGGCCTTAGAAGACCCCCCTGCAGGAATTAGAAAAGGAATGGTGGCAGGTAGCATCTTCATGACCTCTACCCTCCTCGTCGCGCTTGTTCTGACTTTGTTGGGATTGCCAGACCGTTTCGATCCAAGACTCCATGACTATCGTTCAACAGGAATCATCATTTGTTCCTACCTCTTTGTTGGATCCTTCCTGTCGACTTTCTTTTTCATCAAAAAGTGGAAATGGGCCTCTTTGATGAGTGGAGTGATTGTCTGTCTCGTCTTTCACCTCCATCTTTCGTTTTTTCTTCCAAGAGAATTCAACGCTAAAAGATCTTTGAAGTCATTTTCGGAGTTGATCCTTCACACGATGAGAGAAGGAGATGAACTTAAAACCAGCTATTTTACACCACCGGGATTGCTTTTTTACACGCGGAAAAACTATATTGAGGATATCAGGAGCGGAAAGCGATTTAGGGAAGTCATGAAGTTCTCCCAAAGAATGTTTATAGTGATTCAAAAAGTAGATCTGGAACAAATCAACTCCAAGAATCCCCCGGAGTCTTATGTGATCGATGAAAGGAAAGCGGGCCCTTGGAAGATGGTTCTTTTGTCAAACCACCCTGGAGAAACTACCTCTCTGGCGATTCCTGAAAAAATAGATGAGAGCGAGGGGGGGAGACAAAAGGGATTCTTTGAGAAGTTTCAATGACCCTCGTGGCGTCTATCTCTCTTCAATAATCTCTTTTTCCCACCGCGCTGTAAACTTGTCAAGTTTTGCCGGCCATCTTTATCCGCCTACGCAGAAGACCACGGGCTCTGCCCGTGGATGAATGCGTCAGCGGTGTCTGTGCGAATCCTGAACCGAGGTATCACTGCTTCGGCGGATTTCGCCAATGGCGGATAACCCTCCGAAGCCTTGGCGCCTGCGCACCGACCTTCCTACGCCCGCCGTAGCGGGCTTCGCGAAGGCGGGAGCGCTTCGGCGCCTAGGGGGCGTAGGAGGGTATTCTTTTGGAGGTACCACGGGCTTAGCCCGTGGGGCTCCATCAGATGGGGAGTCGCTTGAAATGGTTGAAATGAAAAGACTATTGGTTTAGTATTGGTGTGCTTTCCGCAAAAGACCATGCAGGAAAAATTATTTAACCTCTACTCCCGAAAAAAGATCCACATCTTAATCCTCATCGGGTTGTGTGTAGTGCTCTATTTTGTCAACATCGGCCGATGGGACCTCTGGGATCCGGATGAACCCCGCTACGGTCAGGTCGCTCGAGAAATGGTGAGCGGAGGGGACTGGATCATCATGCATTTTAACGGAAAGGTTTATGCAGATAAACCTCCTCTCTTCTTCTGGGCCATCGCCCTATCGTCATTCCTCTGGAAAGGGTTTCATTCTTTTTCCGTGAGATTCCCTTCCGCATTGTTTGGAACTCTGAGTGTCTTGCTCACCTACCTTTTGGGGAAGAGGCTGTACTCCGCCCGTACGGGTTTCTTTTCCGCGCTCATCTTGGCAACAAGCCTTGAATTTGCCTATCTGGCCGTGAGGGCTAACATCGATGCGACCCTCACTTTTTTCACGACGGCTTCGATTTTCTGCTTTGTGGATTGGTATTTTCGAGAGGGTGAACGGAGGAGAACCCTTTCGATCTACGGATTCTATTTCAGCATGGCCCTGGCAACCCTGACGAAAGGGCCGGTAGGCTTCATTCTACCTCTCTTGGTGGGCTTGACTTATCTCGTCTGGCAAAGGGATTGGCAGTCGATCAAACACATGAGACTCGTGACGGGCATGATGCTCTTTCTTGGGGTCGTGCTTGCATGGTACCTTCCTGCCTTGGCAAAGGGAGGGGAAAGTTATCTGAGAAGCACCCTTCTTCAGCATACGGTCGAGCGCTACGCAACAGGATGGAGCCATGCGAAGCCCTTTTATTATTATGCCTTAAGAATTCCTGTCGATTTCTTGCCCTGGTCTGTTTTTCTGGTAGCAGCCACTCTCTACGGGTTCTTGGCTGAGACCGCTGAGAAGAGGAACCGATTTAACTTTCTCTTCGTCTGGGGCGTGGTCATCTTTGTCTTTCTGTCTCTTTCGAAAGGGAAAAGGGGGATTTACCTTCTCCCCCTCTATCCTGGATTGTCCCTGGTGGTAGGAAAGCTTTGGACGGATTGGATCGATCATTCCGTCGCTCGCCTGAAGCAGGGTTGGTTTTCTCTTGCTGTCTATGGCTTGGCGGTGGGACTCATGGTGGCGGGTGTTGTGGTTCCTCTGTACTGCCTGAAAAGACAACCCTCCTACCTTACCTACAGCCTTCCAGGAGCGATTCTCTTACTGGGAGCAGGAATAGCGATGTTCTTTCTGTATCGTACAAGACATTACAGAGCAGTTTTCTTAGTCCTCGTGGGGATGATGGCGTCAGCTTTTTTCTACACGACGAGCGTGATCTTTCCTGTGGCAAACGAGTCCGAATCGGGCCGCTTCCTCTCCCAAGAAGTATCTGCTCGAATCCAGTCCGGAGATCAGTTAGGCGCTTACGGCGAAAAGACAGGAATGTATAATTTTTACACCGGTATCGTTCCGATTACGGAGTTGAGGAATGAGGAGGAACTCTCCCGCTTCTTACAATCCTCGGGAAAGGTTTTCTGTTTGGCAGAGGCCAAGTCTCTAGCTGCCTTTCAGACACGAGGGATAATGCCACCCAACGTTCAGGTCATCACACAACGTCGTGTCGGTGGACATATGATTGTTCTCCTATCGAATCCGTAAGGGGAAGCTCCTCGCCCATCCCGTTAAGACGGGACAGGCACGGCTGGGGCTTCCGGGTAATGTAAATGTGATTACAGGGTCGGCTATTCTCCCCGCCCCTGCCTATGGCAGGAAGCTGGGGCATCCAAGCCGACTTGCCCGCGAGGGGGATGGTGAGTCATGGATGAATCGAAAGATGTGGAGATGTCTGTGGTCGTTCCTGTTTACAATGAGCAAGCGAACCTTTCCATGCTCATTCCCAAACTGGTAGAGGTCTTCGATCGCCTGGGGTCTCTTTACGAAATGATCTTTGTCGATGACGGAAGTTCAGATGGAAGCCGAAAACTTCTGAAAGAGATGGCTTCCCAGGTTCCGTCACTCCGCGTGGTGGGATTGAAGCAAAACCGGGGTCTGAGCACGGCTCTTCTGGCAGGGATGAGAGAAGCTCGAGGAAGGATCATCGTGACCTTGGATTCGGATCTTCAGAATGATCCGGAGGATATTCCTCGGTTATTAGAGTATCTCGACCGCTACGACATGGCGACAGGTTGGCGCCAGAAGAGGGAAGATCCGTGGCTCAAGAGGATTGCCTCTCGGATTGGGAATTCCGTCCGGAATCGGCTGAGTGGGGAAAGAATTAACGACAGTGCGTGTACCCTGCGGGTCTTCAGGCGAGAGTGCCTCCAGGACATCCCGATCTTTAATGGAATGCATCGGTTCATGTCTACGCTGGTTAAGATGAGGGGATATCGGATCATCGAAGTCCCAGTGACTCATCATCCGAGGAAATATGGCGAATCAAAATACAACATTCGAAATCGCATGTGGCGTTCTTTCGTCGATCTGCTCGCGGTTCGGTGGATGAAGGGACGGCGCATCCAGTACGACATTGAAGAGAGGATATAGCCATGGATTGGATTAAGGAAGTTCTTTCAAATTTCCTTCAACACTATCCGAAGTTCAGGATCGACTTCTGGGTCATCCTTGGTTTTTTCGGTCAGGCCA
>Ga0315281_10015149_pt1 | contig 10348 bp, 8 predicted proteins | sample YL17G07_0_MG_FD_204540 | JGI IMG/M metagenome (GOLD analysis project Ga0315281, IMG submission 204540) | Sediment microbial communities from Yellowstone Lake, YNP, Wyoming, USA - YL17G07_0 | ecosystem: Environmental > Aquatic > Freshwater > Lake > Sediment | place: USA: Wyoming | collected...
TCCAACGGGAACTGGCGCCCGATCAGCGCGTGGTTGTTGCTGTAGAGGACCGTGCCGTCCCGGCTCCAGATCTTGAAGGCGACGACACGTTGCCCCAACGCCGTGTCGCGCAGGAGCCGGTCGAGCGCATCCACGCCAGCGGCGGAAATGCCCCGCTCCGCCGCCAGGTCTTGCAAGTATGGCGCAATGAAACTCTCGACATAGAGCGCGGTGACCGCTCCGGTCTGATTGACGACGCCGGTCTCGATCTCTCGGCCCACCAACAGGCCGATCAGGATCATTCCCGCCAGGAAGATGATGAAGCTGGCCAGCAGAAACTGGCGAGCCAAGGTGAAGCGCGCGAAATCGTACATGATTGCCGGACTCCATCGGCGGCGACCGCTACGCGACTCTCCATGTCCGTGCCATACCGGAAGCCCTTCCTTAACCCGGCAAACACTCCTCTTGGGGGCACTATTCCCCGTGCCGGAACAGCGCCTGCGTGGGAACAACTTCATTGAACAACAGACGCGGAACAGGGGCGGCGAGACGGAATCGGATGTGAACATCCGATCAGCGAACGACCGGGGCGAGGAGCGTCCCCAGGGTGGGGAACGGGCGCGGCGCGGGCGCCGGCGCTATCCCCCAAAGCCCGCGCCGGCCTTCTTGTAGTCCTCCCGGGGCGGGGCGAAGATGTCCAGCACGAGCGCCCCATCGGCCCCGGCGCGGATGCCGTGCAGTACCCCGCCCGGCGTGCGCCAGAACGCCCCGGCCCGCACCGGGTACTCCTTGCCGTCCTGAATGCGCACCGCCGCGCCCTCCAGCAGCACGCCCCATTGCTCTTCCGGGTGACTGTGGAGCTTGCCGGAGGCGTTGGGCTCCATGCGCACCACGGAGAGCATGGCCTGGTCGCCGGGGAAGATGCGCGTCTTGATCCCCGGCCCCAGTTCCCGCGCCAGGCCCTGGGTGAGGTCGTGGAGGTTGAAGAAATCGCCGGCTGTGTTCATGGCGGCACTCCCGTTGTGCATGTTGGGGATTGGGCTTGTCCGGGCGGCCCTACTTTCTGCCGCGCGCGGTCTTGAAGGCGGGCCGGCCCAGGCAGGCGCCCAGCCAGGCATCCAGGCTTGGGTACGGCGCCAGGTCGGCCTTGGCCACCCGCGCCCAACTCAGGATCGCCGACGCGTTGAGGTCGGCCACGGAGAACTCGCCGCCCACCAGCGCCGTGCGTCCCCGCAAGTGGTCGTCAATGACCTGGAAGGGCTTGCGCAGGCTCTCCAGCGCGGCCAGGGCCTTGGCCTCTTCCCGCCTCTCCGCCGGCAGCAGGAGGCGATGCTGCAGGGCCTGCAAGGCGAAGCCTTCCGTCTCCATCATTCCCCAGAAGCTCCACTGGACGCAGAGCGCCTGCTCGTCGGGCTTGGACGGCCAAAGCCGCTGGTGCTTCGCCGCCAGGTAGAGGTTGATCGCCATGGACTCGTAGAGCACGAATCCGTCTTCGTCAATCACGGGAATATGGCCGTTGGGGTTGAGCTTGAGGAATTGCGGCGACTTGAGGCCCCCGAGCGCGTCCGCGCCGACCAATTCATAGGGGATTCCCAATTCCTCGCACATCCACATCGTCCGCACCGCGCGGGACATGGCATGGCCGTACACTTTCAACATGGGGCTATCTCCAGACAAGGGGTACCGATTGATGCACGGCATGTTCTACCACAGATCCAGCCCGGGAGCGCGGATAGGCGCCGCCGCGCGGACATGGCGGGCGGCAAGCCGCGGGGCGGACGCGGAAAGTTGCCGGGAGATCAGATCCCTTCATGCACGACAAATGGCTTTACCCGCCCGCGCGGCGCGCCTACCCTACCAGCGCTGCCTCTCATGAACGCGGGGTGCAAATGACGATCCTTGCCGCCGCCCGTCCTGCCCCGGACTCCGGCCCGCCCTTGTGGCATGCGGCGCTCGCCGGGCTGATCGCGCTGCTGGTGGGGATTGGGCTGAGCCGCTTCGGATACGCGCCGCTGGTCCCGGCGCTGATCCAGGAAGGGTGGTTCACCCCGGCCCAGGCCGGCTTCCTGGGCGCGACCAATCTCGCGGGCTATCTGGTGGGCGCCCTGGCGGCCCGCCGCACGGCCCGCCGCCTCCCCGCGCGGGGCCTGATGCGCGGCGCGCTGCTTGTGGCGACGGCCTGCTTCTTCGCCTGCGCCTTCCCGCTCGGGCTGGAGTGGTACCTGGTGTGGCGGCTGGCCTCCGGGCTTGTGGGCGGCGTGTTGATGGTGCTGGCGGCCCCGGCGGTCCTCGCGCTCGCGCCGCCGCGCCTGCGCGGACGGATCGCCGGCATCCTCTTCACCGGGGTGGGCCTGGGCATCGCCCTTTCCGGCACCCTGGTTCCGTGGCTGATGCGGTTCGGACTGCGGGCGGCCTGGCTTAGCCTCGGCGTCGCGTCGGCGTTGCTGACCGCGCTCGCCTGGCGCGGTCTGCCGCAGGCGGTCCGAGATCCGGCCGCCTTGGCCCCGGCGGCAGCCTCGCCGGAGGGGGAGCCTCCGGCCGGAGGCGCCCGCCTCGCGCCGGCGATCCTGCTGCTCCTGATCGCCTATGGGTGCAGCGCGGTGGGGTTTGTTCCCCACACGGTGTTTTGGGTGGACTACGTGGCCCGGGGGCTGGGACGGGGACTGGCCGCGGGGGGAACCCAGTGGGTGCTGGTCGGGCTCGCCGCCGCCTGTGGGCCGCTGCTGGCGGGGCTGTTGGCCGATCGCATCGGGTTCGGCGCGAGCCTGAGGCTGGTGTTGTTCGCCAACGCCGCCGCTGTGGCATTGCCGCTCGTGTCCACCGCCCCCTGGGCGCTCTCGCTCTCCTCGATCGGCGTGGGGTGCCTGGCCATTGGCACCGTCTCGCTGGCCTCGGGCCGCGTGAGCGAACTGGTACCCGCGGAACACGCGCGGCAGGTCTGGAGCTGGCTGACTGTGGCGTTTTCCGTGCTCTACGCCGGCATGGGCTATGTCCTGTCGCTGGTCTTCGCCCGCACCGGCTCCTACGGCGTGCTGTTCGGGGTCGGCGCGGCGGCGCTGGTCATCGGGGGGCTGCTGGACTTTGCCGGTTCGCGGACGGAAGGCGCCGCACCCTAAAGCCAAGGGGTCCTGGCCCGGGCGGCCAGCGCCAGCCCGGAGGCCCCTGTCTCCCACGATGGCGATGACTTGTTCACAAGACGTGGAGGTGAGAAGCGATGACCGCGCACAAGACCCATCCCAGCAAGAAATTTGCAATTCCTGCGCGCCGGATGCCGATCTACTACGCGATTGAATTGGAACGCCGGGCGCAAGACGGCCAATGGGGCGGTGCGGCGCATGACGATCTGCATTCCAACAGCGAATGGATCGCCCTGGTCTCCAAGCAACTCGGCCAAGCCAGCGCGGGAACTTCCAAAGCTTCCGCGCGCACGGCGTTCATCAAGGCCGCCGCACTGTGTTGTGCGGCCATCGAATCCTTGGATCGGGCGTGACCCGCGCCGCATGGACCCAACCAGCGCGTTGCCTGGCGGCTACATCAAGTGCAGGGAGACTTCCACCATGCGGTTGCTGAAGCCCCACTCGTTGTCGTACCAGGCCAGCACCTTGATCATGTCCTGGCCGATGACGGCGGTGGAGAGCGAGTCCACGATGGAGGAGCGGGGATCGCCCTTGTAGTCCACGGAGACAAGCGGCTCCTCGGAGTAGCCCAGGATGCCTCGGAGCGGTCCGTCGGCGGCGGCCTTCAGGGCGGCGTTGACCTCCGCCACGGTGGCCGCCTTGGCCAGCACGGCGGTGAGGTCCACCACCGAGACGGTGGGCGTGGGCACGCGGATGGACAGCCCGTCCAGCTTGCCCTTCAGATCCGGCAGCACCAGCCCGATGGCCTTGGCCGCTCCGGTGCTGGTGGGGATCATGGACAGCCCCGCCGCCCGCGCCCGGCGCAGGTCGGAATGCGGCATGTCCAGCGTGGGCTGGTCGTTGGTGTAGGCGTGGATGGTGTTCATCAGGCCATGGCGGATACCGAACCGCTCGTGCAGCACCTTCGCCACCGGCGCCAGGCAATTGGTGGTGCAGGAGGCATTGGAGACCAGGTTGTGCTTGGCCTTGTCGTACATGGTCTCGAAGTTCACGCCGCGCACCACGGTCAGGATGCCGTCGCCCTTGGTGGGGGCGGAGAACAGCACCTTGCGCGCGCCGGCTTCCAGGTGCTTTTGCCCGCCCTCGGTGGTGTTGAAGTGGCCGCTGCACTCCAGCGCCACCTCGATCCCCAGATCGCGCCAAGGCAGGCGGGAGGGGTCCTTCTCCGCGGTGACCCGGATGCGCTTGCCGTCAATCACCAGCGCGCTGTCCTCCGCGCGCACTTCCCCGGAGTAGGGGCCATAGGTGGAATCGTACTTGAGCAGGTGGGCCAGCGTGCGCGCGTCGGTGATGTCGTTGATGGCCCGCACGTCGAAGGCTGGGTTGCCCTTGGCGGCCCGCAGCACGTTGCGCCCGATCCGACCGAATCCGTTGATGGCGATGGCTGTCATGTCGTCTCCTGGGTTCCTCGATTGATCTGGCCGCCTGCCGCCAGGGCGCATGGGACCGCCCCGGCCGGCGCGCCAGGTCTCCAACCCCTGTCGGTCCACTGTAGCATTGTGGGGCCGGCTTCTCCACCCGTGCAGGCCGCCTGGAAGGCGGCCCGAGGCGGTTGGCGCGCGGCGGCGGCTATTGCTGCGCGGGCGCGGGCTTGGCGGCTCCCCCGGCGGGGGGCGCGGCGCCCGGCTTGAGTTCGCTGGGCGCCTCGCCCTCGGCCTTGGCGGGCTTGGCGTCCCCCCCGGCCTTTTGCGCCAGCTTGATCGTGAAGGGCTGCGCCTGCGAGGCTCCCACCTTCGCGGTCTTGCTGTCGCGCCCGAGCACGCGCCAGTAGAGCGTCTGGGTGTTGAGCTTGGTCAGCAGGCCCGCGGCCATGCCCGGCATCTCGCCTTCCAGCGGCACGATCTCCCGTTCCTTGGTCCACTTGTCGCCTTGGGGCAGGTCGAAGTAGTTCTCCGCGTTGGAGAAGGTGGGCTCGCCGCCCACCTGAACCTTGAACTCGTCGAAGCGGCGGCTGTCCCAGCGGAAGAGAAACAAGCCCGATTCCTCGAAGGCGTACCCGGGCTCGGGGAACATCATCCGGATCAGGCTGATCTGAATCGGGGAGTCGAAGGTGAACTGGTTGTTCTCCCGGTTCGACTCCTCGATCTTCCCGGCGGGGTCTATGTTGAGCGCCAGGCGGTACTCGCCCAGCGGCGCGTCCTCGGGAAACACCGTCTCGAACTCCAGCTCCACCTTCTCCCCGGGGGCCAACACGGCCGTGGAGGAGCGCGCGATCGGCACGCGCCGGTTGGGGTTGCGCACGCTGAAGTATTCCACCGTGACCTCGATGTCGCGGGCGATGTCCCCGCCCACATTGCGCAGGTCCGCCTTGATCTTGACCGGCTCGCCGGAGAGAATGTTGCTGGTGTTGAGGGAGACATTCTCCCAGACCAGGTCTGGCCGCTCGAACCGCAGGCCCGCCGGAGCCGGAAAGGACGGCGGCCCGGCCGCCCGGCCCTTGGCCGCGGACTTGCCCGCTTCCGCGCCCTTGGCGGACGGGGCCTCGGCCGCCGGCGGAGGGGCTTCCGGCCCGCCCAGCACGGTAAATCCGGCATAGAACACCGGCCCGCCGGACAGCAGCTTGCTCTTGAAGTCCGGGGTGTACAGCTCCAGCCGCACCGTGAACTTGCCCTGGCGCTTGGGCAGCGCAAAGCGGAAGAACTCGCGCGTTTCGTCCAGGGCGGCCACGCCGATCTTGCGCCGCTGCTCCGCGCCCACGCGGCGTTCCTTCTCGTCGCGCAATTCGATGCGCAGGCCGGCCTGCGCGGCCCTGCCGGTCGGGTTGCGCACCGTCACCTGCACCAGTTGATCCTGGTCCAGCTTCAGGTCGCGCTCGGCCAGCACCATGCGCTGCACCTCCAGCTCCTCGCCCGCCGCCCACGCGGACGGAACCAAGCCGGCCGCGCCGAACCCGGCGGGCAGCAGCAGCGCCAGACCCAGCGCCCCGGCGCACACCCCCTGGGCGCGCCTGGGCGCCAGGACTTGCATGAGACGTCCCATTCTCATCGCCATACCTCCCTGGTTACTTGGCGGGCTCCTCCTGTGGAATCCCCGTCTCGTTGCGGTAGAAGAAGATCGTGCCCTTGCCCGTGCCCACGAACAGATCCATGCTCCCGTCGCCGTCGATATCCGCCAGCCGGGGCGTCGGCCCAGGCGGAAAGCGCAGCCCCTTGAAGTAGTCCGGACCGACCTTCCACTCTTGCGGCCGCTTGGGGTCCGGCCCCCTGACAAAGTGGGCGACCCGCCCGGGGTCGGATCCAACCAGCAGATCCAGCACCCCATCCCCATCCAGATCGCCCAGGAACGGCGCCAGCCCCACGCCCATGCGCAGGCGCAGGAAATGACGGTCCAGCAACCTGAAATTCAAGGATCGCGCCCCGCCCACCCGCTGGAAGAAGTACAGGTTTCCGGGAAAGCTGCCCACCAGCAGGTCCGTCTCCGCGCCCGGCCCCAGCCTGCCCACCGCCGGCGCGGCCTCCCGCCCCACGTGAACGCCCCGCAGCGCGTCGGCCTGGAGCACGAAGCGCGGCGCGGTCTTGGTGCCGGCGTTCTTGAAGAAGACGACCGTTCCGGCCTCCGTCCCCACCAGGACGTCCAGCAGTCCGTCGCCGTCCAGATCGGCGATGATGGGCGACAGTTGCCGGGCGCCGGGGAGATCGAACATCCCCGGCACCAGGGTCCACTTGGCCTCCTTGGCCGAGCCCGTGTTGCGATAGTACACGAGTTGGCCCTTGCCCGCGCCGACCACGAGATCCAGGTCGCCGTCGCCGTCCAGATCGCCGAAGGCGGGCACCGCCTTGCCATCCATCTGGATGTCCCCGTACTTCTCGGACTTCAGCGTCAGCACGGGCTTGATCGGCCCGGCGGGGGCCGCCGCGGTATCGGCCGGCAGGGCCTCCTCGCTCTCTAGCAGGTCGCTGGTGGAGGTGGCGGTCAGCCCGTCCGCGCTTGCCGCCGTGGAGGTGCCCGACCCCGGCCTGGCGGCGGAACCCCGCGCGCCTCCGCCACGGATCAGGCCCACCGGCGGCGGAACGGTGATCACGCCCACCCCGCCCGCCAGGCCCGGGGCGCCGGTCTCGGCCGCCGCGGGTGGCGGTGGCGGAGGCTTGGGCGCCACGACCCGGTAGTAGAGGCGAAGGTTTCCCTCCCCATCCCCGATCAGCAGGTCGGACAGGCCGTCGCCGTTGAGATCCGCGAAGTGCGGCGCCGCGAAGCCCCGCACCAGGATTCCGTCCCAGGCCAAGGACTGCACGGACCAGGTGCGGAGTTGGGCCTCCGGCGTCGTGTTGCCGTTGAGCACCAGCGCCAGCTTGCCGTCGCGGTTGCCCACCGCCAGGTCCGGCAGCTTGTCCCCGTTCCAGTCCAGGAACGCCGGGGCCGCCATCTGCCCGACCGAGATCTCTCCGAAGCGCGTGGAAACCAGCTTGAAGTTCGGTTCGGTCTTCGATCCCTCGTTGCGGTAGAAGATCACCTGACCGCGGGCGTTACCCACGAACAGGTCCAGGTCGCCGTCGCCGTCAATGTCCAGCAGCGCCGGAACGCTGTTGGCCCCCACCTCCACGCCCGCGAAGGCGGTGGAGTCCACGTTCCACCGGGGCCCTTTGGCCGTGCCTCCGTTGCGCAGCAGCCACAGTTTTCCCTCCGCGCCGCCCACGATCAGGTCCAGGTCGCCGTCGCCGTCAATGTCGGCCAGCACGGGGGCGCTGTTGCGCAGCGGGGTGCCGCCCAGGAGGTTCTCCTGCTTCACGCGCCAGCGGGGCGCCTTGGCGTTGCCCGTGTTCTCCACCCACAGCAGCCCGCCGTTGCGGTCGCCGATGATCAGGTCCAGGTCGCCGTCTCCGTCCACGTCGCCGGAGGCGATCACCAAGCGCTCCAGGCTGGGGGCCAGGCGGCGGGCTTGCAGCACGTTGTCCACCTCCTTCCAGACGTCCAGCAGCTTGCCGGTGCCCTTGCTGGTGTACAGCGACACGTTGCTGCCGCTGCTGCCCACGAACAGGTCCGGATGGCCGTCGCCGTTGCCGTCGGTGAGCGCCGGGGCGGCGTACCCGCCATCGTCAATGGCCAGGAAGCGCGACTGCACCAGCCGCCACTCCGGCAGCGCGGACGTCGCACCGTTCTCGTAGTAGGCGATGGTGCCGTCGCTCTTGCCCACGAACAGCTCCAGATTGCCCTTGCCGTCCCAATCCGCCACGCTGGGGGCGGCGTGCAACTCCGGGCGGATATCGGCCACGAGCCGCGGGGGCGGCGTGCAGGCCGGCTCCTCGTCCGGCGCGTCCTTGGCCGGAAAGGCGCCGCAGAAGGAGGGATCGCGCCGCGTGCCCTGGTTCATCAGCAAATAGACCTGCCCGCGGGCGTTGCCCAGCAGCAGGTCCGGCGCCTGGTCACCGTTGAGATCCACGAAGAACGGGACGAGGGACTCGCCCAGCGCCCCCGCGACCAGCCGGTCGGTGACCCATTCGAAGAGCGGCAACTGGCGGGAGCCGGTGTTGCGGTACAGGATCAGCCGCCCGTCCGCCGTGCCGACGATCAGGTCCAGGTCTCCGTCGCCGTCAATGTCCACCAGGGCCGGGGCGGCTTGGGAGCCGACGGAGATGGCCCGCATGACCCGGCGCGCGCCGTCCACGTGGAGGGCGGCCATTTGCTCCTCGGCCAGCCGCCAGAGCGGGGCGCCCGGCTTGCCGACGTTGTCGAAGCGGGCGATGGAGCCGTTCTGCCGTCCCACCACCAGATCGGGCAGGGTGTTCCCGTAGAGGTCGCCAAAGGCCGGCTTGGAATACGCGAGGGAATCCGCGTAGAGCAACACCTCGCGGGTGTCCAGCGTGCCGTAGTATTGGCGCTCCCAGCGAAACTGGGGAGGCTCCGTGTCCGCGGCCAGCGCCCAGGAAAGCGGGGCGAGCAGGCAGACGAGCACCAGCGATCGGATACGCAAGGCCACTCTCATGGATGGGCGGCTAGCAGCGGAGGGCGCCGCAGGCTCCCCACCGGTCGGCTGCGCACCGCACCTTCCGGACCCCCGTCCGGGTGCGGCTTCAGGCAGGCCTTCGCTCTCCTGCGTTTATCACGGCGGCGGCGGCGCTGTCGACCATTGCCTGCCCCGTTCCGGGCGGAGGCCCTTGCCGCGCGCCCGCTAGGCCTTGCCGTGCAACACGTCCAGCGCCGCCTGGTGCAGCGTCCCGTTGGTGGAGAGCGCGCTTTCGCCCACGCCGGTGTCCACGCCGAACTTGTCGGTCAGCCGCCCGCCGGCGCCGTCCACACAGGGCTTGAGCGCCGCGACGTCCCAGAGCTTCATGATCGGATCGAGCATGATGTCCGCCCGGCCCACGGCGACCATGAAGTGTCCGTAGCAGTCCCCCCAGCCCCGGGCCAGCCCCACGCGCGCTTGCAGGCGCTGGAAGCCCGCGGCGTGACCCTGGCGCCAGAGCTCCTGGGTGTTGGTGTAGACCAGGGTCGCCTCGGCCAGGGTCGCCGTGGGCCGCACCCGCACGGGGCTTCCGTTGAGCGTCGTCTGGCGGCCCCGCGCTCCGATCACCAGCTCACCGGCGGTGGGGATATGCACCGCGCCCAGGATCGGCACGCCGCGCTCCAGCAGCGCGATCAGGGTGCCGAAGAGGGGCACCTTGTGGATGAAGGGCTTGGTGCCGTCAATGGGATCGAGCACCCAGCGATGGTCCGAACCCTCCTTGCCGCTCAGGCCGTCCTCCTCGCCCAGCACCTGGTGGTCGGGATAGTGCCGCTCGATCAAGCCCCGCATCAAGGCTTCCGCCTCGCGGTCGGCGATGGTGACGGGGGTATGATCCGGCTTGGAGAGCACCTGCAACGGGCCGGCATAGTGCTTGAGGATCAGCTTGCCGCTGGCCTGGGCCAGGTGTTGCGCAAAGTCTACCAGTTCCTGCATGGGGCTCCTGCCGTCTGGCCCTGGGGCGATGCCCGGCGCGGGGGCGCCGGCGCGTTCCAAGCCATCATGGACGAAAGGCCCCCACGGGCGCAACCGCCGCGCGGGCGGCGGGTCCTCAGCGCCGGTGGTCGGCGCCCACCGCCTGGGAGACGGAGGAGTAGCCGTCGCGGGCCAGCAGCCGCGCGAGCCCCTGCTTCAGCCGCGGCACCAGGCCGGGGCCCTCGTAGACCAGCGCCGTGTACACCTGCACCAGGGAGGCCCCGGCGCGGATGAGGGCATAGGCATCCTCCGCGGTACCGACGCCGCCCACGCCCACCAGCGGCATCCGCCCCCCGGAAAGCCGGTACAGCGCCGCCAC
>Ga0315281_10015150_pt1 | contig 10348 bp, 14 predicted proteins | sample YL17G07_0_MG_FD_204540 | JGI IMG/M metagenome (GOLD analysis project Ga0315281, IMG submission 204540) | Sediment microbial communities from Yellowstone Lake, YNP, Wyoming, USA - YL17G07_0 | ecosystem: Environmental > Aquatic > Freshwater > Lake > Sediment | place: USA: Wyoming | collected...
GCGAAGTGCAATCTGAATCGCTGATTCTGGCGCTCAAGGGAACTAGCGAAGAACTGCGCGAGAAAATATTCAAGAACATGTCTGCCCGAGCAGCAGAAATGCTGCGTGACGACCTGGAAGCCAAAGGTCCGGTTCGTTTGTCCGAAGTGGATGCGGAGCAGAAAGAGATCCTCAAAATCGTGCGCAAGCTTGCCGACGAAGGTCAGATAGTATTGGGCGGCAAGGGAGAGGAAGGCCTTGTCGAATAAGGTCATACCCAAAGAACAGCTTTCCGCTTACCAGCGCTGGGAGCTTACTGCCCTGGAGGAAGGTAAGCGCGAACGGCGCGGCGTTTCCAACGAGACGGTGGCGAGCATGATGCTGCCCACTGCCGAAGAGATGGAGCAGATGCAGCAGCGGGCACATCAGGAGGGCTATGCAGCCGGCCTGCAGGAAGGCAAGCTTAAGGGTCTGGCCGATGCGCAGCATATGAAACAGTTGCTGGCCGGGGTGGCACAGGCGTTGGAGCAGCTTGATCAGCAAGTGGCGCAGGATGTCCTTGCCCTGTCGCTCGATATTGCCAAGCAGATGCTGCGTCAGGCCCTCAAGGTCAAACCTGGCCTGGTGCTGGCGGTGGTACGGGAGGCCATGAACAGCCTGCCTCAAGCCAGTAACCACCCCCACCTGATTTTGCATCCGGAAGATGCGGCCTTGGTGAAGTCATTCATGGAAGCAGACCTTATCCAATCCAACTGGAAAATTCAGGAAGACAGCCGTATCGAGCGCGGCGGTTGCCGTATAGAAAGCGCCAACAGCGAAATCGACGCCACTCTGGAAACCCGATGGAAGCGTATCGTCGCCGCTCTTGGCGCGGATGATGCGTGGCTTGAATAACAGTCAATTGAGGTATTCATGAATACCCTGCAAGGCTGGCGCAACTACATGCAAGACTGCCGCGAGGTGGTGGAAACGCTTAGTCCGTGGGTTGTGAGCGGACGGTTGACGCGTGTCGCCGGGCTGGTGATGGAAGCGGTGGGGCTTAAGCTGGCGGTGGGTAGCGGCTGCACCGTATCGTTGCCGGGCAGACATAAAGTAGATGCCGAAGTGGTTGGGTTTTCCGGCGAAAAGCTGTTCCTTATGCCCTCCACCGATGTTTATGGCCTGGTGCCTGGTGCCAAGGTCGTTCCCTCCGAGGTGGGTACTCACGAGCCGCCCAAGATGGGAGGCGAGTACTATCCCAAGCGGCGTGCCGAGGACCGCATCAAGCAGGTGGCTGTGGGCCCGGGGTTGCTTGGCCGCGTGCTGGATGGGGCTGGCAGACCGTTGGACCGATTGGGGCCGCTGCATCTGGAGCAGCGCATCCCTTTGCAGAGCCGCCCGTTCAATCCCTTGGAACGTACGCCCATTCGCCAGGTTCTGGATGTGGGGGTGCGTGCGATCAACGCCTTGCTTACCGTCGGGCGTGGGCAGCGTATGGGGCTGTTTGCGGGAAGCGGCGTGGGTAAAAGTATTTTGCTTGGCATGATGGCGCGTTATACATCGGCCGACGTGGTGGTGGTGGGGCTGATCGGGGAGCGGGGGCGTGAGGTGAAGGAATTCATCGAGAACAATCTGGGTCCCGAAGGTCTGGCCCGCTCCGTGGTGGTGGCTGCTCCTGCAGATGCCCCGCCGCTGTTGAGATTGCATGGGGCAGCTTACGCCACTGCCATAGCGGAATATTTCCGCGACCAAGGTAAGCATGTGCTGCTCATTATGGATTCTCTTACCCGATTTGCCATGGCTCAGCGCGAGATCGCGCTGGCCATTGGAGAGCCGCCAGCGACCAAGGGTTATCCGCCTTCAGTGTTTGCCAAGTTGCCCCAGTTGGTGGAACGTGCGGGCAATGGGCGTAGCGGAGAAGGTTCCATCACTGCGTTTTACACGGTACTTGCAGAAGGCGACGACCAGCAAGACCCGATTGCGGACAGTGCTCGGGCCATTCTCGATGGTCACATCGTGTTGTCCCGCAGTCTTGCCGACCAGGGTCATTACCCCGCGATCGACATTGAGGGTTCCATCAGCCGGGTTATCACCGAGTTGCTGTCCCGGGAAGAGCTGGATCGAGTGCAACGCTTCAAATATCTCTACTCGCGTTACCAGCGCAGCCGAGACCTGATCAGCATCGGTGCCTACGTGCGGGGTAATGATACGGTACTGGATCAGGCAGTGGATCTGTACCCTAGAATGGAGGGCTTCCTGGTGCAGGACATGAACCAGCGAGAGCAATACGATCAGTCGCGCAGCATGCTACAAGGGTTGCTGGCCTGACCGGCACGACCCCGTGGTCCGCCTTTAGGTCTGCCTGTTTATGCCTCGGCGTTTTCCTCTTCAATCCCTGCTTGAACTGGCTCAGGAGCATACTGACGCCGCTGCCAAGACCCTTTGTGCACTGAAGGCAGAATGGAATGCGGCCGAAGAAAAACTGCAGCAGTTGCTGCAATACCAGCAAGAGTACCGGCAGCGTCTGCAACACGCCTCGCAGCAGGGCTTGAATATCGCCACGCTACGTGAATTTCAGCATTTTATTGCCAAAATCGATGCTGCCATCGCCCTCCAGACACTTGAAGTGGAACGCTGCAAGAAGCGTTGGGATATGGGGCGCGAGGCATGGCAGCAGAAAAAAAACAAGCAGGGTGCGTTCGATGCGCTTGCCAAAAGGCACGAGGTGAGGGAGGTCCGGCGCGAAACGAAAGTCGAGCAGCAGGAGCAGGATGAGTTTGCCAGTGATTCCTTTCGGCGCAAACCATTTCGGGAAGACGGGGATTAGTTATAACAGGCATGGCATGCATATTGCTCAGCCCTATACGTCAACCACTGTTTTTTGAAAGTTGCGAGGCCGAAATATGCAAGCTCTACCCGTCTCATCCATGGTTGTGCCGGTCTCGGTAAAATCGGCAATAACTGCCGGTGATGCAGCTCAGTCGGCCGATTCAGCGCAATCGGCTGAAACCGATTTTGCAGCTTTGCTCTCGAATAAAATCCTACGTTCCGGCGGGGTAATAACTATAAACGACAAATTGCTACCCGCTGATGAAATCAAGAAGCTGGGGGAGAAATTGGAGGAAGGGCAGGTTGAGGGTATGGTGCAGGTTGCTGATCCAGGCCCGACTGCCATAGCCGTTGTTGCCCCTACTCCAAGTATAGTGGCTGCCCCTGATGTGGCGCTAGTCGCCGAACCTGCACCGGCTACCTCTGTGGCTGTATTGCCCACCGACCCCACCTTGGCCGCACAGGTAGTGACTGCACTACCCTCTGCCCCGATTGTGGCTCTACCAGGGGCTGTGCGGCCCAGCGGCCCCGAAGTAAAGCGGGAATCCGTCTTTGCTACAGCCCTGCAAGGGGTGTCAGTGACCGGCATGCTTGCAGAGGAGGGGCAGTTGCCCCCTCAGTCTGTCATTAGCCGTGATGTTCCGATTCAACCTGCGGCAGAATTTGCCGCCAGCGGCAAGATTTTGCCGGCCGCTCTGGCTGCTGTTGCTGACACCAAAGGCGCTCTCTTGGTGGAAAAACAACCCAACTTAACAATTCAACTCAGTCGGGAAACACCCGAAGTCAGTTTAGGCAAATTAATCCCTGAGGTGGCTTCACTTAAAGCAGTACCAGATCCAGTCAAAATCGATCTTTCTGCTCTGGCAGCACCCGACGCCAGAAACGTTGTTTCAGCTCAGCAACCCCTTAGCCAGCCAGTGCCCGCTTTGGTGGTGGACGCCAAGGTGGGGGCGCCGGGGTGGGATGGGGCGATCGGGCAAAAAGTGGTGTGGATGGCGTCGCAAAATCAACAGGTTGCTGAAATTCATCTCAATCCGCCTAATCTCGGACCAATCGAGGTGCGTCTTACCATTAGCAACGATCAGGCGAATGCATTCTTTGTATCGCCTCATGCCGGGGTGCGTGATGCAATCGAGGCTGCTTTGCCCCGTTTGCGTGAAATGCTTGCTGATAGTGGGATTACCTTGGGGAATGTGGGGGTCGGTGCCGAGAGTTTCGCCCAATCCAAGGGGCCAGACCAGTACGATGAACATTCTGCCCGGTCACCCCGTTCTCTTTCTGCCCTTCCCTCGGGTATAGCTGAAGTGCCAGTAGCTGGGCTGGTAGGTGCGCGGCGGCACGGTATGGTTGATACCTTTGCATAGCAGTTTTCCCCTCAAGGCGCAGGGAAATATACCTGTATTTCAATAAGATAAATTGCCCTCAAGCACCTGCTTGATCTTGCCGATATTCTTAACTGGTAAGACAGGCCGGGTAAGGTGAGCTTTTGTTCTTGATTTGAAATTATAAAGAACATAAACTGTTTGCCCAAAGGCATTGTTTTTTAATTCGTTTAGATTGAACCGTCACAGCCTTTCGGGGTTTGCGAGGTGCCATCGGGATAACATGGCTAAAGAGAAGGCAAAACCGGACGCAAAAAAAGAAGCCCCTGCGGAAGCGGCGAGCGAGGAACTCCCCAAGAAAAAAAAGGGGCTGGGAAAGTTGTTGATTGTCCTGCTTCTGCTGGGTGGTATAGGGGGAGGGGCGGCCTGGTATTTTCTGGGTGGCAAAGGTGGTCACGATAAGAAAGAAGTGAAAAAAACAGAGGCAGAAAAGCCGCCGGTATTTGAACGGCTGGAAACTTTCACGGTGAATCTTGCGGGCGGCGAAAATTTCCTGCAAGTCGACATTTCCCTGAAAGTGGCTGATCCCAAAGTGGGTGAGCAGGTCAAGCTCTACATGCCGGAGATACGCGATAGGATACTGCGCCTGCTTTCGAGTAAGGAAGCGAGTGAGCTGTCAGCCGTGGAGGGCAAAGCAAAATTGAGCGAAGAGGTCAAGGCGCAAGTGAACAAGTCGCTCAATGTGTCCACACCCAACGAGGGCGTGGTCGGTGTGTATTTCACTTCTTTTGTGATTCAGTGACGGAACGTGTCTGACGATATTCTTTCCCAGGAAGAGGTCGATGCCCTTCTTCGCGGAGTAACCGGAGAAGCGGAAGAGACCAAGCCGGATGAAAATGTTTCCGGTGTGCGCTCCTATGACTTGGGCCGGCAGGAGCGTATCGTGCGGGGGCGCATGCCCACGCTCGAGATCATTAACGAGCGTTTCGCCCGTTTGTTTCGTATTGGCCTGTTCAATTTCATGCGTCGCAATGCCGAGATATCCATTGGCCCAGTGCGGGTGGTGAAATACAGCGAATTCGTTCGTAATCTGGTGGTGCCGACCAACCTCAACCTGGTCCACATGAAGCCGTTGCGCGGCACGGCGTTGTTCATTTTCGATCCGAATCTGGTGTTTCTGGTGGTGGATAGCTTGTTTGGTGGGGATGGCCGTTTCCATATGCGAGTGGAAGGGCGGGATTTTACTCCCACTGAACAACGCATCATTCAGCGCATGCTGGGGGTGGTATTCGAGGAATACAAAAAAGCGTGGGATCCCATTTATCCGATTGATTTCGAGTATGTACGTTCGGAAATGAACACCCAGTTCGCCAATATCGCAACGCCTACCGAGGTGGTCGTGACCGCCACTTTCAACATCGAACTTGGCACGGGTGGCGGCGATTTCCACGTGTGCATCCCCTATGCTATGATCGAGCCGATTCGGGATATGCTTAATAGCAGCATGCAGGCTGATCGGACCGAGGTCGATGCGCGCTGGGTCAAGCAGTTGACCAGCCAGGTGCAGAACGCAGAAGTGAATCTGGTTGCCAACCTGGGCCATACTTCGGTCTACCTCGGGGAGATATTGAATTTGAAGGTGGGGGATGTCATATCGCTGGACATCCCGGAGGCCATCGTGGCGGAGGTTGATGGGGTTCAGGTGCTGGAGTGTAAATACGGTGTCCTGAATGGCCAATATGCACTCAGGGTGAATAAAATACTCAGCGGCTCGGATGATTTCTCCATCCCGGGAGACAAACATGGCTGACGACGACAAAGATCAGATATCAGCGGACGATTGGGCTTCTGCCATGTCCGAGCAGGCGACGGAGCCTGCGGCGGGCGACGTGTCCAGTCTCGATGACTGGGGGGCGGCGCTGGCAGAACAGCAAGCCTCTGATGAAGGGCAAGGTCAACCGAACGTTGTACCCGCCAACATTTTTGAGCAGCTTGCGCCGGGTGCGGCCCCGCAGGGGGCGAACAACAGCCTCGACATGATCCTGGATATCCCGGTCAGCCTTACAGTGGAACTGGGGCGTACAAAAATTGCCATTCGCAGCCTGCTGCAATTGGCGCAAGGCTCGGTGGTGGAACTGGACGGTATGGCAGGTGAGCCGATGGACGTACTGGTGAACGGCTGCCTCATCGCACAAGGCGAGGTGGTGGTGGTCAACGACAAGTTCGGGATACGCCTGACCGACATCATTTCCCCTTCAGAACGTATCCGCAGATTGCAGCGATGAGCTTCACCCGCAAGGCGCGCTGGCTTATTCCCTCCCTGATACTCGCGCTGCTTCCCACTGCGGTTGCTATTGCGGCGACGGTTCAACCCGGTGGCTCCTCGCAAATCCCCGCATCTCCTTCTACCCTCGGTGGGTTGCTTCAAGTTCTGTTTGGCCTGGTCATCGTGCTGGGCGCGGTAGCCGGAACTGCATGGATATTGCGCCGGCTTGGCCCGGGGCAGATGCGCACCAGCGCTGGGTCGGTCCGTATCGTGGGCGGCGTGATGGTTGGCCCCAAGGAACGCCTGGTCATGGTGGAAGTGGGTGAAACATGGCTGCTGCTTGGGGTGGCGCCGGGACAGGTGAGCACTTTACATACCTTGCCCAAACCGCCAGTAGATGTCTCGGAAAGTGGATCCAGTTTGCCCGAGCCGGGATTTGCTGCCTGGCTCAAGCGTGCAACCCAGAGGCGGCAGAATGGGTAGATTTTTGAAGCCGAGTACCGTGTGCTCCGGCGGTACGCTACTAGCCTGGCTGCTGCTCATGTTGTTGCCGCTTTCCGCCTGGGCGGAAGTGGGTTTGCCCGCCTTCACCAGCGTCCCGGTGCCCGGTGGTGGCCAGTCTTACACGCTCAGCATCCAGACCCTGCTGTTTCTTACTGCGCTCACTTTCCTGCCCGCAGTGCTGCTCATGATGACTGCATTCACCCGCATTATTATTGTGCTGGCGCTGTTGCGGCAGGCCTTGGGCACCTTGCAGTCTCCGCCTAACCAGGTGATGGTCGGTCTTGCCCTGTTCCTCACATTTTTCGTCATGGCACCGGTGTTCGATAAAGTTTACAGCCAAGCCTACCAGCCCTACATGGAACAGAAAATGGGTTTTGCCGAGGCGCTGGATAAGGGATCGCAGCCGCTCAAAGCTTTCATGTTGCGGCAAACCCGTCAGGAGGATCTGGCATTGTTCGTTAAGCTGGCGAACAGCGCACCGCTCAAAGGCCCTGAAGAAGTGCCGCTTAAAATTCTGGTACCCGCCTACATCATCAGCGAACTCAAGACCGCATTCCAGATCGGATTCATCGTATTTATCCCGTTTTTGATCATCGACATGGTGGTGGCGAGTGTACTCATGTCGATGGGTATGATGATGCTCTCGCCGGTGGTGATTTCCATGCCCTTCAAGCTCATGCTGTTTGTGCTGGTAGATGGTTGGAATTTGCTGATTGCGTCGCTGGTGAAGAGTTTCTATACGGGTTGAGGGCAGGCCGTGACTCCAGAAAGTGTAATTTCCATCGGCCAGCAGGCAATCGAAGTGACCCTCATGGTTTCTGCGCCGTTGCTGATTTCGGCGCTTGCGACCGGCCTGATAGTGAGCATCTTTCAGGCGGCGACCCAGATTAATGAAATGACGCTTTCCTTCATTCCGAAACTGCTGGTGATGTTCATTGTGTTGGTAGTAGGCGGCCCGTGGATGATCGGTGTCATGGTCGACTACATGCGTCGTCTGTTCGAGAGCATCCCCGGTCTGGTTGGCTGATGGCTGAAATGCCTCGCTGCGCAAAGCCATGATTAGCGTCACCTCGGCCCAGCTGAGTGCCTGGCTCGGCCTGTTTATCTGGCCATTCGTGCGTATTCTGGCGCTGTTTTCCACCGACCCCATCTTTGGTAACCGGGCCGTTCCGTTCCGCATCAAAATGGGACTGGCGCTGCTGATTACCCTGATCGTTGCACCTACCCTCGACCCCATGCCGACCATGGACCCAGGCTCCCCGGCGGGCCTGTTGATCCTGATGCAGCAAGTCATCATCGGCATTGCCATGGGGTTGGCCATGCGCATCGCTTTTGTGGCGGTGGAGATGGCAGGGCACCTGATCGGACTGCAAATGGGACTGGGTTTTGCCACCGTTTTCGATCCGGCGCATTCGGCGCAAGTGCCGGTAGTCGCTCAATTTCTTGGTATTTTTGCAGTGCTGGTTTTCTTTGCAATTAATGGCCATCTGATCATCGTCACGGCTTTGGTAGATAGCTTCCGCGTCCTGCCGGTTGGGGCATCTTCGCTCTCGCCGGATGCCTGGAAAACACTGGTGCTTTGGGGCGCGGAAATTTTTCGGGTCGGGTTGTGGTTGTCTCTGCCGGTGGTCTCTGCGCTGCTCATCACCAATATAGCCATTGGCATCATGACCCGTGCCGCGCCGCAGCTCAATATTTTCGCAGTGGGCTTCCCGCTTACTTTGATGGTTGGATTCGCGCTGCTCTACCTCTTCATTCCCATGCTCATGCCGTTGCTGGAGCAGGTTCTGCACAGTGGCGTCGCCGCAGCGATACACGTGTTGCAGAACGCACGCCCGCTTCCCTGACAAGATGAACTCGAGCGTCAGCCAATCTATCACCGCTCCCTCAGCATGGGTGCGCCGCTGGGCTGGACTGATCCCTCCGCAGGGGAGAGTGCTGGATCTGCCCTGCGGGTCGGGACGGCACACCCGCTATCTGACCCAGCTCGATCATCCGGTTGAGGCGGTGGACCGGGATTTGTCCAGCCTGGGCGAGGTGGCACACCTGCCCGCTGTCAGCGCCCGAAGCGCTGATCTGGAAGCCAGTCCCTGGCCCTATGTGGGGGAACGGTTCGCCGGCATTGTCATTACCCACTACTTGCACCGCCCGCTCTTCCCACACTTGCTTGCTGCACTGGAACCGGGCGGTGTGCTGATCTACGAAACCTTCGCCTTGGGAAACGAGCGTTATGGCCGGCCCAGCAATCCCAACCATCTGTTGATGCCGGGAGAGTTGTTGGAAGTGGTGCGCGGCGTGCTGCGTGTCGTTGCCTACGAGGACTTGTTTGTTCCCGAGCTCAAGCCGGCGATGTTGCAGCGCATCTGCGCTGTCCGTCCGGGCGCATAACCCGCTTGAGGCCCCGCCATCCCTGCTTGGCGCCTATTTTTTCTTTCCGCTAAACCTTTTTCCCTTTCATCCGTTATACCTTCTAGAGGCTCTGTTATACCAACGGGGCATCAGTAGGAGGTGTGCCATGAACGTCATCTCAGATATGCAATCTTATAACTACGAAATAGAGAGCGTGGAATCGGCTGATCTCGGTTACGACGAGGAAGTACTGTGTGCCGGCTGGAATCGTGAAGCACTGGCCATGGGGCAACAACTGCAATTGCACACGGCCGCAACGGCTGCCTGCAATGGCGACGGTATGCCGGGCATGCTGGGGGATAGCGATCTCGATAACTTCCTGGAACGGATGTACTGGTCCCAGGAGTAGTGCGCTCTCACGTTAATTCTTGAATTTCTCAGGGCTGGCACAGGATATTCATTCCTTTGCCAGCCTTAACTTCGTTTGACTTCGGTTTTCCCCGCTTATTGGCATACCCACACAGTCCGTCCGGTTGACACCGCAGGGTGGGATGCTCCACCATTACTTGCGCTCACACGTTTCAGTCAGCAGGGGTCTATGCCCTGCCTGGCAACCGTATACCTTTCAATTATTTCAGCAGGACTCACATGAACGACACAACGATCTCGAAGGAGCAGCGAATTTTGCGCGTCATGCGCAAAGTGTTAGCCAGCATCGTCAAGGATGCAACACCCCAGCCTGGGATGCTGCATCCCCTTTCGGAGCGGACGATTCAGGATATTCGGGAGTGCTTCGGGCTAATTGCAGCACGCGAAGCAGAGCTGGCCGAGGAGCGCGGCCTCTCGCAAAACGAAAAGCCGCATTTTGTCGACGAACCGCCAAAAACCAAGGTGGTGACGTTGACCAAAAGACCGAAGAAAGACGCTTGAGGATTAAGCAGGGATTATCTGTTACGCGTAGGTCGGGTTTCAACCCGACATGTCGGGCTAAAGCCCGACCTAGTGTGCCCGGCATGGGCATGTACACGTTACCTGAAAGGAGGTAACCGCAAGCAGTGACGACAAGCGTAGCGAAACCCAAGGTAGAAGCCGCGAGGCCAAGCTGAAAGAAGGGCGTAGC
>Ga0315281_10015151_pt1 | contig 10348 bp, 7 predicted proteins | sample YL17G07_0_MG_FD_204540 | JGI IMG/M metagenome (GOLD analysis project Ga0315281, IMG submission 204540) | Sediment microbial communities from Yellowstone Lake, YNP, Wyoming, USA - YL17G07_0 | ecosystem: Environmental > Aquatic > Freshwater > Lake > Sediment | place: USA: Wyoming | collected...
TTCAAGTTCAACGATGTCGTCAAGGTCATCACGGTGACGAACGACACGATGCTGGTATCGCTTGCGATGGTCAGCAAGGTCTGGCTCGATAAGCTGCCGCCGGATCTGCGCAAGATCGTGATCGACATCGGCCGCGCGACCCAAGTCAAGACCAGCGCATGGGAAAAGGACTTCACCAAGGGGCTAACCAAGACATGGAACGAAATGGGCGGCCAGATTCACATGCTGCCGCCCGAGGATCTCGCCAAGATGGCCAGTTTGCTGAAGAGCGTCGGCGACGACACGTCGAAAGACCAGCCGGAAGTCCTCGAACTGTTGCAAAAGGTCCGGGCAATTGCGGCCAAGCATTGACCGCCGGGATTTTTGCCAGAGGCTCGGATGGCGTGAACCGCGCCATCGCCATCTGACAATGCGCCGGAGTCACGCTTCATGAGGTTCGCTGCCATCATCCGTTGCGTCCTCCGCGATATCCCGCGCATCGCGATCGGGCTGATCCTTCTTGTCGCCATTGCGATCAATTTCACCAACATCGTCGGCCGATATGCTTTCTCGGCGCCGCTGCCATGGGCGGAGGAAGTTCTCAGCTTTCTGGTGATCTGGGGCGTCAGTCTCGGCGCCTCGGCGGTGACCTATGATCGGCGGCATCTGGTGATGGACCTGTTCTCCGTCGGCTTTCCGCCATGGCTTCGCCTGAGTCTTGATACCCTGATTCCCGCCACCATGGCCGGCTTCTGCGGCTTCGCCTGCATCCAGGCGTGGAAGATCGTAGCCATCATGGCGCGGAACGGACAGGTGAGCATCGCCGCCGGCATTCCGATGACGATTCCCTATGCCGCGTTCATCGTCGGCTTCGGGCTGATCACGGTGGCCGCCGCCATCCAGGTGATGGTCCAATACGGCATCAATCCGGCGACGGACTCGGAGAGCGGCGCCAGCCGCTGAGGTACAAGTCCATGCTGTGGCTAATGCTGTTGCTGCCGCTGGCGCTGATGGTGCTGGGATTGCCGTTCTTTCTCGTTCTGCTGGCGAGCGCGATCATCGCGATCGTCGGGTTCACGTCGGTGCCGGCGACCGCGGTGCCGCAGATCATGTTCGGCAGCATCGGAAACTTCGCGCTGCTTGCGGTTCCATTTTTCATTTTCGCCGGCGAACTGATGGGGCGCGGCGGCATGGCGCGCCGACTCATCGTGCTGGTGATGTCGATGTTTGGCGGCTTCCGCGGCAGCATGCCGATCACGACCGTCGGCGCGGCAGCGCTATACGGGTCGATCTCGGGATCGACCGCGGCGACGGTCGCAGCATTAGGCCCGCTGTTCTATCCGCAACTGCGCAAGTCCGGCTATAACGAGAAATTCTCGACCGCCGTCATCACCTGCGCCGGCTACCTCGACAACATCATCCCTCCCTCCATCGCGATGATCTTGTATTGCGCGGCCGCCGAGCAGTCGGTGATCAAACTGTTCGCGGCCGGAATTGTGCCGGGTCTGGTGCTCGCGGCTTTGATGTCGCTTTACATCTTCATTTACGCCCGTACGCAGAACGTACAGGAAGGCCAGCCGTTTCAGTGGCGCGTTTTCGTGGTGGCGCTCAAGGAAGGAGCCTGGGGGCTGGGCGCGCCGGCCCTCATCTTCGGCGGACTCTATGGCGGAGTATTCTCGCCGACCGAGGCCGCCGGCGCCGCCTGCATCTACATTGCCTTCGTCACCATGGTGATCCATCGCGAGATCAGCTGGCGGGAGTTCTGGGATGTGTCGGTGACGTCGATGTATCTCACCGCGCAGATTTTTCTCATCGTCGCGGTCGCCGGCGTTTTCTCCTGGCTGCTCACGACCAACGGCGTGCCGAAGGCGGCCGTCGACCACCTCGCCGCTCTGCAGTTGCAGCCCTGGCTGGTGCTGCTTGCGATCAACGTCTTTCTTCTGATCGTCGGCTGTTTCATCGATACCGCTTCGGCAATCCTGGTGCTCACGCCGCTGCTGCTTCCGATCGCGCTGGCGATCGGGGTCGACCCGATTCATTTTGGCATCATCGTCACCGTCAATCTGAGCATCGGCACCTTCACGCCGCCGTTCGGCATCAATATCTTCGTCGCGCAATCGATCTTCGATGTGCCCTTGCGCAGCATCTATGCCGGACTGGTTCCGTTCATTGCAGTCGCCATCGTCGGGCTGATGATCCTGACCTATGTGCCGGAACTGTCTTTGTGGCTTGTCCGGTTCATTGGATAAATCCGGATTATTCCGGCCAGTCCTCGGCCGTCATCGCCGCCGCATCGGCGCCGGTGAAATCGGTGAGCGGTGTGGCCTGAGCGTCCTCGAGCGCGTCGATAAGGGCGCGCTTGATTTCGGCCACCAGGCCAAGCCCACGGAAGACGAGCGCGGAATACAGCTGCACCAGGCTCGCGCCGGCTCTGATCTTGGCGAGCGCGGCGGCGCCGGAATCGATGCCGCCCGCGCCGATCAGCGGGAAGGCGTCCTCGGCCCGGACATAGGTTTCGGCCAGCATGCGCGTCGACAGCGCGAACAACGGCTTGCCCGAGAGCCCGCCTGCTTCCGTGGCTTTTTGTGTTTCGCGCAGGGTTCGCGGGCGATGGATGGTGGTATTGCCAACGATCATGCCGTCGACGCCGCGCCGGCGCGCGATCGCCACCACGTCGTCAAGTTCGGAAAGCGTAAGATCCGGCGCGATCTTGACCAGCACCGGAGTCGATCCCGCGCGCAGTGAAACGCGCTCGCGCGCGGCAACTACGCGCGCCAGAAGATCGTCGAGCGCCGCGGCCTGCTGCAAATCGCGCAAGCCGGGCGTGTTGGGCGAGGAGATATTGACGGTGAAGTAGCTCGCCACCGGCGCGAAGGTCTCGATCAGCCGCACATAATCGCCGCCCCGGTCCTTGCTGTCCTTGTTGGCGCCGACATTGATGCCAACGATGCCGCCTCTGCGCGCGCGCGTGGCCAGGCGCTTGAGCGCCGCCTGCTCGCCCTCGCTGTTGAAGCCGAAGCGGTTGATCACGCCTTCATCGGCTTCGAGACGAAACAGACGCGGACGCGGATTGCCCGGCTGCGGGCGCGGCGTGATGGTTCCAACCTCGACAAAGCCGAAGCCGAGGCGCAGCAGGGCGTCGGGCGCTTCGGCGTTCTTGTCGAAGCCCGCGGCGAGACCGACCGGGTTGGGAAAATTGAGCCCGAAGACGCGGACAGCCAGCCGGCTGTCATCCACCGGGGGGTGGGGCAGGGGTGCGAATTTCAGCGCCCGGACCGCAAGCCTATGGGCGTTTTCCGGGTCGAGCGTCCGCATCAGCGGCCGGGCAAGGCGGTCGAACAGGTTGATCACAAGGGGCTCCGCGCCATCTTCATGGGTCCGGCACGCTATCGGCGCGCACTATGTTGTTCAAGGAAGCACAGACCCACTGGAATTACCGGAGGGTTAAGGTTATAATTCCTAAAGTTTGGACAACGATCTCGGGGGGCCGCGCCGCGGGGGCGTGGCTTTAAATCCTATCGCGCTTTCAGGCTGAGTGGAATCCGGTCAGCCGCCCGGAAAGCGCGCCAACTTAATAAGTTAGAGCGCGTACGCAGATAAGTTTACGCAATCCGCGCAAGCTTGATTGCTTTCCGCAAAACCGGTGCCCACTTTTGCTGAATGCGCTTTAAAAGAGCCCACGGTGACCATCATGTCTATGCTGACTCATTCTCAAGTCTGGGGCGCCCTCGACCGTCTTGCCGCCCGCGCGGGCTTATCCGCTTCGGGACTGGCCAAACGCGCGGGCCTCGATCCGACGACCTTCAACAAATCCAAACGCATCACGCCCGATGGCCGCCCGCGCTGGCCCTCGACCGAATCGCTCGCAAAATCCCTCGATGCGACCAGCACGACCGTCGACGAATTTGTCACGCTCATCACCGAGCATGCGCACCTGCCGACACAGGCGGTGCCGTTGATCGGATTCGCGGAAGCCGGCGCCGGCGGCTATTTCGACGATGGCGGGTTTCCGGTCGGCAAGGGCTGGGATGAAATCTCCTTCCCGGCGATCGACGATGAGCACTGCTATGGGCTGGAAATTTCCGGCAACTCCATGCAGCCGGCCTATCGCGACGGCACCGTCATTGTCGTCTCGCCGGCGGCTCCGACCCGCCGCGGCGATCGCGTCGTGGTCAAGACCAAGGACGGCGAGGTGATGGCCAAGGAGCTCAAGCGCAAAACCTCGAAATCGATCGAGCTTCGATCGCTCAATCCCGAGCATAAGGATCGCACGCTTTCGCTGTCCGAGGTGGTATGGATCGCGCGCATCGTGTGGGCGAGCCAATAAGGTCCGGCGGATAACGATCAGGCCTATGCTTTCAGGCTGAGCGCGCGAGCGCGCCGTCGATCATGTCGACGGTGTTTTGCAATCCGTAGACCGCGACGAACGAGCCGAAGCGCGGGCCTTTCTCCTGGCCGAGCAGCACCTGATAGAGCATGTTGAACCAGTCGAGCGAAACGCCCGGCTTGCCATCCTTGGCCTTTTTCTTTTCGTCGAGAAACGGCTCGCGCCGCCCGACTTCATAGACGACGTCCTGGATGTCTTCCGCTGACGCGGCCGGCGGCAAATTCGACAGCGCGTCGCGCAAGTCGATCAACGCCGCGCGCTCCACGTCGGCCGGCTGACGGAATTTCTTCGTCGGCATCACGAAGTCGCGGAAATAGTGGATGGCGTATTCCACTTGGGCGTTGAGCCTGGGATGCGTCTGCGGCGTCACGCCCGGCCGATAGCGGCCGATGAAGCCCCACAGCGTCTCGGCGTTCTCGGCATTGGACGAGGACACCAGCGTGAGTAGCATCGAGAACGAGATCGGCATCTCCAACTTGGGCGGATTGCCCTGATGGATATGCCAGACCGGATTAGACAACTGCTGCTTGCCGTCCTGCCGCCGGTAGCCGTCGAGGAACTGCTGGTATTCGTCGACGGTGCGCGGGATGACGTCGAAGTAGAGCCGCTTGGCCGCCTTTGGCTCGCGATACATGAACAGCGAGAGGCTCTCGGGGCTCGCATAGCGCAGCCATTCATCGATGGTGAGCCCGTTGCCTTTCGACTTGGAAATCTTCTGCCCGGTTTCATCGAGAAAGAGCTCATAGTTGAACCCTTCCGGCGGCAAGCCGCCGAGCCCGCGGCAAATTTCCCCCGACAGCTTGACCGAATCGATCAGGTCCTTGCCCGCCATCTCGTAATCGACGCCGAGCGCGACCCAGCGCATGGCCCAGTCGGGCTTCCATTGCAGCTTGCAACGTCCGCCGGTCACGGGGGTCGTCATGCGCTCGCCGGTTTCGGGGTCGTCGTAGGCGATGGTGCCGGCTTTGGCATCGCGCGCGACAATCGGCACCTGCAGCACGTTGCCGGTGCGCGGGCACAGGGGCAAAAACGGCGAATAGGTCTGCGCCCGCTCCTGGCGCAGCGACGGCAGCATGATTTCCATGACCTGATCGAAGCGCTCGAGCACCGTCATCAGGGCGGCGTCGAATTTGCCCGACGTATAGCAAGCGGTCGACGACAGGAATTCGTATTCGAAACCGAAATGATCGAGGAAGGCGCGTAGGCGCGCGTTGTTGTGCTCGCCGAAGCTCGGATGGGTGCCGAATGGGTCTGGCACCTTGGTCAGCGGCTTGCCGAGATGCCGCGCCAGCATGTTCTTGTTCGGCACGTTGTCGGGCACCTTGCGCAGGCCATCCATGTCGTCGGAGAAGGCAATCAGCCGTGTCTTTACTTTGTCGCCGGTGAGTACGCGGAAGGCGTGACGCACCATGGTGGTGCGCGCGACCTCGCCGAAGGTGCCGATATGCGGCAGGCCCGAAGGGCCGTAGCCGGTCTCGAAGATCACTTCGTTCTTGGGTTTGTTTTTGAGCCGCGCGACGATTTTTTTCGCCTCCTCGAACGGCCAGGCGTTCGATTGTTCGGCGAGTTCGCGCAGGCTTGCGGTCGTGCTGGGCTCAGTTGCTGACATCATCAGTTTCTCTTTGCGCGCAAACAGTAGAAACCGCATGCCTCCGCGTCAAATCTCCGGGCCGTCTTGCCAGGAAAAAAAGGGTTCAAAACGGGCTGATCGGAAAATAACGCAGCCACAGATCGGAAAAGCGGCCTCTTTCCCACAGCCGGAACAGCGCCCAGTTGAAGGCGAGCCGAAGCGTTTCGTTGTTCCGCTTGACCGCGATGCCAATGCCCTCGCCGAAATAACGGCTCTCGGTGAAAGGGCCGCCCTTGAATTCGCAGCAATCGCCGGAATTGGTGCCATTCAGCCAGAAGGCGAGCGCGAACCCGTCGCCGAACAGCAGATCGGCTTCACGCCGCCGCAGCGCCTCGCGCGCCTCTTCCATGGTGCGGTAGCGGCGGATTTCAGCTTCCGTGAACAGGGAGTTCAGATAGGCCTCATGGGCCGTGCCGGCGACCACGGCGATTATTTTGCCCTCAAGGCGTTCAGGTATGACGGTGTCGATAGGCGTATTGCGCAACCCCACGAAGCGCGCCGCCGGCCGGTAATAGGGATCGCTGAAATCCGCCCGCCGGCGGGCTTCCGGGGTTACGGCCATGGACGCGATGGCCGCGTCGCCGCGGTTCTCCGCAAGGGAATCGAGCAGCGTATCCAGGCGGCGCATCTGAACGGTGCAAGGAATCTTCAGCTCCTCGCAGATCAGCCGCGCGAGATCGACGTTGAAGCCAAGCGGATTGCCGTCGGACCCGGCGTAATTGAACGGCGGATAGTCGACCTCGGTGAGAAAGCGGATCAGCGTGATGCGCGATGTATCCGGCCGCTCGGGCCGCCGCCGCGGATCCCAGAATCCGGGCACCGGCAGCGGCGTCCCCGTGGCGCCGGCGGCGGTTTGGGCCGCAGCCGGTTGGGCTAATCCTGTTATGAGGAATAGCGCCGTCGCCACGGCAACAGCCAGCCCGCCGCCCGGAAGGCGGCAAAGGCGCTCATTTTGTGCTCGCGCGCGATAGTCTGATTTTATAATCTTGGGTTGCATCCGGGTTGTCCGGGTTGCTTGGCTTGCGCGCTTATAGACAAAAACGCGAGCCGCATCAGTGTTTTTTGGTGGCGTTGGGGGTAAGGGGCATGGAGTACCGGGAGGAGGGCCGGGAGGCGCTCCGCAGCCTTCCGGGGCGGATGCTGCCTGGCGGAACCGGGCCGCTTGTCTCCTCCTTTGGCCGTGATCTGCCCGGCATCGACCGCTCCTTGGCCCGCCGGCGTCTTTCTGCCTGTCCGGAAGTTGACTGTCTGCGCCATCGGCTGCCAGTCGGCATCATTGCCGCCGCCGAGCAACGCGCCATCGAGATTGGCGTTGGCGCCGATCGTGTTTTAATCGCTTCCGGCGCGGTGAGCGAAGACTTCTATCTTTCCGCGCTTTCCACCACGCTCGGTATTACCTTCGAACCGCTGGCATTATTACCGCGCGAGGCTTGCCCGCTTGAAAATGAGCGGCTCATCGAAGCCGTGGCGGCGGGAATTCTACCAGTCCGGACAGGCAGGCGGATTGCATACGTTGTCGCCCCACGCGGGCTGGCCGTACGCAGGCTTTTGACTTTTTTTGCGCAGTACCCGGACATGCGCGGCCAAATTCGTCTGACTTCGGCGGCGCATCTCAAGCAATTTGTGTCCCGCCACGGATCGGGGGAGATCGGCGACAAGGCGGCTGAAGGCTTGCGCAAGGCGCGGCCGGAACTGTCGGCGGCTGGCGGCAAGGTGTCGCCGCTCGCAATGGTTATCGCTGGCCTGATCCTCGCAACCGTCCTGGCTGTAGCGCCGGTCATCGTCGCTTCCGTCGCCGGATTTGTCTTTGCCGCCATCTTCGTGGCGTGGATCGCTCTGCGGCTTGTCTGCGCGTGGAGTTTTTATCCCCGGGATATTGAGCCAGTACGATTCTCCGCCGACCATCTGCCGGTCTATACCATTATCGTTGCGCTCTATCGCGAAGCCGCCGCTGTCGAGGGTCTTATCGAGGCGCTGCGGGCGCTCGATTATCCGGCCGAGAAGCTCGATATCAAACTGGTGATTGAGCCCGACGACTTCGACACAAGGAATGCGCTTGCGGCGCAAAAACTCGGCCCCTCCTTCGATATCGTTGTTGCGCCCGATATCGGGCCGCGCACCAAACCCAAGGCGCTCAACATCGCGCTTGCTTATGCGCGTGGCACCTTCACCGCCGTCTACGATGCCGAGGACCGGCCCGAGCCGGATCAGCTTAAACGCGCACTCGATGCTTTTCTCGATGGCGGCAAGCGTGTCGGTTGCGTGCAAGCCTGCCTCACGATCGACAATACCCATGACAGCTGGCTGACCGCTTTCTTCACCGCCGAATATGCCGGCCTGTTCGACGTCTTCCTGCCCGGATTGGCCGAGCGCCGCCTGCCGCTGCCGCTTGGCGGATCTTCCAATCATTTTCGTACGGCGGTTCTGCGCGAAGTTGGTGCCTGGGATGCCTACAACGTCACCGAAGACGCCGATCTCGGCATGCGGCTGTCGCGTTTTGGCTATCATACCAGAATCATCGCCTCGACCACTTATGAAGAGGCGCCGGCGAAGCTTGTGCCATGGCTCAGACAACGGACGCGCTGGTTCAAAGGCTGGATGCAAACCTGGCTGATCCACATGCGCGCCCCGCTCACGCTGATGCATGAGCTTGGTCCGGCGGGATTTATCGGGTTTCAGCTCGCCATCGGCGGGACGATACTCGCCTCGCTCATTCATCCGCTGTTTGTTGCCGCACTTCTCTATTCCATCGGATTCGAAAGTTTACTCTGGCCGGGAGACGGCATTCTCGGCGCAGTCCTGACGATTCTCTACAGCGCGACATTCATCGCGGGTTATTTCACGACGGTGCTGCTCGGGTTCGTTGGATTGTCCCGGCGCGGATTGTTGTCTTCCGCCTGGGTGCTTGCGCTTGTGCCGCTGCATTGGTTGCTTCTTTCCATCGCCGCATGGCGTGCGCTTTATCAGCTCGTGCATGATCCCTATCGCTGGGAGAAGACCGAGCATGGCCTGGCGCGCACGTCGCGGCTGGCGAAGCAGTTTTAAAATCAACCGCGGCGTTGCACCCAAAACCGGCAGGCATCGGCGAATGTATCCGGATTGCCGGTTTCGAATTCGTGCCAGAGTTCAAGGTCCGTCATGGTGCGATCTTGCGGATATTGCGTCCGGTATTGCTGGATGATTGTGGCTTCGACTTCGAAGCCCAGGAATTCAAGATCGTTGTCGGTGAGAAATGTATCGATCCGCGGCAGCGTCACATGCCGTCCGTGAACGAGGGGCTGCGGATCACGGTTGTCACCGGGCGGCGTTAAGCCGGACGGCGCCAGGATATCATCGAGCGATGCCGCGGGAGGCAAGGCCTTCGGTTTGTTATGGCCGCCAGGAGTATCGCCGCTGGATGGCTCAGGCGATAATTGGGCGGCGGGTTTACGCGCCGTCACAATATTGCCGTGCGTCATTTCACGCGACAGGCCGAGCGCCATAAATCCTCCCGGCCGCAAGCGCGCGAGCAATTTGCGCCAATCCGCCAGGGGGTCGGCGAGATGCAGCAACGTATCGCCGGCATCGATGACATCAAATGTACGTTCGGCGCGCTCGATATCGATCATATCCGCGCGCGCATAATCGATGTTTTCCAGACCAAGTTCCCGGGTCTTGCGCCTGGCATAGGCGAGATTTGGAAGACTGCGGTCGATCGCGAGCACTTGCGCGCCTGAAAGCCACCGCGCGATTTCGATGGCGTGCTGTCCGGTGCAACATCCCACGACCAGGATATCGAGCGTTTCCCGCCAGCCGAGGGGACGGAAAAACGCCAGTGGGAACCTGTCCCGCAGAGTGTGATCGATCGATATCCGCTTGCCGGCAGGGGCTGGAAGCGTCCAGCGCGGGTGGGGATTTTTCTCGAAATGACGCGCTTCTGTCCGTGCGGTTGCGGCATCGATTGGAATTAAGCGCGGGATTGCTTTTCCGAGTCTGGCTTCTTCCCGCGGTTCACGGATCTGCTGGGTCAACAATTGCATCACCGCGTCCGGCCAGGTCCGGTTCAGCAAGCTATCCGCATCAGGCAAGGCATGGAGCGGAAAATACGAAGCGGCCACGCTGATGCGCAGCGGCAATATGGGATCGCCGGCAGACAATGCCTTCGTCACCTCCTCGCGCAGGCGGGCCGCCCGCTCGATTTCCTCCTCGCCGCCAACAAAGACGTACTCGTTGAGGAAGCATTGCCGGGCAAGCGCGCAGGAAAGCGCGAGCGCTTCGCTCGCGGCCGGGCCGGACGCATCCGTCATCGTGACCGTTTCCAGCAAGGCGCAACGGATCGCGATCAGGCTTCGCTCAAACGCCTGGTCGGTCAC
>Ga0315281_10015152_pt1 | contig 10348 bp, 7 predicted proteins | sample YL17G07_0_MG_FD_204540 | JGI IMG/M metagenome (GOLD analysis project Ga0315281, IMG submission 204540) | Sediment microbial communities from Yellowstone Lake, YNP, Wyoming, USA - YL17G07_0 | ecosystem: Environmental > Aquatic > Freshwater > Lake > Sediment | place: USA: Wyoming | collected...
GATGCCGTTCTCGGCGATGCTCTATGCGCCGCTGGTGATGCCCGAGATTATCACCGGGCTCTCTCTGCTCTTGTTGTTCGTCGCCATCGATCTCGACCGCGGTTTTGCAACGATCACGATCGCGCATACAACGCTGACGATGTGTTTTGTCGCCGTGGTGGTGAAGGCGCGCTTGGCCGACTTCGATACGAGTCTTGAGGAAGCGGCCATGGATCTCGGCTGCACGCCGATACGCGCATTTCTTGCCGTGACCCTGCCGCTGATCGCACCGGCCGTCATGGCCGGTTTTCTGCTTGCCTTCTCGCTTTCGCTCGACGACCTTGTGGTCGCCAGCTTCACCACCGGTCCAGGCGCCACGACGTTGCCGATCCGTATCTATTCCGACGTTCGTCTTGGCGTAAAACCTGAAATCAATGCCATCTGCACAATTATGATTGCCATTGTCGCTGCCGCGATGATCGTAGCGTCATTATTGATGAAGCATTCGCGGGAAGCGGAAGCGCCTGCGCTTGAAAACTGATGTGACGTTGATCTGGATGTGCGTGGTATTGTTTGGGATTTACCGGCCAGTCAATGAGGACGGCGCTGGCGAGCCCGTGAGGCGTTCGATCGCGGATTTCACGGCCTCGCGCGCCTTGCGATCCTTGACCGCGTCGAGCAGCGGCGCCGCGGCGCCGGAACGCCGGATCAGGCTTTGAGGATCGGGCAGCATCATGGGATCGTCCCATGGCCCCTGTACGACAAATGGCAGCTCGAAACCCGCCGCAGGCGCGCTCGCGCTGGAGAACAGGCTGGCCGTGCCCTTGAGGTCGAAATCGCGCGATGGAATCGACATCGCGCCAGTCAGAGAGAGTTTCACAGCGGCTCCTTCGAGCCGCATCTCCTCGACATTGGCAATTCCTTGGATAATTTTGAGCGCGACGTTGAGTGAATCGAAGGGAGTGCGGCCGCCGCGAAAATTGCTTCCTCCCGACAAAGGCCTGCGTTCCAGCCGCCGCAACAATTGTTCGATGTTGAATCCAGTCAAAGCGCCTTTTCCGCTGCTCAGCTTCGCGGCGCCGTTCAGGGTATGCGTAAGGGCCTGTACATTCGCCCCGGATCCTTCGACCGCAAATGAAATATCGCCTTTCCCCTCGATCCGGCGAAAACCGAATATATCGCCAAGACTTTGGTCAAGATCGACATCGGAAAAATTCAATTGTGTCTTGAGATCGGTGCCCATTTCCGATTTTGCCAGTTCGAGTGAGCCCTTGATGGTGCCGCCGAAGGCTTCGGATTCTCCGATGGTGATTGCCAGCTTTCCGTCACGCAGATTGGCGGCGATCGCAGTGCGGCCGAGTTTGGCGCTGCCAATCGTGACTTGCCGGGAGGAAAGTCTGAGATCGAGGTCGATGCCTGCGAGGCCGTCGAGGTCGATCGGCTGCAAATCCCAGGCGCGTGTATTCGTGGCCAACAAGCGGACCGCGGCGATGTACGGCGTCAAGTCTATTTTTTCGGCTGCCAGCGTTCCCTGCACGGCGTCGTGATTTGTGGCCGCGAAGGCGAGAACGCCTTCGGCTGCATTGCCGTCGAGTTCGACGTGGACATTGGACAGGGAAAACGTGCCAGCCGTTAAATTCGTTTGCGCTTTTAAGGCAAAAGGACCAAATCCGCCGCCAGGAAACGGTTGTTGTCCGGTCCATTGCAGGGTATCGCGCAACGACGAGGAATCGACGGCAAGGGTTCCCTCGACTTTAAGGTTCGGCTGGGTGCTCACTGCGCCTTCGAAGGCAAGCTTGAGTGGCGCCCCTCCGATCCGGAACTTCAAACCCGATCGGTTTCCAGTCAACGCCGAAAAGAAATCGCTGATTGTGATGTTTGCATCGAGAGTTTCATTGTGCCAGTTGAACCGCCCAGTTGCGCCGAAACTTTTTGAGATCGATGGCCAGGCCAGCGACATCTCGATATCATGAAGCGTTTCGACGGTGCCGCGCGCACGATTGCGCAGAGTGATCGTCCCTTGGGAAATGCGGATTTCCGAAAAGGAAACAGCGGATTTCGATGCGCTTGTGCGCGGTTTCAGCGCGCTCGCGAGCATATCGACGAGCGGCAGCCAGTTCGAGCGGCCGGTGGAATCGAAGTCGATGATCACATGTGGGCGCGCCAGTGAGATGTCGGCGATCTCGATACGGCCCAGAAGAAGTGGCAACAGGCGCAGACTGGCCGTCAGCCGTTCGACGGAGAACGCGGGATCGGTGCTTAGATTGTTGTCGAAAATGACGTCTGTGAAATTGACCGCGCCATAGGGAAACAACGACACGGTAATCGGTCCGCGTAGAATTGGATCAAAACCCGTCGCCGCGCGAATCTCGGCCTTGACCGCGTCGCGTGCGCTATCGGGCGAAATAAGAAATGACATCAGTGCGAGCGCGCCAAAGCCCGCCACGACACAGGCAGCGATGGCCATTCCCAGTCGTTTGAAACCCAAGGCTGCGGTCACAGGGCGGGTCCGGTTTTTCGAATTTGAATGCCGGCCAACTATACCGGCTGGCAACGACGGATCAATGTCGTTAGTCTCCATGTCGAATTGATGGCTGGAGCGATATCGATTAAGGTGCCGCGCCCCGCCCTATCTCATTTTATGTTTGGGGCTACTTTATAGTCCGCTTCAGTCTTGGAACGGATCTCGTCTGCGGTCACGCCCGGGGCCATCTCAAGCAACGTCATGCCGCCCTTGCCCTTTTTGTCGATCGTGAAAACACCAAGATCGGTAATCACGATATCGACGACGCCCGCGCCGGTGAGCGGCAAGGAGCAGCGGTGGAGGAGCTTTTTTTCCTCTTTCGCGGTGTGTTCCATAACGACAACGACTTTTTTGACGCCTGCCACGAGATCCATGGCGCCGCCCATTCCTTTCACCATCTTGCCGGGGATCATCCAGTTGGCGAGGTCGCCATTTTCCGCCACCTGCATGGCGCCGAGGATCGAAAGATCGATATGCCCGCCGCGGATCATGGCGAAGGAATCGGCGCTGGAGAAATAACTGGTGGTCGGCAGCTCGGTGACGGTTTGTTTGCCGGCGTTGATGAGATCGGGATCTTCTTCGCCTTCAAACGGGAATGGTCCGGTGCCAAGCATGCCGTTTTCGCTCTGAAGCTGCACGCTCATTCCCTTGGGAATGTAGTTCGACACCAGCGTTGGAATGCCGATGCCAAGATTGACGTAAAAGCCGTCGCGCAATTCTTTCGCGGCGCGTTCCGCCATCTGCTCGCGGGTCCAGGGCATGAAGTGCTCCTCTCAGGCGCGTTTGCGCACGGTGCGCTGCTCGATGTGCTTCTGCGCATTAACGACTTGCAAGATGCGCTGCACATAGAGGCCCGGCGTGATGATGTGATCGGGATTGATCTGACCGGGCTCGACCAGATGTTCGACTTCCGCGACGGTGACCTTGCCCGCGGTCGCCATCATCGGATTGAAATTGCGAGCGGTCTTTCGATAGACGAGATTGCCTTCGGTATCGCCCTTCCAGGCATGCACGATAGCGAGATCGGCGCGGAGTCCACGTTCCATCACGTAGCGTTCGCCGTCGAATTCACGCTCTTCCTTGCCTTCGGCGATCATCGTGCCGGCGCCGGTGCGTGTATAGAACGCGGCAATGCCGGCGCCGCCGGCGCGGATGCGTTCGGCGAGCGTGCCTTGCGGATTGAACTCGATCTCCAGTTCGCCGGCGAGATATTGCTGGGCGAAGGTTTTGTTCTCGCCAACATAGGACGAGATCATTTTCTTGATTTGCCTGGTATCGAGCAGAAGGCCGAGGCCAACTCCGTCGATGCCGGCATTGTTGGAGATGATTGTGAGGTTTTTCACGCCGGAATCGCGGATGGCGTGGATCAATGCCTCCGGGATGCCGCACAGCCCGAAGCCCCCGGCCATGATTGTCATGCCGTCCTTCAACAGGCCGGCAAGCGCCGATTTCGCATCGGGATGAACTTTATTCATGAAGACGACCTCTCTCCCGCAATACCCTTTAGTTCTCTAGCCGAGGTGTCGTGACGCGATCAAGCGCATTGACGGCCGTTCGCGAGCAATTTTCCAAGGATGTGCTGATATAGCCTAGCGAAGCGTGATCGTATTGCGATTTGGCATGTATGCGATCTCCGCAATCAGTTTGTTCAGGATCGCCTTGCCAAACGAATTGAAATTTTCCGCCACCATCACGAAGGCGCCGGAACCGCCGATCACGTTGTCCTGATAATATTTTGCCAGGCCGCCCGGCGGATTTGTGTGCTCGGGGTTCCACGACAAAGGTCTGTCGCTCAGGATAACCAGCCCATTGATCGTCACGCCTTTGGCAAGGGCCAGGTCGCGCGCCAGCGTCACGTCACGGCCGGAATTGTTGGTGCCATCGCCCGAGATGTCGATGGTCATACGTTTGGCTTCATAAGGCGAGCGCTCCAGCTGCGTCATCGCGAACTCGATGCCGCCGCTGATGGACGTTCTGTCCGCAAAGGAGCGCGGCGCTTCAATCAGCTGATCTCCGAATTGGCGTGCGCTTGCTGCATCCTTGATCAGGATCCAGTCGATGACGGTCTTTTGAGCCCCGACGCCGGACCATTCGACGAAACAGATCGCAATCCGGGCGTTTGGGCCGGAACGGATAGCGTCGATCACGCGCGGATCGGAAATGGCCGCTGCGTAGCCTTCGCGTTGCAGCTGAAATTTCTGGGCATCGACGCTGCGCGACACATCGGCCGCCAGCACAAGGAGAAGATCGGCGGTTTCAGCCGAACGGGCTGCCGAACCCTGAAGGACGGCAGCCATTGCCAGGGCCGCCCACAAGCATCGAAGTGCCCGCATTGTCGCCCATCATAAATTCTGGTCGCGGTTTTCACTGGGTGTCACGCAACGAAACCTAGCAGATTCTGAAGGTCATACGAATTTGATTATGGCCGGTTTTGAAAAATATTGCTGTGCCGGTGGTTATGCCTTGAGTGCGCGCACTGCCGGAAACGTGATCTCTACAAGCGTGCCTTCATCGACTTTGCTACTGATCGAAAATCTGGCGCGGTTCGCTTCGGATAACGCCTTGGTCAGCGGCAGACCAAGGTCTGTGCCGGATGAATTGCGCTGTATTGATGTCGCCGTCTGACGGAAAGGTTCCATGACTATCTTGAGATCGTTCTCGCTCATTCCGATACCGGTATCGCGGAAACGCAGCACCACTTCGCCTTTTTCCGTCAAGGCCGTGGAGATAATGATCTGACCGCCGGCGGGCGTGGACTTGATCGAGTTGGATAGAAGATTGATGACAATCTGGCGAACCGAGCGGGCATCGGCCACGACCGGTGGCAATGTCGGCGACAATGAGGTGCGGATGATGGCCCGCTGACGGCTGGCTTGCGGTTGCATCAGGGTTACGCATTGCTGCACGGCCACATTGAGATTGACGCTGACAAGGATGAGATCAAACTTGCCTGCCTCGATCTTCGACAGGTCGAGCAAATCGTTGATCAACGAAGACAGGTGCTCACCGGAGGCGCGAATATCCTTGAGGTATTCGAGGTAGCGTTCGTTGTCGATCGAACCGAGGCGCCCATCGATCATGATTTCGGAGAAACCAATGATCGAATTGAGGGGCGTTCGGACTTCATGACTGATCTTGGCGAGAAAGTCGGATTTTGCGAGGGAGTCGCTTTCCGCTTGATGGCGGGCTTCGATGAGTTCCGCTTCCGCCCTCATCCAGCGCGTATCGTCCTCGGCGCGCTTGAATGCAATCTCGGCGGCGTTCTGATGCTGGTGAATGGCAGGGTTCGCAAGCATGAGCGCATGTGAGTTCTCGCCTTCCCACATGATTGGGAACAATTGTCCCTCGATTGGATGTTTGGCGCCGCGGTTGGTCGACACCGCAATCGATCGCGCGGAACTGGCGGCTGCGTTCAAGGCAGCTGCCGAGGGCTCGATGAAAAGGCTGTCGAGACCACCCGCATTTTCGAGCGCATCGAGACTCGCATAGCCTGCCCAATCGAGAAATGCGCGATTGGCATATAACAGCCGGTCGAGCCGGTAGATCATGATCCCGCCCGGTAACCGGTCAAGCAGAAGTCTGTTCTCGGAAAATATTTTCTGTGCGGCAGGAATTTCAGCAACAGCGGATATCGATGCGTCTGCCGGGGCGGCAGCTGGAGCATGCGTCTCTATTACTGGCGAGGTGACATGTTCTTCCAGCGTATTCTCATGCGCAAGTTTATCCGCGGCGATTCCTTCAGTACCGCGTCCCTTAAGGCGGGCATTGATCTCGCGGGCGAGTTCGCGAAAGGCTTTGTGCTCCACTGGACTTAACGCTGGCGTCTTTGGTTCCGTGGGCGGGGCTGGCGCACGGAAGGGAACGACATTTTTCGTCGCCGAGATGATTAAATTGAGTTTATGTCCGGGCTCCACGCCAGACGGCCGGGCATGAACGTGTGTTTCACGTGAAGTATCTTGTTCGATTGCTTCATCCCGCATTGCTGGTTTTTGAGGCGGTGAAGTTTCCTGGGAGGTCCGCCGCGTATGGAGGATAGCCGAGATGCGCGCCACGTCGCGGCAGACGCCAAATCCGCAGTAACCGAGAAATGAATGTGCGCGATCGAAAATGGGCAGACCCGATAATTCGGTCGTTAGCCGCTCGGAGCTGTCTTCCACCGGCCAGGCGATCGTGATGCGGCTCCAGGTATCGCGGGTTGCAACGGCTTGCGCCATGCGTCCTTGGGGATCGAGATCGAGTTCGGCGGCAATTTCCGGCCATGGGCGGTCGAGTGCGCTCGCGATCTTCGGACCTATCAGTTCAATGAATTCGTGAGAGTCTGGCGTAAAGCGGCCGTCGGCATCCATCCGCCACACGAAGCGCAGCGGGTGGCGGCGCTGCGGGATTGTGTTTTCGATCTTGTGCGCCGTCCTTGTAATAGTCTCGCTAGAAGGAGAGAGAGTCGCCACGAGAATGGCTGCGGCATCGCTCCCCATCCGCTCGATCGAGAGAGCGCCATGGGTTGTGGTCTTGGCAGCGTGACCATTCGCCCAGGCTTCGTCCGCAAGGCTCTCCGCATCGAGGCTGGCGAGGGTGACAATATTTCCGACGCGTTGCCGCGCCTCGCTCGTTGCATGCAGAAGTGTGCGGTCAGCGCTAAACACGGCAATCGCTCCGGGAGCGCCGTCGAACAGCCGCCGCGCCCGCTCGCCAAGTGACAGGGCTGGCCCCGCGGCTTCGGTTGCGATTACCAAAATGCCGTGGTTACCACCGGCGAGCGTAATGCATGAGCAGGAACAAAGCTGCAGCTTACCCATGCCGGCGCCAAAACCGCGCAAGCGTTCCAGCCGCGGCGCACCGCCGGGCGATAACGTTGCCGCAATACGCGTGATTTGCACCGCGGCGGGATCGTGCTTATCGAATCGGCGATCGTCGAGTGCGGCGCAGGTCGAGGCGTCGAAAATAGCCGCGCCCACCGGATTGGCCCATAAGATCCGGGACGCGTCCGCGCTCCACAGCCATGCCGGAGTTCCGTTCATGGCATGAACTGCTAGCCGCGGGTCGTGCATATAGGCGAAATCGGGCACGTCGCTTATCCGGCTGTATGAGGCATCATGCGCGGCTGTGCGACGACAGCCGCGTAGGTTAATGAATTTCTAATCGGCCATCCTGCCGCCGTCCATGAGGTGAACCTGTTCGAGCGCCGTGAACCGAGGATAACCTTAATCCTGCGAACCACGTCGCTTGCTGATCTTGCCGAGTGCGATTGTTCCTGAGGTGGGCGATGTCATGGCGGGGCGTGTTGAATTCGTTGCGTATTTCATCAACGTGCATTGCAATATATTTTAGTGTTAGAGAATAACAATGGCGGGTGCTTTTCATCGAGGAAATAAATGAAATTCTGTATTAGCTCTAAAATATATAAGTAATATGAAAGTGTTACAAATATTTTTCGGAGAGTGCGTTGAAAATCGGCCTCTAGCGATAACTTTGTATTGCGGTGCAATAATAACTATTGCGTCGCAATATTTCTGATATTACATTCAATTTACAAACGAGCGCTGCCTCGTGCCGTGCTCACAGAGTCGGCAGGTTTGGAAGTCCGTGCAGCTTCGCCCGTGAAGGATGAATGTCATGACCAAGGCCACCACCACCGCCAGGACGAAGCCCGCCAATTCCGCGGCCTTCGCAATTTTTGACGTGCCAAAATTCGAAATCCCCGCGGCATTTCACGACTTGGCCGAGAAAAGCGTTTCGCAGGCGAAGGAGAATTACGAGAAAGTGAAGACCGCGACCGGGGAAGCGACGGATCTCCTCGGGGACACTTATGCGACCGCCACGAAGGGCGCCGCCGATTACGGCATCAAGCTGCTCGATGTCTATCGTTCCAACGCCAATGCGGCTTTCGATTTCGCGAGCGGCTTGCTCATGGTGAAATCGCTTTCGGATGCGGTGGAATTGACGACCGCGCATGCGCGCAGCCAGTTCGATGCGGTGTCGGCGCAAACCAGGGAGCTTGCCGGCCTGGCGCAAAAAGTTGCGGTCATGACGGCCGAGCCGATCAAGGATGGCGTGAGCAAGGCCTTCAAGCAGACCGTGTGACGCGCGAAGCGCATTGTGTTGCGTAGTGATTGCGTTGGGTAGCGCAGGCTATCGCGGAAGTGGAGTAACGTGAGTAGATAAGCCCGGACCCTGCGCCCGGGCTTTGTCTTTCTTGGCTCACGCATTGCTGGTCATCTTCCTAGCGCGTGATCAGGCTGAGTGGAATCCGGTCAGCCGCACTCAAGTCGGCTATAGCCGACTTGGGCGTTATATATCCGCCGATCTCGGGTAAACCCGAGATCGGTATCACGCGCCAAATTAAGAAGTTAGAGCGCGAACGCAGATAAGTTTACGCAATCTGCGCAAGCTTGATTGCTTTGTGCAAAACCGGTTCCCACTTTTGCTGATCGCGCTCTAAAGCGCGAAGGATGCCAAACACTTGCCAAAGAGGGGCCATACTCCTAGGTTCGCCCCGCTCGTCCGCTCCGTGCAGCTGTAGCTCAGTTGGTTAGAGCGCTGGTCTGTGGAACCAGAGGTCGGTGGTTCAAGTCCACCCAGCTGTACCATATAAAATTGATGGGTCGGCGCCGGTTATTGTCTTTTTACAGTCGTATTCCAGCGTTGTTGATGTTGCGGCACCGTCATCAGCTTTGCCGCGGGAACTTGTGGAGAGAGGCTGGGCGCCGGCGGCGGAGTGCTTGGAGCTTGTTCCGGGGACCAGCCGCAGGCCGATGCCAGACGGCCGCGCACGGCACTGACAGGGCCTAGATTAAAAGTAAGGTTCTCCATATCCCCCTGGAAGTCGCCAAGACGGACGCGAAGCGTTCCATTGTCGGGAAGAGAGTTGATGAAAATAATGGCCATTCTCTGCATCGGAATAAATGCGGCCGCTCCTTCCTTCGAGGGCGCCCACTTCGTCTCGATGGCCTTGTCGTTGTTGATCCGGTAGGTCACCGGCAAGGCGCCAGCAGCGCCAAGATAAGTGCGGGCGTTGATGAAGGCGTCGGTGGTTTTTTCGTGACAACGCAGGACCAGCGCGGCCGCCTTCTCGGCGGATTCAAGGACCGCCGCGATCTGCGGCGAATTATCAACCGCAGATTTGCTCTCGGTAATGTGCCAGTCTTGCACTTCGGCGCTGGTCGTCTCGCCCGTGTGGAAGCTCCGGACTGTTACATTCAACGCCTTGTCATAACACTGAAGACGTTCGGCATCGTTCTTGACCAATTTGCATGCAACGACCTTGCTGTAATCGGGAATATCCTGTGCGTACGATGAAGGCGTACCAGCTGTGAAACACAGGATGGCGGACACGATGACAACGCGAAGACCTGCGATCATGACTTCCTCCAACACGTATTCCTGTAAAATTATCTATATACCGACATTCCCCAGATTAACTCTGAAACGGCATAAACGATAGCAGGCAGTTGTATCCCCTGGAAGCGATGAACGGGCGATCGGAAATCTTGGCATGGAGATGGGATACAGCCCGCTTGATGTCCAGGAGGCGACGAGCACCAACGCAGACAGCAAGTGGACCTTTAGCAGCCGGTCGTATTCCTCAGAGGTGCGGCTCTTACGCTTGGGGAGCGACGTGAAGGCGCATGAACTCATCCGCAACTTCCCTCTAAAGGTCCGCACCGCGCGGGCCGCCCTGCGCTCCGCTACAGTTTCTGCGCCCTTCTCCACTGCGCCTAGGAGCTTCTTGGCTTCTGACTGCGCTTCGTCAGGCGTCAATCGCCCTTGCTCACCGATTGTGATCAGGCGGGATCGCCCGGCCTTTCGGAATTGCGCGACATAGAACTTTTTGCCGCTCGGGAACCC
>Ga0315281_10015153_pt1 | contig 10348 bp, 7 predicted proteins | sample YL17G07_0_MG_FD_204540 | JGI IMG/M metagenome (GOLD analysis project Ga0315281, IMG submission 204540) | Sediment microbial communities from Yellowstone Lake, YNP, Wyoming, USA - YL17G07_0 | ecosystem: Environmental > Aquatic > Freshwater > Lake > Sediment | place: USA: Wyoming | collected...
CGGAAAGAACATCGCAGAGGTAAGCGCGATGTCCGTAAATCAGGCGATACAATGGGTCGAGTCCCTCACCGGCGGCAAAGCTAAGCCTGCGATCAGCGAACGTGAAATGCACATCGGCCGGCAGATATTCAAGGAGATCAGCGGCAGGCTGGGCTTCTTAAGGGATGTCGGGCTCGACTATCTCAGCGTAAACCGCGCGTCGAGCACCCTGTCCGGCGGCGAGGCGCAGCGCATAAGGCTGGCGACGCAGATCGGCAGCGGCCTTATGGGCGTGCTATATATCTGCGACGAGCCTACCGTCGGGTTGCACCCGGCCGACGACTACCGCCTCATCAAGACGCTGAAGAAGCTGCGCGACCTGGGCAACACCATCATTGTAGTCGAGCACGACGAGGCCATGATGCGCGCCGCCGATTATATCATTGACATGGGGCCCGGCGCCGGCGAGCATGGCGGGGAGATCGTCATCACCGGAACGCTGCAAGATATTATGAATTGCACAGAGTCAAGCACGGGCAACTATCTCAGCGGGCGTAAGAAAATTCCGCTGCACAAAGAACACCGGACGGGATCAGGCAACCAGATCGTCATACGCGGGGCGCGCCAGAACAACCTCAAGAACATCGACGTGCACATACCGCTGGGGAAGTTGGTATGCATCACGGGCGTATCGGGATCGGGCAAGAGCACGCTCATCGGCGATATACTCCATAAGAAGCTGGCGCAGCTTTTCTACAGGGCCAAGGAGCGCCCGGGCGATTGCGACGGCATCGACGGGCTGGAGCACATCGACAAGGTGGTGAACATCGACCAGTCGCCCATCGGCCGCACGCCGCGCTCAAACCCCGCCACCTACACCGGCACCTTCACCCCAATACGGGAACTGTTCGCCACGGTGCCCGAGGCGCGGGCACGCGGATACAAGGCCGGGCGTTTCTCATTCAACGTCAAGGGCGGCCGCTGCGAGGCCTGCCAAGGCGATGGCTACATCCACATAGAGATGCAGTTCCTTCCGGACGTCACCGTGCCGTGCGAGGTGTGCCACGGCAAGCGCTACAACCGCGAGGCGCTGGAGGTCTATTTCAAAGGCAGGAACATCGCCGAGGTACTCGATATGACCGTGGCCGAGGCGCTGTCGTTCTTCGAGAACGTCCCCAAGCTGAAAAACAAGCTAGTGACGCTGAACGACGTCGGTCTTGGTTATATAAGACTGGGGCAGCCGGCGACGACGCTCTCCGGCGGGGAGGCGCAGAGGGTGAAGCTCTCCTCCGAGCTGTCCAAGCGTTCGACTGGCCGGACGCTTTACATCCTCGACGAGCCGACCACCGGCCTTTCATTCGAGGACGCGGCGGCGCTGCTGCAAGTGCTACACCGGCTCGCCGACGCCGGCAATACGGTAGTGCTTATCGAGCACCACCTTGATATGATTAAGAATGCAGATTATATAATCGACCTGGGCCCGGGCGCCGGCGACAAAGGGGGGTATGTCATCGCCACCGGCACGCCGGAGGAAATCGCCAAGGTGAAATCTTCCTATACAGGCCAGTATTTAGCGAATGTACTATCGAAAAGCGCTGCCAAGTCAAAGTATAATAGAGCAGGAATCGAGGATAGAACTTGAGCAAGGAAGAATTACAAATATATATCAGGCAGCTGAATCATCAAGACCCTGAAGCACGCTACTGGGCGGTGGTTTACTTGGAACAGTCTGCCGACCCTGAATCGGTGCCGGCTCTTATCGAGGCGCTTTCCGGTGAGGATCTCTACCTGTGCGGCTGCGCCGCCAAGGCTCTAGCCGCTATCGGAGCCGCTGCTTGCGACGCCATGCCAGCCTTAACCGAATGTCTGAAACACGAGGACGCGTGGGTCTGCAAAACCGCCGAATATGCTTTGGAGAAAATCAGGGGTAAATAGAGGTGTCCTTCCACGGAAGGACCGGGGTACTAGGAGTGTCCTCCCTTGTCTCGTTTTAGACAAACGTCTTTAGTGTTGGGAAGTCCAGAGGGTGGTCCCTCTGGCGGGGGAACTGGGGGTGTCCCCCAGCCTTTTTCATAGTCCCCCAAAGTATGGGGGACTATCAGGGGGTTTGGATAACGATTCCCCCAATCTTGGGGGATAGCAGGGGGTTGACCAGGACTTTCAACTCCTCCCAAGAACAAAAAGGCCATCTACCCTCAAACGATGGCCTGCAATTCTACGATATATGCCTATTTCTTACTTACGGGGAACCTGACCTCAGTAAGAATCTCGGCTGGCGGCGTGTTGCCCGGCTCGGTAAGATAGACCTCCTCGCACGGACCGATAATTTGATAACCGTTATTAGCTATCCATGATGTAAGTTTATTATAAGTATCGCCGATATTGGAGAAAGGCCCCCTGTGGATAGTAGAGGCTACGGTAGTTTCTTCCAGGCACCGGAACCCCAGACCCCTCTCATCCGGTCCCGATGAGTCGCAGATACCAGCTATCGGGGCCCGTAGTTCCCATTGAAGCTCTTCCTTAGATACCTGCTCCAGGGAGTTGAAATAGACACCCGACGGAGGTCCCGCCGGAATAAAACCTTTCTCGGCCACAAAGGCAAACAGCTTGCCGAACGCTTCGTTGATCAGGGAGAACGGCCCCTTCATGGCGATGAAGGCTGCCGTCATCGGCTCTGTCTTTTTCACTGTTGCCTCTGTGTTCATCTCTGCTTTACCCGTTGGGAATCAAATAAATTCCATAATCGTTATATCGATAATAATTATGTTTAATAGATTAAAACCTAAAAACATCCCGCCTGTCAACCTCTTAAATTACCTGTATTTTCGAACCGTCTGCGCCCTTGGTCACCTCTATACGTACGGGGAAGGATTCCTTCATCTCGTCAATATGCGTGATAACTAAAATCTTCTCGAAATCATCCTGAATGGAATTAATCGCCTCCACCAGCCGTTCGCGGCCATTGGCGTCCTGCGAGCCGAAACCTTCATCGATAATCAGCGTGGGCAGCGGTGCACCCGCGCGCCGCGCCAGCAGCTTCGACAGGGCAATGCGCAAAGCGAAGTCTATACGGAACGCCTCTCCGCCGCTGTACATCTCATAGCGGCGCGTGCCCAGCTCGTCCCCGATATTGATATCGAGCGTCTCCGCCTCGCCCTCCTTGCTCTTCAGGGCTCTTTGCGATTCTATCCTCACACTCATACGGTTATCGGTCATGCGCGACAGAAGACTATTTGCTTCTTCCTCCAGTTCTGGCAGAGCATTCTCGATAAGCATGGCCTGTATGCCTTTCTTGCCGAAAGCCAATGCCAGTTCCTCGTATATCTTCTGCTCTTTTGTAACTGCCTCCCGCAATGCCAATTTCTCCCCCCGGCTGCGCTCAAGGCTGGCACAGCGCTCCAGCCTTTCCTTAACCGAGCCCATGAGCTGGCGCCCCTGCTCCAGCCTTTTGGCGATATCATTGAAATCCTTCTTCGCCGCACCGAGCCTGGCCTCCACTTCAGGCATGCCCACCATCTCAGCTTTTTGAGCTTCACGATTTTTAATCTCCGCATCGAGGGTATCCCGCCACGTCCGCATGTCCTCCTCCGCCTTCTTTAAAGCCTCACGCTCGTCCGGTAACGAACTCTGCGCTTCCTCATAGTCCTTATCCAGCGCCGCGGCACGTCTGGCATACAGCTCGCGACCCTCACGTACCGTTCGTTCCAGCCCGCTGATCTCAGCCTTGAGCGATTTCGCCGTCGCCTCGATCCGGTTCTTTTCCTCCTCGTTCACGCGGAAAAGCTCTTTCTTCTCCAATCCCTGCGTTTGATAGTTCTCCATTATCCTGGTGCGCCCTTCCACTCCCAGTTCCGTGCCGCACAGAGGGCACTCGGCCTCCTCAGACGAAAACATATCGAGCTTTTTACGCAGCTCTGCCATCTCTTCTTTCAGCTTGTTATTCTCGTTCACGAGAGAGTGGACTAGATTGGAAAGCTCCTGAAGCTGAGCCCGCTTCTTGTCCAGCTCATCCTCTTTTGAAGCAAGCTCTTCGAGATGCACCTTGATCTTTGCCGCCGCATCGCTGTAAGCCGCAACTATCGATTCAAATTTCTCAATCCGTTTGCGATGCTCCTGAACACGCTCGTCGAATGAGCCGATGGCGCCCTGCGCCTGCTTGATGCGCTTTTCTATCTCCCCTTGCTGTTCCTTCTTTAAATCCAGGCTTTGCTTACGCTCCTGTAAAACTCGAACGGCATCCTGAAGCCCTTGCCATTCCTGCTTAAGTTGAATAACAGTATCGCTGACACTGCGAAGTTCAGTTTCATACGTTCCCTTTTCAGCGACTTCTTTATCCATCTGCGCGATGGCGATCTCCAGTTCCTTGGCCGCGCTTTGCTCGTCCTTGGCATGCTCCTTGGCCCGTTCTTCAAGCTCATCATAGCGCGAGAGCCCCAGGATATCGGCCAGCACCTGCTTGCGCTTTGACGGCTCCTTCTTGCTGAACTCATCGGCGCGCCCCTGCACCAGATAGGCGCTGTTGATAAAAGTCTCGTAATCCATGCGCAGTGTATCGATGATCTTATGCTCCGTTTCACGGAGAGCATTACCCGATATCGATCGGAAGCTCTCCCCTGCAGCGACCTGGAAATCAAGCAGCGATTGCCCGGCACGCCGCGTCTTCGACTTGGAACGTTTGCGTATCACCCGGTAGCGTTCCCTTCCGACGGCGAACTCGAACTCCACCTCCATATCTGTCATACCAAGGTGTATCAGTTCATCATCGGTTTTAGCCCTTGACTTGCCCCAGAGCGCCCACGTCATCGCGTCGAGGAGCGCAGACTTTCCGTTGCCGTTATCACCGCCGAGGCAAGCTACATGGATGCCTTCGAAAGACAAAGACGCCTCCCGATAGCACATGAAATTTCGCAGCGATAGCTTAATAGGAATCATAGTATATATTCCCTGCCCTTTTCGGGAATAACTATATCCATGCCTTTAAGTTCAGAGAAAAGGTCAGGCTGTTCCGTATGTACCGGAAACAGCTTCTTCGGGTTTATCTCTTTTATCAGACGTTTTATCTCAGTGCCGGATGCATGTCCGGAGACATGCGCCTTCTCATACGGCATGAGCCCGAAGTGCTCGAGCCACCTCTCCACCTTGCCCTGCTCGATCTCGCCTTCATCATCGAAAGGCTCGGTCTTGGACCAGATATAGCTCGACCCTGCATTCGGCCTGATATTGATCAAATCCGTGAGGTCAAAGAAATCTATTCGTACAATGAAATCCCCCTGACGGCGATGGATATCATCACAGGTTACACAGTTAGGGAGGTCGAGGAACTCCCGCTCCCATGTCGCATAGTCCTGCTTAACGATGCTATCGGGATAAGCGAGGCGATCCGATTTGGTTATCAAGCCCCAGCCTTTTCTATCGACGTAGATGACGATATTTTCGTCATCGAGCGATGGAGCGCCAGCGTCGCTGCCCTCAAGCTGCTGCAGCAAATAAGCCTGCTTTAAACTCAACGCCAGCTTCCGACCGGTAGCCCTGGCGACCTCATAAAAGCTTCTAAGCCTCTCGATATCCTTCCAGGGATAGTTGGCTATGACGAGGTTCTTGGTCTTTTGCACCACACCAGCTACCTTCTCCTGAACATCCTGCTCAGTAGAACCCTCTTTCTGATCGATCCGAGTCCCCTCACAAATGAGGGCAATGGGCTCAGAGGCCGCGGCGTGCCGCACGAACTCCTCGGTAAGCTCCCCAGCATATCCGTGAAACCGCAGATCGCCCGTATAAACGATGACGCCCTGAGACGTGTGGATCAAGTAGCCGCAGGCCCCTGGGAGCGAGTGGTTCACCGGTATGGCCTCAACCTTTATATCACCGATTGAAAATTCTTCACCCGGGGTAAGTCCATTGAAGGCTCTTGCTACCCTCGCATCATCGCCTCTGGCCTTTGACAGCGTCCCCTTGGCGGTTTCCCTCAGCTTGAATGACTCCTTGAGGGTCAGGTAATCGCAGAACGAACCTCCTCCGGACGTCTCTTCCATCGAGGCCAGCATCCGCTTCGTCACATCCATAGCATAGATGGAAATGTCACTGCGTACGAAATGTATGTACGACGCATGATCGGCATGGGCGTGACTGAGCAAAACCGCATCATACGCAGGACATGATTCGACCGCCATTCCTGTATGGGATAAGTAATCCTGGCGATAGAAGCCACCCATATCGGGTAATACAGGTAGAAGGCCCATCTCCAGGAAATCGATAACGCCGTTATACCGCTTCGGCTGGAGGAAATCATCGAAATACAGGTTCGATTGTTTGAAGCTCATGCCGAAATCGAGCCAGACACGCGCGCCATCCGACTCGATTAGTATCTTATTGCCGCCGATCTCGCCAACGCCGCCGTAAAAGGTGAGTTTCTCCATCGATGTTCTCCGTTTTTGTGTGACACTATTCTATCATAACCTTCACAACACCTTATACCTTGATTAGTGAACCGATGCCGATTACAATTGTCCTAGCTTAAGGTGAGCCGATGTTTGAGACGTTATCAGAAAAACTGAATGCAGTCTTTAAAGGTCTGGGGAGCAAGGGCAAGCTCACGGAAAAGGATATCGACGAGGCGCTACGCGAGGTACGGCTTGCACTCCTTGAAGCCGATGTTAACTTCAAGGTGGTCAAGGATTTCGTGGCAAAGCTGCGCGAGAGGGCGCTGCAAAGTAATGTACTGGAGAGCCTGACGCCCGCGCAGCAGGTGATAAAGATCACCAACGAGGAACTCACTTCCATCCTAGGGGGAGCGCCCAGCCGTCTGGCGACGGCCAACCACCCCCCTACAGTTATTATGCTGGCCGGATTGCAGGGCTCAGGCAAGACGACAACGGCGGCAAAACTGGCGCTCCATTTGAAAAACCAGGGGCAACGTCCGCTTCTCGTAGCCGCTGATATGCAGCGTCCCGCCGCTATCGACCAGCTTATTGCCCTGGGGAAGCAGCTCAACTTGCCTGTATATAGCGAAAGCCTCACTTCAAAAGCTCCTGCAGTATGTGCCAATTCTTTGAAGCGGGCTAATGAACTGGCATCTACCTGGGTCATAGCCGACACTGCCGGGCGCCTTCATATAAACGAAGAGCTCATGAAGGAAGTAGCGGAGGTTAAAAAAGTACTTCAGCCTGCCGAGGTTCTGCTCGTTGTTGATGCCATGACCGGACAGGACGCGGTGAATGCCGCATCCGAATTTCATGCCAAGCTGGGGCTCACCGGCCTGATCCTGACCAAGATGGACGGCGACGCCCGCGGCGGGGCCGCGCTTTCGATAAAATCAGTCACCGGTGTGCCTGTGAAGTTCATAGGAACCGGCGAGAAGATGGATGCTCTGGAGCCGTTCTACCCTGACCGTCTGGCCTCGCGCATCCTCGGCATGGGCGACATGCTCACACTGATTGAAAAGGCAGAGAAAGCTTTCGATGCGGAACAGGTGCAGAAGCTGGGGGAGAAGGTAAAACATGCCACCTTCGACCTGGAGGACTTTCTAATTCAACTCCGCGAACTGAAGAAAATGGGGTCGTTCAGCCAGCTGGTAGAGATGATCCCGGGACTATCATCCATCGCTAACAAAAATCCTGAGGCTGTAGACGACAAGAAGCTGAAGAAGATAGAGGCGATGATACTTTCAATGACACCGCAGGAACGGCGCAATCCCGATATCATAGACGGCAAACGCAAGCGCCGCATCGCCGGCGGCAGCGGAACCACGACCCAAGATGTGAACCAGTTATTGAACCAGTTCCGCCAGACCCAGAAAATCATGAAACAAGTATCCCGAATGAAAAAGGGAGGTCTGGGCGGGCTGGGGAACCTGGGCAAGATGTTCCACTAAGGCTATATAGCCCTTGAAACTGCTGGATACCTCATGCTAGGAGCTCTACACTTCGACGATAATCATATATCCACTATACTTTTAAAGACCCCCGACAATGGATAACACAGGAGATTGATATCTTATACGTCGACCAGTAGAGGTGTCCTTCCGCGGAAGGACCGGGGAATTGGGGGTGTCCCCCAGATTTAAAAAAATCCCCCAAGTATGGGGGATTTAGGGGGTTGGTAGTAAAGCGATCTCTATTTCTTCACCATCGTGACTGTCAGCACTCCCGGCTCGATTTCGATTTCTTTAATAGTAACCGCTAATTCATCCCAGCGTTTCCCCAGTTCATGCTCAAAAGCGGTCATAACATTATTGATCAGAGTTTTAGGAAGTATCAGCCTGCCGAAATCGAGGCGCTTGACGGTAAAATCGGGCTTCCCATCTTTCGCTTTAATCTCAATTTGCACAGACGTCTCAATGCAAATACCAACATGGATTTTCGCTGAAGCGCACACTGCACCCTGGCTGAAGTAGACCTGCGGATAGTCCGTATCTATGGAAATGTTCCCCTGCCGGGCTAGTTGGTCCAGCTTGGAGGTGGCCTCCTCCTGCGTGATCTCAAAAACAAGTTCCTCCCCGCTTGAAGCGGTTTCAATATCTTCTTTTAGTTCATCTATTTTACTGTCAAGGCTGGCCGTTAATTCACTCGTCGCGGTTATCCAGTCCACCCCCCAGTCAGCCGTAGATACCGGGCCGGTAACGAGATAAAAGAAGATGCCCGAGATAAGGAATATCACTGCGAACACGCCGCACGTTGTAATGAATATATTCCTGACAGCCTTTTTGCTCAGCTTATTCAAGATAATCCTTGAGCTTCTTCGAGCGGCTGGGGTGCCGCAGTTTTCTCAACGCCTTGGCCTCTATCTGGCGTATTCTTTCCCTGGTAACCCCGAACTCGCGCCCCACTTCCTCCAGTGTACGGCTGCGCCCGTCCTCGAGACCGAACCTCAGCTGAAGCACACGGCGCTCACGGGGATTGAGTGTGCACAATACCTCATCTATCTGCTCCTTTAAAAGCTGATGCGAAGCCGCATCCGGCGGCGCCAGCGCACTCCGATCCTCGATAAAATCACCGAGATGGCTATCTTCCTCTTCGCCGATCGGGGTCTCAAGCGACACGGGCTCCTGTGACACTTTAATAATCTCACGCACCTTCTCCGGAGTCACCTCCATGCCCTTGCCTATTTCCTCGCTGGTAGGTTCCCTGCCGTGCTCCTGAACGAGGCGGCGGCTTACACGCAGAAGTTTGTTTATTGTTTCTACCATATGGACCGGTATCCGTATAGTGCGCGCCTGGTCGGCTATGGATCTGGTGATAGCCTGCCTGATCCACCATGTAGCGTATGTGCTGAACTTATAACCTTTGCGATAGTCGAACTTCTCAACCGCCCTGATGAGGCCGATATTGCCTTCCTGTATCAGATCAAGCAGTGTCATACCCCTGCCGATGTACTTCTTCGCTACGCTCACTACAAGGCGCAGGTTAGCTTCCGTGAGATGCTTTTCAGCTCTGGCTGCCTCATATACGACCTGCTCAAAATAGGCATCGAACTCTTTCTCTTTGGCCTGGAGCGATGTCTTAAATCGAGGCTGCGCCAGGAGATAACTCACTTCGCCCGTGACCTTATCCTCCAGCATCTCCATCACCCTCGGCGGTATCAGGCTGCTGTTGAGTGAAAGGTTTACCATTGCGATGCCGGTATCACTGACATTAACTTCGCTGTGTTCTGCGGTGATTTCTATGAGTTGCTGATCTATAGCAGCATCTACAGCCTTCCTAAAATCCGGATCCGATATCCTCTCAACCAGAGAACTGGCAGGGCTTAGGCCCAACTCCTCCTCAATAAGCTGCATGAGTGGAGCTGCCTCACAAAGCTGTCGCAGTATAACCAGTATAATTTCGCTGGAGGTGATAGGAACACCATTCCTGGCAAACCAGCCATCCCGTATCCGTTTAATATGCCGATCCCGCTCCATCTTGCTTGCCAAAACCTTTTCCTCGCTGGCATTAAGCAGGGATACATTCCCGATTTCCCTTAAATACAGACGGACAGGGTCATCAATTATGTCCTGCTCCTCAATATCAAGTGCCTTCTCAAGATCTACTTCCTGTTCTACCTCGGGCTCTATGACCTCGTCTTCGGCAACTTCTACAGCATCCTCCGCCCATTCGTGATGCGGCTTACCTTCTCTTTCGCTGATATCGCTGTGTGACAGGGCTGTATAGAGCTCCGCCAGCGTACCCAGATCATGTTCAGGCACAATATCATGGGCATCATCGTGATTCTCAGTGTGAAGCTTAGGATTAAGCAATTTATCTAAACCGCCATCTTCTCGCATCGTCATTTTCGAATTCCCCTCCCTCCTCTCTTCGCCTTCTCAAAAATATCCTTTAGCTGAGTAGTAGGCTCTAAAGACCTCTGAAGCAGTAATTCTACCTGCTCTTTAATG
>Ga0315281_10015155_pt1 | contig 10347 bp, 9 predicted proteins | sample YL17G07_0_MG_FD_204540 | JGI IMG/M metagenome (GOLD analysis project Ga0315281, IMG submission 204540) | Sediment microbial communities from Yellowstone Lake, YNP, Wyoming, USA - YL17G07_0 | ecosystem: Environmental > Aquatic > Freshwater > Lake > Sediment | place: USA: Wyoming | collected...
TCCTGCCCGAGCGATGAGTGTACGGGGATCGACGGCACTCCACGGTTGAGCCCCTACACTGCCGCCCATGGCCTGGCTGGAAGCGCCCGATCGGCGCCTGATCGCGCTGACGCTGCTCGCAAAGCTGGGCGTCCTGGCGGTCGGCGCGATCGCGTACACCGTCCTGAGCCACGGCATGATCCGCGGGCCACACGACGCGCTGGCGATCTGGAACCAATGGGATGCCCCGCATTACCTCGACCTTGCGGTGTTCGGCTACCGCGCCGACGACCCGGGCAACCTCGCGATGTTCAGCAAGCATGGCGACCTCGACCTGTTCATCGTCTTCTACCCGCTCTACCCGTGGCTGGTGGGCGCCGTCAATGCGGCGCTCGGCGACCCGATCTGGTCGGCCTTCATGGTGACCAGCCTGGCCTCGCTGCTTGTGGCGCCGCTTCTCTATCGACTGGTGCGCCACGACGAGGAGCGCGGCGTGGCGATGCGCGCGGCCGTCTTCACGCTCATCTTCCCGACCGCCTACTTCCTCCATCTGCCCTACACCGAGGCGCTCTTCCTGGCGCTGGTGCTGGGCTCCTTGCTGGCCGCGCGGACCGATCGGTGGTGGCTGGCGGGAGCGCTCGGTGGGCTGGCCGCTCTCACACGTGCGAACGGACTGATCCTGATCCCGGCCCTCGCGGCTGAGGCGTTCGGCCAGTGGCTGCACCTTTCTCGCGCGGATCGGCGGCTGCGCGTCGAGTGGCTGGCGATCGCCCTGGTGGGAGTCGGCTTCGGCGTCTACCTGGTGGTCAACCAGGTCGTGTACGGCGAGCCGTTCGCCTTCCTGCGCATCCTTCGGGAGCATTGGTACAAGTCCCTGGCGCCTCCCTGGCAAGGGATCGGCGGGGTGCTGAGCTGGATCCGGAAGCCGAACGCAGACCAGGCGCTCACGCTTGGCTGGATGGAGCTGCTGTTCATCGGCATCGGCCTGGCCGGCACGATCCACGTCGCAGTGCGCAGGCGGTGGACCTGGTTCGTCTGGATGGCGAGCAACTGGCTGCTCTTCGTCAGCACCTCGTTCGTACTGTCGGTGCCGCGCTACTCGCTGACCCTCTTCCCGCTCTTCGTCTCGGTCGCGCTGGCCACCCGTCGCAGGTGGCTCTTTGCGACGCTGGCGCTGCTATCGATCGCGGGGCTGGTCTACTTCACCGGGCGCTTCGCGACCGGACGGTGGGCCTTCTAGCCGGGGGCCGCTGGCCGAAGGTTTCGCGGGCAACGAAAAGTCCCGAAGGAACCGTGGCGACCGTTGATGTGATCTCCAGTCGGCCAACTGCCCCTTCGGGACGCCGTTAGCATGCCGTCCGCCCGAGGGAGGCACAAGAGGGGTTATCCACCAATTCCTGCCGAACCTGGCCAGTTATCCACATTCGATCCCCGATGAGGCTATCCCCGATGCCAGCCGATCAGCCGCCGATGGCGTGCGCCTGTAACCCCGGCAGGGCAGCGACCGCGTCGTCGTCGACCAGTGCCTGGATGGCGCCAATGTGGCCGTCGGGCCGGATCAGGAAGGCGCAGGGCCCTGCACCCCCGTACGAGCGACGCAGGTCGCCCCTGGGGTCGAGCAGAACGGTCACGCCCTTCAGCGCTCCGGATGCCCCGACCACCGCAATCTGACAGGGCGCCGGCCAGGCGAGGCGCGAGGCCCGGATCGCAGCCGCGGCAGCGGCTTCGGGTCCCGCCAGGATCAGCAGGGCGACGAACCGCTCGCCGAACAGGTCGCGCAGGCGGGTCACCGCGCGATCGGTTGAACGAGCCTCTGATCCGACCACCGAACACCTCGCGTCGGGAGCCACCTCGCCGGGAGGGGGCACGCGTCGGTCGCGCGCAGCAGGGGTGACCACGGGGGAATCAAGGTAGGCGAATGGCTCAGCCAGCCGCCCGGAATTGACCAGGCGGCGCAGGCGACGAATGCGGAGGCTGCCGCTCAGGATGGCGTTGCGCGCCAGCCTGCGCATCGGCCCTCGCGGGACCATGAAGCGCATGGTGGCGTCGGTCCTGGCCTGGTTCTCCAGCCCGGCAGCTCGACGTTCGAGGTGATAGCTCTCCAGCAGCCGATCGGGAGCGCTGCCATTCAGGACGAGCGGCAGCTTCCACGCAAGATTCTCGGCATCGGCCGCGCCGGAGTTGAGGCCGCGGGCGCCGAACGGGCTGAGCAGGTGGGCAGCATCACCGGCGAGCAGAACGCGACCGACGCGGTATCGGTCGACCAGGCGTTGGTGGAATCGATAGGCGGTGACCCACGCCAGCTCATACGGCGTCGACTGGCCGATCACCGCGCGGATGCGGCGGTCGAGTCCCCCGCTGGCACGCTCGACGTCCAGATCGGTCTCGCCGGGAACCTGCCAGTCGATGCGCCAGGTGTCATCAGGCTGTGGGTGGATGAGGACCTGGCGACCCGGATTCCAGGGCGGGTCGAAGTAGAAGCGGCGCTCATGGGGGAACGCCAACCGGGCGCGGATATCGCAGATCAGGAAGAGATCGCGGTGGCTGTGGCCGGGAAAGCCCATCCCCAGTAGGTGGCGCACCGTCGAATGGGCACCATCGGTGCCGATGACGTAGGAGACCCGCAGGTTGACGGCCTCAGCGGCCGTCTTGGTCCCTGCCTGGCAGCGAACGGTGACGCCATCGCTGTCCTGGGCAAGGCTGGTGAGCGTGTGCCCCCAGCGCAGGTCGACCTCCGGCAAATCGCCGAGACGCTTCAGCAGCAGCTCCTCGACCTCGGTCTGGTTGATGTTCACGAACGGCGGGAAGTGATCGCCTTCGCGTGCCGGCAGGCGCGTCTGGAAGAGCTCGCGTCCGCGGAAGTACGTGCGACCCAGGTTCCATTGCACGCCCCGGCGGGCGACCGCCTCCCCCACTCCCAGCCGTGCCCAGATCTCGAGCGTCTCGCGCTGCATGCAGAGCGCCTTGCTCCCCTCGCCGGTATGGCGCGGCTCCCGCTCGAGCAGGATGACACTGACGCCGTGCTGCGCCAGACGCCCGGCCAGGGTCATTCCCACGGGACCCGCGCCCACCACAGCCACCTGCGCGTCGAGGAGCCGCGGGGTGGGCGGGTTCCGAACTGCCGGGCCCATCAGGCGGTCAGGGCGTCCCATGTCTGGCGGTCACGCTCAACGGTCCAGATGCGCGGATGGTCGATCCCATCCAGCTCGTCCCACGCCCGCTGCACGTTGAACGGCATGGTGTGCTCGAAGATCGGGAACTGCCCATAGCGAGGGGCGAGCGTCGCATGGGTCGACCGATACGCCTCAGCGGGCGTGCCGCCGGCCCCTTTCACGGCGCGGGTTCCGTCCAGCACCGCGGTGAGAAAGGCCCGCGTGTCGGTAATCGCCTGCGGGACATCTTCGTCTCGGACCACCGGGCCGCGCCCGCCGACCAGCTGCCTGGCGCCCAGGGCTGCCACTGCGTCGAGCGTGTCGCTCCGCCAGTCGCCGATGTGGGCGTCACCCATGTACGGCGCCGCCTGAGCCTCGACCAGGTCGCCGGAGAAGCAGATCCGCTCTTCCGGGAGCCAGACCACGATGTCGCCCGCAGTGTGGCCGCGCCCCAGGTAGCGCAGCTCGACAACCCGGTTCCCCAGATCGAGCTGCATCGTGTCGGTGAAGGTGTGCGTTGGTCGCGTCAGCCAGGGGATCGACTCGGCACCCTCAAACAGTCGCGGCATGCGGCCCTTCTCGCTGGCCCAGTCCTCGATGCCGCGCTCCTCGATCCAGGCGGCGGTATTGGCATGGGCCACGATCCTCCGAGCGGCGAAGGCAGCGGCGCCCAGCACCCGCACAGCGTGGTAATGGGTCAGCACCAGGTCACCGAACGGCAGGTCGCTGAACGTGCGGATGACGTCGATCCAGCGCTGCGCCATGACCGGCGTGGCGCGCGCCTCGATGGCGAGGATCGCATCGGTCCCGACAATGCAGCCCACGTTGGGGTCGCCCTGAGCGGTGTAGGCATACACGCCCGGGGCGAGCTCCTCGAGCGTCGCCGTCTTTTCGGCCAGGTCGGTCGACGAGGCGAAGGGCTTTCGGCTCACGGAGCCGATGATAGGCCGATGGGGCGCAGGGAGGGTTGCGTCCCGTGGTGGTCGGTCAAGCATTGAGGTGAGGCGGTGGAAGGCCATCTCTCAGCGGTGGAGAAGAACGGCCTGGCGTGAACTCCGAAACGGATTTCCGGACGGATACTTCGCGCCGGGTTAGAGCTAGGTTGTGAGCAAGGGACCGACCCTCGCGGAGCGCACCGCTCGTGAGAGATAAGCCACCAGTCATCACCCGGTAACCGCGCACCGTCACCATTGCCGGTCGTGCGGGATCTCGAGGTCGGCCGACTGCTCCGGATGCTGCGCATCCGTCGTGGCTGGCGCTTGCGGGACGTGGCAGAACGCTGCGGACTTTCGCCGGCAACCATCGGGCGTACCGGGCTTGGCACGATCGCCTCGGTGCGCGCACTCCGCACACACACCGCTGCCCTGGATCTGCGGGCCGAATGGCGCATCGTCGGCCGCAGCGCAGACGTCGCGCGCCTGTTGGACGACGAGCACGCGGCGATCGTCGAGACGCTGGCGGCGGCGTTTGGACGGGATGGTTGGCGGGTCGAGGCCGAGTCGAGCTACAGCGAATACGGCGAGCGCGGGCGTATCGACCTGCTCACCTTCCATCCAACGGGGTCCGTACTCGCGGTTGTCGAGGTGAAAACCGAGCTCGCCGATTTGCAGGACCTGTTCGGCAGCCTCAACGTGAAGGCTCGGCTGGCGCCAGGGCTGGGACGGCGCCTGAATTGGCGCGCGGCGCGGGTGGTGAGCGTGCTGGCGGTAGCCGCGACTGCCGCGAATCGATCGGTCGTGGGGGCACACCCCGCGCTGTTCAGCCCCTTCGAGCGTCGATGGCTTCGGCCACGTGGTTTGCCGGCGCTCGACCGGGACCGGGTCCTCCTGTGGATTCCCGCGTCGGCTGCAGGTCGGCGCCGCTGGCTGGCCGGGCGCCGGCGCGTACGAACAGGCATCGGACAGCCGTCGCAACTGCGCTAGCTCCTGCCGATGCTGTGTTGCTCCCGGGCGCGTGGCGGAGGCCCGAGGAGTGGGCTATTTCTCGGCGACGGGACGGAGGCCTGAGGAGGGGGCTATTTCTCGGCGACGGGGAAGCACGGCAGGCCGCGGGCCGGCGGACCGGCCGGCATCGGCTTATTTCTCACCGGCAGCTGCGATGCGCGTCCAGATAGCGTGCTGGCTGCGGCAATTCCCCACCTGTGAGAGGTAGCAGTCGTCCAGCCCCGCCGCCCTCCGCCCTCCGCCCTCCGACTACCGAGGACTGGCGACGGCACGACACGACACGGCGCGACACCAGTGAAGATCTCCTCTTGACATTGGAGTTACTCCAAGGTCTAGGGTATGGTGAGCCACGGATGGCACAGACCGACGCAGGAGTAACGCCATGATCAGCTATCGGATCGAGGAGACCATCAACCGGCCCATCAGCGAGGTCTTCCCCTACATCGGGGACCCCACCCTCCATGCCAAGTGGATGGATGTGAGCGACATGCGGGTCACGACGCCCGGTGAGATGCGCGTGGGCTCAACGGTGCAGGGGTTGATGAAGGCGCGGGCCCGCATGATCCCGTTCGGGTGGGAGGTGACTGCGTTCCAGGAAGGTGTCAGCCTGGCGTTTCGCACCACCGAGGGGCCGATGAACTGGGAAGGCAGCTACGAGGTGGCGGCAGCCGACGGCACGTCCACGCGGGTCACCGGTTCGGGAAGGCTGGGCCTGAAGGGATGGCAGCGTCTGCTGGAGCCGTTCATGGGTGGCGAGGTTCGGCGCGGCGAGGCCGCCGAGCTCCGCAAGCTCAAGGACCTTCTCGAGGGCCCGACGTGACCGCAGCGACCGGCCTGGAGCGTGTCTGTCTGCTGCTGGCCGACCTGTCCGGCTACACCGCCTACCTCGCCAACGCGGAGCCCGATCACGCTCCGGCGCTGGCCGGTGACCTGGTGGAGACCGTGGTACGCCAGCTGAGTCCCACCTTCCGGCTGGCGAAGCTCGAGGGAGACGCGGCCTTCCTGGTGGCTCCACTCGACCGGCTGGATGGACCGATGTTGCTCGACGCCATCGACGCGGCCTACGACGCATTTCGACGGCGCCTGCAGAGCGTCAGCGCCGCCACGACCTGCGACTGCGCGTCATGCAGCCGAATGCCGGACCTTGACCTGAAGTTCGTGGTGCACGCGGGGAGCGTCCTGCGCCATCGCATCGCGGGCCGCGAAGAACTGGCGGGCACCGACGCGATCATCGCGCATCGCCTGCTCAAGGCCGACTCGCCGTCCGCGGCGGGACTCACCCGCTACGCCCTGATCACCGATGCCTGCGTGCAGGCCCTCGCGCTCGATGCCGCCGCCCTGGGGATGCATCCCGCTACTGAGCGGTTCGAGCATCTTGGTGAAGTGCTGGTCCACCTGTTTGACCTGGAGCATCGGACCGCCACCGAGGGGCGCCCATGGGCGCCGCCGCGACGCGCGCCCCTGGCCGAGGCGGAACTTCAACTGCACGCGTCGCCGATGGCCGTCTGGGAACAACTCACTTCGCCCCTCCTTCGCCCAACCTGGGAGGGGATCGAGCGGGTCGAGGAAGCCACCATCGGCGGCCGACGAGGCGTCGGCACGATGAGCGCCTGTGTGGCCGATCGCCTGGCGTCGGTCGAGGAGATCCTCGACTGGCGCCCGTTCGAGACGTTCGTTCGGCGCGCCAGCGTGCCAGGGATTGGGCGCCTGGCGGTTCGATATCAACTGACCGGGAGGGGCGATTCGACCCGGGTCCAGGTGCGCTGGTACGGCCCTGCGTCCGCGGTGGAGCTGGCAACGGCGCAACGCCTGAACCTCGATCGGCTGCCACTGCCGAGGGAGGTCGTCAATGCGGATAGGTGAGCTTGCCCGGCAACTGGGGGTCAGCGCGGACACCCTGCGCTTCTACGAACGCGAAGGCTGGCTGCCAAGGCCCGAACGGGCGGAAAACGGCTATCGCAGCTATCGCGCCGATGATCTTGAGCACCTTCGGCTCCTCCTCGACCTGCGGAGGATCAACCTGCCGCTGAAGGAGGCGGCGCAACTGGCGTCGTGGTGCCATGCGGGTCACTGCGAAGCGACATCGTCCAGCCTCCCGGCCGTGATTGCCCGGCGCCGAGCTGAGGTAAACGCCAGAATGGGGAATCTGCGTCGGCTTGACGACCGGCTGGCCGAGCTGCAGGGCCACCTCACCGCAGAGGGCGGGCTCACCGTGGTCGGCGGTCCGGCGCCATGCTGCTCGTCGGCAGCGGCGGTTTTCGACGCGGTCGAGGGCTCGTGCCGCTGTTGTGCCGTTCCGGCACAGGTGGCCGAGGCCTGAGGGGAGAGCTACTTCCCGGAGAGCGCCAGGAGCAGGTGCTCGGCCATCTCCACTCCGGCGCGAACCTGCGCTTCGGCGGTGGAGGCGCCCAGGTGTGGCGTGAGGATCGTGTTCGGTGCGTCGCGCAGGGGATTGTCGGGAGCCATAGGCTCGGTCGAGAAGACGTCGATCGCCGCACCGCGCAGGTGCCCGCTGTGCAGAGCGGCGGCCAGCGCCGCCTCATCCACCAGCCCACCGCGGGCGACGTTGAGGAGCGAGGATCCCGGCTTCATGGCCTGGATCTGTGCCGGGCCGATGAATCCGCGCGTCTGCGGCGTCAGCAGGATGTGGACGCTGACGACATCCGCACGGGCGAGCAGTTCCTCCAGGCCGACCAGCGTGACCGAGTGCTCGGCCGCCTGCCCGACGGTCAGAAACGGGTCGTGCGCGATGACCACCATCTCGAACGCGGCGCCAAGGTGGGCGACATGCCTGCCGATCTTTCCCAGGCCGATGATCCCCAGCGTCCGATGCCGCAGCTCCGCGCCGACGAACCTCGCCCGCTCCCACTCGCCGCGCCGGACCGATGCGTCGGCGCTCGGGATCTTGCGAAGCAGCGCCAGCATCAGCGCCATGGTGTGCTCGGCGGCAGCTACGGTGCTGCCAGTGGGTGCGTTGACGACCATCACTCCTGCCCCTGCGGCGGCAGCCAGGTCGACGCGGTCGGTCCCGACCGACGCGACCGCCACCACCGAGAGACGGGGCGCGGCGACGGCCAGCAGCTCGACGTCGACCCGGGTCTGGGAGCGCACCACCAGGGCATCCCAGCCGTCCGCTTCCCCCAGTGCTGCGAGCAGGTCGGGGCGGGCAAGGTTCAGCCGGACGGTGGTCTCGTGGACGGCCGACAGGAGGTCGAGACCGGGCTGAGCGATCGACTCAACGACGAGGATGCGGCCCACCGCTAGCCCCGGGCGCCGGTGGCCGAGTCTGCCTCTTCGCTCTCGAGCGCTGTCACGGCCTCGTCGTGCCACACCTCGTACGCCTCACCCACCGCCGTCTCGAACTTCAGGCCCATCAGCACCACGCCCGCGAACCCGACCGTGCGGGCCTTGGCGGCGATCGCCTTGGCGGCGCGCCAGCCGAAGCGGCGCTGCTCTGCCTCCGGCGTTGCGGCGAGGCGCGAGCGGAGACCGTCGCTGACCTCGATCGCGCCGACCCGCTCCAGGCGCCGAACCCAGCCGGGCGAGAAGGGAGGCGCCAGCTCCAGGTAGACCGGTGGGTCCCCGTCGCGGAGCGCGAGCCGATCGAGGCATGCCTGGACGGTGGCGGGATCCATCACCGGTCCGGTGGTCAGGAACTGCGCACCGACGCCGATGCGGCGGCGCACGACCCAGCTTCGCGACCGCGTGCTCATGCCGACCTCAAAGGCTGGGGCGACCCGCTGGAGAGCGCGGAGGTGCTCGACGATTTCGTAGCTGTTACTCCAGTGCTCGACTTCGGGCAGCATGTCGCCCTGCACCACCAGGAACGAGTCGACCCCATTGCCGATCGCCCCGCGCACCTCGCTCTCGATCGCGAGGATGTTCCGGTCGCGCGTGGAGCAGACGACGGTGGGGCGAACGTCGGGGACGTCGTGCGCGATCCGGGCGGCGAAAGCGTACGGCGAGACCCGGACCTGCTTGAACGGGTTGTCGGTGATGAGGACCTCGCGCCAACGGCCCTTCAACTCGAGATGCGTCATCGACGGCAGGCGCGGCGGATTGACCTCGACCATCTCGACCCAGTCGCGGCGCTCCGAGAGCATGGCTAGGCGCCAGGTCGCTCGCGGCGCCGGCGGGCAGCGGCCACCATGTCGCCGAGCTGTCGCTCGATCTCATCCCAGCCACGGGTCTTCAGGCCGCAGTCGGGATTCACCCACACATCGGTCGCCTCCATGAAGCCCAGGAAGTGCTCCAGCCGCTCGCTCATCACCGCGGTGCCGGGCGTGTGCGGCGAGTGCACGTCGAAGACGCCGGGGCCGATCTGGAGGTGGCCGTCGTCGAACAGCCCGTAGAACTGGCGGATGTACGAGTCGTCCTTCGAGCGCGAGTACTCGATCGAGGCCACGTCGACGCCGGCGTCGCTCCACAGCGGCACGATGTCGCCGAAGTCCCCGTAGCACATGTGGGTATGCATCTGGACGTGGGCTGGCTGGCGGAATACGTGATTGAGCGCCGCCCGGACTCCGCGCGCGTAGACGGCTCGCAGCTCATCGGCGTCATCGGTCGGCAACGGCCAACGCTCGCGGACCGCCGGCTCGTCCACCTGGATGATCCGCGCCCCGGCATCGACCAGGTGCTCGATCTCCTGTCCGATCGGCTGCGCGACGGCCCAGAAGAGCCGGTCATCGGCCACGCCGGGCGGCCGGAAGCTCCAGTTCACGATGGTCACCGGGCCGGTCAGCATCCCCTTCACCGGCTTGGCGGTGGCGGCCTGGGCGAGGCGCCACTCGTCGACGGTCATCGGCTCCGAGATGGTCGGAGGCGCCGCCAGGATCGGGGGACGGGTGCATCGGCTGCCGTAGGAGAGGACCCAGCCATGGCGGGTGGTGAGGTAGCCGTCCATCTGGGCAGCGAAGTACTCGACCATGTCGGTGCGCTCGAACTCGCCGTGCACCAGCACGTCGAGCCCCATCCGCTCCTGCCAGGCGATCGAGTCGGTGATCAGTTCGGCCATCGCGGCGTCGTAGGTTGCCCGGTCCATTTCGCCGCGATCGAGCTGGACCCGCAGATGGCGCACCTCGCCGGTCTGGGGGAGCGAGCCGGTAGTGGTGGTCGGATAGGGCGGCAGGTCCAGGTCGGCCTGCGCGGCGTGGCGGGCTGGGCGCGGCGTGCGTGGCTGGAGCTCACCGATGGCCGGCCAGACAGCGGCAGGCGGCTCGCTCGTCGTTGGCATCGGGCCGCCGGTCAGTGCCGCTGCCCAGGTGGCAAGGCTC
>Ga0315281_10015156_pt1 | contig 10347 bp, 6 predicted proteins | sample YL17G07_0_MG_FD_204540 | JGI IMG/M metagenome (GOLD analysis project Ga0315281, IMG submission 204540) | Sediment microbial communities from Yellowstone Lake, YNP, Wyoming, USA - YL17G07_0 | ecosystem: Environmental > Aquatic > Freshwater > Lake > Sediment | place: USA: Wyoming | collected...
GCAGTATGAATAGCCGCGACGGATTCATTTATCAGGCTCCGTCAGCGCACTCACTCGACCCGCTTCTCGCCCTTTTTGCGGTTGCCGCCGCCTTTCTTGCGCGGTGCGTCGCCTTCCTTGCCCGGCGCGGCATCTTCCTTGGTCGGCAACACCACCTTGGCGCCTTCGCGCAGGCGATCCATGCCGTCGACGACGACCAATTCACCGGGCTCGACGCCCGATTCGATGACGGTCGCGTCGTGTTCGGTGGGGCCGGTTTTGACGTCGCGCAGCGTGACCGTACGATCGTCCGTGACGATATAGACGAATAGACCGCGCGCGCCGCGCTGCAAAGCCGCGCTCGGCACAGTCGTCACGTCGCGCCGCGTGTCGATCAGCATGCGCACGTTGACGAACTGATTCGGAAACATATTCGCTTCATCGTTAGCGAACTGCGCCTTCAGCTTGACCGTGCCGGTAGCGGTATCGATCTGGTTGTCAACGGTAAGCAATACCCCCGCGGCGAGCTTGACTTTCTGATCGCGATCATAGGCGTCGACCATCACGCGCTCGCCCGACTGAATGCGTTTTAACACGACCTGCAGATTGTCCTGCGGTATGGTGTAGATGACCGTGATCGGCTGTAACTGGGTGATGACGACGAGGCCATTCGTATCGCTCGCACGTACGATGTTGCCCGCGTCGACCTGGCGCAGGCCCAGCCGGCCCGGGATCGGCGCCGTCACGCGCGAGTACGTCAACTGCAGGCGCGCATTGTCGACCTGGCCCTGGTCGATCTTTACCGTGCCCTCATATTGGCGCACCAGCGCTTCCTGCGTATCGACGAGCTGCTTGGCGATCGAATCCTGCTTGAGCAGCACGCGGTAGCGCTCAAGATCGATCCGCGCGTTGGCGAGCAGCGCCTGGTCGCGCGCCATTTGCCCTTCAAACTGGGTCAGCGCGGCCTGAAACGGTCGCGGATCGATTTCCGCAAGCAATTCGCCTTCGCGCACAAGCTGGCCTTCGCGAAACAGCACGCGCATCAATTGACCATCAACGCGGCCCCTTACCGTCACGGTTTTCAGGGGCGTTACCGTGCCCAACCCTGTCAGGTAGACGTTGACTTCGCTCTTCTTCGCAGGCTGCGCGACGACCGGCATGACTCGCGCGGCGGGGTCCCCGCCGCGCTTGCCGGACCGCTGGGCGCCCGGCGGCTCCGGCTGCTGCCACCGCGTGTAGGACCAGAAACCGAGCAGCACGACTATCGACAGCGCTACTAGCCACCCCGTCCATTTGGCAAACCGCACATTAAGAAAAGGCATTTTTGTCTCGCCTGACTTCAAAATCGATTCCACCGTACTGACACGCGGCACGCAGCCCACTGGCCTCGGCGGAAGAATATAACAACCGGCCGCTACAAAGCACATCCTGAAACAAAATGTTACAGCGCTTCCCGGCACTACCTGGGAGGGGCGGTTGAGGTCCCGTGCTTGGCGCCCGGGCTGAGCCTCGGCTGTGTACGCGGATGAGCTACGCAGGCGGCCGGGACCACCTTGCGGCCCGGACTGCTGATATTCGGCGGCCGGCAGCTGCGGGCGCCGGCGCCCGGTTAAACGTCGAGGTTGCGCACGCCGAGCGCGTTGGTCTCGATAAACGCGCGGCGCGGTTCGACCAGGTCGCCCATTAGCGTGGTGAAGATTTCGTCGGCTGAGATCGCGTCTTCGATTTGGGCGCGGAGCAAACGGCGCACCTTCGGGTCCATGGTGGTTTCCCATAGTTGTCCCGGGTTCATCTCGCCCAGTCCTTTATACCGCTGGATGCCCAGGCCTTTCTTGACCTCGTCGAGCAACCAGTTCAACGCGTCTTTCACGTCTCGCGTCGGATGCTTGTGGTCGCCGCGCTTAACGTATGCGCCGTCGTTAAGCAGACCCTGCAGCACTTCCGCGGTTTTCTTGATTTGCTCGTAATCGCCGCTATGGAGGAAATCCTCGTCGAGCGCGGTGTGGTGCAGGTTACCATGCTGCGTGCGCGTGATCAGGAGCAGATAGCGTTCCCTTTTCTCTTCGAATTTGGATTCCACCACAATATCCTGCTCGCTCAACGCCGCATTCAGGTTGCGCGCACTCTGCACCGCCGCCTTCTCGTTCTGAAGATCGACTTTGGGATTCACCAACAGCGCCTGCAACACCGCGGGGTCTATCATGCGACTCATGCGGTCTATCACCGCCTCGGCGAGAAAATACTGTTTCGCAACCAGTTCGAGCGCTTCCTTGTTCAGCGGCTTAGCATTAGCGGCCGGGTAAAGCTCAGCATCGTCCAGAGCCAGCTTCAGCAGGTATTCCTTGAGTTCGTGATCGTCCTTGATATACCGCTCGCTTTTGCCGTGCTTGATCTTGTAGAGCGGCGGCTGCGCGATGTAGATATGGCCGCGCTCGATAAGCTCGGGCATCTGGCGATAGAAAAACGTCAGCAACAACGTGCGGATGTGCGATCCGTCGACATCGGCATCGGTCATGATGATGATGCGGTGGTAACGCAGCTTGTCGGCGTCGTATTCGTCTTTGCCTATTCCACAGCCGAGGACATTGATCAAAGTCGTTATTTCCTGCGACGACAGCAGTTTGTCGAAGCGCGCTTTTTCGACATTGAGGATTTTGCCCTTGAGCGGCAGTATGGCCTGAAACTTGCGATCGCGCCCCTGCTTGGCCGATCCGCCCGCGGAATCTCCCTCGACGATGTAAAGCTCGCTCTGCGCGGGATCTTTTTCCTGGCAGTCGGCAAGTTTGCCCGGCAGACCCAGCGAGTCGAGCACGCCTTTGCGCCGCGTCATCTCGCGCGCCTTGCGGGCGGCCTCGCGCGCCCGCGCTGCATCGATGATCTTGGTGGTGATGATCTTGGCGTCGTTGGGATTCTCGAGCAGGAATTCGTTTAGCTTCGCGGCGACCACCTCCTGAACTACGGGCTGTACCTCGCTTGATACCAGCTTGTCCTTGGTTTGCGATGAGAACTTGGGCTCCGGCACCTTTACCGACAGCACGCACGTCAGCCCTTCGCGCATATCATCGCCGGAAGTTTCGACTTTTGCCTTTTTCGCCAGCTCGTTCTGTTCAATGTAAGTGTTAAGCGTGCGCGTCATCGCTGCTCGCAAACCGGTCAGATGCGTGCCGCCATCGCGTTGCGGAATATTATTGGTAAAGCACTGCACCGACTCGGCGTAGGTGTCGTTCCATTGCATCGCCACCTCTATGGTGAGCCCTTCTTTTTCGCCGGTGGCATAGAAAATCTTCTGGTGCAACACTGACTTGCTGCGATTCATGTACTCGACGAAACCCTTGATGCCCCCGCTGAATAAAAAATTTTCCTGCTTGCCGGTTCGCTGGTCAACCAGCATGATCTTCACGCCATTATTCAGAAAGGAAAGCTCGCGCAGGCGCTTGGCCAGAATGTCGTAGTGATACTCGATGTTGTTGAAGGTTTCGCTGCTCGCGAGAAAGTGCACCTCGGTCCCGCGCTTTTCCGTTTTTCCTATTTCCTTGAGCGGGCCGACGAGCACGCCGTCTTTGAATTCAAGGTAAGAAGTCTTGCCGTCACGCCTTATGGTCAGTCGCAACCACGCCGACAACGCGTTCACCACCGACACGCCGACCCCGTGCAAACCACCGGAAATTTTATAGGAGTTATTGTCGAACTTTCCGCCGGCGTGCAGTTCCGTCATCACTATTTCTGCGGCGGTCCTCTTGGCTTCGTCGTCGTCTTTGATTTCGGTCGGTATGCCGCGACCATTATCGACAACGCTGATGGAATTGTCGGGGTGAATGGTTACGGTTATCGCATCACAAGCCCCTGCCAAAGCCTCGTCGATCGCGTTGTCCACGACCTCGAAAACCATATGGTGCAAACCGGTGCCGTCGCTCGTGTCGCCGATATACATTCCTGGGCGCTTGCGTACCGCCTCTAGCCCTTTTAATACCTTGATGCTGTCGGCATCGTAATCGTCGCCGTTCGTTGCCTGTTTTTTGTCTGCCATTTTTGTCGTTTCGAAAACCTTCTTTTTTTGTTAGATCCGCATGGGCATCACGACATACCGAAAATCGCTGTCCTCGGCGATGGTAATCAGCACGCTGCTGTTGGCGTCACCAAAGGAGCAGGTGACTTTTTCGCTGGTGCCGTTATTCAAGACATCCAGCAGATAGGTTACGTTAATTCCGATGTCCAAGGGGGCGGCCGAATAAGCCACTTCCAGTTCTTCAAACGCTTCTTCCTGTTCCGTATTGGTGCAGGCAATACGCAAATGTCCTTCGGTAAGGGTTATGCGAACACCCCTGAATTTCTCATTGGAGAGAATGGCTACCCTTTGCAAAGCCTGCTGTAATTGCTCGCGCCCTATTTCAAACCCCATTTGGTAGCCAGCGGGAATGACGCGCGTATAGTCGGGAAATTTACCGTCGATGACTTTGGTTACGAGTTCTACTTCCCCCAGCCTGAAATTGATCTGGCTCGTTCCAAAATCGACCTGAACTTCTTCCTCCGTATCGCTTAACAGCTTGATAAGTTCCTGCACCGCTTTGCGGGGTAAAATCGCCTCCTGGGTATCGCCTTTGTGCGCTTGTTTTATGCTCGCATAAGCCAGGCGATGACCGTCGGTGGCAATAGCCTTGAGCTTTTCTTCTCCCAGAACCAACAAAACCCCATTCAAGTAATACCGAATATCCTGTTGCGCCATCGCATATTGCACTTGCAATAACAGGCCCCGGAGTGCTTTTTGCGTCAATTTGATCTTGGCACCCGCCGACCCTGCCTGCGCCAATTTCGGGAAGTCTTCTGCCGGCAAGGTCTGCAGGGTGAAGCGACTTTTGCCTGCCCGAACCAATAAGCGAGCGTTTTGCGCCTCGAGTGCCACGTCCGCCTTTTCCGGCAACGCCCTCAAAATATCCTGGAGTTTGCGCGCAGAAACGGTGATCTGATAATTTTCAGAATCATTCTTGGGGCTGCTAAACCGCGTCGATACCTGAATCTCGAGGTCGGTAGCAAGCAAATGCAGGTGATCCTCGATGCGCGAAAAAAGTACGTTCGACAGGATCGGCAACGTATGTCGTTTTTCCACGATCCCTGAAACTGCTTGTAGCGGTTTAAGCAATTCGTCCCGCTTTGCTTGTATTAGTTTCATGATCATTTCTTTCTAATAGTAGTAATTACTGTCGCCGTTTTTGTGGATATCTATTCTTAGCGAGCGCAGGGTTCGTTCTCGGCCGATTTGGCGATTGGAGAACCCTGTTAATTCCATGTGCAACGATTGTGGATAAGAAAAATATTTTGGTGATCGCAGCACCTGCACACAAAGAAAACATAAGTTATCAACATCGAAGCACTTTAAGAAGCGAATTGAAATCGCGGGTAATCTCGTGATTGATGGCCTTGAGGGCGGCGACCTTGCGGCAGGCATGTAAGACGGTGGTGTGATCGCGGCCGCCGAACGCTTCTCCTATATCAGGCAAACTCAGTTGGGTCAGCTCCTTAGCCAAGGCCATGGCGATCTGACGCGGCCGAGCAATATTGCGGGTGCGGCGTTTCGAGTACATTTCCGAAACCTTGATTTTGTAGTATTCCGCGACGGTTTTCTGGATGTTATCTATCGAAACCTGGCGGCTTTGCAGGGCCAACAGGTCTTTGAGGGCTTCCCGGCAAAGATCCACCGTTAAAGGCAATCCCGAAAACCGCGAGTAGGCAAGAATGCGCTTGAGCGCGCCCTCGAGTTCCCGGATATTTGTTTGGCTGTGGCTGGCTATGAAAAACGCTACGGCTTCGTCAAGAGGCGTGTTCTCGGATTCGGCCTTCTTGAGCAGGATGGCGACGCGCATTTCAAGTTCGGGCGGTTCAACGGCGACCGTTAACCCCCAGCCAAAACGGGAAATAAGACGATTCTCCATTCCCGCGATCTCGCGAGGATAAGTATCGCAGGTGATGACCACCTGCTTGCGGGATTCGATCAAGGCGTTAAAGGCGTAAAAAAATTCTTCCTGCGTGCGGTTCTTGCCGCAGAAGAATTGAATGTCGTCGATCAAAAGGAGGTCGAGGGAATGGTAATACCGCTTGAAGTCGTCAAACGCTTTATGCTGATAAGCGCGGACAACATCTGAAACGTATTGTTCGGCATGGATATAGCGGATACGACTTTCCGGAACGCGTTTCTGAAGCAGATTGCCGAGCGCATGCAGCAAATGGGTCTTGCCCAAACCCACGCCGCCGTAAATGAAAAGCGGGTTGTACGCTTCGCCAGCGCGTTCGGCCACCTGGATGGCGGCGGCGCGCGCCAGCTCGTTGGCCTTCCCGGTGACAAACGAGTCAAAGGTGAATTCGGGGTTAAGGCGGGAAATGTCGCGAGTGCTGGGCTTGCTGGAAAGGGCATCAATCGCCAGCGGCTTAGCGGGCCCAGCGGACTCCTTGGCGGGCAAAACCAGGCGCACCACAACATCGGCGCCCAGCCCGGTCGCCGCCAGTCGCTCAATCTCTGCGAGAAATCGGTCGCGGATCCACTGCAAGACGAAACGGTTGGGGGCCGTCAGAGTAACCGTCTTGTCCGCCACTTGAACACGTAGCGGTTTGATCCACGTTTTGAACTGCTGCTGCGGCAGTTGTTGTTCGAAGTGGCTAAGACAGGAGCGCCAGAAGCTGTTCATCGAGGGACTGAGGGTGTGGTTGGGCGGGGCGGGAAAAACGAGCGAATAAAAGTGGAATTTTATCGTTTTTGAACGGAGTTATCCACAACGTTCCGCGTTCGCGAAGGGGAAAAGGCGCAAAAAAGAACGCATTGACAGCAATACGCCTTAACGGTTGTAATAGCGGGCTTTTCACCTAGGCACAGGCAGGAATCATGAAACGCACCTATCAACCATCAACAACCCGGCGCAAGCGTACGCACGGTTTCCGGGTCAGGATGAAAACGCGTAGTGGTCGTGCGGTAATACGGGCACGCCGCGCCAAAGGACGGGCGCGGCTTGGCGTTTGACGGATACTTCGAGCAGGCTTTCTTTCCCGCGGGCACGTAGGCTCGACGGGCCCCATGCTTACTCCGCGGTGTTTGCTTTCAAATGCTGGGTAACTGGTGAGATGTTTCGAGTCTACGCAAAACCCAACGGCGGCGCGGTAGCGCGGCTCGGAATAGTCACCAGCAAACGAATCAGCCGGCGGGCGGTGGAGCGCAACTTTTGCAAGCGGCTGGTGCGCGAAGTGTTTCGTGCTGAAAGCAAGACTTTGGAGAGCCAGGATTTTGTGGTGCGCCCGCTGGCGCCGGTCACGCCGCAAACTGCCGCCGCTGCGCGGACGGAGCTGCGCGGCCTACTACTTCGCGTCCAACGCCAGGGCCGCGCCCGCAGCGAAACATTTTCCAACCAAGACGCCGACAGATAACAAGCCAGTTTGACGATGGATAATTCGCGACTGATTTTGTTCATACTGTTTACGTTTTCAGTGTTTTTTCTGATGGAGGCGTGGCAGAAGGAAAAACAACCGCAGCCGGCCGCTGCGGTTGCGCCCGGTGCGCCTGCGGCAGGTCAAACGGCGACACCGGTGCCGACGCCAACGCAGGCGTTGAGCGCGCCGCCCGCCGCTGTCCCGCTGCCAGCCAGCGGGGCGCTGCAAAAAGGCGAGCGCGTTCGCATTCAAACGGATGTGTTTGCCGCGGAGATCGATACCGCCGGCGGGGATTTGCGGCGCCTGGAATTGCTGGCGCATCGCGATACGCTCGATAAGAAGAAGAATTTGGTGCTGCTGCGGCAGCAGGGAACGCAGACTTACGTCGCGCAATCCGGGCTGATCGGTAGCGGGCTGCCGAATCACCGCACGCTCTATACGACCAGCGAGCGGGAGGTCAAATTGGCGCCAGGGGTCGATGCCGTTTCGGTGCGGCTTTCCGCATCGGCGGGGGAGGGGCTTGAAGTAACAAAGATATATACGTTCCGGCGCGGCAGTTACGTGATTGACGTCGGTTTTGAAATTGAAAACAAAGGTGCTGCAGCAGTGCGGCCGGACGCCTATTTTCAACTGGTGAGGGACGGCCAGCCGCCGGACGGAGATTCGGCCATGCTGCCCACGTACACGGGGCTGGCCGTATATACCGACCGGGAAAAATTCCAGAAGGTGGCCTTTGCGGACGTCGATAAAGGCAAAACCAGCTACCCGAAGAAAAGCAATGATGGATGGATCGCAGTGTTACAGCATTATTTTCTCTGCGCATGGCTGCCGGCCGGTGATGCGCCGCGCGAGTTCTACACGAAAACCCTGGGTAACGGGCTTTACGCTGCGGGCTTAATTCTCCCACTGGGTAATATAGAACCCGGCGCCAGCGGCACGCTTACCGTGCCGTTGTATGCCGGACCGCAAGAACAGGACCAGCTTGCCAAACTTTCCCCGGGACTGGACCTCACCATTGATTACGGTTGGCTGACCGTGATAGCCAAGCCGCTATTCTGGTTTCTGCAGTGGCTTTACCATTGGGTCGGCAATTGGGGGGCGGCGATTATTATCCTTACGGTGGCTATTAAGGCCCTGTTTTATCCATTGTCGGCGACGAGCTATAAGTCGATGGCACGCATGCGCGTGATGGCGCCGCGGATGCAGAAGTTGAAGGAGCAATACGGGGATGATCGCCAACGCATGAACCAGGCGATGATGGAATTGTACAAAACTGAGAAGATCAACCCGCTCGGCGGTTGTTTGCCAATAGTTGTGCAAATACCTGTTTTTATTGCACTTTATTGGGTGTTGCTGGCGAGCGTAGAACTGCGGCACGCACCATTCATAGGGTGGATAACCGATTTATCCGAGGCGGATCCGTATTTCGTGCTGCCGGTGCTGATGGGGGCGACGATGATTTTTCAGACCTACCTGAATCCCGAGCCGCCCGATCCGGTGCAAGCCAAGATAATGAAAATCATGCCGATCGCATTCAGCATCATGTTTTTCTTTTTTCCGGCCGGCCTCGTGCTGTATTGGCTGATCAACAATATTCTTTCGATCGCACAGCAGTGGCAAATTACTCGCGCCATGGAGCACCCCAAATCGGCGCATGGCAAATGACGAGGCCATAGCCGCAATTGCAACGCCGCCCGGCCGCGGCGGCATCGGCGTCGTGCGTATCACCGGCGCACGTCTCGAAAACATGTTGCGGACTCTGGTAGGAATTGATGTAGAGCCGCGGCGCGCCACCCTCGCCGATTTCCGTAGCTTAGACGGCAGCGTTATCGACCGCGGCCTGGTGTTATTTTTTCCGGCGCCGCATTCCTATACCGGCGAAGACGTGATCGAACTGCAGGGACACGGCGGGCCGGTGATTCTGCAATTGTTGCTCAAGCGTTGTCTCGATCTCGGCGCACGGCTTGCGTCGCCCGGCGAATTCACCCAGCGCGCATTCCTGAACGACAAGCTGGATCTCGCGCAGGCGGAAAGCGTCGCGGATTTGATCGACGCGGCAACGACCGAGGCCGCGCGTTGCGCCATGCGTTCGCTGCAAGGCGAGTTTTCGCAGCGCATCGAGGAGATGGTGCAGGCGCTGATCGAGTTGCGCATGCTGGTCGAAGCTACGCTGGATTTTCCGGAAGAGGATGTTGAGTTTCTCCGCGAAGCAAAAGCGCAGACCAAACTTGACCGCGTGCGCGAGCAATTGTCGCAGGTCATCGCGGCTTCGCGGCAGGGCAGCCTGTTGCGCGAAGGTATATACGCCGTGATTGCCGGCCAGCCGAACGTCGGCAAATCGAGCTTGCTGAACCGCCTGGCGGGTAGCGAACTCGCGATCGTGACCGATATACCCGGCACCACGCGCGATACCATCCGAGCCAGCATTAATCTCCACGGCGTGCCGCTATACATCATCGATACGGCGGGCCTGCGCGAACCGCTAGATCCAGTAGAAAAAATAGGTATTTCAAAGACTTGGGATGCACTCTCGAAAGCTGACCTGGTGCTGTGGGTGAGCGATGCGACGCGCATCGAAACGCAGACCACCGACCCCGAACTTGCGGCACGGCTACCGGCTGGTGTTGCCCAACTGCGGGTGGTCAACAAGGCTGATCTCGTTGATGGCGGGCAGCAGCGACAAGGCTCGGCCGCCGAAAACCAGATATCGGTCTCGGCAAAGACCGGCGCCGGTATGGATTTTCTGCAATCGGCGATGTTGAAGGCGGTGGGTTGGAGGGGTAGCGACGAAGGTGTGTTCATGGCCCGCGCGCGCCACCTGCAGGCGTTGCAGGCAGCGGCAAATCACCTGGGGGATGCCGCAGCACACGTGAGCGAGCTCGAACTGTTTGCCGAAGAACTCAGGCTTGCCCAGCACGCATTGGCGAGCATAACGGGTGAATTCACCGCTGACGATCT
>Ga0315281_10015157_pt1 | contig 10347 bp, 8 predicted proteins | sample YL17G07_0_MG_FD_204540 | JGI IMG/M metagenome (GOLD analysis project Ga0315281, IMG submission 204540) | Sediment microbial communities from Yellowstone Lake, YNP, Wyoming, USA - YL17G07_0 | ecosystem: Environmental > Aquatic > Freshwater > Lake > Sediment | place: USA: Wyoming | collected...
ATAACGGATTGGCGCCAGTCTTCGTTATGCGCGCACTGGGCGGCCTCCACCGACGGCCAGATATAGACGCCGGCGCCGGTCTTGCCGTTGAGTTCCAACAGGAAATGCTTGCGCAGCAAGTCACGATTGGCGCGCCATTTCGGAACCACGTGCTTGGCCTCGTCCACCACCTGCTGGCGGCTCCAGCCCGGCGGTGAATCGAATTCGACCAGTTCGAGAATCATCTGGGTTTTCCTTTCGGCTTCGGCCGCTCGGCCACGGTCATGTAGTTGACGTCCATGTCGGACGACAATTGCCAGCGGTCGGCGAACAGATTGTAGATCACCCCGCGCTCGCCGATCACCCGCAGCTTGTTGTCCTCCAGCGCGGTCGCCAGCTCGTCCGGGGTGACGAACTTGTCCCATTGATGGGTGCCGCGCGGCAGCCAGCGCAACACATATTCGGCGCCGACAATGGCGAGCGCAAAACTCTTCAGCGTGCGGTTGAGCGTGGCGGCGATCAGCAAGCCGCCGGGCTTCACCAGGCGCGCGCAGGTTTGCACGAACAGCGGAACATCGGCGACGTGCTCGATCACTTCCATCGCCAGCACGACGTCGAAGCGCTCTTTGTCGGCGGCCAGCTGCTCCGCCGTGGTGGCGCGATAATCGACCGGCACGCCGACCGCCTTGGCATGCGCGCGCGCCGCCGCGATATTGTCGGCCGCCGGGTCGGCGCCGACCATTTCAGCCCCGAGCCGCGCCAGCGGCTCCGCCAGGATGCCGCCGCCGCAGCCGATATCGAGAAACCGCAACCCTTGCAGGCAATCGAGTTTCTTGCCGTCCCGGCCAAAGCGCGCCGCCGCCTGGTCGCGGATATAAGCCAGCCGCACCGGATTGAACTTGTGCAGCGCCGCCATCGGTCCGCGCGGATCCCACCAGTCGGCGGCATGGCGCGAGAAGCGGTCGACTTCGGTCTGGTCCACGGACGAGGCGGTGGCGCCGGCTTTGCTGTTAACCATCTTGGGCCTTCACGCTGCGGCGAGCCGCCGGTTGCAGGCCGGCGACCCCGCCGGTATGTATACGCGGCTTTTGTGGCCGGCGCTCGGCTTGACGTTCTGCGCCGGCCTTTATCGCCTGAAATGGCGGGTCTGGGAAAGCCAGGTTCGAATAACAATGGCTCGGCTGGTGATGAAATTTGGCGGAACCTCGGTCGCCGATCTCGACCGCATCCGCAACGTGGCGCGCCACGTCAAGCGCGAGGTCGACGCCGGCAACGACGTCGCCGTCGTGGTCTCCGCCATGGCCGGCCGCACCGACGAACTGGTGCGCTGGTGCCGCGAGGCGGCGATGCTGCACGATGCGCGCGAATATGACGCGGTGGTCGCCTCCGGCGAACAGGTCACCGCCGGCCTGCTGGCCCTCGTGCTGGAAGGCCTGGGCGTCAATGCGCGGTCCTGGCAGGGTTGGCAATTGCCGATCCTGACCGACGATGCACACGCCTCCGCCCGTATTCTCGACATCAACGGCGCCGAACTGATCAAGCGTTTCAAGGAGCACCGTCAGGTCGCCGTCATCGCCGGCTTCCAGGGCATCCATCAAGCCACCGGCCGGCTGACCACGCTCGGCCGCGGCGGCTCGGACACCTCCGCGGTGGCGATCGCCGCCGCCATCAAGGCCGACCGCTGCGACATCTACACCGATGTGGACGGCGTCTACACCTCCGACCCGCGCGTGGTGCCGAAGGCCAGGCGGCTGGACAAGATCGCCTTCGAAGAAATGCTGGAGTTTGCCTCGCTCGGCGCCAAGGTCATGCAGGTGCGCTCGGTCGAGCTCGGCATGGTGCACAACGTCCGCATTTTCGTGCGCTCGAGTTTCGAGAAACCGGAAGACATCGACCCGCGGGCGCAGCCCAAGGGAACTCTCATTTGCGACGAGGCAGACATCGTGGAACAGCAAGTCGTCACCGGCATCGCCTTTTCCAAGGATGAGGCGCAAATTTCCATCCGGCGCGTGCAGGACAAGCCCGGCGTCGCCGCGGCGATCTTCGGCCCGCTCGCCGACGACAATATCAACGTCGACATGATCGTGCAGAATGTGTCGGCGGACGGCGCCACCACCGACCTCACCTTCACGGTGCCGGCGGCGGACTATGAACGCGCCCGCAACACCATTGCCAAGGCCAAAGCGGCCATCGGCTACGACCGGCTCGACGGCGCCACCGACGTCGCCAAGGTGTCGGTGATCGGCATCGGCATGCGCAGCCACGCCGGGGTGGCGGCCATGGCGTTCAAGGCGCTGTCTGAGCGCAACATCAATATCCGCGCCATCACCACCTCGGAGATCAAGTTCTCGGTGCTGATCGACGCCGCCTATACCGAACTGGCGGTGCGGACGCTGCATAGCCTTTACGGGCTGGATAAGGCCTAGATATTCTTGCCTCTCCTCGTCATTCCGGGGCGCGTGCACTGCACGCGAACCCGGAATCCAGATGCGGGCGCCGAATCGGCGCCTGGATTCCGGGTCCGGCCCTTTCGGGCCGTCCCGGAATGACGGTGAATTGTCAGGAAAAAGGGGAGGAGCTTTGGCTTGCCCCTTGCATGGTCCATTGGCTATAGCCTGAACCTAAGCGCAATCGCGGGCGCCGGGACCCGCGGTCGCCTTTCGTACATGTTTTGGCCGTAAGGAGGCTGCGGCCCGAGCCGCGGCTTAAAGGAATTCACAATGCGTGGTGCGCTCGGCGGTCCGCGCGTGCTGTTACGCCGGCTTCGCGAAGTGATGGCGGAGCCGGTCAGCGCGCAGGAGCGCCTCGACAAGATCGTCGTGCTGATCGCTGCCAACATGGTGGCGGAGGTTTGCTCCGTCTACGTGTTGCGCGTCGACGGAACGCTTGAGCTTTACGCCACCGAAGGCCTCAAGCGCGAAGCCGTCCACCAAACCGTGCTGAAAACCAACGAGGGCCTGGTCGGCCTGGTCGCCAGCGAAGCCAACCCGATCAACCTGTCGGACGCGCAGAACCACCCGGCCTTCTCGTTCCGGCCGGAGACCGGCGAAGAGATCTATCACTCGTTCCTCGGCGTGCCGGTGCTGCGCGCCGGCAATACGCTCGGCGTGCTGGTGGTGCAGAACCGGGCCCGCCGCACCTATACCGAGGAGGAAGAAGAGGCGCTGCAGACCACCGCCATGGTGGTCGCCGAAATGGTCGCCTCGGGCGAACTCTCCGCCCTCGCCCGCCCCGGCGCCGAACCGGTCGCGCGCCACGCCCTGCTTCTGACCGGCGCCACCTTGTCCGACGGCATCGCGCTTGGCCATGTCGTTCTACATGAGCCGCGCGTGGTCATCACCAATGTGATCGCCGACGACGTTCCCAAGGAATTAAGGCGCCTGGACGCCGCCATCGCCACCTTCCGCGCCGATCTCGACCGCATGCTCGAACACGGCGATGTCGCCGACGGCGGCGAGCACCGCGACGTGCTCGAGGCCTATCGCATGTTTGGCTACGACCAGGGCTGGCTGCACAAGATGCGCGAAGCGGTAATGACCGGCCTGACGGCGGAGGCCGGCGTCGAGCGCGTGCAGTCCGACACCCGCGCGCGCATGCTGCGGCAGACCGACCCTTACATCCGCGACCGTTTGCACGATCTCGACGATCTCGCCAACCGGCTGATGCGCGTGCTGATGGGGCAAGACCACGCGCCGTCGCGCGAACAATTGCCGGAAAACGCCATTCTGGTGGCCCGCTCGATGGGCCCGGCGGCGCTGCTCGATTACGACCGCAAGCGCCTGCGCGGCCTGGTACTCGAGGAAGGCGGCCCAAACTCGCATGTCTCGATCGTGGCGCGGGCGCTCGGCATTCCGGCGGTCGGCGAAATCGCCAATGCCACCGGCCTGGTTGAGCCCGGCGACGCCATCATTGTCGACGGCACCTCCGGCCAGGTGCAATTGCGCCCGCCGGCGGACGTCGAAAGCGCCTATGTCGAGCGGGTGAAACTGCGCGCCCGCCGGCAGGCGCAATATCACGCCCTGCGCGAGCGCCCTTGCGTCACCAAAGACGGTGAGACAATCGCGTTGATGATCAATGCCGGGCTCATGGTCGATCTCCCGCACATCGAGGAAACCGGCGCCGCCGGCATCGGCCTGTTCCGCACCGAGCTGCAATTCATGGTCGCCAATTCGTTTCCGCGCACCAACGAGCAGTTCGTGCTTTATCGCGCGGTACTCGACGCCGCCGGCAAACGGCCGGTGACCTTCCGCACGCTCGATATTGGCGGCGACAAGGTGCTGCCCTATATGCGCAATGTCGAGGAGGAGAACCCGGCGCTCGGCTGGCGCGCGATCCGGCTCGGGCTCGACCGACCGGGGCTGCTGCGCAGCCAGATCCGCGCGATGCTGCGCGCGGCCGGCGGGCGCGAACTCAAGGTGATGTTTCCGATGGTTGCCATGGTCGAGGAATTCGACAAGGCCAAGGCGCTGGTCGAAGTGGAACTCACCCATCTGCGACGGCACGGCCACACCCTGCCGGAGCGGGTGGAGGTCGGCACCATGGTCGAGGTGCCCGCGCTGCTGCTCCAGCTCGACGAATTGTTGCAACGCGTCGATTTTCTCTCGGTCGGTTCCAACGATCTGATGCAGTTCCTTTACGCCGCCGATCGCGGCAATATCCGCGTGTCGGAGCGCTTCGATCCGCTGTCCACGCCGGTGCTGCGCGCGCTGAAGGAGATCGCCAGCAAAGGCAAGGCCTATGGCAAGCCGGTGTCATTGTGCGGCGAGTTGGCCTCGCAGCCGATTGGCGCAATGGCCTTGGCGATTATCGGCTACCGCTCGCTGTCGTTGTCGCCGTCAGCGGTCGGGCCGGTCAAGGCGCTGCTGCTCGACCTCGATTGCCGCAAGGGCGAACAGGCGATCCTGCCGCTGCTGGAACAACCGGTCGGCAGCGTCTCCATCCGCAAGCGGCTCGAAAGCTTCGCCGCCGCCGAAGGTTTGCCGCTATGACGCGGGCGAGCGCGTAACGCCATGTTGCCGGAACAAAAACTCGATGCCCTGCTCGCCCGCCATGCGCTGGTCGAGAGCGAGCTTGCCAGCGGCCTGGCCGCCGCGGCCTACGTCAAGCTTTCGCGCGAATTCGCCGAACTCGCCCCGGTGGTCGAAACGATCAAGGCCTATCGGGCGGTGGCCGCCGAAATTGCCGATCTCGATGCGCTGATCGCCGATCCCACGACCGACGCCGACATGAAAAAAATGGTCGTCGCCGAGAGCCAGGCGCTCGAAACGCGCAAGAGCTTTCTGGAAAAGCAAATCGGCCATGCCCTGATTCCCAAGGATGCAATGGACGACCACAACGTCATCCTCGAAATCCGCGCCGGCACCGGCGGCGATGAGGCCTCGCTGTTCGCCGGCGATCTGTTCCGCATGTACGAGCGCTACGCCGCCAAACAGGGCTGGACGACGGAAGTGCTGTCGATCAGCGAGGGCGTCAAAGGCGGTTTCAAGGAAATCGTTGCGGAAATCCGCGGCCGCGGCGCTTTCGCCAAACTCAAATTCGAATCCGGCGTGCACCGCGTCCAGCGCGTGCCCGATACCGAATCGTCCGGCCGCATTCATACTTCGGCGGCGACGGTGGCGGTGCTGCCGGAGGTCGAGGAGGTCGACATCTCCATCAACGTGGCCGACCTCAAGATCGACACCATGCGCGCGCAAGGCGCCGGCGGCCAGCACGTCAACAAGACCGAATCGGCCATCCGCATCACCCATCTTCCTAGCGGGATCGTGGTGGCGGTACAGGAAGACCGTTCCCAGCACCGCAACCGCGCCACGGCAATGGCGATGTTGCGCGCCAAGCTGTACGACGCCGAGCGCAGCAAGCTCGACGCCGAACGCGCCTCCGAACGGCGCGGCCAGATCGGCAGCGGCGACCGTTCCGAGCGTATCCGCACCTATAATTTTCCGCAGGGGCGGGTCACCGATCACCGCATCAATCTCACGCTGCATAAACTGCCGCAGGTGATCGAGGGCGAGGCGCTGGGCGAGATCATCGACGCGCTCTCGGCCGAGCACCAGGCCACTTTGCTCGCGGCCGAGGCCAGCTGACGGTGCCGGTCATTCCGGACCTCAAGGCCGGCATCGCGTTGTCGGCGGCATCCGAACTGCTGGCGCAGGCGTTTCGAGCGCGCGGCATTGAATCCGCGCGACTCGACGCCCATCTCCTCGCCGGACATGCGCTGGGGCTTGATCGCGCCGGCCTGGTTGCGGCATCCGACCGGCCGCTCGCGGCGAGTGAAGTCGAGGCCATTGCCGCCTGCGCGGCGCGGCGGCTTGCGCGAGAGCCGGTGGCGCGCATCGTCGGCTGCAAGGAATTCTGGAGCCTGCCATTGCGGCTTGCGCCGGCGGTGCTGGTGCCCCGGCCGGAAACCGAAACCGTGGTCGAGGCCGCGCTTGAATTTGTCATCGGCAATGCCGCGCGCACCCGGCCGTTGCGCCTGCTCGACATCGGCACCGGATCGGGCGCGCTGCTGCTGGCGCTGTTGTCCGAACTGCCCAACGCATTCGGCATTGGCACCGATGTCAGCCCCGCGGCGCTGGCGGTCGCGCGCGACAATGCCGAGCGGCTCGGATTTGGCGCCCGCTGCGCATTTCTGGCTTGCGATACCGCGGCGGCCTTGCACGGCCCGTTCGATCTGGTGGTTTCGAATCCGCCGTATATTTCGAGCGGTGAAATTGCCGCGCTGGCGCCGGAAGTGCGCGACTACGACCCGGCCATCGCGCTCGATGGCGGCCCCGACGGGCTGGCGGCCTATCGCGCCGTCGCCGCCGATGCACGCCGGTTGCTGGCGCCAAAAGCCCGCCTGGTGGTGGAACTTGGGCTTGGCCAGGAGGCGGCTGTTGCCACGCTATTGGCCTTAACCGGCCTTAACGTTTGCAGCCCGGCACGCAAGGACCTGGGCGGCATCGGCCGGGCGCTTTCCGCAGATGCGCCATGATTGCAGAGCATTCCGCCCGAGCAAAAAAAGCACTTGGATTATGCCCCGGAACCGACTAGGTTCTGGTTACGGAATCGACCCGAGACGGTCGCATCGCCAGGAAGCCCGGAGCGAGACGCTTAAACGCTCTGTGAGGCGGCGGTACGAACAAGGCAGATGACGAAGAGCCGGTAGACGGCAAGCGAAATCGCCACATTCGGGTCTGGATGCTTCACCAGCTAGGTGCATCATATTTCGAAAACTTGAGCGACGCGCGTAACGAGAACTGGGCAACGCCGCGGGAGGACCGCGGCCAAGGGGTTGCTTCGGTTATAGCGATACGGATCGCATGAATTCGACCAATCGCGCGGAGCTCCGCAGCAGTCGAGGCCGCGCCGTAGTTCAATTATGGGTTTGTGAGTTCGGTTACGACAGTCGCGGCGAAAGTCGCATGAGATTGAAAGGTCAGTGAATAGGCACGCCATGAGAAACGGTCAGAAGCGCATGCGCGGACGTAGCAGCAGCAACAACAGCACCCACCGCAAAAGCCAAAATCCGCTGACGCGGCTCTATGAGTCGAACGGCCCGGATGTGAAGATCCGCGGAACGGCGTCGCATATCGCGGAAAAATACATTCAACTCGCCCGCGACTCACAAAGTTCGGGCGATCCGGTCGCGGCCGAGAACTACTATCAGCACGCCGAGCATTATTTTCGCCTGATCGCGGCGGCGCAGGAGCAGTTCCGCCAGCAGAACCCGTACTACAATCAGCAGCAGCAGGGCGGCGCGCCACAGGGCGCCGCTGACGACAATTTCGACGATGGCGACGACGACTCGATCGATCAGTCGCAGTCCGGCCAGAACGAGCCGCACGCTCCGCGCGAACAGCCGCAACCTTATCTGCCGCGCGACGCCCAGCCGTTCCAGCCGCGCGAGTACCAGCAGCAGCAAAATCCGCCGCAGCAGCATCAGGGCGCTCGCCCGCAAAACCAGCCGCAACATCAGCCGTCTGTCCCGCAACCTTCCAATCCACAGGGCGGCAATATCGGCGGTTTGCCGTCATTCATTACCGGCGGCAGCCAGCCGCAGCCGCAAAATCCAAACCAGGGTTTCGGGCAGAATCCGGGCCAAAATCCCGGCAACGGCCCGAACGGTCACGACCAGTTCGATCGCGGTCAAGACCGCCACGGGATGCACCGCCGGCGCCGCCACCATCGCGGCCCACGCAACGACCTGCCGAACCAGCCGCAACAGGGTCAGCCGCAGAACCAGCCGCAACCGGCTCAGCCGCAGACTATTCCGAGCCAAGGCGGCGACGAGCCGCCGCGCCAGCCGGGCGATTAATCGAAATCGAGCCGGTCACAGTTCGCGCCGCCGGGCGCCAGTGCCGGCTCGAGCGCCGGAACCAGACGGCGCTTCGCGCGCCGCGCCGGAATCGGCCGGTAGACCTGTTTGGTCGCTTCCACGATATGCACTCCGGCAAACGGCGCCGACAACGTCGCGCCGGTGCGCTCCCAGGCGACCGCCGAACGCAGGAACCAGCCGCGCCCGATCGGCGGCACATACAGCGCTTCACCCCATCCGGTCGGCGTGAACCAGGTTTCACGCAACAAATGCGTGATCTGCGAACGTGAATAGGGCCGTCCATTGCCGAACGGCGTAGTATCCATGCGCGCCCATAACCCGCGTCGGTTGGGCACCACCGCCAACAGCCGGCCGCCGGCCGCCAGCACCCGCCACGCCTCGCGCAGCAGAGCGGCGGCATCCTGCGTCATTTCCAGTGAATGCACGAGCAGCACACGATCGACGCCGGCGTCCGGCAGCGGCAGATCGTTTTCGTCCACCAGCGCCGACAGCGCCGGCCGCGTCGTCGGCCATTTCACCACGCCCTGATAGGACGGCATGAAGGCGAGACAGCGCTCGGCCTCTTCGCGGAACAGCCCAAGATAGGGCGTGGCATAGCCGATGCCGAGGACGCGCTGGCCGGCCGTGTCGGGCCAGCGGCGGCGAATGCCGCGGCTGACAAAGCGCCGCGCCACCACGCCGAGACGCTGGCTGTAGAAATTGCGCAGATCGACGACATCGATCGACATCGGCCTGGACTTTCGTGGCCCTGAACTTTCTTGGACTTTAAACTACCATGAAAATGGCCACCGGACCCGGCGGCGTGCACGACAATTCCTCCGCGTGATACGGTTAATGCTGCCGTTGAAGCCCGAGGGTCTCCCATGCCTGCCGAAATCCGCCTGTTTCTGTGCCTGAAGGACAATTACGGGGTGCTGGTGCATGACCCGGCCAGCGGCGCGACGGCGGCTATCGATGCGCCGGAGGCCGCTGCGGTCGAGGCCGCGCTCGCGGCCAGCGGCTGGCGGCTGACCGACATCCTGGTGACGCACCACCATGCCGACCACACCGACGGCATCCGCGAACTCAAGCGCAAGCACCAATGCCGCGTGGTGGCGCCGGCGGCGGAGGCCGCCCGCATCCCGGATGTCGACCAGACCGTGCGCGAGGGCGACAAGATCGCGGTCGGAACGTTATCCGCCAATGTGATCGAAACGCCCGGCCATACGCTGGGTCACATCGCCTATTGGTTCCACGCCGACCGACTCGCTTTCGTCGGCGACACGCTGTTCTCGATCGGCTGCGGGCGGGTGATCGAAGGCACGCCGGAGATGATGTGGCGCTCGCTCACCAAGCTGCGCGATTTGCCGGACGACACAGAAATCTACTGCGGGCATGAATACACCGCCGCCAATATCCGCTTCGCGCGCACCATCGAGCCGGACAATAAGGCGCTCACCGCGCGGGCGGCGGCGGCCGAGCGGCAAATCACGCAACAACAGCCGACGATTCCGGTCACCCTCGGCGAGGAGAAAAAGACCAACCCGTTCCTGCGCGCCGACCGGCCGGAGGTCGCCGCCGGCATCGGCATGGCGGGACAGCCGGCGGCGGCGGTGTTTGCGGAAATCCGCGCGCGCAAGAACAAATTCTGAGCGTCATGACGAGCAACCGGGCCGCAACCTTCGCCGATCGCGAATATCTCGCAGCTGCAGTTCTGCTTGCCGCCGTGCTGGTGCTCGGGCTCGCCACCGCAACGGACTACGGCATTACCACCGACGAATTCATCTTCGACGGCTACGGGCCGAGGGCCCTGGCTTGGTACACCAGCGGATTCTCCGATCGGTCGCTGTTCGATCATTTCGACGTGGTGCTGTACGGCCCGTGGTTTCAGATCCTGGTTGCCATCGCCCAGTCGCTCGGTCTGGCGCATCCGTTCGAGATCCGGCACGCGGTCACTTTTGTCATCGGCCTTGCCGGCATCGCCGCGCTGTTGCCGATCGGCCGCATCGCCGTTGGGCGCTGGGCCGGCTTCATTGCCATCGTTCTCTGCCTGACGACCGGGCAACTTTACG
>Ga0315281_10015158_pt1 | contig 10345 bp, 7 predicted proteins | sample YL17G07_0_MG_FD_204540 | JGI IMG/M metagenome (GOLD analysis project Ga0315281, IMG submission 204540) | Sediment microbial communities from Yellowstone Lake, YNP, Wyoming, USA - YL17G07_0 | ecosystem: Environmental > Aquatic > Freshwater > Lake > Sediment | place: USA: Wyoming | collected...
CGAAGAGAATCAGCCACGGATTAACACAGATTATAATGGATGGGCACGGATGGAAAGGGAGAAGGATACCTGGTGGGGAGGGGTTCTCCCGTTATCCGTGCTAATCTGTGTGAAATCCGTGCTAATCTGTGGCTAACTCCCTTCCTGTCATTAACCTGGGATGCACCCTAGAATCTTGCGTGACCGGGGGTGGCGAGAGGCGCTACAGAGTCTTGCACGTCGTGCGGCGTGCCGGGGGCGGTATGCAGAGGCACGTGGCGACGATCCTCTCCGGGTCGCGCGGGCGGTTCGACCATACGCTGGCTGCGTCGGCCGACTTCTTCGACTCGCTGCCGAAGGCTGCGGCGGAGGGCACTGACTTCGTGCGCGTGGACATCGGAGACCGCATCGGCCCGACCGCGTTCGTGCAGGCGGTAAGGATTGCCCGGCACGCGCGGCGGGCACGCGCGGATATAGTCCACTCCCATGGCTACAAGGCTGCCGTGCCCGGCGCCATCGCAGCCCGGCTCGCGGGAACCAGGTCCATTGTGACAGGCCACAATCTGTTCCCGGCTGATGCGTCCCGCGCCGCGAAGGTCTCGATGCGGCTCGCGGCCCGGCTCTCAGCGCGTGTGATCGCTGTCGCCCCGGCGCTCGCAGCTTCGCTCACCGCCGCCGGCGTTGACCCAAGGAAGATCGTGACCATACCAAACGGCGTTGACCTGTCGGCTTACGGCGCCGGCAGCCGCAGGTCCGTCCGCGCCGGCTTGAATATCGGTGACGAAGCGCCGCTCGTCTTCTGTGCGGCCAGGCTGACGGAGGTCAAAGGCGTCGGGTACCTGATCAGATCCGTTGCGCTTATCTCCGCGCGGCGGCCTGACGCGCGTGTGTTGATAGCAGGCGACGGGCCGGATAGGGAGTCGCTTCGCGGGCTGGCACGGCGGGTCGCGCCCGAGAGCGTCATGTTCCTCGGCCATCGGGACGACGTGTCGGACCTTCTTGCGGCGGCGGATGTGGTCGCGATCCCTTCGCTTGCCGAGGGCCACCCACTGATATTGATCGAGTCCATGGCCGCGGGGAGGGCGATAGTGGCCTCGCGCGTCGGCGGGCTGGCGGATACGATCAAGGACGGCGAGAACGGTCTTCTGGTTCCTCCGGCTGACCCTGAGGCGCTGGCCGGGGCTATAATGAGCGTCATCGAGCGGCCGGAGCTGGCCGAACGGCTGGGCGCCGCCGCCCGCCGCCACGCCGAGAAGGAGTTTGGCGCCGACCGCATGATCGCAGCTACGGAGGAAGTCTACCTGTGCGCTCTATCGTGATTGCAGCCGTTCTGGCCGTCTGCGCGGCCGGTCTCTGTGCCGAGCCGGCACGGGGCAAGCTGGTCCTCGTCACCATCGGCGGCGCCAGGCTCGACCAGGTGACCGCGAGGGGCCTGCCGGCCATCTCCCGGCTCATCAGGCGCGGAGCGATCGGCGTTATGAACGCTCGGCCCTCGACCGTACGCCCCGAAGGTGAAGATATGGGCCTGGGGCGCTACTCCACGGAAGGCGGCTGCGCGACAATAGGCGCGGGAACGAGGGCGGCGGCCACCATTGACGGAAGACAGGCTTACTCCGCTTTCGAAACCGAGAACGGCCGTCCCGTCCGCGAGCTGTACACCAGCCGCTACGGCCAGGGGCCGGGCAGCGCTGAAGTCCTCCACCTGGGGATGAACCGGCTGTGGTTCGTCAACTCCGAAGCGAGGTATCCGGTGGAGCCGGGGGCGGTTGGGTCAGCGCTGCACGCGGCAGGGCTGAAGACGGCGGCGATAGGCAACAGCGATACGCCGACCGACCTGCGGCGCGAAACCGCGCTGATCGCCGCCGACGCGACCGGGATTGTGGACTACGGCGATGTCAGCAGCCGTCTCGTCCGGCCGGACCCACGCGCGCCCTACGGCTGGCGTACCGATGGTGCGCGCCTCATCTCTGCCTTCCGCCGCGTCCTTCCCAACGCGGATTTCATCGTGGTGGACACCGGCGACACCTCAAGAGCCGCGAGCTATGCCCGTCACTGCACCGAGAGACAAGCGGCGCGGCTCGAACGCCGCGCCCTAGCTCTGGCCGACAGGATCATCGGCCAGATCGCCGGCAGTCTCGACCTGTCCCGCGACCGGATCATCATCCTCTCGCCCAGCCCCTCGGAGCAGGCCATCGAGGATTTCGACTTTCTGCCGCCGATGATAGCTGCGGGACGGGGGATCGGCAGGGGGCTGCTGACATCCGGCTCGACGCGCCGGCCCGGCATCGTCACCAACGCTGACATTTCGGCGACAGTGCTCGGGTTCTTCGGCGTCGGGCAGCCGGTTTCGTTCGTGGGCCGGCCTGTGGGTGTGGTCAGAGGGACCGTTCGGTGTCTGGAGGCCGACAACCAGAAGATCATCCTGCAGATGCAGCGGCAGCCGGCAATGCGGGGGCTGGCCGACTTTCTGATTGCGTATGTGATCTTTCTGACGGGGTATGCGCTGTGGCGGCGGGGTGAGTGGCCGAGGTGGGTGTCGTGGGCTGGCCTTGTGCCGGTAGCGTCGATGCTCGCGGTGTTGTGGCTGCCGGGGTTCACGGACCTTGGGCTTGCGGGGTCGGTAGCGGCGCTCGGCGGGCTTCTGGCGGCGCTGCTCGTGCTGTCCTGGGTGGGTCTGCGCTCGCCGGGACGCGCGCTTGCCTGGCTCTGCGGCGCGGTCACCTTGACCATTCTGGCGGATCTCGCGCGCGACGGGGTCCTTCTGCGCGACTCCATCATGAGCTACACCCCCGCTGACGGCGCGCGTTACTACGGGATCGGAAACGAACACATGGGAAGCGCGATCGGGGCAGCCCTGGTCGGCGCCGGCCTGGTACTCTCGGCAGCGGGCAGGCTCAGACCCCTGGGAACGGCCCTGCTTTCAGCCGTGCTCCTCGCCGTCGTCGCCGCCATCGGCCTGCCTGCGCTGGGCGCAAACGTGGGAGGCGCGATGTCGGCGGTGGCCGCGGCCGTCGTCGGCTTGACCCTGTGGCGGGGAGGGCGCATCCGTCGGGCGCACGTCATAGCCGCGGCCGTGGTCGTTCTTCTCCTACCGGGCATCTTGCTCGTGTTCGATATAGCGCGATCGGGAGGCGCGCAGTCCCACATGGGCAGGGCGGCGCATCTTATTGCCACCGGCGGGACTGGTGAGATACTTACGATCATCGAGCGTAAGGCTGCGATGAACCTGACGCTTATTCAGCACAGCCCGTGGAGCAAGCTGCTCGGCGCATCCATCCTCGGCGTTATCGCACTGCTCGCAGCCGTGGCTCCCGCGCATCTCCGTCGGATCCGAGACGACAGAGGAATCTACGGCGGCGCGGTCGCAGCCACAGTGGGCGCGTTCGCCGCCCTGGCGCTGAACGACTCGGGGGTTGTGGCCGCTGCGACCGCGTTCATCTACGTCTGGGCCGTGACACTGGTCGCGGCAGCGCCGGAAAAGGCTGCTGAGCGCCGAACGTAGCGGCCGGGTCTTCCCTCTCTCTTGACGGCAGCGCGCTGGGGTGAGGTGATATGCTCCGGCTGTCGCTCTGCAGTTAGAAGGATCGGGGGCGAGGATCTGCGTCCTCGCCCCCGTCTGAGCACACGAAGCGGGTCCGGCAGGGGTCTGCCGGACGGGTGTGATTCCCGCCGTCTAGTAATTCGGCGGCGTGGAAGGACCCATCGTGCCGGGCTCCATAGGCCCGGCGCCAGCAGGCGGCGGGGCGGTGGTGACAGCGCCCCCGCGCCTCCTATGTCTCCTCGCAGTTGGGACCGCCGTGGTGGCCGCCGGGGCCATCATGGTCGCGCCGCCCTCCCTCGCGAAGGGGTAGCGGCTGACGTCCATGACCCTCTTCGGGTTCACCCCGTAGATTCGGGCGACCTGGGGCCAAGTATAGCCGCGGTCGATCCATGCGAGCACGCTGCTCACGCTCGCGCCTGTCTGCGCGGCGATGTTGGCAGCGATTGCGATGCTCTGCCAGTCGTAGCCCATCCTCTCGAGCCTCTTGGCGTCGTACCTGGTAAGGACGGGGTTGCCCCACGGGTCGGTTTGGTAGTAGAGCGGCTCGAAGCCGTATTCCGCCACGAAGCCTGCTACCCTGGTCTCTACGACCGCGGGCGACGTGATCTGGGCGGTGGTCAGGTTAAGCTGCGCGGCAATAGCGCTGTAAGACTGCCCCTGGCTTCGCATACCGGCGACATCCAGTACCGAGCGGCCGGAAAGATCGGAGATGTTGGCCAGTAGGTAGATGTCGCCCCAGGACCAGCCTGTCTGCCGCAGCGCCATGATAGACGCCCGATCGATGCCAAAGGCCGACGCGACGAAGTTAGTGTTGAACGTTTCGACCTCCATGCTCATGGCAGGGGTCGTGGTGACCACAGGCGCGACGGGCGTCGTCGGCCCGGCGCCCGTTGGCGGTGTGGGCGTCGTCGTTTCCATGCCGGGGGCGGTTGTCTCCGGCACGGTCACGGCCGGCGTGGTTTCCTCCGTCTCCGACGGAGGCGTGGTGCCAGTGCCATTAGCATACAGCGCAGCGGTTGCTGCGGAAAGCACTAACACCAGCAGCAGTGTAGTCAAACGCATTGCGCTCCCTCCTTAACGAAGATGCTCGAGCGCCGCGGTTTCCCCGCGGCTGATGGCAAAACGCACGCATGCACATCGCGAACCAGAAGACTGTGCAGAACGAATGAGATAGTTGGCAGGCGGCGCCACCTCCTTTCAGGCACAATCAACGCTGCGGTCGAGTGCAGCCTCCTCGGGCAGAGGATACCCATGTTGCAGACGGACGCAAACGCTGGGACATGATCGTGACAAGTAAGCTCTGCCGTGGCCGCATAGTCGTGCTAATTATGAACGCCGGCAGCCTCCCGGGTGGGGGGAGTCAGCATTCAGGGTTGAGAGGGCGTGTTGCGTTGTGGATTGTGCGTCCTGAACCGGTGAGACGCTGAGGGGGATGACGGCGCTGAGGAGGAAGGGTTTCCTATACGGGGTTCCGGGACAGGGACTCTATATATGCACGTTACCTCAGCCTCTGACGAGCCTCGATTTTAGCCATTCGTGTAGTATGAAGCATGCGAACAACTGAAATATACGCTCGGACTCTCGTGTTGAAGATCTGAAACGGAACTGATATGTGGCTTCTTTTGCGCAAAGCGAAATTTGGCGAGAAAAGCATTTTCGGCAGTCTGCATTCCGCTAGAAATGACTTGCTTTCACGTCCGAATGTATTATGCCAAGTTACTTGCCTTGGACAAACGCCTTTCCGTGCTCAACAGGCCGTCCAACTTTGCATAAGCATTCACTTTCCATAAGGGGGCTGGAAGTATTCTGGTCCCTACCGCGACCCCGACAATAGCTAAGCTCGCGCCTCAAAACCCAAGGACACGCTATTACTGACCGGTATTACTTGAATGGATGTCCCATCATCACCACGGGACAACGCACCGGCGAGACACACCACTTCGTAACTGTGACCGTTGTGGACGTAGCCAATCCGGTCCTGGTCCACCTGGCTGATCGGAACGTTCTTGGCTTTGGCCCACGTCATCTCCGCCAGCCACGACGAACCTTCGACTGTCGGGTTGACGCAGATATCCAAGCTGCCGGGCCCACAGGTGACCTGAACGCGAGTTCCATCCTCCTCGCTCCACTTCACGGTAAGGTTCTCGCCACCCTCCTCCACCTGGGGATCCGCACCGCTCAAAACCCGGCGCGAACCGTCTGCAGCCGTGAATACCAGGCGAATCCCGGCAGCATACGACTCGTCGCTCCACATAAAGCCATCGCAGATCGGCAGAGTGTCATAGACTGCATTGTGGGATGTGCAAACCTCCGTAAGATAACGCTCCTGATAGGTTTCATCGAAGAGGTGAATGTCTCTTATATTGAACTCGTCTTGCTCCCAGTAGAGATTGGCCCGATAGAACCGGCTGCCATACCAGACCGATTTGTGCCGTTCGTTTTTCCAATCGACGAGCGCGGTTATCGCGGATGCAGGCGTAACTTCATACTCCGATTTGAACCACTTCGCCGAATCCTCAAGGCTCTCTATTCGTAGTATTCCTTCGCCGGCCAGTTTGCTTATGTGCTCCAACTGGTAAGCAAGTCCATCTTTCATTGCCTCCCAGCCGAACGAATTCTCTTGACCGACCTGCGCATAGCCGAACGACACGGATGGCGCCTTGTAGTTGACGTCAAAGAACCACCGAATCCAATCCGGACTGCCTCCACCGTCCTTGTATACCGGCTCCAAGCTCACCACACCTTGTGCCTCCGCATTCGGGTCGACTGAATACTGGTAAATAGGATCGCTGCCGAGCATTCGGAAGATAGGGATCGGAATCTGCTCCGAAGCGTGCTGCGCGGGCATAAACGCATTTCTCCGACTTGGGTAATACGCCTGGTTGTAGTATCCGCCCCACATTGTATATCCATCCGTGCCATACTGATCCTTGCAGTTGCACGATGCAATGACTCCATACTTATCCGCCAGATAACCCAGCAAATGAGCGTCAATCAGCCAAGCCCCAACCGATGCCGGGTACTTCCCAAAGACGCCCTTAAAATCTTCCATAACGATATCCGCAAGCTTCTCCCGTTCAGCAGGCGTATAGCCCACGGAGAAGCCGCAGTCCGTATGCCAGTCCCACGAGAACCCCGGTCGCCCTCTCCACTTCATTCCTGCCTTCTCCACAAGCTGCTGCGGGATCTCAAACCACACTCCGATCTCCTGCATGCTGTCCAGGTTCTTCAGCAGATCGACAAACCGCGACTCCAGAAGAGCATCATACTGAATCAGCCACGTCGCCGCCAGCCCATGCTCCTCGACGAGCCGAATCTGGTTGACCACCGGCTCCAGAAGATCCAGTTCAGGATTTCGCGGCTCGACCGCACGTATAAAGTTGATGATATTGACTATGCCTTGCTTGCTCACTTTGATGATCCTCCGCGTAAGACTGTTGACGGTTCCCACGCCCAACTTGTTAGTGCGACACGCGCCCTGCCGGTTCCTTCCGATATCGAAATAGTTGAGGTTATTAGCTTCGAAAAGTGTCTTCTCCCCCGTACTCCGAAAATCTGCAACAATTCGCTGAGCTCAAGCCGAGCGTGTCGTGAGGCGGCAGTCGGGGGTCGGAGGAATCGAGCGGGCTTGCGGCGTAATCCCAGTAGAAAGGGAGGCGAAGCTGGGAAAGGCGCATTAGATGCACGCGGGTGATGCACTGCTCTACCTCGTGATCATAATCGCGGCCGGGCGGCTCGGGGGAGAGATCGCGGAGCGCCTCCATCAGCCGGCGGTTGTCGGCGAGATCGTCGCCGGTCTGGCTATCGGCCTTATCCCGGCGATCCGGCCTGCGGCGGGCAATGAGACGATAAGGTTCATTGCGGAGCTCGGCGTGATCCTGCTCTTGTTCGAGGTCGGGCTGGAGAGCGAGTTCGAGGAGTTCCTGCGTGTCGGCGCTGCGGCGGTGGCGGTAGCCGTGATCGGGGTCGTTCTGCCGCTGTCCATCGGCTTCGCGTTCACCTCTCTTCTGGGGTATCAGAGGCTGGAGGCGCTGTTTCTGGGAGCGACGCTTACGGCGACGAGCGTGGGCATTACGGCGAGAGTGCTGCGCGACCTGCGGCAGACGCAGAGCAGGGAGGCGAGGATCGTCATCGGCGCCGCCGTAGCGGACGACGTGCTCGGGCTGCTGGTGCTGAGCGTCGTTCTGGGGATCGGGGCGGGCACGGCCGAGGTCGGCAGGACGATGCTGATGTTTGGGGCAGCGATTGTCTTCCTCGCTGCTGCGATAGTGATTGGCATCCGGGCCGCTCCGTTCTTCGTAGTCCTGACCCGGCGGATGCGGGGCCGGGGCGTGGTCGCGGTTTCAGCGTTCGCGTTCGCGCTGGTGCTGGCGTATATCGGGGGCCGGCTGGGGCTGGCGCCTGTGGTCGGCGCGTTTGCCGCCGGTCTCGTGCTCACCTCGACAGAAGACCGCTACCGCATCACCGAGCAAATCCAGCCCGTCGCGGACATATTCGCCCCCGTTTTCTTCACCGTCGTCGGCATGCAGGTGGACATGGCACGGCTGAGCTGGCCGGTTCTTGGGGTCGCCGCCGTGCTCTTCGTGGTAGCCGTGCCCACCAAGCTCGTGGCCGGGTTGGGAGCGGCCAGGTACAGGGTGGACAAACTCACCGTGGGGATCGCCATGGTCCCGCGGGGCGAGGTCGGCCTGATCTTCGCCTCTCTCGGGCTTGCCAGAGGCATCGTCAGCCCGGGTCTGTATGCTGCGATCGTCCTTGTCATCCTGCTTACCACGCTGATCGCGCCGCCGTGGCTAGGCCGCCGCATCGCCAGGCGCCGGAGAGAACGGGGCGGATGAACGGCGGATCGCTCATCTGCGGCCGCCGGTCGTGATGCTGGATTCCGGACCAGTGCCGCGGAACAGGAGAAGCCTGCCGGTCTCGGCTATCCCGGGTCTATGGGGCAGAGTCGATCACGGAAGCACGAAAACCAGCGTGAACACGCAAAGGAAGGATCGATGCTTCGGGACGGGAAGCAGTCGCGAAGGATGAGAAGTTGGGGTGCCTACCGCCTGAATCTCAGACCGATCTTGGCAGCGGTTCTCTTGGTGGCGCCATAGAACTGCTCCCGGTTCAGGCCTGACTGGCTGATCGTCGACTTGATCATCTTGTCATCGAACTCGGGGTAGTGCAGGTCGACCGTAACGTACCGCACACGGTCCTTGATCAAGCCGGAGTAGGTGCAGTGGCTCCCGTCAGTCCTCTCAGGCGTAAACCCCCAGGCCTTGAGGATGGATCTGACTTCATCTACGGTGAGCGGCGGGTATCTTCTGGGCATTGGGGAGAAGCGGCGCCCTCGTTTATGGCCCCGCGGGGCTCAGAGCGAGGTTCTGCTTATACGCATCGAACTTCCTGGAGGCTCTTTGCCTGTGTTGGCAAAGTCGCGTGGATGTGAGGATTCTCCAGTACCAGTACTCTGCCTTGAGTGGCAATGGCGCCGGCCTGGGTCGAAAGCCGGAGGCGCCCTCCCGCCCGACGACCGTGAGCAGGTAGTTGTGAACGGCCTCCTTCAGCTTGGCCTGTGCCTCTTCGGGGGTTGGGGCTTCGGCGGCGACGTTGAGATCAATGCAGCAGGCGAAGTAATGATCTCCATGGGGGCGAACAAAAACGCGCACGGTCATTGTGGCGACTGGCTCCTCGACCTGGACCGGCCTGCCAAGATCGGCCGGCTGGACAGTGCAGACCGGGGACGGCCCCTTTAGTCTCTTTCTTCGTCCTCCTGCAGCAACCATAGGATTGCGTGCGCTCCTCCCCCTATCACGACGCGCGTTTCGTGGCATCTGGTTCCCCTTTGTCCAGTTACCCGAAATCCCCATTCCACTTATCGGAGTGTTGGGGCCGATTTCTGAGGACCATCCAGCGACATTGGCAGTGTAGCTGCAGTTTATAACCTTGTCAAGGGCAGTTGTTGATACCCGCCGGTAGATCGCTCGGAGTCGATCCAAGCTTGCCGAGCAAGTGCCTTTCCAGTTATACTCACTCTAGCAGCCAACAGACGGGAGAGTATCTCAATGAGTTCCAAGCCGAAACGCGCTTTTGCTCCGGCGGAGCTGACGAATGTAGCCATAGAGGATGGCTTCTGGGCGCCGCGCATAAAGGTAAACCGCGAGAAGACGATTCCTCACGAGTATGAGCAGTGCAAGAAGACGGGCCGGATCTTGGGGTTCAAGCCGGACTGGACGCCCGAAAGCCGGGACCAGGCGAGGCACGTCTTCAACGATTCGGACGTGGCGAAATGGGTGGAAGCTGCGGCGTACAGCACGGCGACCCATCCCGATCCGGCGACCGGAGCGATGCTCGCAGAGGTCGCCGGGCTGATTGCGAGCGCGCAGCAGCCGGACGGCTACATCAACACGTACTTCTCGTTCGTCGAGCCGGACAAGCGATGGTCGAACCTGAGGGACCAGCACGAGCTCTACTGCGCGGGGCACTTGATGGAAGCGGCGGTGGCGCACTATCAGGCGACCGGAAACCGAACGCTTCTCGACGCCCTGTGCCGGTACGCCGACTACATCAGCACGGTCTTCGGCACGGAACCGGGCAAGAAGCGCGGTTACTGCGGGCATGAAGAGATCGAGCTTGCCCTTGTGAAGCTCTATCGAGCAACCGGCAGCGAGCGGTATCTGAGGCTCAGCAAGTACTTCGTAGACGAACGGGGCAGGCAGCCTCATTACTACGACATCGAGGCCCGCGAGCGCGGGGAGAAGCCGGACGACTACTGGGCGGGGGCCTACGATTATTCCCAGTCGCATCTCCCCGTGCGCGAGCAGACGCAAGTGGTGGGGC
>Ga0315281_10015159_pt1 | contig 10345 bp, 8 predicted proteins | sample YL17G07_0_MG_FD_204540 | JGI IMG/M metagenome (GOLD analysis project Ga0315281, IMG submission 204540) | Sediment microbial communities from Yellowstone Lake, YNP, Wyoming, USA - YL17G07_0 | ecosystem: Environmental > Aquatic > Freshwater > Lake > Sediment | place: USA: Wyoming | collected...
CTGTCGGCGCGCCTCTACGGCGGCGATCGCGAGACGCGCATTCAGCAGGAAATCATCCTCGGCATCGGCGGCGTCCGCGCGCTGAAGGCGCTCGGCGTGACGCCGGGCGTTTTCCACCTGAACGAAGGCCACGCCGGCTTCGTCGTCCTCCAGCGCATCCACGATCTGGTCGAGCGGGGCGCCTCGTTCGACGATGCGCTCACCGAAATCCGGCGGACGACGATGTTCACAACGCATACACCGGTTCCGGCCGGCCACGACGCGTTCCCGTTCAGCCTCGTCGAAACGCATCTCGCCGGCTGCTGGGGCACGCTCGGCGCCAACCGCGACCGGTTTCTCGCGCTCGGCGCGTACGACAACGGCGGCGGCACGCTGTTCAACATGACGGCGCTGGCGATCCGCTCCGCGGGATCGACCAATGCGGTCAGCCAACTGCACGGCGAAGTGACGCGAAGGATGTTCGCGCCGATGTGGCCGGACGTGCCGGAGGCCGAGCGTCCGGTGTCGGCCGTCACCAACGGCGTGCACGTCCCGACCTGGATCGCCCTCGATCTCGGCGGCCTGTTCACCAAGCACCTTGGCGCCGACTGGATCGACCGCCATGACGACGCGGCGCTATGGGAAGGCGTGCTCGCGATTCCCGACGAGGAGCTATGGAGCGTCCGGCAGTCGCTGCGCCGCTATCTCTTCACGTTTATCCGCGAGCGCGCGCGACAGCGCTGGATTGAAGAGCACGTCGGCATTCCTCGGGTCGTCGCGGCCGGCACGCTGCTCGAGCCCGACGCGCTGACGATCGGGTTCGCGCGACGCTTCACCGGCTACAAGCGGCCGGAGTTGGTGTTCCACGATCCGGAACGGCTCGCGCGCATCCTCAACGCGGCCGGACGCCCGGTGCAGATCATCTTCGCCGGCAAATCGCACCCGGCCGACGACACCGGCAAGCACCACATGCAGCGCGTCTACAAGCGGGCGCTCGATCCGCTGTTCGGCGGGCGCATCGCGTTCGTCGACGACTACGACCTGCACGTCGCGCACTACCTCGTGCAGGGGTGCGACGTATGGCTCAACAACCCGCGCAAGCCGCTCGAAGCGAGCGGCACCAGCGGCATCAAGGCGGCGATCAACGGCGTGCCGCATCTGAGCATCGGCGACGGCTGGTGGGCGGAAGGCTTCACGGGCGCGAACGGCTGGGTGATCGACGGCGGCGCGCCGGCGGACAACCCGGACGCGGCGGATGCCGCGGATGCGGACGCGTTGTACCGGCTGCTCGAGGAAGAGGTCGTCCCCGCGTTCTACGACCGCGACCGCTCGAGTGTCCCGCACCGCTGGATGGCGACCGTCAAGGAGTCGATCAGAACGGTGGCGCCGCGCTTCTCCGCCAGGCGGATGGTCAAGGAGTACGCACAGCGCATGTACGCGCCGGCCCTGGAAAGACGGTCAAGTCTGAAGTCTGAAGTCTGAAGTCTGCAATCCGAAGCGCCCGAGTGTCCATGGGCTACAATTAGAGGCTATGCCACGCAAGTCGGTCGCCAAGTCGCGGTGCGCGCTCTGCGGCGCCAAGGAGGTCTCGGAGCCGCGCGGCGAAGAGAAATACTGCCGCGACTGCTGGGACAAGAAGATCGCAGTCGAGGAGATCGTCGCGCGCGAGTTCGCGATCAAGCGCTACATCCGCGCGCAGAGCGCCGAGAAGTACCTGATCTACCACTCGACCCAGAAACGCCCCTGCGGCCAGCTGATCGTCGTCGACGACGGGTACGACCTGTTCCTGACGCTGATGCTCTACCCGACCTTCGGCTGGGACGAGCCGGCGTACCACCTCGAAGGCGACCCGGAAGGGCGCCTGTTCTCGGAAATTCTCGTGGACGTCGTGGCAGCCGAGGTCATCGAGCCCTGGGGCGGCGGAAAATGGCACATGGAGATCTTCCGCTCGATCGCGCCCGAGCCTGAAGACTGGAACGGGGAGATGTAATATAATTCCGCAGTTTTTCTCATGTTTCTGCTTGTCCAATTCTTGGAGGACTTTATGAATCGCGCGCGTCTGACCCTTGCCGCGACGCTTGTGGGCGCCAGCTTCGTCGCCACCGCCCTCGCACAACCACCGCAGGCCCCGCCGATGACGCCGGTCCTCGCGGGCAAGAAGTTCACGCCGGCCTTCAAGGGCCAGGCCGAGATCGATTTCACCAAGCCGGTCACGAAGCGCGACGGGGAAATGGTGGTGACGACGATCGTGGTGAGGAACAACGCCACCGGGCCGCTGCTCCGCCTGACGATCGACGAAACCTGGTACGACGCGGCCGGCGGCCTGGTGACCGGCGGCAAGGGCGTCCTGAATCGTCTGGAGGCGGGTGAGATCGGGACGGTCAAGATCGAGACACCGTTCAACGCGAAAATGAAGGCGAACAACTACAACTTCGCCCACGCCAACGGCACGGTGAAGCCGCACAAGGTGGACAAGATGACCGCGCCTGGCGAGAAGGAGCCGGCGGCCAAGCCGGCCGCGAAGACGGCCGCGAAGCCGGCGGCGAAGAAGAAGTAACGAAATCAAGAATTAGGAAGTCGGAATTTGGAATGCGTACGGGGCGGGCCTTTCGAGGCCCGCCTTTTTTGTGTTTTAGAGCATAATCGGCGCACCCGTGACCCTGTCAGCCGGCGCGCGGCTCGATCGCATCGTCGCGATCAAAGTCCTCCCGGCGCAGTTCGCCGCCGACCCGCACCTGCGCGAGCGGTTCGACCGCGAAGCCCGCGCGATCTCGTCGCTGAGCCACCCGCACATCTGCGCGCTTTACGACGTGGGCGAGGCTCCCAGCCCTGAGCCATCAGCTCTCAGCCCTGACGTGGTTCGGTTTTTGGTGCTCGAGTTTCTCGAAGGGGAAACGCTGGCTGAGCGGCTCGCGCGTGGTGAGAACGGCCTACCACCGCATGACGCGCTGGCGATCGCGATCCAGATGTGCGACGCGCTCGACAAGGCCCACCGCTCCGGCATCGTCCACCGCGATCTCAAACCGGCCAACGTCTTTCTCGTGCGCAGCGGCGGGCCGTCGGCTCCACCGATTGCCAAGCTGCTCGACTTCGGTCTCGCGAAGAGCGCCTCGCCGGTTGTCGCCGCGAGCGGGCGCTTCGTCGCGTACGTGGTAGGCGGCACAAGCGGCTCAAACGATATATGGATTCTTCCTCTATCCGGCGACCACAAGCCCTTTGCGTTCGCTCAGACACCGTTCACCGAAACCAATGCCGTGTTTGCGCCAGATGGACGCTGGCTCGCCTACCAGTCGAACGAGACCGGGTTGGCACAAGTGTACGTCCAGCCCTTTCCCCCGACTGGCGGGAAGTATCTGGTGTCGAGGGACGGCGGCAGACATCCGGTGTGGCGCCGGGATGGCAGGGAGTTGTTCTTCCTGTCGCCGGACTCGAGGATGATGGCGGCGGCCATCGACACGACGCGCCAATTCGAGGCGGGAATCCCGCAGCCGCTCTTCGGGAGCGCCTCGACGGTGACCGTCTCCACGTTCGTTGGTAACGGGGTTCAGTATGCGGTGAGCAAAGACGGGAAGCGTTTTCTCGTCAACACGGTGCAACAACAGCCCAGCACGACGCCGCTCACCGTCGTCGTCAACTGGCTCTCCGCTGTGCAAAAATGACGGGGACTGGGGACTAGAGACTGGGGACCGGGGACTCGCAGCTTACTGCCCTACCCGACCCACCTGCCCCACCCGACCCACCTGCCTACCTGCCCTACCGGCCTTACTGACTGACCTTTTCGAACTTCACGTCCGTCACCGCCGCTTTGGGAATCGCGACGAGGTGGTACGGAAACGTCAGGATCTGCGCGCTGACCATGCCGCGGCCCGGCATCGTCTCGGCGTAGCGCACAATCAGCGTGCCGTTGCCGGCGGTGGTGCTGATGATGCTGGTGTTGAAACCTGAGGTCGGCCGGCTCCCCATGAATACGCCCACGACCATCTCCTTCGAGAAGTCGACGGCCGGACGCGGCCGATCCGGATTGTGCTGTTGCCACAGCTTCGTCCACTCCGCCTCGGTGCGCACCAGCACCTGCTTCGCGTCTTCTACGTTGCTCTGGTCGCCCTTTTCGATGGTCCGCACGGTCGGTGCCTCCAGCAGCATCGGATCCAGCCGCCTGTCGCCGGGAGCCGCCTGTGCGAGCACGGTGACGAGCGTGACGATGAGCGCGATCATCGCGCGGCCGCCGGGCGCGGCGCCTCCACGGTGAACTGCAGTTCGCGCGCCACGGGAGGGGTCTGGCCCAGGCGCGACTTCGCGTCGACCTTCAGCACGTAGCTGCCGGGAGCCAGATCCTTGAGCGGAATGCGCGTCGTGTACCCGTAGCCGCCACGCTTGCCGCCCAGGTCGGTCGAGTCTCGGACTTCGTCGGTTTTGAACAGCACTTTTCCCTCGTCTGTCGTCACCGTCGCGGTGATATCGACCTTGTGAGGCGTCGCGCCGGCATTGTCGTACACCTCGGTGAACAGCACGATCTCGTCGTTCTGCGGAAAGGACCGGATCGCGATCGGCGGACCGGGCAGCATCGGTTTGAGCTGTTCATCGGCGCGCGCGGTCGGCAGCGCCGATCCGGAGCCGGACGTCAGCACGAGCCCGCTCATGCTGAACGGCGCCTTCACGAAGTCGGGCACGTCTAGATCATACTGCACCGAGCCGACGTTGCCGCCGGCCGCATCGTGCGCGGCGATGCGGAGCTGATATTTCCCGGGCGGCAGCTCCAGGCGGTTCAGCATGCGCAAACCGGTTTGCTCGATCCGCGCCTTCGACTCCGGCTTCAGGTTCGTCAGCGTGAGCGAATCGGTGTTGCCGCCTTTGACCTTCCCGCTCGCGTCGATGGCGATGTACGAGAGGAGGATCTTCGCGTTCGGCTCCACTTTCATGTCGCGGCCGCGCAACTCCACACCGAACAAGACCGACGCGTTCGGCGCGGCGCCTTTGAACGGCGCCGCGAACACGTGCATGGTGAGGCCGCTGACCGGCAACGGGCTGTCGAGGGCCTCGCGCAGCTCCGGCGTCGACGGCGTGGTGCTGGTCGTCTTGGCCGGTTCGACTTTCTTCGGCGTGAGGTAGGCTTTGCGCGCGCGGACGGTGAGCCCCGGCCGCGTCACGCGGACGTCGATCTTGTGCGTCCGCCCCGGCCGCGGGTCCGGCGGATAGTAGGCCAGCACGTAGTACGAGCTGTTGTCCTCGACGATGCGCTGGAAGGCGGTCGAGAAATCGTTCTTGTTGACGACCGCGAACCCACCCGTTTCCTCGGACAGCGTGCGGAGGCTGTCCTGCGACAGACGGAGCTCGTTCTGCAGCGAGCCCGGGCCGATGCCGAGCGACGTGTCGTCCGGGAACGAGCCGATCTCGATCGACTCGTCGCCCAGGTCCGTGAGCCCGCGCGGGTCGATGCCGTAAATCGCCACGTTGGACCGCGTGGCCGCCCCAATGGCGTCGCGCGTCGAGTCCATCACCATCGAGGCGCTCTGGTGAGTGGACCCGGTCTGCGGAATCATGTCGTTGATGTCGTAGTCGATCCCCTCGCTCACGAACAGGATCGCCTTGCGGCGTCCGCGCACCGAGCCGAACCATTCGGCCACGTTACGCAGCGTATCGAGGGTCGTCCGGGCGTTGAACCCGCGCTCCATGTCGTCGGGATCGTTCAGCGCGTCGCCCTGCTGGCGCGTGCCCTGTGTGCGGTAGTACTCGCTGGTCTTGTTCGCCGTGGTCGAATCCAGCTTGCGCCCGGCCGTCCTGTCCACCGCGGCCAGGAGCAGCTTCCGGTTGTTCGTGAATTCCTGGTTGGCGTCGCTCGGGCCGGCGGTGTGCACGACCGCCATCAGATCGTTGGCGCCGAGGCGGCGCTCGATGAACTGCTTCGCCGCCAGCTTCACGCGCTGCGACCGGCCGAACCGCGTGTGCAGGTCGTCGATGACCATGACGTACACGCGGCCATCGAACGGCTTCTCGTTCGTCTTCACGTCCGGTGCAATCGGCGCGGTCGCGAACAGCGGGCGATTGTCCTTGTCGACCGGGATGTCAACCATCGTGAAGGCGGTGACGGCCTGCGACTTCCCGTCCTCGAGCACCTGAAAGTCTTCCTTCTTCAGATCGCGGACGATCCGGCCCTGGCGGTCGGTCACCACGGCATCGACCTCGACGTAATCGACGCGGAGCTTGAAGGTCGGCGGCTGTGGCGCCTGGGGCTGCGGCGATGCGGGCGGCGCGGGAGCCTGGCCGGCGGTCAGCGCCGGGCCAGCCAACAGCACGATCAGCCCCATCAGTCGAACACGTGCATTCATAGTCACAACTCTCTTATCGCGTCGCGCGGCGCGACGCCCACCAACGCTGGCAAACAGGCGTGAACCGATTATACGTCCCGGCTATACTGGAGAGGATGTCTCCTTCGCAGGCGGCGGTCGGGCTCGACATTGGTGCAGTCCAGGCGGCGCTCAAGGCCGACGGCCTCGACGGCTGGCTGCTGTACGACTTCCGCGGATTGAATCCGATTGCCGCCGGCGTCACCGCAGTCGGTCAGCAGGGCGGCCACCTCGCGACGCGCCGCTGGTACTATCTGATTCCGGCCACCGGCGAGCCCCGCGGACTGGTCCATGCGATCGAGAAGAACTCGCTCGCGCACCTGCCCGGCTCGACGAAGCGGTACGCCGGTCGCGATCAGCTGGAGGCCGGCCTGCGCACGCTGCTGACCGGCATCGGCCGCGTGGCGATGGAATACTCTCCGGGCTGCGCGATTCCGTACGTTTCGCGCGTTGACGCCGGCACCGTCGAGCTCGTGCGGCAGTCGGGCGCCGATGTGGTGTCGTCAGGCGATCTCATCCAGCGCTTTTCCGCGGTGTGGGACGCGGATGCGATCACGACCCATCATCAGGCTTCCGAGAAGTTGTACCGTGTGAAGGATCGCGCGTTCGAGGCGGTCGCGCGCCGCTTGCGCGACGGCGTCGCGACCACCGAGTACGACATCCAGCAGCTGATGGCCGGCTGGTTTCGCGACGAAGGCCTCACGAGCGACGCGGATCCGAACGTCTCGGCCGCCGAGAACTCCGGCAACCCGCACTATCTGCCGACCGCGGCCGCACACCGTGCGATCGGGCGGGAGGAGCTCGTCCTGCTCGATCTCTGGGGCAAGCTCGATCGGCCCGGCGCCGTCTTCGCCGACATCACCTGGATTGGCTACGCCGGTCTGCGGGTGCCCGAGCGCATCGCGAAAGCCTTCGCCGCGGTGCGCGGCGCGCGCGACGCGGGGGTGCGCCTCGTGCAGGACGCCGCGCGCGCCGGCCGCGAACTGCGCGGATTCGAAGTCGATCGCGCCGCGTCCGCGGTGCTGCGCGAGGCGGGTTACGCCGATAATATCCTGCACCGCACGGGCCACAGCCTCGGCGAAGACGTGCACGGCAACGGCGTCAACATGGACGACTACGAAACGCACGACGATCGCCGGCTCCTGGCGGGGACCGGGTTCACGATCGAACCGGGCGTGTACTTCGACGACTTCGGCGTCCGGACGGAAATCAACATGATTGTCGCCTCGCGCGACGCGGCGGTGACCGGACCGCTGCAGACCGAGATTCTGAGTCTTGTGTAGTGTAGGACGGGTCCTTTTGGACCCGCCGAGCGGGTTCAGACCCGCGGAGGTTAGTCACGATGTCCACGCGTAAGACCACGCTCTTCTACTCCCTGCTGATCGCCGTCGCCTCGCTGGCCGTCGGGATGGTGCTCGCGTCGCGACTCGACATGACCCCGACCTCGTCGGCTCAGACCTTTGCGGCGCCGGCCATGAACAGCGCGCCGCTGACCGGGCCGATCGACGCGTCGACCTTCCGCAACATCGCGAAAGCGGTCACGCCCGCGGTCGTCAACATCCGGACGGAAATGAAGGCCAAGGCGACGGACCTCACCGACTTCCTGGGCGGGGGGGGCGGCGGCGCGCCGGACGATCTCTTCCACCGTTTCTTCGGCGCGCCGGGCGAGCAGGACGATCAGCGCGCGCCGGGCGGACGCGGCGGCAGGGGGGGCGCGAAGCCGAAAGAACAGACGACCCGCGCGGCGGGCACCGGCTTCGTCATCAGCAAGGACGGCTTCATCCTCACCAACAACCACGTCGTCGAAGACGCCACGAAGATCGAAGTCGCGTTCAACGACGACGAGAACGACCCCACGTACTATCAGGCGAAGGTCGTGGGGCGCGACCAGCTCACCGACAGCGCGCTGATTCAGCTGGTCGAGAAGCCGAGCCGGCCGCTGGTGGAGGCAAAGTTCGGCGACTCGTCGCAGATCTTCCCGGGCGACTGGGTGATGGCGATCGGCAACCCGTTCGGCTACTCCCACACCGTCACCGTCGGCGTGATCAGCGCCACGCAGCGCGCGTTCGCCGTCACCAACGGCCGCAACAACGACATGCTGCAGACCGACGCCGCGATCAACCCGGGCAACTCGGGCGGGCCGCTGCTGAACGTGCGCGGCGAAGTCATCGGCATGAACACCGCGATCATCACCAACGCGCGGAACGAGGGCAACATCGGCATCGGCTTCGCCGTGCCCAGCAACACCGTCCGCGATCTGCTGCCGCAGCTCCACACCGGCAAGATCGTGCGCGGCCGGATTGGCGTCCAGGTGAGGGCGGTGCCGCGCGAAGGCTTCGAAGACTTCGGGTTGAAAACGCGGATGGGCGCGGTGGTCACGCAGATTCCGGCCGGCGGCGCCTCGGCCAAGGCCGGGATGGAGCCCGGCGACGTGATCGTCCAGTTCAACGGCCGGCCGGTCGGGAACAGCGACGAGCTGGTGAAGATGGTCATCGCGACCAAGCCTGGAACGACGGTGCCGGTGAAGGTGCTGCGCAACAAGCAGGAGAAGACGCTGAACGTCACCGTCGAGGAGCTCGACCTCGAAGCCGAGCAGAACACGGGACGCCGCACGCCGCCAGACGATCAGTCGCCGCCGGAACAACAGGCCACCAGCAGCTTCGGCCTGACGCTCGAGAACGTCACACCGCAGATGGCGCGGCGGCTGCGGCTGCCGTCGGGCCAGTCCGGCGCGGTCATCACCGACGTCGACATGGATGGGCCGTCGGCGGCCGAACTGCGGCAGGGCGATGTGATTCTGTCGGTCAACGGCAAGACGGTTTCGAACGCGGCCGACGCCGCGCGCGAGCTGCAGACGGTCCGGTCGGGCCGCCTCGCGCAGTTGCGCGTCTGGCGCGGCGGACTCGAGGTGTTCGTGCCCGTGAAGAAGGACTGACGCCGACGAACGCTGAGATTGCAGATTTCAGAGTGCAGATTTCAGATTGACGAGTGCAGATTGACGATTGCAGTTTGGCGATTGCCGATGTGATTCGTGAACGTGGCCCCCTCACGGTGGCCGCGTTCATGGATCTCGCGCTCTACGATGCCGGGCTCGGCTACTACGCCCGCGCGGCCCAGCGTTCCGGCCGGGCGGGCGATTTCTTTACCAGCGTCGACGTCGGTCCGCTGTTCGGCGAGTTGCTCGAAATCCAGCTGGCCGAGGTGCACGAAATACTTCAGACTTCAGACTTCAGACTTCAGACTTTAGATCTCGTCGAAGCCGGCGCCGGAAACGGCCGCCTGTCTGCCGACATCCTGCGCGCCGCCAGGACGCGCGACCCCGGATTCTACGAATCCATCCGCCTGCATCTGGTCGACGCGAGCGCCGAAGCGCGGCGCGCCCAAGCCGGCACCCTGGGCGACGTCGCCGATCGACTCGCTTCGTCCGGACCGGTGCTGCCGGAGACGTTCGAAGGCGTCCTGATCGCGAACGAGTTGCTCGACGCGCTGCCGGTCCATCAGGTCGTCATGCGCGAGGACGGCTTGCGCGAGGTCTATGTCACCGCAGATGTCGGGCGGCCCCTACACCTGGAGGAAGGCCCGCTGTCGACACCGGCGCTCGCCGAATATCTCGATCGTCTTGGCGTGACGCTCGAGCCGGGCTGGCGCGTGGAGATCAACTTGCGCGCCGTTGACTGGATGCGCGACGCCGCGCGACGCCTGCGGCGCGGGTTCATCATCCTGATCGACTACGGTCACGACGCGCGGGAGCTGTACTCGGCCACGCACGCGACCGGCACGCTGGCGACATTCGTGAAGCACCGCAGCGCGGAAGGCGCACAGGATGCCCCCGCCTGGCTGCAGCGGCCCGGCGACCAGGACATCACCGCGCACGTCGACTTCACCAGCGTGCGCGCCGCCGCGGAAGCGGAGGGATTGACGACGCTCGGCTTCCTCGATCAGACGTATTTCCTGCTCGGGCTGCTGGCAGGGGGTCGGGAGTCGTTTTGAGAATAATGAGGCCAGATTGGAAATAAAGCAAA
>Ga0315281_10015160_pt1 | contig 10345 bp, 11 predicted proteins | sample YL17G07_0_MG_FD_204540 | JGI IMG/M metagenome (GOLD analysis project Ga0315281, IMG submission 204540) | Sediment microbial communities from Yellowstone Lake, YNP, Wyoming, USA - YL17G07_0 | ecosystem: Environmental > Aquatic > Freshwater > Lake > Sediment | place: USA: Wyoming | collected...
CTTCCTGCCTTCTCCCTTTTCTTTCACCTTTTCCTTTCCTGCCTTCTTATCTTTCTCAACCTCCTGGTTTATGACAATAAAATTTTTGTCTCCTTCTCTTAGTTTCATAACCCTCTCAGGTTCGTACCTATAATATTCTGATATGAATCTCAGATTAACAAGGTTAACGACATCATCGTCCCCGAGAACTATTGTCCTCCATTGTTTTCTTGGTTTCTTTTTATAATATCCATATGCCTTGCCGTATGGAGGACCAACAACAACTCCTTCTCTCACAGGGACATAAAATATCTCAGGGCTAAGCCCAAAATGTAAAACAATATTCATCCAGGTTTTCCCTCCCAGTCTGAGGTCTATGATAGTTGCAGGCTTAACACGAGCCATTCTTGCGATAAAGAAGACAACTGGTATCTCCTCATCAAGCATATGCCTTTCTCTAACAATGATAACCTCTCTCTCTGGCACCCTGTAATAGTCACCTACTGCAAGGTTGAAACCTCTTACTCCCTCATCTCCGATAGAGATCCCCACATCTACTGTGGCTTCAGCATTGTTTGAGGGGAATAAAAAAAATAAAGTTAAAAGAATTAATACGATATGCATAGCCCTCCTCCTTTTAAAGTAATTCAATCTTTTTCACAGAATGTTTTAATGTTTACCCCGTTAGAAAAGATTGGGCTTTTACCCGACCTTTCTATGAGAAATTAAAATCTTACCTGTTTCATCACCTCTTTTTATACTAACTTTCTAACTGGGTAGATATCATTTTTATATTATATATATTTCCTGTCCGTGATTAAAATCACGCAGTTAAAATTATTTTACCTGAACGTGTAAAAAGGTTGACAGGTAAGGCTTTTAATGATATGATGAGTTCATGAAACATGCCCTTATGATTCTGGGATTTATCGTGTTTCTCTTCTCTCCCTCCTATGCTGATATATATAAATACACAGATGAAGATGGAATTATCTGTTACACAGATACACCTCTCAGTAAGAATGCAAATCTCGTTATGAGAGAAAAGACAGAGGCAAAGCAATCTCAGCCAAATACTACAAGAAAAATTTCTCAAGATAGTACAAATTATCACAGCCTTGTACATGAGAAGGCAACAAAATATAAGATAGACCCTTTACTTGTTAATGCTGTTATAAAAACAGAGTCAAATTGGAATGAATGGGCTATTTCGAAAAAAGGTGCCATGGGCCTCATGCAGCTTATGCCTGCTACTGCACGTGAATTGAAAGTCAGTAACCCCTTTAACCCTGAAGAGAACATAGAGGGCGGTGTAAGATACCTGAGATATCTTCTTGAGCGGTTTAATGGTGATCTGACCCTTGCGCTCGCTGCATATAATGCAGGACCTACATGGGTTGAGAAGTTCGGGGTCATCCCCCCGATCACCGAGACAAAACAGTATGTCCGCAAAGTTCTTTCCCTCTATAATGGCAACACAGCCCACCCTCTAACAGAGCTTGATTCAGCGCAGGATAAACCTGAAAGAGTTTATAAGGTCGTATTAAAAGACGGTACCGTCCTTTTCACAAATTCCACATTTCTTGTAAAAAACACCGTCGGATTTTAAATGCCTTTTGATGACAGATTATCCCTTCAAGAAGAGATTCTCAAATTAAAAACTCAAAAAAAGGCAATTATTCTTTCCCATAACTACCAAAGGGATGAAGTCCAGGAGATTGCCGATTTTGTTGGTGACTCACTTGAGCTTTCACGGACAGCAGCAACAATAGAATGTGATACTATTCTTTTCGCTGGCGTAACTTTTATGGCAGAAAGCGCAGCAATCCTCTCTCCTGACAAGGCTGTCCTTACCACAGAACTTGATGCAATCTGTCCCATGGCAAATATGATCAAGGTAGATTCGCCAAGACCAGAGATAAAAAAGTTTTTAGGTTTTAATAATCCTCCACCTTATATCTTTCCGCGAGATTTTACCTTGAGGGAGATAAAAAATAAGTATAAAGGTGTACCTGTTGTTGCCTATGTAAACACAACAGCTGATGTAAAAGCAGAGAGTGATATATGCTGCACTTCAGCCAATGTTGTTAAGGTTATCGAGTCCCTTCCTGATGAAAGAGTGATATGCATACCTGACAAAAACCTTTCACAATGGGCAGCAAAGAATACAAAAAAAGATGTTATTGCATGGGATGGCTTCTGCCACGTTCATGAAAGGGTAAAAATAGAAGATGTTATAAAGGCAAGGAAAGAACATCCAAAGGCCCTTCTCATGGCACATCCGGAATGCAGATTCGAGGTGCTTGAGATGGCAGACCATGTGACAAGCACTTCCGGGATGCTAAGGTTTGCAAAGGCATCCACTGAGAAAGAGTTCATTGTGGGCACAGAGATAGGGTTGCTGTACCGACTGAGGAAAGAAAATCCTGATAAGGTATTTTATCCTTTGAGGAAAGACATGTCCTGCCCTCAGATGAAAAAGACCACGCTGAACAGTCTGCTAAGGGCTTTGAAAGAAAACACCTACCTTATTCAGTTACCCGAGGAGATAAGAGTTCCTGCCAAGAGAGCCCTTGACAGGATGCTTATGGTAAGATAGAAATTTTACAATGGATATTTTCAACAAAATAGCTGAAAGGCGTATCCTGGAGGCCATTCAAAATGGCGAGTTTGACAACATCGAGGGTATGGGTAAACCTTTCGCTTTTGAGGACGATACATTTATTCCTGATGATCTCCGAATGGCTTACAGGATTTTGAAAAACGCAGGCTGTGTCCCGCCCGAGATAGAACTCAGGAATGAAATAATAAACCTTTCTGCATTAATAAATAACCTCGATGATGACAAAAAAAGGTTAAAGAAACTCAGAGAGCTCAATTTTAAAATCCTGAGGTTTAACAACATGAGAAAGAGACCCTTCAACCTTGAAGATTTTCCGCAATATGAAAGCAAGATAATAGATAAGTTTACCGAAAATCCTGAGAAGACCAAGAAGTAACCTGTTATTTCTTCCCCCTGTAAACTCAATAGCCTTTTAAGCATAAAAAAGGAATTATGACTGAAACACCCAGAAGACCAAAAGATTTTCACTTATCTTTGCAGAGTAATTTATGCCATTTATCTGCTGTTGAATCAAGGGTGATTCCCACCCACTCCAAATTTTTTTCAGTTACATGTACAACAGCTCCAAGGGAGCCATCAGGTTTATAAACAACTGCATCTCTAATAGTCCATATCTTGCTATTGCAGTCTACAGTAGTTTTTACGTTCTTATGTTCACCATTTTCTACCTTCCACCAGAATGTTACCTTTGAACCATCATATTTGATACTGTCATGATCGATATAGTGATCTCCGTCTCCAAATGTTCCGACATGCTTCCAGTCTGAGGCAAAGGCGGGTATTTGCAGAAGAAAAAAGATGTTTATACTAATAAGAGTGACAAAGGGTACCTTTTTCATATGCTGGTGGTTAGTTTAGAGTATTAGAGATATGGAGTCAACTGAATCTGACACGAATAATATGAAAGGCATTGCTTGAGTTAGTTAAAGAGGATTATTTTTTGGTTGTTAATTCATCTATCTTGTCAAAACAACTTTTTAATCCTATCACCATATCATTCGACAACTTATGGATTGTATCCATTCTCTCAATTGCTTTAAAAATAAGGCCCCGTAGTTCATCTTCTGAAGTTGATGCCTCTAAGAGTTCCAGCGTCCCTTTTATTGCCATTATATGTTCGTTAAGTTCATCTGATATCTCTTTCAGTTTATCATCCCTTTCCGCCATATCCTTGCCCTTACCTTTCCTCGATCACATAAATCCTAATAGACATAAACAAATTATATAGCTAACTTAAAATTAAAAAAAGAGATTTTTTATGAAGGAGGACTCCAGGTAGTAAAATAAAAGGCAGCCAGGGGGGGGCTGGCTGCCATGGAGGGGTGAATAGAGGGGGTGATAGATACGTTAACTCTTTTATACTTTTGATTTTAGTTTAAAAGAAAATTATGAAGAAATGATGAAGAAAATATGAAAAGTTATGAATTTTTATTATCACTAAGAAACACGTATATATTTCTATTATTTTAGATTTTTATGGTCATTATTTGAAAATTGAAGAAAGGAAAACTTTTAAGAGAAGAAAAATTATGGCGGGGTGGACGGGACTTGAACCCGCGACCTCTGGCTTGACAGGCCAGCGTTCTAACCAAACTGAACTACCACCCCAGTTTTGAGTATAGAGTTAAGAGTTCGGAGTGCTGAGTTTTTAGAAAGCAAGATAAAGTTTTAAAAAAATTATTTACTCATACCTCATAACTCTGAACTCTGATTTTGCCAAGGCAAAATCAGTTGGTAGGCGGAACAGGGATTGAACCTGTGACCTCAGCCTTGTAAGGGCTGCGCTCTCCCAACTGAGCTATCCGCCCGAAATTACATAAAATTCAAATTATTATCCAAGTTTTCCTGGAAAAAATCAATAAGACGGCCTGTCTTTCTAAACCTGTCGCTTTGTGATATCATTTTCTTGAATCCCAAAAAGATTTGAAAGACGAAAAGGAGGATCTATGATTAAAAAGATTCTTGTTGCAATTGATGGTTCGAAAACAGCAAAGAAATCTCTTGCATATGCAGTAGAGCTTGCTAAGCAAACTGGTGCAACGATAACATTACTAAATGTCATTGATAAAAGCATCCCTATCACCGGGCCAATCCCTGCTGTTGCAACTCCAACCCATCTCATAGAACCCATTGAAGATTATCTGAGACAGGCTGCTGAGGTCTATATCAGAGAGGCTGAAAAACTCTGTAAGAAGAATGGTATTCAATCAAACAAGGTTATCAGGACAGGTCATCCAGTTACAGAAATTGTCAAGGAAGCAGGAAAATCAAAAGCTGACCTCGTTGTAATGGGCTCTCACGGAAGGAGTGCTTTAAAAGCAGCTGTCCTTGGTAGTGTTACATTTGGAGTTATCCATAAAGATACAAAAATCCCTGTTCTCGTTGTAAGAAAATAAATCCGGCGGCGTCCTACTTTCCCATGACCTCACAGTCATAGTATCATCGGCCCTGAAGAGCTTAACTTCCGTGTTCGAGATGGGAACGGGTGTTGCCCCTTCGGTATCGCCACCGGAAAATTGATTTCCAGATAAATTTACCATAGATAACTATAAATGTTCAAGGGGGTAGTAGTCAAAAATCTTTATAGGTATAATGAAAAGAAAGATGGAAATCTGTCCTGTATGTAAGCAACCCATAGAGCAATGCATCTGTTGTCCTGAATGAGGGCATGTGTGCCTTCTGGATCAGGGGGAACTTTACTGTCCAGTATGCAGGCCTAAACCTGTAGAAAAACCGGGTGAGGGGAACAAAGAGGTTAATGAGGACAGGACTAAATGAGAAAGGTTAGAGTAATTTTATGAAAATAGCAATAACAGGAAAGGGAGGAGTGGGTAAAACAACACTCGCCTCTCTCTTGAGTCATATCTTTGCTGCAGAAGGAAAAAGAGTTATAGCTGTTGATGGAGACCCTGATGCAAATCTTGCATCTGCTTTAGGTATCCCGAAAGATGAGTCTGAAAAAATTAGACCCGTCGCAGATATGGCTGAACTCATCGAGGAGAGGACAGGAGCAAAAGTTGGCAGTATGGGTGGTATGTTCAAGCTTAATCCCAAAGTTGATGACTTGCCTGAAGGCATCGGATATCATTTGAACAACATTATCCTTCTCATTATGGGAAAATCTAAGCCTGCCGCATCTGGCTGTTACTGCCCTGAGAATGTGCTTCTCAGAAGACTTCTTGGCCATCTTGTAATTGAACGGAGCGAAGTGGTGATTGTCGATATGGAAGCCGGGATAGAGCATCTTACGAGAGGAACAGCAGAGTCCGTAGATGCCTTCATCGTTGTTGTTGAGCCCGGACAAAGAAGTATGCAGACGGCCAAGACAGTCAAAGAGATGGCAAAGGGACTCGGCGTGAGAAAGGTATTTGTTGTTGCAAACAAGGTAAGAAATGTCGAGGATCTTAACTTCATAAGAGAAAATATTGGAGATATGGAACTCGTGGGTTCCATGAGTTTTAACGAGGCCATTATGACCGCTGACATCAGGGGTTCTTCACCGTATATGTACTCACCCGGAAGCGTCGACGAAGTGAGAGAGATTAAGAACAAAATTGAAAATAGGTTAAGTTGATAGACGGCTATCACGAAACACGATACAATGAAAAGAATCATCAGAAAGGAATTCCTCGGAAAAAGAGATTCTATTCCCCCTTCGGAAAGAAAAAAGAAGGACATCCTTATACAACAGAGACTTTTGGGCCTTCCTGAGTTCAGGTCGGCAAAGGCGATTCTCTTTTATGCTTCCTTCAGAACAGAAGTCGATACCACCAGCATGATAGAGGAATCCCTTAAAATGGGCAAAAAGGTTATAGTCCCAAAAGTAGACAAGAAAACTCACCGACTCATATTATATGAAATAAAAGATTTGAGAGAATTATCCCTGGGGTTTATGGGAATACCTGAACCGTCTCCGTCCGATGAAAGAATAAAAGAGATTAAGGATGTTGACCTTGCTATTATCCCGGGAACTGCTTTCGATTATTCAGGCAACAGACTTGGATACGGAGCCGGCTATTATGATATTCTTCTTTCCGGTATTGAAACGTCTGAATCGACTCGTACCGAGAAGATTCCCTTTGTTGCTCTCGCATATGAAGAGCAACTTATTGATTCTATTCCTTCAGAAATGCATGATGTAAAAGTAGATATTATCATTACAGATAAACAGGTCATAAAAGTTAAAAGTTAAAGGTTTAGTTTTTTGACATGGAATTTGTATAAGTGCTAAAATCTGGCACACGGAAGGTCCCTCATACATATGGATCTCAAGAAAATAGAAAAAGGTATCAGGCTTATACTTGAAGGCATTGGTGAAGATTTAAACAGGGCCGGGATCAAGGATACTCCAAGCCGGGTTGCAAGAATGTATGAGGAGATATTTGCAGGTCTTAAGACCCCACAAGAAGAAATACTAAAATATATCGAAGGTGAGAGCCACGATGAGATGGTTCTCTTGAAAGATATTCCCTTTTATTCTATTTGTGAACACCACCTCCTACCCTTTATCGGTAAGGCCCATGTTGCATATATACCATCCGGCGGGAAAATAGTTGGTTTGAGTGAGCTTGTAAAGGCAGTAGAAATACTCGCAAAAAGGCCTCAGGTTCAGGAGCGGCTAACAACACAGCTTGTTGAGCTTATCATGGATAGACTCAAACCAAAAGGTGCAATGGTCATTATCGACGCAGAACATCTCTGCATGAGCATGAGAGGTGTCAAGAAACCAGGTTCAAGAACAGTAACATCAGCAGTGAGGGGCATATTCAGATCAAAACAATCAACAAGGGCAGAATTACTGGAACTTATTAAAAATAAACAGTAAATAAAGGACAGTCACCTAAAAGCCATTCAATAACTACTATTAAATAAAAGTAGGAGGGGTACCATGGCAGCAACACTCATTAAAGGCTCTGAGATATCAAAACAGATAAAAGAAGAACTTAAACAGGAAGTAGCTCGTTTAAAGGAAAAACATAACCTCGTCCCTGGACTCGCTACAATCCTCGTTGGTGAGGATGAAGCATCAAAGGTATATGTTGGACAAAAAGAAAAGACATGCAAAGAGCTGGGTATCCATTCTGAAAGGATTAACCTTCCTGGTAATACAACAGAAGCCGAGCTTCTGGCCCTTGTTGAAAAACTCAATAAAGATAGCCGGATTCATGGCATACTCGTGCAACTGCCACTACCAAAACATATTAATGAAACCAATGTACTCTATGCTATTGATCCCAAGAAAGATGTGGACGGGTTCCATCCAGTGAATGTTGGAAAATTGATGCTTGGTGAACCTGATTTTATTCCCTGCACTCCCCATGGCATACAGGAACTGCTCATACGTTCAGGTGTAAAAACAGATGGTGCTGAGGCAGTAGTTGTTGGGAGGAGCAATATTGTAGGCAAACCAATTGCAAATATGTTACTTCAAAAAAAGAAAGGCGCAAATGCCACTGTCACGATATGCCATACCGGAACAAAAGACCTTGCCTCTCATACAAGAAGAGCAGACATCCTTATTGTAGCCGCTGGAAAACCGAAAACCATCACAGCTGACATGGTAAAGGAAGGTGTAGTAGTGATCGATGTTGGCGTTAACAGATTGGAAACTGGCTTAGTTGGTGATGTTGATTTTGAGACAGTCAAGGAAAAGGCAAAAGCAATAACTCCGGTGCCTGGTGGTGTAGGGCCAATGACGATTGCAATGCTTATGCTTAATACTGTCCAGGCTGCAAAGATACAGTCAGGAATAAAATAAAAAGGGGTTCTTTACCCTTAGGAATTTTATCGAGTATAATATTTATATAAAAAGTATAAATTAGTAAGTTCTGTTGTAAAAAGATAAAGACATTTCTTGACGAAGCTATCTGGAGGATCAAATGAGTCCTAAAGTTGTGCCTCCTTGTCAGGCAGCCTGCCCTATTCATACAGATGCTCGTGGCTACATCTCTGCAATTGAAAAAGGCGACGCAGAGGCAGCAATCAGAATTAATCGTCAGGTAAATCCCCTTCCGGCAATTTGTGGAAGGATCTGCCCCAGGCCGTGCGAAAGGGTATGCAGGCGTGGACAGGTAGATGAACCAATTGCAATTGCAATGTTAAAGCGTTTTGCAGCAGATCAGACGAAGGGGTTGAAACTCCTTCAGAAACCAGAGCACCTCTGCGATGAAACCGTTGCTATTATAGGAGGTGGACCTGCCGGCTTAGCAGCAGCCCACGATCTTGCTTTGCTTGGTTACCGGGTTACTATCCTTGATGCACTCAGAAAACTCGGTGGAATGCTCGTTGATGGTATTCCTGAGTTTAGACTTCCCATAGATGTCGTTCAGGAAGAGATTGATGTTATCTTATCCCTCGGTGTTAAGGTTAAGACAGGTTTATACCTCGGCCAAAATTTCACCATTGAAGGGCTTCTTAAAGATTTTCAGGCCGTGCTCCTTGCTATAGGAAGTCAAAGGAGTTTGTTCCCTCAATGTAAAGGTATAGAATTAACTCGAATCTATACTGCTGTTGACTTCCTGAAACAGATTCGTAGGGGACAACGACCACGTTTAGGTAAACATGTTGTCATTATCGGTGGAGGGCATACTGCAATTGATGCCTCTCGCACCATTCTTCGCTTGGGCTCTCGTGAAGTTACTATCATTTATCGAAGAACCTTAGATGAAATGCCAGTTGATCATGCCGAACTCGAAGAAGCAGAAGAAGAAGGGGTAAAGATCAGGTATCTTACTACCCCCATTGAGTTTATAGGGAATGAAAATGGAAATGTTAAAAAGATGCGTTGTATCGAGATGCAACTCGGTGAGTTCGATGAGTCAGGACGCCGTTCTCCTGTGCCTATGGAGAACTCAGAGTTTGAACTCAATGCTGATACAGTTATCTCAGCAATAGGTTATATACCAGAAGAGGAGACACTTAAAACCACTGGTATATCCGTAAGAGAGCATAGTATGGTAGTTGTTAATGAGTCATCCGCTACGAATATAAAGAATGTTTTTGCTTGTGGGGATGTTGTCAGCGGACCATCGAGCTTAATTGAAGCCATAGCCTCAGGGAAAAGAACTGCCAAAGCAGTGCACTGTTATTTCCGCAATCTCCCGAATGAACCAGAACAATACTTTGCTTCTGGTATGCTCAATGAAAAGATGGTCAAACTTATTCCTAAAGAAAACAGGCAGAAAATGCCCTCCCTTCCTGTAGAAAAGCGGATAACCAGTTTCGAAGAGGTGCAACTGGGTTATAGCTGGGAACAGGCAGTAAAAGAATCTCAGCGCTGTTTAAAGTGTGGCACCAGTGAGCTCGTCAAAAAATTACGCAGTCATTATCATCCTGAGCAAAAGAAGTAATTAATTGCCAGTTGCATAAATTTTCTTCGTTCTATGAGGCAGATGTGATGAAAAAGCACTGCCATCGACACCTTATGGCCATCCCATACGGTCTGACACCCTTTTCAGGAATTCACAAAAGGTGAAATCTACGGTTACGTATACCAGAATAAGGTCTTGTCGATTTTCAGGGGTTTTTCAGCATGTCTGCCCCCTTGTTAATGCAGGTATGCTATAATTAATTTATATAAAAATATAAATATTTTCAAATTATAGCTAAGGAATTGTGATGTCATCATCGGTTCTTCAATTCAGGCCTGAGCTTTCGCAACCTCTGATACAGGAAGTAATGGACAGATCAGGTCAAAACATACTTGCCTGTTACCAATGCCGGCGTTGTGCAGCAGGTTGTCCT
>Ga0315281_10015161_pt1 | contig 10344 bp, 5 predicted proteins | sample YL17G07_0_MG_FD_204540 | JGI IMG/M metagenome (GOLD analysis project Ga0315281, IMG submission 204540) | Sediment microbial communities from Yellowstone Lake, YNP, Wyoming, USA - YL17G07_0 | ecosystem: Environmental > Aquatic > Freshwater > Lake > Sediment | place: USA: Wyoming | collected...
TTTTTATTATGGGTCTGCTAAAGCAGACCCTTTCTGGATCCCTCCCCTGAATCATTCGCAGAAGAAAAGATTCGCTCTTTATAAGGCGAGGAATATGTTTTTCTGAGACCATCCGGAGCCGAGCGGGCATGGTGTCCCGACGAAGTCGGGACGAGCGAGGCGAAGGCTAAGTGAGCGAGCACGCTGGGCGAGCGAGCGGGTCGAAGAAAATATATTCCGAGCGATTGTTAAACAAAATACAAAATTAAATACTGAAAGAGCAAAATTAAACCTCCAAACTGCAAGCCATTTAGAGAAAGATAGCTAAAAAGCCAATAGGCCTCTAAATTAAGTAAAAGATAAATTAAATAATTCAACGAGACTTCTTTTTCTAAACTAAGAAAGTTCAAATAAGACACAGGAATTAAACCTGATAAATAAATTAAAAAGCTAATAAAAAACGGCCAATTAAGATAAAAATATAAGCCATAAGACATTAAAATCCAGCCAGTGATAATAAAATAAGACAAAAATTGACTGGATTTTTTGTTGAGAATAATTTTTCTAAAGAAAAGCCAAAGAAGACTAAGCGCTATCACTACTAACCAAAATGGCCTCAACCAATTAGCTAAAATGCGTAACTCAATATAACCCAACAAAAGATAAGAAAAATTAAGCCAGGACATCCCAGCAATAATCTTCCAAATCAAAGTAAAAAACAGGATAATCAATATCCCCTTGAGGAAAGAGTTTGAAGGAAAAATCAAAAGAAAGATTAATAAAAAATAAAGTGAATAGAAAATTAATCCTTTCCATTGAGAAGAACCCAAAGAAGAAAAGAATTTCCTGATGGAATTCTTAAGCATGGGAGGTTTTGAGAGCAAGTTTGGTATTTTTAATTTGAACTATTACTTTCCGTTTCCCCTTAATCTCGCCTTTGATAATTTTTTCAGCCAAAGGATCGAGAATTTCTTTTTCAATCAATCTTTTTAAAGGACGGGCACCATAATTCGGGTCATAACCTTTTTTGGCAAGATAGCTTCTGGTTTCTTTGGTTAATTCTAACTTAAGATCTTTCCCCAATAACCTGTTAGTAACTTTTTCTATCTGTAAATTCACTATTTTTTCTATGTCTTTTGGTGTTAAAGGATTAAAGATAATAATTTCGTCAATTCTATTCAGGAATTCTGGTCTAAAATAATCTCTCAAAGCATCAAGAATTTTAACTTTTAAATTTTCTTTTTGAGTTTTCATTTCATTGACTTTTTCATAATTAAAACCTAAGGAAGCCATTTCTCTGATATACTCACCGCCTAAGTTTGAAGTCATAATAATAATAGTATTCTTGAAATTAATTGTTCTACCTTTACCATCAGTTAATCTGCCATTGTCTAAGATTTGTAAAAGGATATTAAAAACCTCTGGATGAGCTTTTTCTATTTCGTCGAATAAAATCAAACTATAGGGTCGGTGTTTGACGACTTCAGTTAATTGACCGCCTTCTTCATAGCCAACATAACCTGGCGGAGAACCAATTAAACGAGCCACACTATGCTTTTCCATATATTCTGACATATCAATACGAATCATGGCTTTCTCATCAGAAAACATAAATTCTGATAAAGCCCTGGCCAATTCAGTTTTACCAACTCCAGTTGGGCCTAAGAACATAAAAGAGCCAATCGGCCTATCTTCTTCAGAAATACCAGCTCTAGCTCGTCGAATAGCTCGGCTAATAGCTTGGATGGCTTCTTCTTGACCAACCACTCGTTTAGCTAATGCTTCTTCCATTCTGGCTAATTTTTTACTTTCATCCTCGAGCATTTCCGTTACTGGAATGCCTGTCCAATGAGAAACAACTCGAGCAATATCTTCACTGGTTACTTCTTCTCTTAAAAATCTAGTTTTAGAAGGAATTCTATTTAAAGCTCTATCTTTATTTTTCAAATCTTTTTCTAATTGAGGAATTTCGCCATAAATAATTTCCGCTACTTTTTCCAGATTGCCGTTTCTTTCTTTTTCTTGGGCTTCTCTTTTTGAATCTTCTATTTCTTTCTTAATTTTACTAAGAGAATTAAAAATCTCTTTCTCTTTTTGCCAAAGCGAACTTATCGCTTTATATTTTGTTTTTAATTTCTTTAATTCAGCTTCTTCTTCTTTCAAATGTTGTTTCAATAATGGTTTATTATTTCCATATTCTTTCCTCATCGCCTCTTTTTCTAATTCTAAACTTCTAATTTTCTTTTCAAGCTCCATAATAGAAAAAGGCGTGCTGCCTATATCTAGACTTAAAGAAGAAGCCGCTTCGTCTATTAAATCAATGGCTTTATCTGGCAAAAAACGGGAAGTGATATAACGACTGGATAATTGAACCGCGGTGATAATGGATTCATCGCTAATCTTTAAACCATGATGAGCCTCATATTTTTCTTTTAAGCCTCTTAAAATATTAATTGCTTCTTCTTGAGTAGGTTCTTCCACGATAATAGGTTGAAACCTCCTTTCAAAAGCTGGATCTTTCTCAATATATTCTCGATAATCTTTATAAGTGGTAGCCCCAATAACTCGCAACTCCCCTCGAGATAAAGCAGGTTTCAATAAATTAGAAGCATCAATCGCTCCTTCTGCCGCTCCCGCTCCCACTAAAGTATGAATTTCATCAATAAAAGTAATGACATTGCCCTCTTTCTGAATTTCTTTGAGAATCTTTTTCAATCTTTCTTCAAATTCTCCTCGAAATCTAGTACCAGCAATTAATGACCCCATATCTAACGAAATAATTCTTTTATTTTTTAAAATTTCCGGCACTTCGTCTTTAGCCACTCGCTGAGCTAAACCTTCAACAATAGCAGTCTTACCAACTCCGGCCTCTCCAATCAAAACAGGATTATTTTTAGTTCTTCGGGATAAAATTTGCATTACTCGGCGCAATTCCTCCTCTCGACCAATCACTGGATCGAGTTTATCTTCTTTAGCCAAGGTAATTAAGTCTTGGCTATACTTGTCTAAAAGCTTACCACTGGGTTCCTGAAATTCATCAGTAATTTTTTCACCTTGGCTATATTCTCCTAAAGATTTAAGATAATTTTCTTTTTTAATATTATATTTCGCCAAAATTTCTTGAGCTGAATTCTTTCCTGTGAGAATTCCGTAAAAGAGATATTCGGAAGAAACGAAATCATTTTTATCCTCTAATGATTTTCTAGAAGCCAGCTCAATGATTTGAATCATCTCCGGCGAAAGATACATTTGACCCATACCTTCACCTGAAACAAAAATACGGGGCAGTTTAATAATTTCTCCCATCGTTTCTTTCAACAAATTATCAACATCAATCTTTAATGATTTATTTAAAATATCTCTCACCGAAGAATCCTCTTCATCCAAAAGAGTATATAAAAGATGGAGGGCTCTCATTTCCCCCTGATGTCTCTCCCAGGCCATTTGCTGAGCTCTTTCTAAAGCGGCTTGGGCTTTAGCTGTAAATCTTGAAAACGGCATGATAATTACTAACAAAAAAAACTATTTGAAAGTATAGCATAAAATTGCATCTTTTTGAATATCTTACCGGCCGAGCCTTCTGTGACGTTTTCTAAATTCCTCTAAAGCTAAATCAAATTGATGGGTATCAAAATCAGGCCAATAAACTTTCGGAAAGTAAAGTTCAGCATAGGTACCTTGTAAAGGAAGAAAATTGGAAAGCCGCATTTCACCGGAAGTTCTAATAATAAAATCCACATCCGGCAAACCTTTAGTGTCTAAATTAGCCATTATTAATCGTTCAGTAATCTGTTTTGCAGGAATTCTTTTTTGGATTATTTTTTGTACTGCCCGAGTAATTTCATCTCTTCCACCATAATTTAAGGCAATATTTAGAATCATCCCTTGATTATCTTGGGTTGCTTTACAAGCTTTTTGAATATTGTTTTGTAATGATTGGGGCAAATCTTTTATATTGCCAAGATGACGAAGCTGAATTCCTTTCTTTTTGAATCGAGAAGCATATTTTTTAGCAAAAGTGGAAAATAATTCCATTAAATAATTCACTTCTTCTTTTGATCTATTCCAATTTTCAGTAGAAAAACCATAGAGAGTAAGAACTTTGATTCCTTTTTTCTGAGCATACTTAATAATCTCTATGACTCTTTTTACTCCTGCTTTATGACCAAAAAAAGATGATAAATTTCTTGCTTTAGCCCAGCGACGATTACCATCGATCATAATAGCTAAATGATTAGGTAAATCATCTTTTTTATCTTTTTTTTCTTTTGGGTTTTTTGAAAGATTCATGAATTTTAGATTGGTTGATCTTAATTTTTTTCTTTAACTCAGCATTCATCATCTCGGGGTCCCAAGGAGGGTCAAAAGTCAACTGTAAATTTACCTTACCAAATTTAAAATTATTTAAAGTATCTTTGACTTGTTCTATCAAATAATTATTAAAAGGACAAAAGAGAGTGGTCAAGGTCATTACTACTTTAACTGTTTTTTTCTTCTGATCAATGTCTATTTTATAAATCAAGCCGAGGTCAACAATATTAATTCCTAACTCCGGATCAATAATTTTTTTTAAAGATTGAAGAATTTTTTCTTTGGTCATGGTCCGGCTATCAGTTTACGGAAACCAGTGCCGGCTGGGATGAGCCGACCGATAATCACATTCTCTTTTAAGCCGCGAAGATAGTCCGCTCGCGCTTCCAGAGAGGCTTTTACTAAAACCCTGGTTGTTTCTTGAAAAGAAGCCGGTGCTAAAACACTAGAAGAAGTTAAAGCCACATTTTTAATACCTAAAACTATTTCTTCAGCCTGAGGTGGTTTTTTCTTTTGCTCTTTCATCTTTTTAATGGCTTCTTTGAACATTTCTTTTTCAATAATTTCACTTTTAATAAATTCTGTCTCGCCTGGATCAATAATTCTTACCCTGGAAAACATTTGACGAATAATAACCTCGAGATGCTTATCATTAATTTTTTCTCCAGCTAAATTATAAACTTTTTTAATTTCTTGCAGAATGTAATCCTGACAAGCTTCTTTGCCTGAAATTTTTAAAATCTTTTTAAGATTTAAGTTCCCTTCGCAAAGTTGATCTCCTTTTTTTACTCTATCCCCTCTTTTCACCCATAAAGTAGCTATTTCTGGAATAGAATATTCAATGAATTCCGCTTCTTTTTGTTTCTTTTGTTTGGATTTTTTTCTTTTTTCTATTGGATTGTCTGGCTTAATCCGAATAATTTTATGATGGGCTTCTTTTTCAATTTCAATCACCTCTCCATCAACTTCGCTCATCTGGGCTTCTCCTTTTGGAATTCTGGCTTCAACTAATTCTTCAACCCGAGGCAAACCTTGGGTGATATCAACAGCCTGAGCCACCCCTCCGGTATGAAAAGTTCTTAAAGTCAATTGCGTTCCAGGTTCACCAATTGCTTGAGCAGCAATAATGCCAACCGTCTCTCCTAAATCAATAGGTTTTAACCAAGCTAAATCCAGACCATAACATTTTTGACAAACACCATAAGGACTGTCGCAAGTTAAAGGCGAGCGGACAATCACTTCTTCACAATTTTCAGCAATCTTTTTAGCTAACTTATCATCAATTAATTCATTAGCCTTTAAAATAACTTTGCCTTTCTTATTACAAGCATCTTGAAGTAAATAGCGACCTCGAATTTTGTCCTCAAATTTTTCATCCATTTCTTCAACTTTTTTCTTATTGACCTTAAGTCCATTTTTAGTATGACAATCTTCTTCCCTGACAATCACTTCCTGACTAACATCAATTAATCGGCGAGTAAGATAACCAGCGAAAGAAGTCTTTAGAGCAGTATCAGCTAAACCTTTTCTGCCGCCGTGAGAAGCAGCGAAATATTCCAACACATTAAAACCTTCTTGGTGAGAATTTAAAATTGGCAAGTCAATAATTCTTCCAGCTGGGTTGACTACTAATCCTTTCATGCCCATAATCTGACTGGCTACCCCCCAATCGCCCCCAGAACCAGAATTAAAAATAATGGAAACCGAATCCAAAGGATCTAAAGTCTTTGGCACTAATTCTGTAATTTGAGAGTTAGCATGACGCCATTGCTCTTCTGATAAAGATTTTTTTTCACTATTAGTTAATAATCCTTCTTGATATTGGGCATTAATTTCATCAATCTTTTGAGAAGTTTTATTTATTATCTGATATTTTTCTTGAGGAATTTTTAAATCAGTTAATCCCCAAGTGATTCCAGATATAGTGGCATAATAAAAGCCGAGTTCTTTAATACTATCTATAATGTCAGCGCATTTATTAAAATCTTTATAAAAATAAATAAGATCACGAGTAATTTTCTTTAAATCTCTGGCTCCCAGCTGTTGGTTAATATAAGGAAAATCTTGAGGCAAGATTTGATTAAAAATAATCCTGCCAGGAGTAGTAATAATAATTTGCCCCGGTTTTTCTCCCTCAAGAGTTGGCTTTTCTAAACGAACTCTGATTGTTTCCTGAAAGGTGATTTTCTTATTATCTAAAGCTAAGAAAACCTCTTTGATATCAGAAAAAGCTTTATATTCACTTTCTGACCTATTGTCTTTTATCTCGAGCGGAGTGAGAGAAAAGGTTCCCGAGCGATAGCGAGGGGTTCTTATATCCATGGTCAACCAATAAATTCCTAAAATCATGTCTTTTCGAGGCAGCATCACTGGATCGCCATCAGCTGGCTTGAGTAACCCCAGACTGGCTAACATTCTATTTTGAGCTTCTCTTTGGGCTTCTTCGGTTAAGGGTAAATGAACTGCCATTTGGTCACCATCAAAATCAGCGTTAAATGGTTGACAAACTAAGGCAGGAATTTGAATCGCTAAGCCTTCGATTAATCTTGGTCTAAAAGCCTCAACACTTAAACGGTGTAAAGTTGGTGCTCGATTCAAAAGTACATATTTATCTTTAACCACAGTTTCTAATATTTCCCACACCACATCCGGTCCTTCTTCGATTAAACGATTAGCAGCTCGAGGATTGAAAACAATTTCTCTTTTCATTAGCTCTCCTATCACAAAGGGCTTAAATAACTCTAAAGCCATTTTTTTGGGTAAACCGCATTCATGAATTTTTAAATCCGGACCAATAACAATCACTGAACGGCCAGAGTAATCAACTCTTTTTCCTAAAAGATTCTGTCTAAAACGCCCTTGCTTACCTTGCAAAATATCAGCTAGAGAACGTAAAGGACGATGTTGCGCTGCATGCATTGGTGCTGAACCAGAAGATTTTCTAATTGAGTTATCAATTAAAGCATCGACAGCTTCTTGAAGCATACGTTTCTCATTCTTAATGATGACTTCCGGAGCTTTTAATTCCAACAATTTCTTCAGTCGATTATTTCTATTAATAACCCTTCTATATAAATCATTTAAATCGGATGAGGCAAATCTGCCACCATCAAGTTGAACCATTGGTCTTAATTCTGGTGGTAACACTGGCAAAACGGTCAAAAACATCCACTCTGGCCTTATGCCAGCTTTAATCATCGATCGAACTAGTTTTAATCTGGCTAATAATTTTTTATCTATTTGAATATTTTTTCTTGATTTACTAATAGCGTCCTCTAATTCCTGATTTAATTTTTTAAGATCTATAGCTTCGAGAAGTTTTTTTACTGGTTCACTGCCAGTAGCAGCAGAGAAAATGTGAGCATATTCTTTTGAAAGCTGAAGATAATCAATTTCCGATAAAACTACTCTGAGCTTTAAAATTTCTAATTCTGTTTTAGCCTTTAGATAAGAACTTTCTAATTCTTTTCTTTTTTCTTTAGGCCAATTTTTTAATTTATTTTTGAACTCTTTTTGTAAGTCTTCCAAGGCTTTGGCCTTAGCATTAACATCGACCAAAGTTACAATATAACTATTGTAATAAATCACTTTCTCCAATAAAGGGAGAGTGATATTAAGCATTAAACTTATTCTTGAAGGAATGCTTCTCAAAAACCAAATATGAGCCACAGGACTAGCTAATTTTATATGACCCATTCTCTCTCGCCTCACAGAAGATCTAGTCACTTCTACACCGCAACGATCGCAGATTACTCCCTTATAGCGAGCAGTCTTATATTTACCACAAGCACATTCATAATCTTTTACCGGCCCAAAAATTTGCTCAGAAAAAAGGCCCTCTTTTTCTGGTTTCTGGGTTCTGTAATTAATAGTTTCAGCCTTGGTCACTTCTCCATAAGACCAAGAAAGAATTTCTTCTGGAGAAGCCAATCTTAAAGAAAGAGCTTCAAAATCTTTAATTCTTAAATCTTTTTGCTCATTCATAAAATACAAAAATTTAATTAGTTTCTTCTTTTCGCTCAAAGGAACCTTCTTCGGTTTTTACTCCTAAAAGATTGATTGATAAACCCAAAGCTTGGAATTCTTTTAGGATAACATTAAAAGCAGCAGGGATATTAGGACTTTTTATTTTTTCTCCTCTGATGATAGATTCATAAGTGGCTGCTCGACCAATAACATCATCAGATTTTATAGTGAGCATCTCTTGAAGAGCATAAGCAGCGCCATAACCTTCTAAAGCCCAAACTTCCATTTCTCCAAATCTTTGGCCGCCTAAATGAGCTCTACCTCCTAACGGCTGCTGAGTAATTAAAGAATATGGCCCAATAGCCCTCATATGAACTTTGTCTTCAACCATATGCTCAAGTTTCATTATATACATAATGCCAATGGCTACCTTTCTTTCAAAAGGTTCACCAGTCTTACCGTCATAAAGAATAACTTTTCCATCTTCGATTAAACCAGCGGCTTTCAGTTCATTTTTGATATCTGCTTCTGTGGCTCCATCTAAAGCTGGAGTAATAGCTCGATAACCAAGTTTCTCGCAAGCTAAACCTAAATGGTTTTCAAAAACTTGACCCAGATTCATTCTTTTACCAACACTTAAAGGATTGAGAATGATATCTACTGGCGTGCCATCTTCTAAATAAGGCATATCCTCTTCGGGTAAAATAATAGAAATTACTCCTTTATTACCATGTCGACCAGCTAATTTATCCCCTATTCTTAATTTTCTTAACTCTGCAATTTCCACATTAATTTTTTTAATCACACCGGCATCTAATTTATCGCCATTCTGACGGCTTAATATTTTGGTTCTGATAACTCTTCCCGTACGTGAAGGTTCCAAAACCAATGAGCTGTCTTTGATTTCTTTTATTTCTTCCCCAAAAATAGCCTGAAGAAGTCTTTCTTCTGGAGTTAGCTCTGTTTTTCCTTTGGGAGAAATTTTCCCCACCAAAATATCTCCTCCTTTAACCTCTGCCCCAAGACGAACGATACCATCTTCATCTAAATCCTTTAATTTCTCCTCAGAAATATTGGGAATATCTCTGGTCGTCATTTCTGCCCCTAATTTTGTATCTACCACATCACAAGTAAATTCTTCTAAATAGATTGAAGTAAAATAATCTTTTCTTAAAACTCTTTCTGAAATAACAATGGCATCCTCGTAATTAAAGCCATAAAAGGGAAGAAAGGCCATTAATAAATTCTGGCCTAGAGCTAAAATTCCATTTTCTGTTGCTGAGCCATCAGCTAATAAATCGCCTTTTTTGATTTTTTGACCTTTTTGAACCACTGGTCTTTGATGAAGACAGCTATCTTTGTTACTTCTGGCAAAATTTATTAATTCATAATTCTTTTTGCTCCCTGCTTTGGCTTTAATAGTAATATGAACACTATCCACTTCTATCACTTCGCCTTCTATCTCGCTAACTAAACATTGTCCTGATTCTAAAGCAATTTTTTGCTCCATACCAGTAGACACTAAAGGTGATTTTGGTCTCACGCAAGGCACTGCTTGCCTTTGCATATTAGCACCCATCAAAGCACGATTAGATTCATCATGCTCTAAGAAAGGGATTAAGCTAACGGCTGCTGAAATAGTTTGTTGACACGAAACATCTATCAAATTAATCTCTCCACGTTTAGCCATTGATGGCTCTCCATTAATTCTTGCCCCTACCATTTCGTCTTTTATTCTTCCTTTTTCATCGATGTTTATTCCTCCATGGGCAATTTTATATTTTAATTCTTCAAAAGCATCTAACCAAATGATTTCTTGAGTTAAATATCCATTTTTAATTTTAATATAAGGAGTCTCAATAAAGCCAAATTCATTAAGCCTAGCATATAAAGCCAAAGATAAAACTAAGCCAATATTTTGACCTTCTGGTGTTTGAATAGGACATAAGCGGCCATAATGGCTGGGATGAACATCACGAACTTCCAAACCCGCTCTTTCTCTCACTAATCCTCCTGGACCCATGGGCGTAGCTTTTCTTTTATGTTCTAGTTCTGAGAGCATATTCATCTGTTCCATAAATTGGCATA
>Ga0315281_10015162_pt1 | contig 10343 bp, 1 predicted proteins | sample YL17G07_0_MG_FD_204540 | JGI IMG/M metagenome (GOLD analysis project Ga0315281, IMG submission 204540) | Sediment microbial communities from Yellowstone Lake, YNP, Wyoming, USA - YL17G07_0 | ecosystem: Environmental > Aquatic > Freshwater > Lake > Sediment | place: USA: Wyoming | collected...
GGCGAACATCCGGCTGACGTCCGACCATCCGCGGACGGTCACCCAGACCGACATCCCGAAGAACAGGACGGCCCCCGCCACGAAGACGCACTTCCAGAGAACGATCCAGCCCGCGATCACTGCGTCCTCCTTACCGTGGGCCGGTCGGGGAACAACAACGAGCCCGCGACCATCGTCACGACGCTGGCCGCCACTGTGGCCAGTCCGACCCACGCGCTGGGCCACTTGACGCCCAGGAGATCCTGCACCGGGGAGAGCCCCAGCACGGCGGAACAGCCGGACAGGATCGCGAGCGTCGCGCCGGTCGAGCTCGCCCGCTTCCAGTAGAGCCCGCCCAGGAGTACCGCGAACGCGCCGGTGAAGTAGATGGCCCCCGAGACCGCCATGTAGTCCCAGATGTCATCGCGGCCCTTGTAGAAGAGCCCCCAGTAGACGAGGTAAAGCCCGATCGCGACCATGAGCAGGCGCGTCAGCAGAAGCCGCGCGCGCGTGCCGATTCGGTTCCCCGTGAGCGGGGCGACGACGTCCTGGGTGATCACGGAGCTCCAGGTCAGGAAGTAGCTGTCATACGTGGACATGAGCGCCGCCAGCATCGCCGCCACCACGATTCCGATGATCCCCGCGGGCAGGATGTGGGACAGGAACACGGGAAGCGCGTAGAGGTTGTCCAGCGCGGGCGCCCCGGGGCGGGAGGGGAAGAAGACGGCCTTCAGCTCCGGCTGTTCTGTCACCCAGACGAGCGCGCAGATGCCCAGGAAGTAGGGCATCAGGAACCGGGCCAGGAACCCGATCGAGGACCACGTGTAGATCCGCTTCACGGTCTTCTCCGAGTCGGCGGCGAGCGCCCGCGCGACCGCGGTGGGCCAGATCGCGCACGAGACCAGTCCCAGGAACGACATCCACACCACGTACGACGGGCCGAACGCGCCCTCCGCCGCCACCGGGTTGAACCCGGCCTCGCCCTTGAGCGCCGCCACGGCCTGGAACGCGTGGTCCCACCCCACCTCGCGCACCGCGAACCAGCAGGCCGCGAGGAGGCCGAAGGCGAGGACCACGAACTGGAGGTAGTCGGTCACCATGTCCGACACCATCCCCCCGAAGACGGTGTAGAGGAGCGCGAGCGACATCAGGATCACCATGACCGCCGTGAGCGTGGCCCCGGGCTCCATACCCGTCACCGCGACTATGAACATGGACTCGACCTTGAGGAACATCCCCATGTTGAGGATTCCCGCGAGCGCGAGCACGGTCCCGCCGAGGACGCGCGTCCTGCGTCCGAACCGCTTCTCGTAGAACTCCGGGATCGTGAGGACCCGGTACGCCCGGAGCCGGACGACCAGGAACCCCGTGAGCCCCACCACGAGCGTCACCGCGGCGGCGACGACGGCGATGTGGAACGCCGCGAATCCGCCCACGAACCCCTTCTGGGCGCTGTACATGACCGTGATGAGCCCGAGCTCGGTCGAGGACATGCTCGCGACCCCGAGCGCGGTCCGGACGCTGCGCTTGGCCACCACGAAGTCGTCCATGGTCCTGACGAAACTCCGGGCGTAGATCCCGATCCCGACGGAGATGAGGAGATAGACGCAGACGATGGCCCAGTCGAGCGGCCCGAAGCTGGTCCGGGCGAAGATCGCGGCGGCGGACGCCGCCAGCCCCCCCTCCGCCACGGCCTGCACCTATCTCCCGCTGTCCTGCGGCCCGGCGACAAGCGGCTCGGGCTTCGGCAGTATTGCCAAGAACCGTGTTGCCTGGCTCGTGTTCCCCGCGTGGTCCCCGACTACGAGATCCAGCCGGTACCCTCCTGGTTCAAAGGCTCCTGTTTTCAACTGCCCCAGAATCCCCAGCCACACGGGCTGACTGGAATCCACCAGCACCGAAGCCCCGGATGCTCCCGTGAGGATCAGCCGGTAGCGCGCGAAGTGCGCGTCCACGGCGCGGCCCCGGATCACGGCCACCGTACCCCGCTCGAAAGGAGATCCCGCGAGCTCCTTAAGCTCCGCGCGCGGACGGATCCAGTCCGGCACCGCCGAGAGCCGCAACGGCCACCGCGCGCCCCGGTTGTTCAGCGTGTCAGCCACGTACAGGCACGAGGTCTGCGTATCCAGCGCGAGTCCCCCGGGCTGTTTCATCTGGTCGACGGCCGTACCCGACGACCCGAACGTGTAAGTAAACGACCCCGCATCGGCGTCGAACACCTCGATCCGGTCGTTCCCCGTGTCCGATACGAACAGCCGCCGCCCGTCCGAGTCCACGGCGACTCCGCCGGGCCTGGACAGTTCCCCTGGAGCCTTCCCGGACATCCCGACCGCCCTCAGCGGATTCCCCTCGCGGTCAAACGCGCAGACCCGGTCGTTCCCGGCGTCGGCCACCCACACGGTCCCTGACGGCTCAACCCACACGTGCGCGGGCTGGCTGAGCCGGGTGGCCCCGGACCCTGCCGCCGCCTTCAGGAACGTCCCATCCGGTGCGAACTCCTGGAGCCTGCCATTCAGCCGGTCCGCCACCCACAAGCTCCCGGAAGGCCCCAGCGCGATGCCCCATGGTTCGCGGAACTGCCCGTCCCGAGTACCTTGACCCCCGAATGCGAACCGGTACCGCCCGTCCTCGTCATAGACGACGACCTGTTGCCTGAGCTTGTCGGTGATGTAAAGCGATCCATCCCCCGCAATGGCAGCAGCTATCGGGTCTTTGAGCCCGCCAGCGTCCCCGCCTGCGGCATCCGGAGCCCCGATCTCCCACAGCAGCCGGCCCTCCGCGTCAAACCGGGCGACCCGCCGCCGCAGGCTGTCTGCCACATAGACGAAGTCGCTGGAATCCGTCGAGATGCCCTCGGGATGCCGGTGCTCGGAGAACGTCGTCACCACGGCCGTCCCGCACCCATAGCAATGCACGTTTCCGTTCGGCGCGACCGTCACCGATGTCGATGCCCCGCTCCCGTCCGTGTCGTAAACAACGAGCGTGATCTTGTGGCACGACAACCCCGACAGCGTGACAGCACCCAGATCGACCGGCCCGGAGTATTGGTCTCCTGCCGGGTTGCGCGAGCCATACGCCAAGGAACCGTCGACCAGGATTTCATAGTGATCGAACAGATACGGGTAGCCGAGGTAGTATGCCTTCCCGCGCACGTGCACTAGTCCCGTCGCCACCGCACAGCCCGCGGGAGACGAGATCTCGACCACGGGGCCTCCGGCAACCACCCGTTCCTCGGGGGTGAACCAGCTCTTCTTCCCGTTCCCGGTCACGGCGCGAACCGCGTACCAGTACGTCTTCCCGGGCGTGAGCCCGCGGTCGGCAAAGATCAGCGCGCCCCCCGCGGGGACTTCCGCGAGCTTGACCGGAGGCGGGCTCACGGCGGGATTCTCGAACGCGACAGCCCAGATCTGGCCGGTGGCCCCTTCCGCCCGGTAGACCTCGTAGTGGTGGACCGGTCCCCCCTGCGGCGGAGCCTCCCAGAAGAGCGTCGCACTGCGCACGCCACGGTCAACCGCAAGGTTCTGCGGAGGGTCCAGAGTCCGCGGCCCCCAGACGTGTCCGCCGTCGGTGAGCAGCAGGCCCCGCGCGATCGCCGGGGACTTGAAGCCCGGCATCTGGGGATCCTGGTCGCTCGTCGGCGTCCAGACGATGTCGTTCGCGTCGAGATCCACCGCGTGGACGATGGTACGCAGCGGATTGGGGTACGAAACATTGAGCGCGACGTTGTCGGACTCGTGGTAGACGAATCCGTTCGCCACCGCACTGCGCCCCGCGAGAAGGCCCCAATACCCCCACCAGAGCGGTCCGGTCTCGACAGCCGTGTACCCGCCGCTTCCAGCCGCCGTCAGCCGCGAAGATGAGGAAGGACTATAGGTCACGCCCTGCGATGTGCGTCCCCCGAGCTCCCGGCGGACGATGACGCGCCCGATCGAGTCGAACGCGGGTCCGTAGATCTCGCCCGAGTTGGACCTGGCATACTCCCTGACCTGAACTCCATCGGGCCTGTACGCTCGCACCACCGCGCCGCTCCCCGTGCTTCCGGTCACGATGATGTGGCTCCCGTCGAAAGCCAGGTAGTCGGCGTCGCCGCCCGAACTCGGCAGGAAATCCAGCGGCACGCTGACGCCGACGTTGCGTCCTATCCGGAAGAGCTTCGCGGTCACGGGATAGCCCCCGCTGACCCCGATCACGACCATGGCATCGTTGACGACGAGCGGAGGCGCCGTCAGCAGTCTCGCCACCCCGAGCTGACTCGCGGAGACGGTGAACGTCGAGACGGGCGAGTAGATCGTGAGCCCGGTCCCGGAGACGACGTACAGGTTTCCGTTGTCGACCGTGAGGTTCTCGACGCCGTGCGGCGGAGCGAGGCTCCCGAGCGCAGCCCCGGTACGCGCCTCGTACTCCGCGACCTGAACGACTGGATACTGGTTGACCGCGTAGACCACCTCCCCGTCGCATGCCATCGCCGCAGGCAGGAACGCACCTGACGCGCACCACACCGGAGAGCCGTCCAGAAGCCGCCGTGCAATGATCTTGTTGACGACGGGCGGACACTTGCCCGACCACTCGGGCACCGAGTACGCCCCCTCAATCCAGTAGCTCAACGCCCCGGAAACGATCGGACTCGTGCCGCCGGGGGCGCTCCAGAGCTCCTCGAGGGGCGGGGTCAGCGGCGTCCATTGCTCTTGCCGGAACGTGTGCTGGGCGTCATGACCCCACACCGGCCAGTCGCCCTTCCCGATGAATGAATCCACGACGAGCGACCCGACGGCGATACCCCCCGCAATCCCGCAGGCATCCGCGGTCAGCATCGGCGTGAGCTTGAGCTCTCCCATGCCGGAGGTCACGTATGACCAGGTGAGGATCGTGCTGGAACCTGCCGGCACGTTGAAGGGCACCGCTGGCACCGGCCCGGTCTGCGACGAGAGGATCTGCCCGCCTTCCTCGACCCAGACGTAGGCCATGGTCAGCGTCGCCGGCTCGGTGGTCGCGTTCGTGACCTTGACCGTGAGATCGAAGCTCTCGCCTTTCGTGGCGAAGACCGGACCGCCCAGTTCGGCGAACAGGTTCCGGGAAACCGAGATCGTGTCCGAGATCACGTTGTTGCTCGCCATGCTCGCGCCCGAGACGGAATCCACGCCCTTGGCCGCCAGGTCGAAGAAGAGCGTGCCCAGTGAAGGCCCGGCCTCATATTGCCACGTCAATATCACCGCGGCGCCGGCCGCCAGCGACCCGGTCACGGCGGGGGGAGCGACGAGAGTCGCCGTGGCCGTGCCGCCGACGACGGGCGTGCCTCCGGTCACGTTCAGTGCCGCCGCATCCCCCGTGTTCGTCACCGTCAGGCTCACGAGGAACGTACCGCCGGGGCATGGCGCCGCCGGGCTCACCATGATCCCGCTGGCCGTCAGCACGGCTCGGCCGACCCGAACCGAGACCGGAGTCTGGAACGAAACGGCCGTTCCGCATATCACGGCGTTCGCTGAAGCCGTGAATACCCTCGTCCCCGGCTCGTCCGCCCTGTACACCCACGTGAAGCTCTTCGAGTCGCCGTCCCCAAGGAGCGTTACCGACACGGACGCCGGTGAGGACATGAGCGTCACCGAAGGTCCCGTCGTGCCCGCCGAGAGGAAGACGGTGACCGACAAGGCGTTGACAGCGCTCGTGTTCGCCACGGTCACGACGATTGGCACCGTCCCGCCCACGGCGGGCTCGCCCTTCCGGATCGCCGTCAAGCCCAGCGAGAGATCCGAGATCCGGACTGGATTCGAGATCCGTGGAATCGAGCCAATCTGCCACCAAGTGTTGACGTCGTATCCATGCGACCACGACCTGAACGTGACGGAACCCGCGCTCACCGCCGTCCATGTGAGCGTGAACGTCACTGCCGCCCCCGGAGCCAGGCTGGGAACCGGACCCGGCGTGCCGCCATATAGGGTGGCAACACCGGTCCCCTGGACGAGCACCGAGCCCAGCCAGATGGTCGCCGCATATCCGTCGCCCGCGTTCGAGACCGTGTACTTCAAGATTATCTTGTCACCCGGACAGACTCCCGCAGGCGCGGCCACCGCCGCCGCAATCACGAGCTTCGCTTTCCCCGCGATGAAACTGACCGGCGGACTCTTGAACGTCTGCGGTCCCCCACAGTAGTTCTGCGTAACCGAGCCGGTGAGGACGCCAACACCGGGCCATTGAGCCACCTCCTGCACCAGGAAGGTGGCACTTACCCCGGGCGCCAGGGCGATCCCCCACGGTGTTGTGGACCCCGCCCAGACAAGGATCCCGGCCGGCGTCGCCGTCAGCGTCGGACCAATTTTCTCCGCGTCTGCCGTGCCCACGTTCTCCACGAAGACCGTGACCGTGAACGGCTTCCCAACCCCGACCAGCGAAGGCGCCGAGACCGTGATCTTGAGGTCGGGATTGCGGATATCCACGGGTCCGAACGATGTCGAGGATGAGAATATCCTGGTCGCCGAACACGTGTCGATCCCCGTCGCCTGCACTGACATGACCAGCGTCCCTCCCCCAGTAACCGTGAACAATGTGTCCACCGAAGCCGTTCGCCCCGGCAAGAGCAGGGGAACCGTGGTGGACCCCAGTATCGTCACCGACCCCTGCTCAACACTCACGCTCGCGCTCACGTTCGTGGCCGAGACCAGTCCCGTGTTGCTGACGGTAAGGCGCAGGATCCTCTTCTTCCCCACACAGTAGTGGGGCGCAGAGGTCGTCACGACCAGCGAGACCGGGGTCAGCACCGCCCCCGGGCCATGGAGGGCCACCACCGCACAATCCTCGGAAACGTTCTCGTGCTCATCCACGGCCAGCACCTGGATGTAGGAAGTACCGCACGCGGCGGGAGTGTCAGCCAAGGAGGTGGCGCTCTCCCATATGGTCGCCGTGATCGTGAATGGCTCGCCGGCCCTGGTGGAACGGAGAATGAAGTAGCGGCTGACGGGATAGGTCCCGCCTGCCGGTGGATCCCAATAGACGCTCGTGGACTGGCCGATCGCCTCAGCGCGTACGTTCCGTGGACACCCTACGCCCGCCCCCCAAGCGGTCACTATCCCGCTGTCGGACTGAGCCAACACCATCGTGTTCGTCACCGCCAGTCCGCGGACGCTTCCCGTGAAAGCATGCTCCTCGAACAGCGTCCCCGACATCCCGTCGTAGATTTGCAGGCGGTTGGCATTCCCCGTGGGGCCGTAGTCCGCAATATAGACGAAACCATTCGCGGCCGCCATCGCGTCAGCATTGCCGTCCATGGTGACTGAGAATCCAATGACCCTCGTCCCGTCCTCAAGATGCAGTGCGAGCAGGTGCTGCATGGGACCATGGGTCACTGGATCGTTCCTGATGTAGAGATAGTACACACGGTCGTTCGCCACCACGAGATTGCTGAGGCGAGAGCCGTCCCCACCGGGGTTCTGAGCAGGATCGAACATGCTCGTCCATAGATACTCGCCGGACTTCCCGTCAAGGCACCTGATGCCGTCCTGAAGGTAGACCAGAACCCGCAACTGCCCGGTGGCGGCGTCCCTGACTGCCACCGGCGGTGCATAGGGCTCGGAGTTGTCAGCGGAAACCTGAGCAAGCTCTTTCGACCAAAGATGATCGCCGGTCCGGACGTCGAACGCCTCGATCTGGAAAGCACCCGCGGTGGACGGATAAGGCAGGAAGACACGGCCATATGCCACGGCGGGCGTATGCCAGCCTGCGGTTGGAGCAGGGCGTTCAACCTGCCAGCGCTTCGCGAGCGAGAGCGCGTCGAAACCGGTCATCTGCCCGAGACCCAACCCAACCTCGATCAAGGTTGGACCGTCCAGGAGCGTTGCGTTGTAGTGGTGGCCCGTGTAGACGGCAGCCCAGTTGGACCATGGGTAAAACTGTCCGAACTTATAGTCAATCCCACCCAGCCCATAACCATAAGCCCGGGAGACTGCCCAGACCCGCTGAATCCCGAACAATGACGCCGCCATAGGCCCGAATGGATCGGACCAGGAGTAGGATTGCCAGTTAAGGAAGGATCCATCAGGACCGACCGCGACAATCGCATGTTCGTAGGAGACGAAGATCACACCGCCTTCCATGACCGGGCCCGTCGGAAGTGCCGCAGCAGGAGGAGGTAGGTATCTGCCGCTCCAAAGCTCTTTGAGCGGCGGCTTCAGGATCTCGCCCAGCGCCACCGGGTTCTGACTCTGGTCCCTGCGCCACGAGAGCCAGTCGCGTGTCGCCTCGCTGTGTACCGAAGTGGACATAACTGACGCGCAACCCGGCAACGAGACCCTGACGTCGTACCCGCCGGGTTTCTCGCCCGTATGGAGAACGATCACGGTCTCATCCGGAGAGTCGGACATCACCGTGACGGACGTTGTGGAAAGGTTCGCGGCGTAGAAGTCGGCCACGAAGGGCACCGCGCCCGCAGGGGGCGGTTGGATTTCCGCCTTCACGGTCACGCCTCCAACAACGACCCCACCCGTCCAGCTACTGCTGAGCGGTTCGATCAGTATCTGGACCGGCCCGCCCGCAGGCACTCGGTCCGGCGCGATCCGGCAGGAGATCGAGGACGGCACCACCGGACAGACGACCGTGGTATCCGAGGCCTTCGGGTACCCTCCGCAGGTGTCCTGGAATAGCATGGCCACGATCTGGTCGCACTGCGCTTCCGTTGAACTCGCCTGATACGAATGCCGCAGGACCCCGTCCGAGCCGATGATGCCCGTAGGCGACAACGTCCCGCCGTTCGTCGTCGTTTGCCACATGCAGAACCTGCCCGTATTCGCCCAAGCTGGATCGGTCACGTCGTTCCCCCACACGTCCTCGATATGCGCCCTGATCTCCTCCGTCGCGCCCGGCATGATGCCCTGGTACTGCGGCTGGATGACCACGCGGGCGGGATCGCAGGCGGTGGTCTCGAACGTCACATGGGTCCCCACACCCGTCGCGGTAACGCCGAAAGTTATGTCGTATAAGCCCGTCTTGGAAGAGGGCGTGATATGGAAGTCCGCCCACGGGCTGGCAACTCCTGTGGTCAGGCTGGCTATGTTGGTGCCACTGTCCTTGAATACCGCGCCTGGCTTCCCGGGGTCCGGGAAAGGCGCGCTGGCAACCTGCCCATCCACTGGGACGTCCGTGATCGGATTTCCCCGGGCGTCGAAAACCTGGACCCGGATCACGATCTCGTACGAGGTGCATGCACTGGGCGCAGGCGTGAGCAACGTGGCGGAAATGCTCGCGGGAAGGTCACCGGCCACGACGACTGCCGGAGCGGGAATCGCATATTCCCGGTTGTCCCCGCCCACGACGAACACGGTGGCAGTGTGGAAGGCCTCGTTGAAGCTGTGGTTGGGTCCCGTCGTGTACGTCCCGATGGACCACGCGGTCACCGTCGCAGACCCGGTCGGAATCGGCGCCACGCTGGAGACCACGGTGTTGGTTCCATCCGGGCTGGTCACGCCCACCCGGATGCTCAAGATGTCGTATGCAGGCACCGCAGTCTTGTACGGATTCGCTACCGTCACCTGGAATGTCACGTCCCCACCGCTCGAAGTCGGGAACAAGTGGCCGCGATAGTCGGCCGGAGGGGTCCCGGGCAATATGGTGCGCGAGTCGCTGAGGTAGAGCCAAGGGGTCGCGCAACCGAGACTGGCCGCCGGGCCGCCAAGTGCGGCGTAAGCATCGAGCCGGCCGGCGCCGTTCTCCTCTTCATAAGAGCATCCCCACGATGGCCACTCGGTGCCACACGAAGCCCGGTAGGCCGTCTGTTTGAGCCGCCGCCGGACCGTCTCTCCAAACCAATCCGGATTCTGATCCACTAGACAGGCCGCCACGCCGGCCACCATCGGACAGGCAACTGAGGTACCCCTTGCATTGCCGTACATGGCATAGATCGGAGCCGCATCGCGGGAAACCGTAACAATGCAGTCGGTGGAAGGCGCCACTAGGTCAACTTCAGGTCCAGCAAGGCTGTCAAAAGCGCAGTCCCCACTGCTCTGAGCCGCGGCGATCACCTGGGGAAGGACAGCCGGTTCGAAAACGGAATGACATCCTGTGCCCATTCCCCCGTTCCCGGCTGCAGCGACTAGAATGCACCCGCTTCGTTCCAGCTTGGAAGCGAGGTAAGCATCATCCTTGTACGTGCCCGAGTCCGGGACCGGGGTACTGCCGTAGCTCATGTTCACGATCCTGTGGCTCGGCCTCCCCAGCCGGTTGGGCGCGGTTGGCACTCCGGCAGTGAGGACCAGATTCAGTCCCGCGAGCCCGTCAATGCTCGAGAACGTGTTCTTACCCCAAACGCTGCCCGTGTTGACCGGGACGATGCTGGCAGCCCATGCCATTCCCGCCATCCCGCCCCCGTCACTGCCGCCCAC
>Ga0315281_10015164_pt1 | contig 10342 bp, 8 predicted proteins | sample YL17G07_0_MG_FD_204540 | JGI IMG/M metagenome (GOLD analysis project Ga0315281, IMG submission 204540) | Sediment microbial communities from Yellowstone Lake, YNP, Wyoming, USA - YL17G07_0 | ecosystem: Environmental > Aquatic > Freshwater > Lake > Sediment | place: USA: Wyoming | collected...
CCGGCGATGTCGTGCGCCGGGCCGTGCGTCGGGCCGAAGACGCCGGGGCCGTTCGGGGAGAGCGCGCCGGAGGCGGCGATCCGCGTCCCGCCGGGGAGCGCTTGCGGCACCTCGGCGAGCGCGCCGGCGAGCACGCGCTCTGTGACGAGCACGTCGGCCCGCGAGGGGTGCGTCGAAAGCACGGGCAACGCCTCGGCGAGCGTGAGGTGCCGGACGACGACGCCCTCGTGGGCGCCGGCGGCCGCCTCGACGCGCTGCCGCCACTCCGGGCTCGTGCCGACCGACGTCAGCCGGCCGCGGCGGGCACGGGCGGCGGCGAAGGCCCGCTCGACCGTCCAGCCCTCGGCGCCATCGGCGAGTGGCGCGAAGATCGTCACGTCGCCGCCCGGGCGGAGGCGGACGGCGGTGACCGAGGCGGCGAGGTCGAGCTGCGCCTTGACGCCGGCGAGCGCCGGCTCGCGCATCGCGGCGACGAGGATCGCGTCGGCGCGGCTCGTGGCGGCCCGGGTAGCGGGCGGCAGGGGATGGCCGCCGGCCGCCAGCGCCTCGTCGCCGAAGGGGGCGTGCACCTCCTCGACGAAGAAGCCGTGCAGGCGCGAGACCTCGGCGAGCGCGCGGCTCGCCTCGGCCATCACCTCGGGCCCGATGCCGCGGCCCGAGAGGCAGGCGACGGTGTAGCGGCGGCGCCGGCTCACGGCGCTGACGTCGTGTCGAAGATCATGATCCTGGGGTGGGGCACTGCTCCTCCTTCGCTGCGTCCTGCACGCGGACGTACCGGTGGTGTGACTCGGTCGGCGTGTGCGCCTTACGGCGCGTGGTCGCGTACTCCCCCTAGTGGGGGAGAATCAGCAGCACGATGTCGATGCCGGATACGGCCGCGGCGCCGAGGGCGCGTGGGGAAGCGGCTGTGGGGGCAAGAGACGACATCGGAGTCATCGAAGTGTGCGGACCCCCGCCGGGGCTGTCAAGTCGCCCCGATTCGCTCCAGGCCGGGCGGATGCCACTTTCAGCCTCGATCTTTGGCCGAGCGGTCCGGACCCCGGAGGCTCGTCTGGCCGTGGCGCGCACGAACATTCCATTGGTAGAGGCAAAGAAGCTCTTCGCCATGCTCCACGACCCCACCGCCGAGCGCGACGCGTGCTCGTGTCTATTCCCCAACACCCGTGCCGTCGCCAGGCCGCGGCCATCCCTTTTTCGCATAAGTTCCGCATTTAGTGCATACTATGCCGCCTATGGCCTACACCACCATCGTCGGAGCGTCCGGCTACGCAGGTCAGGAGACCCTCGACCGCGTGCTCTCGCACCCCGAGCTCGAGCTCTACGCGGTCGGCTCGGACTCGCTGGCGGGGAAGGACGCCTGGGCGCTCGACCCGCGGCTGAACCGCAACGGCGGCCGGAGGGTGCCGAAGTTCATCACGAACGAGGCCGCCCTCGCGAGCGGCGCCGACCTCATCTTCCTCTGCCTTTCGCACGAGGCGGCGGCCGCGATCGAGCCGCCGAAGAAGGGCGTCGTGATCGACCTCTCCGGCGGCCATCGCCTCTCCGACGCCTCGCTCTACGAGGAGTGGTACGGCTTCACGCATCCGCGGCCGGAGCAGCTTCCCGAGTGGAGCTACGGCCTGCCCGAGATCGCGCCGCCCTCGGGCCGGCTGATCGCCAACCCCGGCTGCTACGCGACCGCGGCGCTGCTCGCGCTCGAGCCGTTGCGGGGCCTGATCGACCCGGCGGGCGTCGTCGTGGACGCGAAGTCGGGCGTCTCGGGCGCCGGGCGCTCGCTCAAGGCCGCTTCGCACGCCGGCTTCGTGCTCGAGAACCTCGCCCCGTACAAGGTCGGCGAGCACCAGCACGCGCCCGAGATCGCGCAAGCGCTCGGCTTCCCCGTCACCTTCGTGCCGCACCTGCTGCCCGTGAAGCGCGGGCTGCTCGCCACCTGTTACGTGCGCTCGACCGGCGCCGGCCTGCGCGCGCGGCTCGAAGAGCACTACGCGGCGAGCCACGTCGTCACCGTCCTGCCGGAGGGCGTCGCCCCCGAGCTCTCGCGCGTGCAGCAGACGGACATGGCCGAGATCGGCGTCTTCGAGGACCGCTCGACCGGGGTCGGGATCGTCATCTGCGCGCTCGACAACCTCGGCAAGGGCGCCGCCGGCCAGGCCGTGCAGAACGCGAACCTCGCCTTCGGCTTCCGCGAGACGGACGGGCTGCGGCTCTCCGGGGTCCTGGTGTGAGCGTCACCGGCGCCTCCGGCTTCGAGGCGAGCGGCGTGCGGGCGGGGATCAGGAAGTCGGCCCCCGACCTCGCGCTCCTTCGCTCGACCGTGCCTGCCGTCGGCGCGGGCATGTTCACGAGCAACCGTGTTCAGGCGGCGCCCGTCGTCGTCTCGAAGGAGCACCTCGCCGCGGCCGAGCCGCAGGCGGTCGTCATCAACTCCGGCTCGGCGAACGCCGCGACCGGGGAGCAGGGGATCGCCGACGCGAGGGCGACCGCGGCGAAAGCGGCGGCGCTCCTCGGGCTCGAGCCCGAGCAGGTGCTCGTCCTCTCGACCGGCGTCATCGGCGCGCTGCTGCCGATGCCGAAGCTGCTCGCCGGGCTCGAGGAGGCCGCCGCCGGGCTCTCTCCCGGAGGCGGCGCGGCCGCCGCCGGCGCGATTCTCACGACCGACACGAAGCCGAAGGAGGCCGCCGTCTCGCGGGACGGCTTCACCGTCGGAGGCATGGCCAAGGGCGCCGGAATGATCCACCCGGTGCTCGCGACGATGCTCGCCGTCGTCACGACCGACTACCCGCTCGAGCCCGGCGAGGCGATCGCGTTCCTGCGCCCGGCCGTCGAGTCGAGCTTCAACCGGATCTCGGTGGACGGCGAGTGCTCGACGAACGACGCGGTGCTGCTGCTCGCGAACGGCGCGAGTGGGATCGAGCGGACGGCCTCGACGGACGAGGCCTTCGCCGCCGCGCTGCAGGAGGTGTGCGCCGACCTCGCCGCCCAGATCGTGACGGACGGCGAGGGCGCGACGGTGCTGCTCGAGATCTCCGTCGCCGGCGCGGCGAGCGAGGGCGAGGCACACGCGATCGCGAGCCGGATCGCCACGTCGTCGCTCGTCAAGACCGCCGCCTTCGGGCGTGACGCGAACTGGGGCCGCGTGCTCGCCGCCGCGGGCTCGGCGACCTGGAACGGCGGCTTTGCGCAGCTCGACCCCGACCGCGTGACCCTCTCCTTCAACGGCACGCCCGTCTTTGCCGCGGGCGCCCCGACGGGGTCCGAGCCGGAGCTGCACGGCGCCGTCTGCCGGATCGAGCTCGAGCTCGGCCTCGGCGCCGGCGCGGCCGAGTACCTCTCCACCGACCTCTCCTACGAGTACGTGCGCGTCAACGCGGAGTACAGGACGTGATGGCGACGTGAGCCGGATCGTGCTCAAGGTGGGCGGCCGCGTCGCGACCGCCGCCGCCGCCGACGCGCTCGCGCTCGCCGTGGCCGGGCACGAGGTCGTCGTCGTGCACGGCGCCGGCCCGCAGATCTCCGCCGAGATGGCGCGGCGCGGGATCGAGGTGCGCTTCGTCGCCGGCCGGCGCGTGACGACCGGCGCCGGGCTCGACGTCGTGCGCGAGTCGCTCGCGGCGGTGAACGAGGAGCTGTGCGCGGCGATCGGGACGCTCGCCGTGCCGCTGATGGGCGACGAGATCGGCCTGCGCGCCGTGCAGGCGCCGGCGCTCGGGCTCGTCGGCGACGCCGTTCCGAGCCGGCCCGCCGCCGTCGAGGCGGCGCTCGCCTTGGGGTTGATCCCCGTCGTCGCGCCGCTCGCGGCGGGGCCGCTGAACGTCAACGCCGACGAGGCCGCCGCCGCGCTCGCCGTCGGCCTCGGCGCCGACCGGATCCTGTTCGTCAGCGACGTTCCCGGCGTCTTCGTCGGCGGCGGCGTCCTTTCCTCGCTCGCCGCCGAGGACGCCGACCGGCTGCTCGGCGAGGGTGCCTTCGAGGGCGGCATCGTGCCGAAGCTCACCGCCGCCGTGCGGGCCGCCCGCGAGGGCATCTCCGCCGAGATCGGTGAGACGAAGGTGACGGCGTGACAGCGCCAAGTGACAACGTGTCGCTTGGGTCGGCGGTGCTGCCGGCGTACGCGCGCGCCGACGTCACGTTCGTCCGGGGCGAGGGCTCCTGGCTGTGGGACGCGGACGGCCGCCGCTACCTCGACCTCGTCGCGGGCATCGCCGTCGTCGGCCTCGGTCACTGCCACCCGGCGCCGCTCGCCGCCGCGCAGGCGCAGCTCGAGCGGCTCTGGCACGTCTCCAACCTGTACTGGACGGAGCCGATGGCCGAGCTGGCCGCGAAGCTCTCCGACCGCTTCGGCGGCGCCGGGGCCTTCTTCTGCAACTCGGGTGCCGAGGCGGTCGAGGCCGCGCTCAAGTACGCCCGCAAGGCGACCGGCAGGCCGGGCGTCGTCGCGCTCGACGGCTCCTTCCACGGCCGCACCACCGGCGCGCTCGCGGCGACCGGCCAGCCCGGCAAGCGCGTCGCCTTCGAGCCGCTCCTCCCCGGCGTCACGTTCGCCGCGCCGAACGACGAGGAGTCGCTCGTCGGCGCCGCCCGCTCCGACACGGGGCTGATCCTGCTCGAGCCGGTGCAGGGCGAGGGCGGGGTCCGTCCGCTCGAGCCGGAGTTCCTGGCCGCGGCGCGGCAGCTGGCCGACGAGCTCGGCGCCCTGCTCGCCTTCGACGAGGTGCAGGCCGGCGTCGGCCGCACGGGCAGCTTCTTCGCCTTCGAGCAGGCCGGTGTCGCACCCGATCTCGTCACGCTCGCCAAGGGGCTCGCCAACGGCCTGCCGATCGGCTGCCTGCTCGTGGCCGACTCGGCGCCGCGCGGCTTCGAGCCGGGCGATCACGCCTCGACCTTCGGCGGCAACCCCGTCGCCTGCGCTGCGGCCTGCGCGGTCGTGGACGCGGTGGACGAGGAGCTGCTGGCAAACGTCCGGGCGGCCGGCGAACGGCTCGCCGCAGGCCTGGCCGGCCTGCCCGGCGTCCTCGAGGTGCGCGGCTGCGGCCTGCTGCTCGGGGCCGAATTCGACCGGCCCGTCGCGCCGCTCGTGGACGCCTGCCGCGCCGCCGGCGTGCTCGTCCTCTCTGCGGGAGAGAACGTGCTGCGCCTGACGCCGCCGCTGACGGTCGCGCCCGACGAGGTGGAGCTCGCGCTGCAGACGCTCTCCGGTCTCCTGGCCTCTGCATAACGGCAGCATTTCATGCATACTATGCCGATGCACACGAAGCGCGAGCGCCACGGCGCCATTCTCCGCCTCGTCCGCGAGCGGGCTCTCTCGACGCAGAGCGAGGTCGCTGCGGCCCTGCACAGCGAGGGCTACGACGTCGTCCAGACGACCGTCTCGCGCGACATCGCCGAGCTCGGGCTCGCCAAGGTGCGCGCCCCGAGCGGGCGGCTCGTCTATGCGCCGCCCGGCACCGGCGACGCCGACCGCCTGCGCGCGCTCGCGACCGCCGTGCGCCGCTACGCGCTCGGCTTCGAGACCGCCGGCAGCATCGTCATCGTCACGACGCCCCCCGGCTATGCGAGCCCGCTCGCTCAGGCGCTCGACGAGTCGGGCCACCCGCACGTCGCCGGCACGATCGCCGGCGAGAACACGATCTTCATCGCGGCGAAGGACGGCGTTCCCGCCTCCAGGCTGCGGGACGAGCTGAGCCACCACCTCGTGGAAGGAACCGCATGAGCCCCACCGCCGTCCTTGCCTACTCGGGAGGCCTCGACACGAGCTGCGCGATCGCGTGGCTGAAGGAGGACTGGTACGGCTTCGACGAGGTCGTCGCGGTGATGGTCGACGTCGGCCAGGAGTACGACGTCGAGGAGTCGATCGTGCGCGGCAGGGCCGCCGGCGCCGACGACATCATCGTGCTCGACCGCAAGGACGCGTTCGCCGACGACCAGTGTGCGAAGGCGATCAAGACGAACGCGCTCTACGAGGGCAAGTACCCGCTCGTGTCGGCCCTCTCGCGCCCGGTGATCGCCGAGGCGGTGGCGCAGATCGCCGTCGAGCTCGGCGCCGAGGCGGTCGTCCACGGCTGCACCGGCAAGGGCAACGACCAGCTCCGCTTCGAGCTCGCCTTCAAGGCGCACTACCCCGGCGTGCGCGTGATCGCGCCGCTGCGCGACCGCATCTGGACGCGCGACGAGGAGATCGAGTACGCGCTCGCCAAGGGCATCCCCGTCGTCGCCACCCAGGCCTCGCCGTTCTCGATCGACGAGAACCTCTTCGGCCGCGCGATCGAGGCCGGCGTGCTCGAGGACCCGTGGAACGCTCCGCCCGAGGAGCCGTACGCGATGACGAGCGACCCGGCGACGGCACCGGCGCCGAGCGAGGTTTCGATCGGCTTCCGGCAGGGCATCCCGGTCTCCCTCGACGGCGACGTGCTGCCGCTCGCCGAGCTGATCGCGAGGCTCAACCACCTCGCCGGGGCGTACGGCATCGGCCGGCTCGACATGATCGAGAACCGCGCCGTCGGCATCAAGAGCCGCGAGGTCTACGAGGCGCCGGCGGCGCTGACGCTGATGCTCGCCCACTCGGCGCTCGAGGACGTGATCCTCACGAAGGACGAGGCGCGCATCAAGCGCGGCCTCGAGCAGCGCTGGACGGAGCTGGTCTACGAGGGGCTCTGGTTCTCCCCGGCGCGCGAGGCAATCGACGCCTTCGTCGACAAGACCCAGGAGTTCGTCACCGGCGAGGTGCGCGTCGAGCTGCGGCCGAACGCGGCGGTCGTCACCGGGCGGCGCTCCGAGTACATGCTCTACGCCGAGCAGCTCGCCTCGTACGGCACCGGCGAGACGTTCCCGCACGAGGCGGCGGAGGGCTTCATCCGCATCGCCGCGCTCGAGACGGAGCTCGCGGCCGCGCGCGCTCGGGCACAATCCCGCGCATGAGCCTTTGGGCAGGGCGGGTCGAGGGCTCGCTCGACCCCGCCGTCTGGGAGTTCCTCCGCGCCGACGACGCGGAGCTCTTCCCCTACGACTGCGAGGCGACGGCCGACCACGCGCGCCGGCTGCACGCCGCCGGGCTGCTCACCGGCGACGAGCTGGCTTCTGCCGAGGACGCGCTCGCCGCGATCGCGCAGGACCCGTCGCAGATTGGGCCGGAGGACGAGGACATCCACACCGCGATCGAGCGCCTGCTCGGCGACGTCGGGCGCAAGATCCATGCGGGCCGCTCGCGCAACGACCAGGTCGCTGCCGCCTTCCGGCTCTACGTGCTCGACGCCTGCGCCGAGGCGCGCGAGGAGATCGACGCGCTCGCGCTCGTCGTCCTCTCCTTCGCCGAGGCCGAGGCCGACACGCTGATGCCCGGCTACACGCACCTCCAGCGCGGCCAGCCGGTGACGCTCGGTCACCACCTGCTCGCCTGGGTGGAGATGCTCGACCGCGACCGCACGCGCTTCGCCGCCGCCGCCGAGGCCTCCTCCGAGAGCCCGCTCGGCGCGGGTGCGCTCGCCGGCTCGACGCTCGAGCTGCCGCCGCCGCCCCGCCAGCTCCGCAACTCGATCGACGCCGTCGCCGACCGCGACTTCGCGCTCGACTACCTCTACGCCGCCGCAGTCCTCTTCACGCACCTGTCGCGGCTCGGCGAGGAGATCGTCCTCTGGGCGAGCAAGGAGTTCGGCTTCGTCCGCCTGCCGGAGAGCGCCGCGACGGGCTCGTCGATGATGCCGCACAAGCTCAACCCGGACGTCGCCGAGCTCGTGCGCGGCAAAGCCGGGACGATGATCGGCCGGCTGGCAGGGCTGCTGGCGACCGTGAAGGGCCTGCCGCTCGCCTACGACCGCGACCTCCAGGAGGACAAGCCGCCCGTGTTCGCCGCTCGGCGCGACGCCTACGGTGCGATGCAGGCGCTCACCGTGCTCGTCTCCGGCCTCGAGGTCGACCGCGAGCGGCTGGCCGAGGCGGCCTCCGACCCGCTCGTGCTCTCGACCGACGCCGCCGAGGCGCTCGTGCGGCAGGGCGTGCCGTTCCGCGACGCCCACGAGCAGGTCGCCGCGCAGGTCCGCAAGGGGAAGTTCAAGGCGTCGGGCACGCCGACCGAGTCGGTCGCCGCCCGCGGCGCTCCGGGCCCCGGCGGCATCCGAGCGGCCCTCGCCGAGGCGCGCGAGCGCTTCAGCGGCGACGGCCTCTGACCGGCGCTGGTGTGACGGAGCCGCCCGCGGCGGCGTATCCGCGTCGAGAACTCGACATCAGGAGGATGGAGATGACACGCCCTCGTATCGCCCTGCTCGCCGTGGCGACCCTCGCACTCGCGGCCGGCGTCGCCGCCTTCGCCACGCAGGGCGCCGGCGGCGCAGCCGGCGACCCGGCCAGCGCCATCGTCGTCCAGGGGTCGGCCTCGGTCAGCGCCGTGCCCGACAAGCTGCAGCTCGCCTTCGGCGTCGAGAGCCAGGCGCCGACCGCGAGGGCGGCGCTCGCCGCCAACTCGACCGAGATGCGCAAGGTGATCGCCGCCGTCAAGGCCGGCGGCGCGACCGACGTGAAGACGCTCTCCGTCTCGCTCTCGCCGCGCTACCGCGACAACGGCGACATCCAGTCGTACTCGGCGTCGAACACGGTCTCCGCCACCGTGACCACCGCCGCCAGGGCCGGCTCGGTCATCGACCAGGCCGTGGCTGCCGGTGCGAACCAGGTCTCCGGGCCCTCGCCGTCCGTGACGACGCAGTCCGAGCTCTACCGCCAGGCGCTGAAGGCCGCCGTCGCCGACGCGCGCCTCCGCGCGCAGGCGCTCGCCGGAGCGGCCGAAGTCACTCTCGGCCGTGTCACGAACGTCGTCGAGTCGAGCGGCGGTCCGGTGTACGCGCTCGTCGAGCGCTCGAAGGCGGCCGGGGACGCGACGCCGATCGAGCCCGGCACCCAGGAGGTCACCGCCTCGGTGACAGTCACCTTCGCGATCTCCTGACACGAGCCGGAGCCCGTCGCCGCGCCCTCGGCGACGGGCTCCGGCAGCCTCCTCCTAGCCGGAGGCCGGCTCGAGCAGCGCGGATGCGGCCGTGATCGTTCCCGCGACGCCGGCATGCGCAGCGTGGCCGACGCCGAGGTGGCCGTGCGACTCGGTGCCGTAGCCGCCCGGGACCGGGATGTAGAACTCGGGGTAGCCCCACATGCCGTGCTCGGAGACGTCGAGCCCGGCGGTCTCGACGTCCTCGTCGACCCGGATCCCGAAGGTGACCTTCATCAGCCACAGGGCGGAGAACGACATCGAGAACGTGAAGACGCCCACGGCGAGGAGGCCGAGGGCCTGCACGCCGAGCTGGTGGAAGGAGCCCGTGTAGACGAGCCCGCCCCCGCCGGTGGCGAGGTTGGACGCGAGCGCCGGCACCGCGAAGATGCCGGTCGCGAGCGTGCCCCAGACGCCGGCCATGCCGTGCACGGCGACGGCGCCGATCGGGTCGTCGATCCGCGCCCGCTCGACGAGCAGCACGCCGAGCACGGCGATCGAGCCGGCGACCGCGCCGATGACGATCGCCGCCCACGGAGCGACGAAGCCGCACGCGGCAGTGATCGCCACGAGCGCCGCGATCACGCCGTTCAGCATCATCGAGAGGTCGGGCTTCTTGATCACGAGCCACGCCGTCGTCACCGCGCCGAGCGCGCCCGCGGCGGCGGCGACGTTGGTCGTCAGCGCGACGTAGGCGAAGTAGCCGAGCCGGTCGCCCGAGATGACCCCGAGCGTCGAGCCGGGGTTGAAGCCGAACCAGCCGAACCAGAGGATGAGCACGCCGAGCGTCGTGTAGGCCATGTTGTGGCCCGGGATCGCGTTCGGCTTGCCGTCGTGGTCGAACTTGCCGATCCGCGGCCCGAGCAGCAGCGCTCCGGCGAGCGCCGCCAGCGCGCCCTGGTAGTGGACGACGGTCGAGCCTGCGAAGTCCTGCATCCCCTTGGCGAAGAGCCAGCCGTCGGGGTGCCAGATCCAGTGCGAGACGAAGGAGTAGATCAGCGTGAAGACGGCGCCGAACGCGAAGTAGACCCACAGCTTCGTGCGCTCGGCCATCGCGCCCCAGACGATCGCGAGCGAGACGGCCGCGAACACGACCTGGAACAGGTAGCCGGCGCTGGCCGGGATCGTGCCGAACCACGAGAAGGGCGCCGCGCCGATCGCGAGCAGCGTGTCCACCGACGGGAGGAAGCCCGAGCCGCCGAAGAGGCCGTTGCCGCCGTCGCCGAAGGCGATCCCGTAGCCGACGACGTAGTAAACGATCGAGGCGATCCCGAGGACGAGGACGTTCTTGGCCGCGATGTGGCCGACGTTCTTCATTCGCGTGAGGCCGGCCTCGAGGAAGGCGAAGCCCGCCTGCATGAACATGACGAGGAC
>Ga0315281_10015165_pt1 | contig 10342 bp, 10 predicted proteins | sample YL17G07_0_MG_FD_204540 | JGI IMG/M metagenome (GOLD analysis project Ga0315281, IMG submission 204540) | Sediment microbial communities from Yellowstone Lake, YNP, Wyoming, USA - YL17G07_0 | ecosystem: Environmental > Aquatic > Freshwater > Lake > Sediment | place: USA: Wyoming | collected...
TTTCGATCAACTCGCGTACGCTCTCGGCACGCAGTACCGGATCATCGCCACCCTGCACGATGCCGAATAATGCGGCGCCATCCCCCGCATTGCGCTCGAATGCCCGCTTGCTGCGTTCGGCCCAGCGTAGCGACAATCGCATGGCCCGCGCGATCTCTTCATGCGATGCCGGCAGCTTCAGGCATTCATCGAGCTGCATGGCGATGTCGGCGCCGAGCAGAGCCTGGATTTCAATGGCGCGCTCCGGCGTCAATTCGAACATTGCACCGTCGAGATGCGAGCGGAAGGTGACGCCATTGTCGTCGAGCTTGCGCAACTGCGACAGCGACATCACCTGGAATCCGCCGGAATCGGTCAGAATCGGCAGCGGCCAGTTCATGAATTTGTGCAGGCCGCCCAGTTCGGCAATGCGCTCGGCGCCCGGCCGCAGCATCAGGTGATAGGTGTTGCCGAGCACGATTTCCGCGCCGGTGCCGCGCACGGCCTCGGGCGTCAAACCTTTGACCGTGCCCTGCGTCCCGACCGGCATGAAGGCCGGTGTCGCCACGCGGCCATGCGGCGTCGCAAACTCGCCAAGACGAGCGCCGCCGTCGGTTTTGGTCAAACGAAAGGTGAAATTTTCGGTCATCGCGGGGAAGGATACAGCAAGCACGCATCGCCATAGGAATAGAAGCGATAGCCATTCGCAATGGCATGCGCATAGGCCCGCTTCATCACATCGAGCCCGCTGAAGGCTGCGACCAGCATGAACAGGGTCGAGCGCGGCAGATGGAAATTGGTCAGCATCAGGTCGACCGCGCGGAACCGGTAGCCCGGGGTGATGAAAATCGCGGTTTCGCCAGAAAACGCACGCAAACTGCCGTCCTCGCCGGTGGCGGTTTCCAGCAACCTCAAAGCGGTCGATCCGACCGCGACGATGCGTCCGCCGCTTGCGCGTGCGGCATTCAACGCCTCGGCAACTTCCGCCGTCAGCGATCCCCATTCCGGGTGCATTTTGTGCTGGGTGGTGTCGTCCGCCTTCACCGGCAGGAAGGTGCCGGCCCCGACATGCAGGGTCACACGATGGATGGCGATGCCGCGCTCGGCCAGCAGGGCGGTGAGCGCCGGGGTGAAATGCAGGCCCGCGGTTGGCGCCGCCACCGAGCCGTCGGCGTAAGCGAACAGAGTCTGATAATCGGTCCGATCCTGTTGGTCGGGTTCCCGGCGCGAGGCGATATAAGGCGGCAACGGCATGTCGCCGCGTTCTTCGATCGCCTGATCGAGTACCGGTCCGTGAAAGGAAAAAGCGAGAGTTACCTCGCCTCCTTCATCTTTTACTTCAACCTGTGCGTCAAGTTGGCCAAGAAAGCAGACCTCGCCTTCGTCGCCAAAACGGACGGTATCGCCCGCCTCCAGCCGCTTGGCCGGCCGCACAAAGGCCCGCCAGCGCGATCCATCGAGCCGGCGGTGCAAAGTGGCCTCGATTGCCGGTTCGGCGGTGCCGCGGCCAATCCGCCGGCCCTTGAGCCGTGCCGGAATGACCCTGGTGTCATTGACCACCAAGGCGTCGCCGGGCTGCAGGAACTCCGGCAGGTCGCACAAGCCGCGATCATCGAGTTCCGGCACCCCACCCGGTCGTATCACCAACAGCCGCGCCGCATCGCGCGGGCTAGCCGGCCGCAGCGCGATCCGGTCGGGCGGCAGTTCGAAGTCAAAAAGGTCGGTCCGCATGCGCTAACCGCTGTATCGCCCGGCGCAACACGGGCGATTGAGCTATTCGGCGTCCGCGGCGATCGTGGCCTTTAGGATTTTGTCGGGGTTCTGCACCGGCTCGCCGCGTTTGATCTTGTCGACGTTTTCCATGCCCTCAGTCACGTTGCCCCAGGCGGTATATTGATTGTCGAGGAAGCGGGCATCGTCGAAGCAGATGAAGAACTGGCTGTCGCCGGAATCCGGATTGGCCGAGCGCGCCATCGAGCATGTGCCGCGCACATGCGGCTCCTTGTTGAATTCGGCCTTGAGCTTTTGGCCGGAGCCGCCGGTGCCGGTGCCCTGCGGGCAGCCGGTTTGCGCCATGAAGCCCTCGATCACCCGATGGAACACGATGCCGTCGTAAAATCCCTCACGCACCAGTTCCTTGATGCGCGCCACATGACCGGGCGCCAGATCGGGACGCATGGCGATCACCACTTTGCCCTTGGATGTGTCGAGGATCAGCGTGTCTTCCGGCGCGGCCATTGTCATTACCTCTCGAAATGATGGTTTGTTGCGCCGATCGCAGAACCGGCGTCAGGGCTCGATGGTGGCTTTCTTGACGAAATCCAGCCGAGGGAATTCCTTCGCCAGATAGGCGTTGCCTTCCCGTTGCATGCGGCTCTGGTCGGGACCGCGGCCGCGCGGCGCGCCCTCGCCATATTCGGCGTTGAGTGCGTCGATCACATTCATGCCCGTCGCCACCCGACCGAACGGCGCGAAGCCCATGTCGTCGAGATTGCTGTTGTCATCAAAGTTGATGAACACCTGCGTCGTGCGCGCATTCGGTCCGGAAGTCGCAAACGTAATATAGCCACGCTTGTTGCTCTGGGTCACCTTGTCATCCGGGATCCGAGCGTCGCGCCAGGGCGTCATCACCGCCGGATCGCCATGGATGCCGAACTGCGCCATGAAGCCCGACATCACCCGGAAGAAGCGTACATTGTCGTAGAAACCGCTCTTCACCAAATTGTAGAAGCGGTCGGCCCCGTGCGGCGCCCAGGCGCGGGTCACCTGCACCACGAAAACGCCTTTGCTGGTGTCGAAGCGAGCCTTGTAGCTCGCCGGTGCCTGCTCCTTGAGCGCGGATGGATTGGCGAGATTTTCCGGCTGCGCGCGTGCCGGTGTTGCCAGCGCGGCAGCCAGCAGCATTGCCGGAGCAAGCTTCAGGATCGATCGACGACTAGTCATTGAGCTCCTCGGTCAGGCGCTGGTGCTAGCGGGCAAATTTTTTCTTCAGGCGCTCCGCGACCGATGCCGGCACAAAGCTGGAAACGTCGCCACCCATGCCGGCAATCTGGCGCACCAGTGTCGCGGTGATCGGACGCACCATCGGCGATGCCGGCAGGAACACGGTCTGCAGGTCGGGCGCCATTGCCTCGTTCATGCCGGCCATTTGCATTTCAAAATCGAGATCGGTGCCATCGCGCAAGCCGCGGATCAGCAGGCTGGCGCCGGCGCGCCGCGCGGTGGCGACGACCAGATCGGAGAATGTGATGCAGGACAGCTCGCATTTGGCCGCGCGCGCGATCGGCGAGCAGGTCTCTTCCAGCATGGCGAGCCGCTCATCGGCGGAAAACAGCGGCGCCTTGCCGGGATGCACCCCGATGGCGAGCACAAGCTTATCAGCCAGCCGCGCGGCGTGGCGCACCACGTCGAGGTGGCCGTTGGTGACCGGGTCGAAGGACCCGGCATAAAGAGCAGTTTGCGCCATGCCCGGGGGTCTACCCCGGCGGTTTCCGGCCCGCAAGGCTGCCGCTTCGGCCTCTTGGATGAACCTTTTTGCCTCCGCCCCCGACTAACCGGTGAAGCAAGGGCAATAACAGGGGCTCGCCATGCTCAAAACCACTGCAGCGCTTACCGCCGCCGCGATTGTTGCAGCCGCGTTGACCGGATTCCCCGGCCTTGGCCGAGAAATGACCGCGAGCGCGGCCCCTGCCGTCCAAGTGGCTCCAATGTCCGTTTGCGCCGACCGCGCATGGCCGTATAGCCACCATTGCGCCAACAATCGCGTTGCAATGCCCAACATCCGGCTGGTCACCACCGACCGGCTGAACTGACGCCGTTTGCCGCTGGCGCTGATAATCCCGGCTTCCGCGCCGATCAGCCCGGTCGACGCGCCAGTGACAGCCATATCCCACCGCCGATCAGCACGACGCCGGAAATGCGGTTGAGCAGCACGGAGCGCGCTGGCTTCAGGAACCAGGTCCGTCCGAGCCCACCGGCGATGCCCCAAACCGCATCGAGCAGCCCGGCGAGCAAGACCGAGACGGCGCACATGACGACGAGCTGGTACTCCGCCGGCAGCTGCGGATCGACAAATTGCGGCAAAAAGGCCGTGAAGAACGCGATGGTCTTGGGGTTGGTAATCGCCACGACAAAACCACGCCATGCATACACATGGCCGGCTGGCGGCGCTAACGCGGCCGCCGCCCCGGCGTGACTCCATGCCTGGATGCCCAGCCAAACCAGATAGGCCGCACCAATCCAACGTACATAATCAAATATTTCTGCCGAGCTTTTAAGAATCCAGTTTAAGCCTAAAGCAATGCACGCCAGCAGTACGGCGTTGCCTGCGGTCGTGCCGGCAACTGTCATCAGCGCCGCACGGATCCCGCGGCTGGCCCCGGTGGCGACCACCAGGGTCACGATCGGTCCCGGGGTGATGACGAGAATGGTGGTAATCAGCAGAAACGCCGCGAACAGTTCCCAGTTCATCAGTCCGCCCCGTGATCGTCCTCGGACAGGCGCTCGACCGAAACCACGTGCTCGTCATCTGCGGTGTCGAACACGATCACGCCTTGCGTCGAACGCCCGGCGATGCGGATCCCGTTAACGGCGGTGCGGATCAGCTTGCCGCCGTCGGTAACCAGCATGATCTGATCCTCTTCTTCGACCGGGAATGACCCAACCAGGCGGCCGTTCTTGGCGGTCACCGACATGGCGACGATGCCTTTTCCGCCGCGGCCGGTGGTCCGGTATTCGTAAGAGGACGTGCGCTTGCCGTAACCTTTCTCGGAAAGGGTGAGCACGAACTGCTCGTTCGCCGACATTTCGACATAGCGTTTCTCGCCCAATTCGATGGCGCCGGTCGCCTCTTCGGCATCCACCGCCACCTCCTCAGGCTCCACGACTCCGCCCCGCCGCACGGCGTTGGCGCGCTTGAGATAGGCCGCGCGCTCGTCGGCGGTCGCCGCCGCGTGGCGCAGGATCGACAGCGAAATCACCCGGTCTTTTCCGGCGAGCGTAATGCCGCGCACGCCGCGCGACGTGCGCCCTTGGAACACGCGCACTTCCGGCACCGCAAAACGGATGCACTGGCCGCCATTGGCGGTCAGCAACACATCGTCCTTTTCGGTGCAAATCTGCACATCGACGATGGCCTCGCCCTCTTCCAATTTCATCGCAATGATGCCGGACGGCCGTACATCGACAAAATCCGACAGCTTGTTGCGCCGGATGGTGCCGCTGGTTGTCGCAAACATCACGTCGAACTGGGCCCATTTCGTCTCATCCTCGGGCAGCGGCATGATGGTGGTGATGGTTTCACCCTGCTGCAACGGCAGGATGTTGATCAGCGCCTTGCCGCGCGCCTGCGGCGCCGCGACCGGCAGCCGCCACACCTTTTCCTTGTAGACCTTGCCGCGCGAGGAAAAATACAGCACCGGCGCATGGGTGGAGGCGACGAACAGCCGCGCGACGAAATCCTCCTCGCGCGTTTGCATGCCGGCGCGGCCTTTGCCGCCGCGGCGTTGCGCCCGATAAGTCGAGAGCGGCACACGCTTGATGTAACCTTGATGCGAGACGGTAACGACCATGTCCTCGCGGGTGATCAGATCTTCCTCGTCCACCGCTCCGGTCGCTTCCGCGATCACGGTGCGGCGCGGGGTGGCAAATTCCTTTTTGATGGCCGCAAGCTCGTCTTTGATGATGGTCTGGACGCGCGCGCGCGAGCGCAGGATTTCCAGATAGTCGGTAATTTCCGCCGCCAACTTGTCGAGTTCATCCTTGATTTCGTCGCGGCCAAGCGCCGTCAGCCGCTGCAGGCGCAGATCGAGGATCGCCTTGGCCTGCTCAGCCGAAAGCCGCGCAGTCCCCTTGGTACTTACCTTGTGGCGCGGATCTTCGATCAGCTCGATCAACGACGCCGCCGTGGTCGCAGGCCATTCGCGCGCCATCAACGCCTCGCGCGCTTCGTTTGGATCTTTGGCGGCGCGAATGAGCTTGATCACGTCGTCGATATTGGCGACCGCGATCGCCAGCCCAACCAGCACATGGGCGCGATCTCGCGCCTTGCCGAGCAGGAACTTGGTACGGCGCGACACTACTTCCTCGCGGAAAGCGATGAAGCATTGCAGCATATCCTTCAGCGTCATCACCAGCGGCCGGCCGCCGTCGAGGGCGACCATGTTGGCGCCAAAAGACGATTGCAGCGGCGTAAAGCGATAGAGTTGATTGAGCACGACGTCGGGCACAGCATCGCGCTTGAGCTCGATCACCACGCGATAGCCGTCGCGGTCAGACTCGTCGCGCAGGTCGGCGACACCATCGATTTTCTTTTCGCGCACCAACTCGGCGATGCGCTCGACCATCGTCGCTTTGTTTACCTGATACGGAATTTCGGAGATAATGAACGCTTCGCGTTCCTTGCGGACAGTTTCGATTTCCACCTTTCCACGCATCATGATCGAGCCACGGCCGTCCTTATAGGCGCTGCTGATGCCGGCGCGGCCGAGAATAATGCCGCCGGTCGGGAAATCGGGGCCCGGCACGATCTTGATCAGATCGTCGATGCTGAGCGCGGGATCGTTGATCAGCGCCATGCAGGCGTCGATGATCTCGCCGAGATTGTGCGGCGGAATGTTCGTCGCCATACCGACGGCAATGCCGCCGGCGCCATTGACCAGCAAATTCGGATATCGCGCCGGCAGAACACTCGGCTCGCGTTCGGAGTTATCGTAGTTGTCCTGGAAATTGACGGTATCCTTGTCGATGTCCTCGAGCAGCGCCAAGGCCGGTTTCGCCAGCCGGGATTCGGTGTAGCGCATCGCCGCCGGCGGATCGCCGTCCACCGAACCGAAATTGCCCTGCCCGTCGATCAGCGGCAGACGCATGGAAAAATCCTGCGCCATACGCACCAGTGAATCGTAAATCGCCTGATCGCCGTGCGGATGATAACGGCCCATCACGTCGCCGACGATGCGCGCCGATTTGACGTATTTCTTGTCGGGCAGATGCCCGTTCTCGTTCATTGAATGGAGAATGCGCCGATGAACCGGCTTCAAGCCGTCGCGCGCATCCGGCAACGCGCGCGACACGATCACGCTCATGGCGTAATCGAGATACGAGCGTTTCATCTCATCGGTGATGGAGACGGGGCGCACGTCGGTGGGACTGGCGTCCCCCGATTTCGGGTTTTCGATGTCAGCCAAGGATGGTGTTCCGAACCGGATTTACACTGCAAATTTCTTAGCCGATTCACGCCGGCAACGCCACCCGAAAGCGCACCCTATACAGGCTAATTACGTATTATATTTCAATGCCTTATATACGTTCTTGGGTGCCTGCCGTTGGTCAGAAACGGACTGTTCGAACCGCCAAATTTCGTGCCCAAATTGACCCGGACCGGTCCCTTCGGTTAGGCCGTTGCCATGGTCGTCGAATTTTTCGTTTCAGCCCTGGTCACCCTGATCGTGGTGGTCGATCCGATCGGACTGGTGCCGTCTTTTGCCGCCATCACCCACGGCTTGCCGCAACGATCGCGGCGCAATGTGGCGCTGCGGGCCTGCCTGATTGCCGCCGCGATCCTCGCCGGCTCGGCGCTGATCGGCGAATGGCTGCTGCGGACATTGTCGATCTCGCTGCCGGCGTTTCGTATTGCCGGCGGGCTGCTGCTGTTTTCAATCGCATCGGAAATGCTGTTCGGCGTGCGCACGCAACGGCAATCGCAAGCCGCCGAACAGGCGCTGGATGAGCATGTGCGCAACATCGCCGCCTTCCCGCTCGCCATTCCGCTGATGGCGGGACCGGGCGCGATCACCGCGACCGTCTTGCTCGCCGGCCGCGCCGGCGGCAACCCGGTTCAGCTTGCAATCCTGCTTGGCGTAGTCGTCGCCGTCTTCGCGCTGTGCTTTGTGGTCTTCCTGCTCGGGCAGCGGATCGCCGAGCGGATCGGCACCACCGGTAATATCGTTCTGTCGCGATTGCTCGGCGTGCTGCTCGCGGCACTGGCGGTGCAGTTTGTCGTCGATGGCGTGCGCGCGGTAATGGGGACGTAGTGTATTTGCGGCCCGACGATGGCTCAAGCCAAAATGCGCCAAGCAAATCAATGGATGCCGCTCACTTGGCGAGGAACGCCTTAATCTTGTCGCCCGCCTGCGCCACCCCAATCACGCCGTTGATGTGGCCGTTAGGTCCGGGAAGTTGCCCGGTTTCCGCCCCCATTTTTTTCGCGGCCTCTTCAACATAGGGCGCATAAAAAATAAGGTCATTGGGGGCATACAATATGAGCGCCGGCAGTTTAATCGTGGCCGGATCGACCGCAGCAAGTTGGTTGGCCTTGGCAAGATAGATCAACGAATTGGCGTCGGCGTTGGCCGCACGCGCGGTGGCGACAGCTTCCAGTGTCGCCTCGATCTTGAATTTGTTGTCCATCGCCGCGGCGGGATTTTTCGCCGCATCGGCGGGAGCAGTCCCGAACGCCTTGGTCGCCCATTCCCAATGTTGCGCCTGCAGCGTGATGATTTTGAGCGCGGCTTTAAGACCCTCGAGTGGTGGCTCCTTGCCGTAGTAATCACCGCCGTTCCATTTCGGATCGAGCCGGATCGCCTGCGCCCAGGCATCGAGCCAACCGATAAGGAAAGCATCGGCGGCGGGTGCGCCCACCACCGCTACAATGCGCTCCACTTTGTCGGGAAACTCCGCCGCCCATTCATAGGCCTGCAACGCCCCCATCGAGGCGCCCATCACCGCCTTCAACTTCCTGATGCCAAGGCTTTCGATCAGCGCGTTCTGAACGCGCACGAAATCCTTGATAGAAACCACCGGGAAACTCATGCCGTATGGCTTGCCGGTGTCGGGATTGATGCTGGCCGGCCCGGTCGTCACCACATTGGGCGCCTTGACGTTAAGGTTAACCAACGTGTCGGAGGAGATGACGTAATATTTGCTGGTGTCGATGACTTTGCCGGGACCGATCAGGTAATCCCAGTAGCCAGACGCCGCGTCGCTCGCCGCATATTTGCCGAAGGCGTGGCTGGTGGCGGTAAAAAAATGCGTAATCAGGATCGCGTTCGACTTTTCGGCGTTGAGTGTGCCGGCTGCCTCCCAGCCGATTTTGACGTTCTTGATCGTCGCGCCGGCGGCCGTGGTGTAGCTCGGCAGTTCGAAGGTTTTCTTTTCGACGATGAGATCTTGCGCAACGGCAGGCGAGACAACCAACCATGCCGTCAATACTGCGGCGAGAATACGCAACATCGGACCGTTCTCCGTTCAAGCCATCAAATCAGAATGGGATTTCATCGTCCATGTCGTCGCGCTTGGCGCCAGCCATCGCCGGCTTGCGCTCGCGCGCGGCGCCTGGGCCGCTCGATCCGAAGTCGCCCTCGGAATTCTCGGCCGCGCCACCGCCGCCGCCGCGGGTGTCGAGCATGGTGAGCTGCGAGTTGAAGCCCTGCAGCACCACTTCGGTCGAATATTTGTCGTGGCCTTCTTTGTCTTGCCATTTACGCGTCTGTAGCGCGCCCTCGAGATAGACTTTCGAGCCTTTTTTCAAATATTGCTCGACGATCTTGCACAGACCCTCGTTGAAGATCACCACGCGGTGCCATTCGGTTTTTTCTTTGCGCTCGCCCGTCGTCTTGTCGCGCCAGCTTTCCGACGTCGCCACGCGCAAATTTGCGATCGGCCGGCCGTCCTGGGTGCGGCGGATTTCCGGGTCCGCACCGAGATTGCCAATCAGAATGACCTTGTTGACCGAGCCTGCCATATCGTTCTCCCGTTTCGCCGCTTCCGAAAATGCTGCGCCTGAACCTAGTGTGCGATCGGCCCACCACAAGCGCGTTTGCGGTTGTCCACAACAAGCGCCGCCGCGATCCATTGGGCGTCCGTACTTGTTTTGTTCTTATCATGGTAACCCGCCCGATGGCAAGCGAAGACTGCCCTCCCACACCGTCCACAGGCAGTACACAGAGTCGGCACTGTCACTGCCACCCACGTTCAACCGATGGCTGTTGCATTTTTTTGGCAGTGAATACCCGCGACTCACGTAATTCACAGGCAGTGCAGGCTCTGCGCGCGCGACCGCACGCGCGCGAAGGACGAGACGATGAACCGAAAACAGCGACGCGCCACGCAAAGTCAGGACCGCGGCGCCGCATTGCACAAGCCGCCGGCTGAAAACTTTGAAGTCGCGCGGCTATTCGCCGCCGCGATGCGACTTCATCAGGCTGGACGACTGACCGAGGCCGAAGAGCGCTACCGACAAATCCTTGCCATCGATCCGCAAGACGCCGACAGCCTGCAAAACCTCGGCACCATCGCGACCGCGGCCGGCCAGAACCATACGGCGATCGATCTGTTCCGTCAGGCGATTGCGATCGATCCCAGTCTG
>Ga0315281_10015166_pt1 | contig 10341 bp, 7 predicted proteins | sample YL17G07_0_MG_FD_204540 | JGI IMG/M metagenome (GOLD analysis project Ga0315281, IMG submission 204540) | Sediment microbial communities from Yellowstone Lake, YNP, Wyoming, USA - YL17G07_0 | ecosystem: Environmental > Aquatic > Freshwater > Lake > Sediment | place: USA: Wyoming | collected...
AGTGCTGCCCGCCCCGAACGAAAATTGCGGATTTCGGATTTCGGATTCCGGATTTGACTCGTGGCGCTAATCCCCAATTCGCAATCCCCAATCCGCAATCGTATTCGATTCCCTGGCTGTCCAGCCAATCGAGAGTCATCTGCGCGTAGCCGGGCTCGTTCAACAGCGTGATGTCGATCTCCGTGTCTTTCCCGGCCAGCGGCGTGCACAACAGCAGGCTCGACAGGTACTGGCTCGTGGAGCAGGCGATGGAAGTCTTCCCGCCCACAATCTGCCCGGTGATCTTGACGGGGGCCTTGCCGTTGTCATTGATGCTCACGCAGTTCGCGCCCAGGTCGTTGAGCGAGTTCAACAGCGGGCCGACAGGGCGGCTTTGCGTCTGCTTGTCGCCGGTAAAGGTCACGGTCTGGCCCTTGCCGACGAGCGACGCGGTCCCGATGGCTATGTTGAGCGTCGTTCCCGAGTTGCCGACATCGACCGGCTCCGGCGGTGCTTGGACCTGGCCGCCAGTTCCAGTTGCCGTCCAGAGGTTCGGGTCGGACGCGTCGATCGTCGCGCCCAACGCACGGTAGGTAGTGACGGCGGACATCGTGTCGGCGGACGACAGGGGATTGCGGATGAAGCTGCGGCCGGACGCCAGCGAGGCGATGGCCACCGCCCGGATCGTGTGCGATTTCGATGCCGGGATAGAGACGGCCCCTCGGAGCCGGGATTTCCTCGATACAAGCTGCATTATGACCTTTCTTGAAAGTGTCTGACGGAATCGTCCCGACAGTATACAGCCCTGGGTCGCTCAGTCAAGACGCCCGCGACGCGGGTCGTCCGGTTCTGGTCCTACCTTTGGGAAAATTGGCTTTGTTTTGCATGACGGGCAGGTCGAGCAAAACCCTTATAACTCCTTTCGTACTAAGCCCTTGGCGTCCACTTGGGCCCTGTGCAAATTGGCTTTGTTTTGTACAGCGGGCTCTGCTTGTAGTGACGCCGTGAGGCGTTTCTTTTATCCCGTTCGTAATACCGCCGTAGAGACGCAAAATCCTGCGTCTCTACAAATGCCCTTGTGGGCACACGACGAGCCCGACTGGACAAATTGGCTTTGTTTTTGCACAGGGATAATCTGCATTCTTTCTCATAACCCTTTTCCTGAGCAGTGGTTAGCATTCATTGGGTCCCCTGGAAATTGGCTTTGTTTTGCATGATTGCCCCTCCGCTCCCCGGCCAGGAGGGGCCGTGAATGGAATGGTGGAATACTGGAATCATGGGGTACATCAACGGCCGGCTGGCGGGCATTTGTGCTTTGCTGGACATGACCAGGCCCCTGCGGATTTACTATTATGATTCACGATTTACGATTGATGATTCGCTGTTCAGTTGCAACTCCACCCTAATAGTTGCGTCATTATCATACAAATCGCCTTGTTCGGCGTAAAGTTAAATCATGGCAAACAGGGACTTTTATTGGCATAGGGATTACCGGCGATAAACCCTTGCCGAATATTGATTTACATGGATTGGCCGGGCATGTTAACCGCGAAATAAATGAGGCACACGGAGGAATGACTGAACCACAGGGGACACAGAGGGCGGCATGCGGACTCTTAACCCTGCTACCTGCGGCCTGATTTGAGCCGCCGATAAACGCCGATGGACGCGGATAGCCGCCCCCCAGGCCTGGCCCGCAGCCTATTGCCTGAATCCTGTTGTCTGCGCCGCCGCCCGCGCTCCGGCTTGTCGCCTGTCACTTGTCTCTTATCACTTCGCGGGATTCCCCTTTGCCTTTCCGCCGGCTTGGCCCTATAATACAACTATGGATTCGCGGACTACTGTACTCTGTGAGACGGAGAAAAAGCTATGGTTGATACCCTGTGGCCGTCAATCTGTGGTTTCGCGCTATATCAAGTGCCGCCCGCGAGAATATACCTCACACCGTTTCGTTCCCCGGCCATAATAGTCTTGCATCGATCAGATATGACACCGTTGGAGGTCGACAAGAGATGGACTCACATATGGTCCATCCGCGGTAAGTCCATGCTTGTGTTGTATAGGAATTAGTGAGGGCCAAATATGGAAAATGGAGACACGGCAGCACAAACGAGACGTACAACCTCCTGGAAAGAGAGGAGGATGGGTGTCCGCTGCACGTGGTGGGTACCATTTGCCTTCGCTGAATGGTTTTGCGAGCGTCTCTCAGATCGGCTTGATAGATGGGCTTTCCTTGACGTTCTAGAGCGCGTCGGCCATTTGGCTATCCTTGTTGCAGTTGTGTTCTACATTGTGGAGGCACCTGAAAGACGGAAGGGGAACCAATACTATGCTTGGCAGATCATCAACTCGCTAAAGGGAAGTCGCACCGATGGCGGAAGAAAGTATGCCATTCAGGATCTGCTTCGGGACGGCGTGTCTTTGGCGGGAATCGACCTCACCGATGCCATCTTGCCAAATGTGGATTTCAAGAACGCCGATCTCCGCCAAGGGAGGTTTTGGCGGGCCGAGTTGCTTGACGCAGACTTCCAGCGTGCTGTCCTGTCAGGTTCACGGTTTAACGAGTCGTTGCTTAACCGGGCCAACTTCTCAGAGGCCCGCCTGAAGAACGTCGAGTTCGGGGAGGCATGTCTTGAAGACGCGAATTTCTCTCACGCAGACCTTGAAGAGGCCAACTTCTATAACGCAAAACTCAGGAATGCGGCTTTCACCGACTCGAACCTCTCTGGGGCAAAACTCGAAAGGGCAGACCTCACAGGGGCAGCTTTCGTCGACGCGAACTTGTGTGCAGCAAGGTTGGGGCAGGCGGACGTTGCGGGTGTTGATTTTTCCAGGGCAAATCTTAGACGAGTTAGGCTGACCGCCTGCGTGCATTGGAAAGACATAAAGAATGTCAGACTTGCAAACATAATTGGCATGCCAGAGCCACCGCCAGGATTCCTTGAGTGGGCAAGGGAGCATGGGGCAGTTGAGATTGAAGACGATCTTGAATGGAAGCGACTTATCGATCAGGAGAGGCGAAAGGGCGGAGGCAGATGGAGACGTTAGGACGGGAGGCGGGATTAGACCGTCGCTAAGCGTGGGAAGACGCGTGGCCGCATCTTGAACTCAACTGTGCCAACAAAAGGCGATATCGAAATACCTGAAACAGACAATGAGTAATTAGGCTGCAATCCTCATATCTCCTCAAGATTCTGCTTGACGAAACCGTTGCCGGAAGCGTACAGTCTTCTTTGGAGTACAGGCAGACCGCAGGGAGGCGAGAGGGAAATCCAAAGTGGCCAATTCAACAGACGGAGTTCTTGTTGCGATTAGACCGCGTGAACAGCGCACGGACGCTTCAGACACGGTGATGATGTTTTGACAGGAGGGGAAGATGAGAAGGCAATCAATTCTTGTGTCGGCGGTGGTTTCTTTAATTGCTGCCCTTGGGGTCTGTGAGTGTGCTTTTGCTGACCTTGCCAGCCCATCAGGTTCTATCGTGGCGTGGGGTAGCAACACTTACGGCAAGTTAACCGTACCATCCGGTGACAACTTCGTCGCTATTTCGACGGGCGGGTCATCTGCTCTTGCTCTAAGGTCGGATGGCACACTTGTTGCGTGGCCAGATGTGTACCGCGCCGGCAGCGTCTTGTTTCCACCGGGCAACGACTACGTTTCCGTTGCTGGAGGTGCCCAATACCCTCTTGCTCTAAGGGCTGACGGATCACTTGTTGCATGGGAGTACCCTGGAAGCTACAACTGCGCCCCTCCTGGTAATGATTTTGTCGCGATTTCGGGAGGGTATTATCACCTCGCTTTGAGGGCTGATGGTTCACTGGTCAGTTGGGACGGATACAGCGGCCACGGTCCGCCCTCTGGCATGCCGGTGGAAAGCGGGTTCACAGCAATTTCCGCAGGACAACACCACGGGCTGGCAATCCGGGCAGATCGTTCCCTTGTTGGGTGGGGGCTAAACGACTGGGGACAAATTGATGTTCCCTCGGGAAATGACTATGCGGCTGTAGCGGCTAATGGTCATCATAGCCTTGCGCTGCGAGCGGACGGAACAATTGTTGCCTGGGGATGGGACGGCCGGGGTCAGACGAACGTCCCATCAGGCAATGATTTCATATCCATTTCCGCCGGTTCGACGTGGTCCTTGGCGCTGCGAAGCGATGGTTCCTTGGTGGCTTGGGGTGATGAGCGATACACCGGCATACCAACAGGAAACGACTTCTTTGCGATAGCTGCTGACAGTGATTTTGGCGTGGCACTTTCCTACCGACCCTACGTTGGCCCTGTCCAACCTGTCCCCGTCCCTGGTGCAGCTCTGCTCGGCGTCATCGGCCTGGGCTATTCCGGCTGGCGACTGAGACGTAGGACAGCGCGACGAAATCCTGATGACTATGTTCCTTGTTCGAGAATAGCGGAGCCATTTGTTTGGAGGATCGGTCGGAAGAGAACGAACACATTGGTCCCTGGAGTACTTGTCTTGTTGCTATGCGGCGCGACCCACGCGGATATGCTCCTGCTGGACGCCCCTGGGGCAACGCTGACAAATGCGTGGGGCATTAATGGCGACCAGATCGTTGGGTACTACAACGATGGGGTCCGTGACCACGCTTTTCTTTATCAAGCCGGTGGCTGGACCACCCTCGACGCACCTGGGGCAGAGCTTACCGAACCACAGGGCATTGAGGAGAGTTCGAGGGAGACTTCGAGGGTCGGCCCTTGAAAGAAGCCTGAGGGGGCCGGGGCTGGGGGAAACGCGGGCACTCGATCACTGGCAAATGCTGGCGATCTTTGCAGCAGCGGGTTGTCAGGCGGTGGATTCGGCGGCGGCTTGATTGACGAGGAACAGGACGGCCATGCGGACGGCCAGGCCGTTGGCGACCTGGCGGAGGATGACGCTGTTCTGGCCGTCGGCGACCTCGCTCTCCATTTCCAGAGGAAATCCAGGGACTGATCTTGGTAATCTCCACAGAGTTCACGTCTCACCAGCCCGGGCGACGGCTTCTCCGCCGCGCCCCCCGGAATCCCGTGAAGAACCGGAGAACGCGGGGGGAGATCCCCGTATCGCTTCCTAATGCGAACCCCATCATTTTTATACCGGGGAATCAGCAGAAGGATCATTGTCAGACAATGTCTAATCAGAGTAAGGCGTTATGTGAATCGTCATGGTAGAGAACCAGCAGGGAATCTAAGTGAAGGGAAAAGTTATGTTAAGTGAAGCGGAAGAACATGAATACGGTGCAGGTGCTTACGCCCCAGAGCGGCGCGCGGGCTGGTGGCGGATATCGTGGGGGGCGATCTTCGCGGGGGCATTCGTAACGTTGGCGGTTTTCCTGATGCTCCAGATGCTGGGCGCAGGCATCGGTCTGGCAGCGATCGATCTGACCGGCCGCCAAACCACCAGCGCCAGGTCCCTGGGCATCGGGGCGGCCATATGGTGGTTTGTGATCGGGCTGATTTCGCTCTTTATAGGCGGATGGGTGGCAGGCCGGCTTGGCTGGCGATCGAGCAAAATCGATCGGATTTTGCATGGACTTACTGTGTGGTCGCTCTTCTATGTCGTCATGTTCTTGTTGGTTGCAACGGCGCTGAGCGCTCTTGCGGGCGGCGGTCTCGCTCTACTGGGCGGAACCGTTTCGGCGGCCGGCCAGGCAGCGGCCAGCTCGCCGCAAGCACAGCAGACGGTCCAACAAGCGCTGGAAAGCTGGGGGTTGAGTCCTCAAATCATCCAGCAGGAGATCGCCAAGGCGATGGGGGCCGGTGCATCCCAGCAAAATCAGCAGGGCGCCAATAGCCTTGCCACGGCCATCAGCAACTACTTCCAGGGCCCCAAAACGCCGCAGGACCGGCAGCAATTGGTGCAGGCGATCACTCAAACAACCGGCATGAGCGAAGCCCAGGCCAACCAGATGATCAATAATCTGGAGCGCACGGCACAGCAGGCGAAGCAAACCGGCGAACAGGCGGCCAACATAACCGGCGCCACGTTCATAGGACTTGCGATCTCGATGTTACTGGGCGCTGTAGCGGCGATGCTCGGCAGCCTGGTGGCGCCCGCGCCTCCGTATGTACCGCCGTATGAGCGCGAGCGCGAACGGGGCGCGAAAGCCGCTGCGGGCACATACGCTGCGCGTTAAGGAAAGATTAAGGGGGAGCGAGGGCACTCGACCGCCATCAAATTCCGGCTATCCTTAGAACGGCGGCGTGTCAGGCGGTGGATTCGGCGGCGGCTTGGTTGACTAAGAACAGGACGGCCATGCGGACGGCCAGACCGTTGGTGACCTGGCGGAGGATGACGCTGTTCCGGCCGTCGGCGACCTCGCTCTCCATCTCCAAGCCCCGGTTGATGGGGCCGGGATGCATGACGACGATGTCCGGCTTGGCCCGCTTCATGCGCTCGACCGTCAGGCCGAAGTAGTGCGAGTACTCCCGGATGGAAGGGAAGGGGTTGCCGCCGAGCCGCTCGAACTGGATGCGGAGCATATTGACCACGTCCACTTCCTCGATCACCTTGTCGAGCGAGTAGCTGACCTTCACGGGCAGCCGGCTGACTTCGGCGGGCATCAGCGTCGGCGGGCCGACAAAAGTCACTTCGGCGCCGAGCTTGGTCATCGCCCACATATCGCTCCGTGCGACCCGCGAGTGCGCGATGTCGCCGACGATGGCGATCTTCAGGCCTTCCAGCGTTCCTTTCATCTGGCGAATCGTGTAGACGTCGAGGAGGCCCTGGGTGGGGTGCTCGCAATAGCCGTCGCCGGCGTTGACGACGCACGCGTTGATATTCTTGCTGAGGAACGTGGGCGCGCCGCCCGCACTGTGGCGGATGACCACAATGTCGATGCCCATGGCTTCGAGATTCCGGGCCGTGTCGAGCAGGGTCTCGCCTTTACTGACGGAGCTGGCCTTCTGGGTGAACTCAATGACATCGGCACTGAGCCGGCTGGCCGCGAGGGAGAAGCTGTTGCGGGTCCGCGTGCTGTCCTCGAAGAACAGGTTGACGACAACCTTGCCGCGCAGCGAGGGCGCCTTTTTCACGGAGCGGGTGCTGATTTCCTCGAGGCCTTTGGCGGTGTCGAGAACGTGGGTGATCTCATCGACGCTCAGCTCGCGCAGGCCGAGCAGGTGTTTGCGCTGCCACTTGAACGGTTTGCCTTTGCTTGTTGCCATACTTGTTCCGTGTGCCTTCCGACCCTACCGGCGGTATGCCGCTCCACAATGTCCAGGATGCGGTTCATGGGTTCCTTCCCCACAAAATTTGCGTTCTCCGTTGTCAGTCCTCAGTTGCCGGTTCGAGTCCTGAAAACTGGTAACCGGTGACAGACCACTCAGTCCTCGATAGCCACCTCGTCTTTTCCGTCGGATTCGATGAGATTGACTTGCACGGACTGCTGCGGCCGGACATCGGCCACGTAGCCGACATAATCTGCCTGGATAGGGAACTCCCTTCCCGCTCTCTCCACGAGGACAGCGAGTCGGATGGCCTTCGGTCGCCCCAGGTCGATCAGGGCGTCCAAGGCGGCCCGGGTCGAGCGGCCCGTGTACAGCACGTCATCAACCAGGATAATGGTCTTATCATCGATATCGAAGCCGATTTCGGTGGTGCGGACCTGGGGCTGGCTGCGGCCATGCGGCGCGTTCAGGTCATCGCGATAGAGGGTAATATCGAGCGTGCCGCACAGGACCGGCTTGCCCAGCCTCTGCGCCAGATGGTCGGCAAGTCTTTGGGCGAGGATCTCGCCCCGGCTGCGGATTCCAATGATAGCCAGATTGTTATCGGGCGCTGTCTGGTCCGCAATCTGGTCGGCCAGGCTGTGGAGGGTCCGCTCGATCTGGTCGGCGTCCAAGATAACTTTCATGGTTGACTGCTTACAATGTACCAGTGAACTTCTGCAAAATGGAGATTGGGCTTACTTGAGGAAGGAAAAATCGTCTTCGTGATTTTTCCTTCCGAAACGGGAAGGGCTTGCTGCACCGTCCGTCAGGCCGATTATTCAAGGAAATCTCAAAGCTGATTTCCTTGAATAATATAAGCCCAATCTCCATTTTGCAGAACCCTTGTCACAACTGACGGTTTCCGCTTCGACCCCGCCCGACAGACGGGATACGTTTCAGGGTCTCCACTCTCAAATCGTAAGCTGCAAGGCCCGGCCGGTCAATCATAAATCGCCAATCTCCCCTCCAAAATCCGCCATCCGCCGCGTGCGACTGACTTTTGTGGCGCGGATTGGCAGGTGCAAAATTTCGCTCAGTAGGGCGAGCGTCCTCGCTCGCCTAAAGAAGTCGTGCGGGGACGCACGACCTACCAAGGCCACAAAAGTTAGTCGCACACCATCCGCCGCGAAAGGGCAGGAATTTGCTTGAAAGGAAAGCCGGTTTCTGCTATCATAAAACAAGTTGTTTCGAGGATGGAGTTCACCAGCCACGGAGGTTGGAATCTGGGGGAGTGGCGCGGAGCATCCGCTGCGGATTCGCGACACCGGTCTTTTCGAGCCGCGATCCGGGCAAGCCGCACCGCCCGTTGTGTGAACGGTGATGAGGATGGTCGAGAAAACAACTATCTTGGGCTTAGGATTATGGGTCGTAATCCTCTTGGGAGGCTCTACGGCCATGGCCGGGCCGGTCCAGGGCCAGGATAGCTTGTCCCGACAGCCGCAAGCCCTCGATTGGACCGGCATCTATGCTTTGCAGCAGGCCGATCCGAATCTGACCGGGGCCGGCGTGCGGTTCGGCGTCATCTGCCGCAGCAGCACGTACGATAAGGAGGGCGAGCCCCAGAACGACTACCAGCCGAATCTGAAACATAGCTGTTTCGCAAATGCCAAACTCCGTTTCCATGATGATCGCGTCGCCTCGCCCGGCGAATCGCCTCATTCGACCGCGATTTGCTCCATTCTGTTCGGCGAGGACCCGAAGGGAACGGCATCCGACCTGGACCCGTTTCTGTACCAGGGGGTCGTGCCGGCCGGCGAGGGCCACGTTTATGAATTCTGGCACTTTGTGAAAGAGTACGTCAACTGTCGCAAGATGCCGCCGGTCGATGTGGCCGTGGCGAGTTTCGGCCTGCCGTTCGATGACTGGTGGACGCGGGGTATCGAGGCTTTGATCGAGCACGACGGCCTGGTCTTTCTGGCCAGTATCGGCAACGGCTCCAATGCGTCCAACCCGCCGTTCTACCCGGGCGCCGGACCGAATGCGATCGGCGTAGGCGTGGTCAGCTCCGTGAATACGGAAGATCCCGCGACGAAGCTTTCGCAGTTCGCCCTGGCCTACCCCGAAGAGTCGAGCATGGGCCCGACGCCGGACGGCTGCAGCAAGCCCGACGTCATCGCGCCCGGCAATTGCCTCGTCGCCCAGCCGGATGCGGAACAGGGATATACGATGGCGGGTAACTGGTCGAGCTTCTCGGCTCCCGTGGCCGCCGGTGTCGTGGGACTGCTGGTCCAGGCGGCCAGGCAGGATGCGAGTCTCAGTCCCGCCGTAACGCCGAACGGGGGCAATTGCCTTCTGAAGGCGATTCTGATGAACTCGGCGACGAAGCTGCCCTACTGGCACAAGGGCCGGCTCAGCACCGACGATGACCATGACGTGCCGCTCGATTATATTCAGGGCGCCGGAATGGTCAACGCCGTTCGCGCGTATCAGCTTCTGAAAGCAGGGCAGGGAAAGCCGGGCGATGTGTCACCGGCGGGCTGGGACCTCAATCAGCTCGAAGCAGGGCGGACCTTGCAACAGGTGTATCGCATTGTCGTTGATGAGCCGGCCAACAAGATCCTCACGGCTACCCTCACCTGGAACCGTCATTATCGCAAGGAGTATCCGTTCAAACGGATATCGGACAGCGACAGTGACCTGCGGCTCGAAGTGTGGGCGGTGGACCCCGCGACCCGAAGTAACGTTCTTCTGCTGGATTATAGCGACAGCAAAGTGGACAACGTTGAGCATGTCTGCATCGCGACGGTTCCGGAGCGCACGATTTATGAGATCGTCGTCTCCTACAGCAGCCTGGACGGGCGCATGGGAGCGGCGGTAGATGAGCGGTACGGGTTGGCCTGGACCGTCGCCGAGAAGCTTCCGGATGAGAACATTCTCTGGCACGACCTCAATGCCGACGGCGTCGTCGACGAGCAGGATTTTGCCATTCTCATGAACAATCTGGTCACGGGACTGAAATCGCCGGAGGCGTACGTCATAGGCGATGTCAACATGGATGGCGCCATCGACGACAAAGATATGGACCTGATGGTGGCGCATCGCAACGAGAAGGCCGAGTGGCGGACGGCCAGGGCAACGAACTAATGCGGCTTCCTTCTGAGAATTTTGTAATCGCGGGGCCTTGCTTTGTCATTTCGACCAAGGCCGAAGGCCGCG
>Ga0315281_10015167_pt1 | contig 10341 bp, 9 predicted proteins | sample YL17G07_0_MG_FD_204540 | JGI IMG/M metagenome (GOLD analysis project Ga0315281, IMG submission 204540) | Sediment microbial communities from Yellowstone Lake, YNP, Wyoming, USA - YL17G07_0 | ecosystem: Environmental > Aquatic > Freshwater > Lake > Sediment | place: USA: Wyoming | collected...
GAGGCCGGGCGTGTGACGAAGGTCGTGCCGGCCATGGATGCGAGGCTCAAGGGGTCGTTCAAGCCCGGCCTGACGGATGTCGGGGACAGGATGATAACCCGGCTGGCGCCGCTTTCGCACATCAAAGCCGACGAGATCGTCAACACGCTCAGGCCGCTGGTCCCTTCCTACAGTTTCATTGGAGTGTTCGCCAGCACGAATACGGTGATCATCGTGGACTACGCCTCCAACGTCGAAAAGCTGATGGCGATAATCTCACAGATGGACACGCCCACTCACGAAGAGGTCATCTCCTTGTTTCCGCTCAAATACGCCGGGGCCAAGGAGATAGCCGAGAAGCTCGAGAAGATATTCAAGGGGCGGAGCGCGGGAAGAGGCACGGTTACGTCCACCACCATGCCGCCGGGCGCGCCGCCACCTGTCCCGCAACCAGGGACGCAGTTTGGCGGGGCGCAGGACGTGCTTGTGATACCAGACGACCGCATCAACGCCATCGTGGTGACCGCCAACAAGAATGTGACGGCTCAGATACTTTCCCTCATCGAGAAGCTGGACGTGCGCCCTTCCAGCGGCAAGGGGAACATCAACGTGCGCTACCTGAAGAACGGGGATGCGGAGAGCCTGTCCAAGGTGCTCATGAACCTGACGCAGGCAACCCAGCCTGGTGCGCAACCGCAGGCGGCCCGGTCCGGGGGCCCCGGCCAGGCGATGAAGTTTCAGGACAAAATCACGATAACGCCGGACAAGGCGACCAACTCGCTTGTGATAACCGCTTCGGTGGAGGATTTTGAAACGCTTGACCAGGTTATAGAAAAGCTGGACATACGCAGGAAACAGGTCTTCGTGGAAGCCCTGATAATGGAAGTGACCACCGACAAGTCCAAGCAGTTCGGCATCGAGTGGCGCACCACGTCCAACTTCACCCAGTCCGGCGTGCAGGGGATAGGCGGGACTAATTTTGGCAACATAAACAACGTGGCGCAAAACCCGCTCAACTCCCCGATGGGGCTTGCCGTGGGCGTGGTTGACGGCATAATCTCGTTCGGCGGAAAGGATTTTGTCAACATTGGCGCCCTCCTGCACGCGATGGAGTCGGAGCAGGGCATCAACGTGCTGTCCACCCCAAACATCATGACGACGGACAACGAGGAGGCGGAGATAGTCGTGGCGCAAAACGTGCCATTCCAGACCAGCCAGTCGCAGACGACCGGGGGCAACACGATATCCACGTTCGAGCGCAAAAACATCGGCATAACGCTCAAAATAAAACCGCAGATATCGGAGTCCGACGACGTACGGCTCTCAGTATACCAGGAGATATCCTCGGTGCTTCCGGTGGATCAGCAGGTGGCCAAGGACATAATGACGTTCACCCGCTCCATAAAGACAACGGTGCTCGTGCGCGACGCCCAGAACATAGTCATCGGCGGGCTGATAAGCGATAACCTGCAGGATACGGAGACGAAAGTTCCAATACTTGGAGACATTCCGGTTGTGGGGTGGCTGTTCAAGTCCATAAAGAAACAGAAGGCGAAAACGAACCTGCTGGTGTTCATCACCCCGCACATAATCTCAAGGGCCGAGGATATGGACAAGATCACCAGCGCTAAAAGCAAGACAATCTCCCTGACATCGGAGGCGCAAGGCGATTTTGGAGGCGCGGTCATGGACATGCGTAAAAAAGAACTGGACGGCGCGGCCTCTCCGGGGCAGGCGAAGTAGGCTATGACGGATCGGGGCAACGCTGACAAATATCCCTCTGCGTCCAACCCGGCGGTTGGCGGCTCCCTTGCGGATGTGGCTGTCGAGCATCATTTTGCGCGGCTTGCGTTCATAGACATCAAAAGCCTCGATCAGCAGGTCGTGTCCAAAACGCCGTTCCAGTTCGCGCGTGACAACCTTATACTCCCGATGAACATGGTTGACGGCAGGCTTCGGGCTGTCACCTCTCGCCCCTTCAGCCTTGAACCGTGGGCGGACTTGCGGCTTATTTACAATGCGCCAGTGGATATGGCGCTGGCGGACGAGGACATCCTTCAAGCCGCCATAAACCAGGCGTACGACCTTTCAGCGGGCTCTGCGAGGTCCATCATGGACGACATCGCGGAGGCGGCGGACCTGTCATCCCTCATCCACGGCTTGCCGGAGGATTTGCTGGAAACCTCCGCCGAGGCTCCCGTGATACGCCTGGTCAACTCCGTGCTGGTGGAGGCGGCCAAGGAGAAAGCCTCCGACATCCACATCGAGCCTTACGAGCGGGAGCTTGTGGTGCGTTTCCGCGTGGATGGAGCCCTTCGCAACGTGATAAAGCCCCCCAAGAAGTTCCAGTCGCTCATCGTCTCCAGGGTCAAGATAATGTCGGGTCTGGATATAGCGGAAAAACGGCTTCCGCAGGACGGAAGGCTCAAGATAGTCATCGCTGGCAAAGAGATAGACGTGCGCGTAAGCGTCATCCCCACGGCTTACGGGGAGCGGGTCGTCCTTCGTCTGCTGGACAAGTCCACGGCCCTGCTGGGCTTTACGGAGCTTGGAATGCCGATGGACATGCAGGAAGTGGTGGGCAGGCTGATACGCTCCCCTCACGGGATAATACTTGTTTCCGGCCCCACGGGATCGGGCAAAACCACAACACTTTACGCCGCCATATCGGATATAAACTCGCCGGATAAAAACATCATAACCGTCGAAGACCCGGTGGAATACCAGCTTTCCGGAGTCGGGCAGATGCAGGTCAACGTCAAAACCGGGCTGACATTCGCCTCTGGCCTGCGCTCCATACTGAGGCAGGACCCGGACATCATAATGGTCGGCGAGATACGCGACAAGGAGACGGCGCAGATAGCTGTGCAGGCCTCGCTGACGGGGCATCTGGTTTTCTCCACCATCCACACCAACGATTCGGCTGGCGCGGTGACCCGGCTTGTGGATATGGGAATAGAGCCGTTCCTCATCTCGTCATCGCTCATCGGGGCGCTGGCTCAGAGGCTTGTGCGGGTCTTGTGCCCCAAGTGCAAAGTTTCGCATAGCCCCGGCCCGGAGCATCTGGCCGAGCTAGGCGTAACGGCCAAAGACCTGCCGGATGGGGCTTTGTTTTACCGTCCCGGCGGTTGCGCCGAGTGTAACCAGACAGGTTACAGGGGCAGGATCGGCGTATTCGAACTGTTGATTGTTGACGACCCGATCCGCTCGCTTATCGCGCAGAAGGCGGACTCGTCGGTCATAAAGAAAAGCGCGGCGGAGCGCGGCTTTAAGGCGATGCGGGAGCGCGCCGCGTCCGCCGTCACCGCCGGGATAACATCGCTTGAGGAAGTGGTCAGAGTCACCGCCGACCTGGACTGAGGAAACATGCCTGTATTCGAGTATCACGGTTACGACGCGGGTGGGCGCAAGGTCGCAGGCGTGGTGGACGCCGACAACCCCCGTTCCGCGCGGGCCCGTCTCAAACAACAGGGTTTTCTGGTCACCAGCGTAACCCATGACTTGGGCCGCAGGGAGCTTTTCAAGAACCCCCTCATATTTCTGGCTAACAGGATCACGGCCAAGGAGGTGGCGACATTCACCCGCCAGCTTTCCACGCTTCAGACGGGGGGGCTTACGCTCATCGAGTCGCTTGACGCGCTCATCGAACAGTTCACAAACGTGCGGTTTAAAAAAGTTGTGACGGACATCCGCGAGAAAGTATTGCAGGGAGCCCCGCTCAACGAGGCGATGTCGGCGCATCCAGAGCAGTTTGACCCGCTGTACGTCAACCTCGTCAAAGCGGGGGAGGCCTCCGGCGCGCTGGACAAGACCCTCGCGCGGCTGGCGAAGTTCAAGGAGGAGAGGCTCCGCCAAAACGCCAGGATAACTGCGGCCATGGTCTACCCAATGGTGATGACGCTCATCGGCGGCGGAGTGCTTCTTTATCTTCTCGCTTACGTCACTCCAAAGGTGGAGTCCATGTTCACGGACATGCGCCACGCCCTGCCCCTGCCCACTGTGATCCTGCTTTTCATCTCGAATATCCTGGCGGACTGGTGGTGGGCGTTGATACTCGGCGCCGGGGGGGTTGTCCATTTAGGCCGCAAATACATACAGACCGAGGCGGGGAGGGAGATGTTTGACGCCCACATCATCAACGCCCCTATTGTGGGGGGGCTTGTGCGCGCCTCAGCGATAGCCAGGTTTTCGAGGGCGTTGTCCACGCTTTTGGGCGGGGGAGCGCCGCTGATAGAATCGTTGAAGGTCACGGGCGCTATCGCAGGCAACGCGCTTATCGAAAAAGCCATCGCCCAGGCCATAGTAAGCATCACGGAAGGCCATACCATATCCGGCCCGCTGAAAAAGTCCGGCCTGTTCCCGCCGCTTGTCACGCAGATGATAGACGCTGGCGAGCGGACAGGGTCGCTCCCGGACATGCTCGAAAAGATCGGCGACGCATACGAGTTTGAGGTGGAGACGGCCCTTTCGGCGATGGTGTCGCTTGTGGAACCGGCCCTTATCGTTGTCATGGGCGGCGTTGTTGGTTTCATCGTGATGGCGATACTTTTGCCTATATTCGAACTGAGCCAGATGGCCAGATAGGGATTCGTTAAGGATAAAAGGGCCTTGGGGCCACAAAAGCCACGGGAGGAAAAATGAGAAGAACATGTAAAAAAGGTTTTACGCTTATAGAAATACTGGTTGTCGTTGTCATCCTCGGGATACTTGCCACCATCATCGTGCCGCGGGTGATGGGCAGGCCGGAGGAGGCCAGGGTCATCAAGGCCAAGGTGGACATCAAGGCCATTGAGACAGCCTTGAGCCTTTACAAGATAGACAACGGCTCGTATCCCACCACCGAACCCGGGTTGAGGGCGCTGGTGGAAAAACCGGCCCAGGGAGTCAAACACTGGAGGGAGGGAGGATATCTGTCCAAGATTCCCGCCGACCCGTGGGGCGCCCCGTATGTTTACCTCTCGCCAGGCGCTCACGGGGAGTACGACCTGTTTTCGCTGGGAGCCGATGGAGAGCAGGGCGGGGAGGGCAAAAACGCCGACATAAACAACTGGGACGCGGAATGACAACCACCGTTCCCCGGTTGCCGGCTCGTCGCGACGCCTCCGGCGTGATGGCCCGGCGCGGTTTCACGCTTATCGAGATGCTGGTGGTGGTCGCCATCATCGGCGTCATGGCCGGGGCGCTGATCCCGCGCCTGCCGGACATCACCGCGTCACGGCTCAAGCACACAGCGCGCAGGCTGGCCGGGACGATAACGTACCTGTATGAGCGGTCTGCGGCCACACAGCTTGTGTACCGCCTGACGCTGGACATGGAAACGAACGAGTTTTACGTGTCGCTTCTAAACAAGGATAACCAGTTTGAGGAGACGAAGCTTGACTTCGCCCGCAGAACCCGATTGCCAGACAATGTGCGGGTGGAGTCTGCGGACATTCCAGCGCAGGGGATCGTATTGTCTGGACGGGCGCAGATACATTTTTTCCCCGGCGGGTTCACGGAGCAGGCGTACGTTTACCTTAAAGACGTGTCGGGAAACGAGTTGACGCTGGAGGTCAATCCGCTTACGGGCCGCGTAAAGATACAGGAGGGCCGTCATGCGGCGCGGCGGGCGGCGTAGCTTTCGCGGGTTCACCCTGCTGGAAATCGTTATCGCGCTGGCGATATTGTCCATATCGCTGGTGACGCTACTGGCCGCGCATGGGCGGGCCGTGACGATTTCCGCAAACGCAGAGGCGCTGACCGACGCGGTGACGCTGGCGCGCGAGGAGATGGAGAAATTGCACATCGCCGCCGCGCCTGTGGAGGAGAGTTCTGAAAAGCTCAAACGCGACGACTACCCGGACTACGAATGGCGGGTTGATATCAAGGAGACGCCGTTCACCAATGTGTGGGAAGCGCGGCTGGTTGTCTTTAAAAGCGGCGACAAAGAGGAGCGGCCGGTGTTCAACCTGATCTCTTACCTTTCCAAATGAGAAGCAGGGCTGGTTTCACGCTGGTGGAGGTCCTCGTCGCCGCGACGATACTTGTCATTATCGCGACAATGGTGTTCGAGGCGTTTTCGGTGACACTGACCGCCGGAAAAGGGCTGGAGGAGCGGGCGGAGCTTTACCATACCGCCAGGTTCATAATACGCAAGCTTACCGAAGACCTGTCGTCCGCGTCGCTTTACACGAACAACACGTTGGGGAGCTTTGCCGGAGTTGACAAAAAATCAAATGGCGAAAACGCGGACGAGCTTGTGTTCACCGGTTTTGGCGGCAGGATAATCTTCACCGGAACCGCATCCGACCAGGCGCGTGTGACGTGGAAGGCCGAGGCCCCGTCCGGTTCAAAGCGGCTGGTTCTAAAGCGCGGCGAGAATCACTTCATCACAGGTTTTGACGAGGCCAGGGAAATGGCGGAGGAGATGGAGGTGACTGGCTCGCTCAAATCGTTCGACCTTAAATACTTCGATAACGGGACGTGGCTGGAAGGGTTTGACGCCGCCGCGGCCAGGCGCCTGCCGAAGGCCGTGGCCCTGAGTTTCACCCTTGAAGACGACGATGGGCGGACGCTCACCAAAAAAGCCGTCATACCGGTGGGGGCGGGTTTATGAGGGGGCGGCCGTTCAATGGCGAAGGGTCGCGCACAGGCATGGCCCTTATTCTCGCCATCACAGTGGTGGCGCTTATGACAATCACCGTCCTGGATTTTTTTCATCACGCATGGATACAGTCCGCGCTTTCCGCAGGATACCGGGACGAGACCAGGGCCTTTTACGCCGCCCGCGCAGGCCAGGCGGCCGGCAAGCTGATCCTCATCGAGGAGGCCCGGAACAACATTCCACGCGATGCGTTTACGGCGGAGTTGGCGCAGGGGCTTATAACGATACCGATGGACGGGGAGCTTGTTTCGGTGACGATACAAGATGAGTCTGGCAAGGTGGACATGAACAGGCTTGTCACCGACAGGGGCTACCCAGACGACCGGTGGATAGCCGTGTTTGCCCGCCTTCTGGCCAGGCTTACGCTGGACGGGGGGCTTGCCGACACGCTGGTTGACTGGATGGACTCAAACGCCGAGCCGCGTATGAAAGGCGCGGAGGACAGCTATTACCTGTCCCTGAAACAACCGTACAAGACAAAAAACCTCAGGCTCGACTCCGTTGGCGAGCTGGCGATGATCAAAGGGTTCACGCCGGAGATAATGGCCAAGCTCCGGCCCCACGTCACGGTATGGTCATCGGGCAAGATAAACGTGAACACCGCCAGCGACATGACGCTGATGGCCCTGGACGACGCAATCACACAGGAGACGGCCAACGCCATCATCCGGGAAAGGATGGCGCGGCCTTTCACCGCGCGTGAAGACATAAAGAAGGTTACAGGCATGAACGACGTTTATCCCAGGATCGCGCTGATAATAGATGTCAGAAGCGATGTTTATTCCGTGGAGTCGCAGGCCACGTTCGGCGAGACCACGAAAATTATACGAGCCGTCCACCGCAGAGGCCCGTCTAGCGTTGATACGCTCTATCACAGGCTGTTTTGAAAGGGCCGTCATGAATGTTTACGGGATAGACATCGGCGAGGCCGGTATCAAGATAGCGCAGGTGGAGCGTAAACTGCGCGGCTACTCCGTCAAACGGCTCAAAGCCGTCCAGACCGGCGGAGACCCTTCCGCCTCGCTTAAGGACGCGCTGTCGCAGATGGGCTTTGACCCACGGGAGGACGCTGTGGCCGCCGTGTTTACGAAGGATCGCGTTTCCACACGCGTCTTCACGATGGCGATTGGGGACGATAAAAAAGTCGCCGAGGGCCTGCCTTATGAGCTCGAATCCCTGGTTCCCTTCGATGTGGAGAACATGGTCATCGCCCATCAGCTCACCCGGACGCAAAAAGGGGAGACGCAAGTGTCCGTGGCCTTCACTACAAAACCGGAGTTTGAGAAGTTTCTCTCGGTCTTCGGCGGAGCCGGGGCCGATCCCGACTATGTGATCCCGGCCCCGTTCGCAATATCAGCGGCTGTTGGAGGCGCAAACCATCCGGACGCGCTTACTGTGGATATCGGGGCAGGCGCGGTTATGATTGTGGCGACGCGCGCTGGCGCGCCGATCCTTTCACACATAGTGGAGACGGGGCTGCGGCCTATGGCAGACATCGCCGTGACTGCGGAGCGAGAAGGCGAGGCGGATGTCCGCCTTTCTTCTTTTCCCGGAAAGCTGGCCAGGGAGATACGGCTTGTCATGACGGCGCTCTCACGCGGAAGCGAGCCATTCAATCCACCCAAAATATCCCTTTGCGGCGGCGTGGCGGGGGACTCGAAACTTCAGGACACACTGGAGGAGCAGATTGGCGTTCCCGTCGAACGGGCCAACGCGGAGGGGGACGGCGCCCCATGCGACCTGGACGGCCTTCGTGACAGGTGGGGAAAGCCGCCGATATTCGCGCCTGCCTTGGGAGCCGCTCTCATCGCGGTCAAAGACAATGACACACGCGCCAATTTCAGGATCGGGGCCAATAAGAAAAGCGGCGGGTTCTCCGGCGCAAGGAGGGAGGCTATCCTGACATCGGCGCTGGCGGCGGTATTTGTTTTCGCATGGATAGGCGCATACATCGCCGAAGGGATACGGCTGGACGGGAAATACGCCGCCCTGAAAAACGAGCTACGCGCCGAGTTCAAGAAAGCCATGCCCGAAGTCACCAACGTCGTATCCGAAATCACGCAGTTGAAAAGCGCGCTTTCGGCGCTGGATTCCAAGGCGCTCGCCCTGAGGCCCGCGCTCAGCGAGAAAGACCCATTCCTTGACCGTTTCAGCGGCGTGACAGATTCAGTCCCGGAAGGGGGCAAGCTGGATATAACGGAGTTTACATACGAGTGGGACAGGATACTTCTGTCTGGCAGGACGGACTCCTTTGAGAAGGTGGAACAGTTCCGCAAGAACCTGGAAAAGCTCGAATGGGCCGGCAAATCCGTGGTAGAGGGAGCCAAGACCGGCCTTGCCGGTGGCGGGGTGGAATTCAAGATAACAGTGGGCGTGGCGCGTTAAGGGGGAGAGGCGGGATGAAAAGGTTTTCACTCAACAACGTGTCGGCGCGAGAGAAGACGGCGCTGGCGCTGGCGGCGTTTTTCGTTGCGGCCACGATACTCTGGGTGGGCGTATATGAGCCGGCAGTCGAGAAACGCTCTGCGATGAGAAAAAAAATAGTGACAAAAATGGCGGAGGTCGAGGAGTCCAGGACTCTTGCCCGGACAATCTCCGGGCTTAGGGGGGATATGGCGCGGTTCGACTCGCGGCTGGCCGGACGGCCACCCGGGTTTTCCGTGATTACGGAAATGGAGACTCTGGCGCAGTCATCAGGAGCCAGGGAGAATATCGTCTCCATGACGCCGCAACGCCCGGCGGAACTGGGCGGATACAAAGAATCGGGAGTGGATATGACGATGGAGAAGACAACCCTGTCCAAGCTTTTGCGCATGCTTCAGTCCATGCGTGATTCGCACGGACTGCTGAGGGTCAAGCGATTGACTGTCAAGCCGCAGTACAAGGACCCGTCGCTGTTGGACGTGTCCATGACGGTGGCCGGATACGAGGCGGCCCGTTGATGAAATACGGGGATATCCCATTGGGCGCGATGGGTCTGCTTGCGCGGCTTTTTCCGGGCATGGCCGTCAAGCGGCCCGGCGTCATAAGGGGATCTGCATACGCAGTTTTTTTCATCATCGCGTTTTTTGTGTTCCTGGCGTGGCGGTTTCCTTCTGGAGCCATCGTCGAGCTTGCCGGGAAATCCGTGGAGGGGGCTGGGTTGAGGCTCACTGCGGCTTCGGCCCGCCTTTGCCTCCCTCTGGGGGTCAAGATGGGCGGCGTCACCTTGTTCCAGCCGTCGCCGGGCAAAAACGTGGAGATCATCTCCGCCGAAAACGTCGAGGCCGGCGTTCCGGTTTTCATGGCTCTTACACTACGCAATGGCCTCTACGCACAGGCCAAAACGCTTGGTGGCTCAATCGGGTTCAACGTGGCGCAGAGACTTTTTAGCCGTGGCGTGACGGATATCGGCGTGAGCATGGAGGGGATAAACCCCGGGCTTGTCCCTGCGCTTGCGGAATCCGGTTTGGGTAAGTTCAACGGCTCGCTGGATGGGGATGGTTCTTTTTCCTTCGATGGGGGCGATCCGCTCAAGGGCGCAGGCTCGTTCAAGGCCCGTCTGCCGCGCCCAGGTTCCATAACGCTGTCCAAAATGATGGGAGGGGATATCGGCGACGTGCCCGTTGAGATCGCTGATGTTGAAATATCGTTCAAGTCCGGCTCGCTCAACTTCGACAGGGTGGTCGTCAAGGGGCCGCAAATCTCCATCTCGGTCACGGGGGACGCGCTTGTCAACG
>Ga0315281_10015170_pt1 | contig 10339 bp, 9 predicted proteins | sample YL17G07_0_MG_FD_204540 | JGI IMG/M metagenome (GOLD analysis project Ga0315281, IMG submission 204540) | Sediment microbial communities from Yellowstone Lake, YNP, Wyoming, USA - YL17G07_0 | ecosystem: Environmental > Aquatic > Freshwater > Lake > Sediment | place: USA: Wyoming | collected...
CAAGGCGCTTCAGGCCCGCGACCGCGAGCACGACGGCGTCGTAGTCTCCGCGATCCAGCTTCGAGAGGCGGGTATCGAGGTTGCCGCGCAGCGCCCCGAACGCGAGCCCCGGAAATCGCTCGCGCAGCTGCGCCTCGCGCCGCAGGCTCGAAGTTCCAACCACCGCGCCCCGGGGCAGCATGTCCAGCGATGCGTGACGGGACGAGACAAAAGCGTCGCGCGGATCTTCACGCGAGCCGATCGCGGCCAGGCAAAAGCCCTCCGGCAGCTCCATCGGCACGTCCTTGGCCGAATGCACGGCGATGTCCGCCCGGCGGTCGGCGAGCGCCGACTCGAGTTCCTTCACGAACAGCCCCTTGCCGCCGACTTTGGCCAGCGACACGTCGAGAATCTCGTCCCCGCGCGTACTCATGGCGAGGATCTCGACCTCGCACGACGGATATAATCGGCGCAGCTCGCCCTGCACGAACCCCGACTGCCACATCGCCAGCCGGCTCCTGCGGGAAGCGATTACGATTCGTTTCGGCGTCAAAGGAGGCGCTTCTCTTGCGAACATTCGTAGGCTTGGGGGCGCTGATTCTAGCATGGCTCGCGCCCGGTCCCGTCCCGGCAGGCAGGTCACCAACCATGTCGCGATCGTGCAGCAAACGATCGTCCGCTCAGGATCTTGCCAGAGCCTTCACCTGAGCCCACTGCCGGCGGCTGACCGGCAGTTTCTCCACGCAGCCCTCGAGCAATACCGCCCAGCTCGCCTCGGCTTCATCATCGGCCAGGCGCTCGAAACCGCGAATCCGTTGCCGCGCGACCAGGCAGTTGCGATGAATGCGAATGAACAGCCCGGCGAATTCCTGCTCCAGCCGCGCCAGTGACTCCTCGATCAGGTACTCCCGTTCGCCCGTTTGGACAGTGACATACTTGAGTTCGGCCTTGAGATAGAGCACGTCCGTCAGCGGCACCAGCGTGAGGCGGCCACGCTCGTTGACGCTCAGGAAGCGCCGCGGGAGCGGATCCACGCGATCGAGCACCTCGCGCGTGACCCTGGGACCCGCCGCCGCCTTTTTCAGGGCCGACGCGACGCGACTCGCCCGCACGGGCTTCAACAAATAGTCGACTGCGTTCAGCTCGAACGCCTCGACGGCATACTGGTCGTGCGCGGTAACGAAGATCACCGCCGGCGGCGCCTCCAACCCCTGTATATGACGCGCGAACTCGATGCCTGACATTCCTGGCATGTGGATATCGGCCAGGACCACGTCCACCGTGCTCGAGACGACAAGGTCCAGACCCTCGATCCCGTTCCCCGCCTCGCCGACGATGGCGTTCGGTACCTCCGCACGGCAATCATCGAGCAACTCCCGCAGCCGCGCGCGCGCAGGCGGTTCGTCGTCGACGATGAGCACCCTGAGCGGCGTCACGGCGCTCGCCTATATGGCATTACCATATCGATCCGGTAGCGCTCGCCGTCAACGCCGGCATCCAGTTTCGCTTCGACGTCGAAGTGCAGTTGCAGCCGCTCGCGAATGTTGGCGAGCGCCATGCGGTTCCCCTGACGGTGCTGGTGCTCGGCGTGATAGGGGTTGGAGAGCCCGACCACCACGCGGTCTCCTTCCATCCCGATACGGATCTCGATCGTCCCGGCGGCAAGCCCCGGCTCGATGCCGTGGTAGACGGCGTTCTCCACCAACGGTTGCAGGAGCATCGGCGGCACGAGCGCATCTTCCGCTCCAGGGTCGACGGTCCACTGCACCTGCAGCCGCTCGCCGAGGCGCAGATGCTCCAGGTTCAGGTACTGGCGACACAGCGATATTTCCTCGCGCATCGCTATCAGCTGCCGGTTGTCGGCCAACAGGCTGCGAAATAGGTCGGCCAGGTCCTCGAGCGCGCGCTCCGCGCGCTTCGGATCGCCCCGGATGATTGCCAGGACCGCATTCAGGCTGTTGAACAGGAAATGCGGGCGGATGCGTGCTTGGAGGGCCTGGAGCCGTGCCTCGGCGAGCGCTGGTGAAAACGCCCGGTTGCGCACGCGAAAATACTCGAGCAGCACCGCCGCCAGCGCGACTGCGAGAACCACGCCGTGCAACAACCCCGCCCAGTCGATTGTGCGCCCGAGCAATGACTGAACCGCGGACATCGCGCCCGTGAGCACAGCCACGATGGCAAGCGCGCAAGCGAAGCCCGCCGCATAGCGAAGCCGTGCGAGCGCCCCGCGCGCCGCGTAGAGCGCGGCGAGGATCGCAAACAGCGCCGGCTCGACCCAGAAAGCGATCTCGAAAAACCGTGCGTCGATCTCCGCGGCGCGCTGCGCACGCACCAGCGCTGCAGCGAGCGCCGCAGCATTCACGACGAGCAGAATGCGCGCAACGATGCCCAGATTACGGAAGTCCGGCAGGGCGTTGGTGCGATCGTTTTGCCTTATACTTGATTCTTTCTGTTCGGCCAAGGCGGATGGACGGGCAACGCCCGCAAGCAGCATAACCGCCACATTTTACAGTCAACCATGGCAGCCAAACCGATATCCCGCCACAGTACCGCGCCGGGACGCGCCAAAGCCGGGACGGCCAAGGCGGGCCGCAAGGACACTGCGGCCCGCCAGGCTGCAGGGAACAGCGGCGCGGCCTGGTCGGGCCGCTTTGCCGAACCGGTGTCCGAGCGCGTCAAACGCTACACAGCGTCGGTCGGCTTCGACAGGCGGCTGGCCGCTCACGACATCCGCGGATCGATCGCTCATGCACGCATGCTGCGCGCAGCCGGAATTCTCTCGGCGTCCGACCTGCGCGCGATCGAGCGGGGTTTCGCGACCATCCTGCGCGAAATCGGGAGCGCCCGCTTCACGTGGTCGCTGGACGCAGAGGACGTGCACATGAACATCGAGCGGCGGCTCACCGCGCTGGTCGGCGATGCCGGCAAGCGGCTGCATACGGCGCGCTCGAGAAACGATCAGGTAGCGACGGATGTACGCCTGTGGCTGCGCGACGAGATCGATGCCATCGCCGGCCTTCTCGCCCGCCTGCAGGCGGCGCTGCTCGATGCAGCCGAGCGCCACGCCGCGACGGTCATGCCCGGGTTCACCCACCTTCAAGTGGCGCAGCCGGTAACCTTCGGTCATCACCTGCTCGCTTATTTCGAGATGTTCGAGCGCGACCGAGCACGTCTGGCCGATTGCCGCAGGCGCGTAAACGTGCTCCCGCTGGGCGCCGCCGCACTCGCCGGCACGACCTTTCCGATCGACCGCGAGCGGGTGGCGCGCGAACTTGGCTTCGGGTCGGTCGCGCGCAACTCGCTGGACGCGGTGTCGGATCGCGATTTCGCGATCGAGTTCTGCGCCTTTGGCGCCCTGTTCATGATTCATCTGTCGCGGCTGTGCGAGGAACTGATACTCTGGATGAATCCGCGCATGGGCTTCATCAGCCTGCCCGACCGCTTCTGCACCGGATCGTCGATCATGCCGCAGAAGAAGAACCCCGACGTACCCGAGCTCGCCCGGGGAAAGTGCGGGCGAGTGGTAGGGCATCTCATGGGGCTGCTGATGCTGATGAAATCGCAGCCCCTTGCCTACAACAAGGACAACCAGGAGGACAAGGAGCCGCTGTTCGACACGGTGGACACGCTCAAGGACACCCTGGTCATCTTCGCCGAACTCGTGCCGGGTATCACGCCGCACCCCGATGCGATGCGCCGCGCCGCGAGCGAGGGCCACGCTACGGCCACCGACCTGGCGGACTACCTGGTGAAGATGGGCCTGCCCTTCCGGGACGCGCACGAGGCCGTCGCACGGGCCGTGCGGTTCGCGGAAAGCGAGGGACGCGACCTGTCGCAGCTGACGACCGCCGAACTGCGCCGATTTTGCGGCCGCATCGGCCGCGACGTCCACCGCGTGCTCTCCCTCGAAGGCTCGGTCGCGGCCCGCAACCACATCGGCGGAACCGCGCCGGCGCAGGTGCGCTCGGCCATCCGGCGCGCACGGAAGATGCTTCGTGGCCGCTAGCCTGAGCCTGCTCAGCTAGCTCACTCCCATCATCGGGCGCGTATCGCAAGCATCCCGACCACCCTGCATGGACCATATCGGAAAATACGAGGTCATCAAGAAGCTCGGCGACGGCGCCACGAGCGAGGTCTATCTTTGCCACGATCCGTTCAATAACCGCGACGTGGCGGTGAAGCTGGTGGTCGAGGAACGGATCCACGACAGCGAAGCAGGCAAACTCACCAAGAAGCTCTTTATCACCGAGGCCTCGCTCGCCGGCAAACTGCTCCACCCGCACATCGTGCAGATCTACGACGCGGTGGTCGACGACAAGATGAACTATATCGTCATGGAGTACGTGCCGGGCGGAACACTGGAACGGTTCTGCGACCCGGCGAACCTGATGCCGATCGACAAGATGGTGGAGATCATCTTCAAATGCACCGGGGCGCTGGACTTCGCGCACAAGCTCGGCGTCACCCACCGCGACATCAAGCCGGCCAACATCCTGCTTTCGGGCGAGACCGACATCAAGATCTCCGACTTCGGCGCTGCGCTGATGACCTCGGCCGACATGACGCAGGTCACGGGCATCGGCTCGCCCGCCTACATGTCGCCGGAACAGATCAAGGAGCAGTCGCTTGACCACCGGACCGACATCTACTCGCTCGGCGTGGTGATGTACCAGCTGCTCACCGGCGTTCTGCCTTTCCAGGCGAGCAACAATTTCTCGATGATGTATCAGATCACCAACGTCGAACCTCCCCTGCCCTCGTCCCACCGCGAGGAGATCCCGCTCGCGGTGGACAGGATCGTGCGCAAGGCGATGCAGAAGGACCTCGACCGGCGCTATGCAAGCTGGGGCGAGTTCTCCTTCGATCTTGCCGAGGCGTTCCGTGGCGGGCACCTCGCCATCCGCACCCAGGAAGTCGCCGAAACCGAGAAGTTCAACACCATGCGCGCCCTCTCGTTCTTCACCGATTTCACAGATGCCGAGCTCTGGGAAGTGATGCACATTTCAACCTGGGCCAATCTGCCCGAAGGTACCGTCATCATGAAAGATGGCGAGCCGGGCGATTTCTTCTGCATTCTCGCATCGGGCGAAGCCAAGGTCACCAAGCGCAAGAAGCTGCTGAATGTCCTCACGCCCGGCGAGTGCTTCGGAGAAATGGCCTACCTCGCGCGCACCGGCAATGAGCGCACCGCGGACGTCTCCACCATGAGCGATTCGCAGGTCATCAGGATCAGGACCGCGGACCTGGAGAAAGCGTCGGATGTCTGCCGCAACCGCTTTGATCGCGCGTTCATGGGCATCCTGGTCGAGCGGCTTGATCTGGCGAACACCCGCCTTACGTCGGTCTAGGTGGCGCCAAAAGGTGTATGGGGTGAATGATGTCGCCCGACGTTCGGGCGGCCGTTGAAGCCGCCGTCGCCGCCGCGCTCGGCCCCGGCCACGCGATCGAGTGCGCTGCCTCCGCGCGCGGCGGTTGCATTCATGACTCGTTCGTCGTCGATAGCGGATCTGTACGCCTGTTCGTCAAGACCAGCGGCGCGGCGCTCGCCGCTGCCTTTGCAGCGGAAACGGACGGACTTGCGGCATTGATCGCGGCAGGAATGCGCGCGCCGCGGCCTCTCGGTCACGGCGTGGCGGCGAGTCACGCGTATCTGGTTATGGAATACCTGGACCTCGCCGGCCGCGGCGATTGGGCGACGATGGGTCACGCGCTCGCGGCGATGCATCACGCCACGGGTGGGCAGTTCGGCTGGCGACGTGACAACTTCATCGGCTCAACGCCCCAATCCAACCGCGGGCATGACGACTGGACCGGGTTCTGGCGCGACGCGCGTTTGCTGCCGCAGCTTGCACTGGCCGGGCGCAACGGACTCGGCTCGCGGCTCATCGACGCAGGCGAGCAGCTCGCTGCAATGCTGCCCAGGCTGCTGGCCGGCCACGCGCCGCAGGCATCGCTGCTGCACGGCGACCTGTGGAGCGGCAATGCCGCGTTTCTCGCCGAGGGGTCACCGGTGCTGTTCGATCCCGCAGTGTACTTCGGCGACCGGGAGGCCGATCTCGCGATGACCGAACTGTTCGGCGGCTTTCCGCGCAGCTTCTATGCCGCGTATAGCGAAGCCTGGCCGCTCGATCCCGGTTACGAACTTAGGCGCGATCTATACAACCTCTACCACGTGCTCAACCACGCCAATCTGTTCGGCGGCGGCTACGCGGCGCAGGCGCAGGCGTTGATCGGGCGATTGCTGTCCGAAGCGCGGTAACGCCCGTGTTCGACGGGCCGCGGACCAACCTGGGATCCCGCGTCCGGGAACTCGCGAATGAGTGAAATCGTGCGCTTCAGTACTTCGCCCTTATCCTGCTCATCTCCTCCTTGGTGATACCGGGAACCTTGCCCCTCTTCTCCCAACGCTTAAGGGTCCAGGTCCCCTCGCCGACCCAGGCCTTGAAGACCTTCAGGTTCACCCGCCGCTCTTCATCCGTCGCACCGAGGTACTGATACATATTCCCGGGTTTGCGGTCGGCTGTGTTCGATCCATCGTCCAGGCGTCGCATGATAGCGCCCGTATCGGGCCAGCCCACAAAGAAGATCAGATCCGCGTAGGTGTCCATGCGTGGTCCTTGCAGCTTCTCCCTGTACATCTTCTCGTTCTCAAGGAAATCCCCGAGATAAGGTGATTGCGCGCCATGACATGCCATGCACTTTGCCTTCCAAAGCGGCAGGATGTCCTTTCGGTAAGAAACATCTGCGGCAAGAGCAGGAGCGCAAAGCAGTATGGCCGCCAGTGATGTGGCAACGATTCTCAGCATGACTGAACCCCTCGACGTTCGCCTTGAACGGCGAAAACAAGCGAGCAAAGCGACGCCTGCGAGCGTCCGTTAGAGCGCGATCGCAGTCAGGCGGTAAGCAGTTTCTGCAGTTCGCCCGACTGGTACATCTCGCGGACGATGTCCGCGCCGCCGACGAATTGACCCTTGACGTAGAGTTGCGGAATCGTGGGCCAGTTGGCGAAATCCTTGATGCCTTGGCGGATGTCCGCGTCCTCGAGCACGTTGACCGTGTGGAGTTCCTTCACCGCGCAGGCCTTCAGGACCTCCACGACGCTTGCGGAGAACCCGCATTGCGGAACCTGCGGCGTCCCCTTCATGAAGAGCACCACCGGGTGAGTCTCGACTTGTTGCTTGATGCGCTGCTGAACGTCCATGGTTGCTCCTGGATTTTTCAATGTCCCACTATTTCACTCGGGTATTTTAGCCTCGGCGCGGCGGCGCGTCAAATTGCCCCTTGCAGACCCTGGGCAGGCTCGACAGGTCCCGTGCGTCCGTGACACCTGTGTAGCCGAGCCCGACGAGCAGCCGAACACACGCCGGCCCCTGATCATAGCCATGCTCGAACACGAGCCAGCCACCCGGTGTGAGATGAATCCGCGCCTCGGCCGCAACTCTCCGGATGCAGTCCAAGCCATCCGGTCCTCCGCGCAGCGCGGACTGCGGCTCGAATCGCACGTCGCCCTCTTCCAAATGCGGGTCCGCATCTGCAACGTACGGCGGATTGGACGCGATGAGGTCGAATCGCTCCCGGTCCAGCGCTTCGAACCAGTCTCCCTGGACGAAGCGGACCGCGACTGCATGGCGGGACGCGTTCCGGGACGCGACGGCAAGCGCCTCCGCCGAGGCATCCGATGCGCACACCTGTGCATCACGCCGCGCGTGCGCGATGGACACCGCGATCGCGCCGCTGCCGGTGCCCAGATCGAGAACCTTCGGCGTCCTGCGGCCGGCGATATGCGTGAGCGCCTGCTCGACGACGAGTTCCGTCTCCGGGCGCGGAATCAGGACGCTCGGGGTCACGTGCAGGGAAAGGCCGTAGAACTCGCGCTCACCCGTGATATAGGCGATCGGCTCGCCCACTCGTCGCCTGGCAAAAAGTACTTCGACCGCGTGCGTCTGGGCATCCGATACGGAATCACGCCCGTGCGCGACGATCCAGGACCGCTCGGCGCACAGCGCGTGGGCGACCAGAATGCGCGCCTCGGTCACGACAAGCGCGCTGCCTGTCAGCAGTTCGTCGATGGAGCTCAAGTGTCGGCGAGAGCGGCAAGCTGCTCGGCCTGATGCTCGGCCATGAGCGCCTGGGTCAACTCGCCGATGTCGCCATCCATGATGGCATCGATCTTGTACAGCGTCAGATTGATGCGGTGGTCGGTGACCCGCCCTTGGGGGAAGTTGTAGGTTCGGATGCGTTCGGACCGGTCGCCCGATCCTATGAGCGATTTGCGCGTCGCGGCCTCTTTCGCGTGCTGCTCCTGCATCTGCCTGTCCTTGATGCGCGCGGCCAGTACCGCGAGGGCCCGCGCCTTGTTCTTGTGCTGCGAACGGTCGTCCTGGCACTCAACCACGATCCCGGTTGGAAGGTGGGTGATGCGAATGGCCGAGTCGGTCTTGTTGACGTGCTGGCCGCCCGCGCCCGAGGCGCGGAAGGTATCGATGCGAAGCTCCGCCGGGTTGAGCACCACGTCCTCGATCCTGTCGGCCTCCGGCATCACGGCGACCGTGCAGGCCGAGGTGTGGATCCTGCCTTGCGTCTCGGTGGCGGGCACGCGCTGTACCCGGTGGCCGCCGGACTCGAACTTCAGCTTCGAGTAGGCTCCCTGCCCGATGACGCGCGCGATGATCTCCTTGTAGCCGCCGGCCTCGCCGGAACTCTCTGAAATGACCTCGACCTGCCAGCGATTTCGCTCGGCAAAACGCGCATACATGCGGAACAGGTCGCCGGCGAACAGCGCGGACTCGTCACCGCCGGTGCCCGCGCGAATCTCAAGAAAAATATTGCGCTCGTCGTTCGGGTCCGTGGGCAGCAGCAGCGTTTGCAGCTCGGTCTCGAGTTCGGCGAGTCTTTCCTTGCCGGACTTGATCTCCGCTTCGGCATAGACCCTCATCTGCGGATCGGCGAGCATGTCCTGCGCCGCGGCGATGTCCGACTCGGTCTGGACGCATTTCCCGAACAGTTCGACGACCGGCGTGAGTTCCGAATGCTCCCTGGAAAGCCGGCGGAACTGCTCCATATCGCGGGTGGCCGCCTCCGAGTTCAGCAGATCGCCCACTTCGGCGAGCCTGCGAGTCAGACTTTCCAGCTTGGCGGCAATAGAAGGCTTCATGCCCTGCGCACGGAAGCAACCATACCGACGCGGTTAATCGCGCGCGCGCAGGTGGTACAGCCTGGCGACCAGTTCGCGGAAGCCCTCGTCGCCCTCGTCGCTCTGATTGAGCGCCTGCGTTGGAGCGTGCAGCAGCTTGTTGGTCAGGCCGTGGGAGAGCGCTTCAAGCACCGCCTTCGGGTCGTCGCCGCGGGCGAGCAGCCGCGCCGCCCGCTCGACCTCGTTGCGGCGCGCGTCCTCCGCCGACTCGCGCAACTGGCGGATGAGCGGCACGGCTTCGCGGGCCTTCATCCAGTGCAGGAAGTTGCCCACCTGGGATTCGATGATGGCCTCGGCCTGGGCTACTGCCGACTGGCGCGCATCCATGCCTTCGCGAACGAGGTCGGCGAGGTCGTCAACTGTATACAGGAAGATGTCGTCCAGCTCGCCCACCTCGGGTTCGATGTCGCGCGGCACGGCCAGATCGACCATGAACACCGGCCGGTGACGGCGCTGCCTGATGGCGCGCTCCATCGTTCCCTTGCCCAGAATCGGCAGCGAACTCGCGGTGCAGGATACGATGATGTCGAAATCGTGCAGTTGATCGGGCATCTCGCGCAGCATCAGCGCCCGGCCGGAAAACCGCTGCGCCAGATGCTCGGCCCGCTCGAGCGTCCGGTTCGCGAAGCTGATCGAGCGAGGATGTCTGCCGGCGAAATGTGTGGCGGTGAGTTCAACCATCGCGCCCGCCCCGATGAACAGCACCTTCTGTTCGGCGATGTCCGGAAAAATGCGCTCGGCAAGGCGCACAGCCGCGGCGGCCATCGAGACCACGTTGGCACCGATCGCGGTGTTGCTGCGCACCTCCTTCGCTACCGCGAAGGAGCGCTGGAACAGCTTCGACAGAAGGGTGCCCAGCGTTCCGGCCGCTTCCGCCGCACGCACCGCATCCTTCATCTGGCCGAGGATCTGCGGCTCCCCGATCACCATCGAATCCAGGCCTGCGGCGACACGGAACGCGTGCCGGACGGCGTCGCCCTGGGGAAACGTGTACACGTAGGGTCTGAGATCGCCCGATTCCAGGGCGTGGTAGTCGGCCAGCCAGTCAAGCGCCTGGCCGGGCTCGCCCGCTGCGCAGTAGATTTCGGTTCGGTTGCAGGTCGACAGGATCGCAGCCTCCCGTACGGGCTTTCTGCGGACGAGTTCGGACAGCGCGGACTGGGTCCG